>Ga0102924_1006360_pt1 | contig 11110 bp, 13 predicted proteins | sample PaiPotPPM11metaG_FD_80116 | JGI IMG/M metagenome (GOLD analysis project Ga0102924, IMG submission 80116) | Iron sulfur acid spring bacterial and archeal communities from Banff, Canada, to study Microbial Dark Matter (Phase II) - Paint Pots PPM... ...
CCCTCGCCGTGGACGAGGCGGCTCGCGTCATAGGACGTGACCGCCTCGAGCGCGTGGCCGAAAGTGTGGCCGAGATTGAGAAGGGCGCGGTCACCGCTCTCGGTCTCGTCGCGGGCGACGACCTGGGCCTTGGCCCGGCAGCATTCGGCGATCGCCTCGATGCGGGCCGGCCCTCCGCCGAAGATTTCCTGCCTCTTCCGCTCGAGCCAGTCGAAGAATTGCGGGCGGTCGATCAGCCCGTATTTGACGACTTCCGCATAGCCTGCCCGGAACTCGCGCGGCGGCAGGCTGTCGAGGAGACGCGTGTCGGCGATGACGAGCGAAGGCTGATGGAAGGCGCCGATCAGGTTCTTGCCGCGTAGAGAGTTGATGCCTGTCTTGCCGCCGACCGAGGAATCGACTTGCGCCAGAAGCGTGGTCGGCAGCTGCACGAGCCTCACGCCGCGCCGCACGCTCGCCGCGGCGAAGCCCGCGAGGTCGCCGACCACCCCTCCCCCGAGCGCGATCACGAGATCGTCGCGGCCGATCTTCGCTTCGATGAGCGCCTCACAGACCTGCTCGAAGCCGCCATAGGATTTCGAAGCCTCTCCGGGCCCGACGGTGACCGTCGAGACCCTGAACCCGGCCGCGGTGAGGCTGGCGGCCAGCCGGCCCGCATAGAGAGGCCCGGTATTGGCGTCGGCGACGATCGCGGCGGCGGTGGCGCGCCCGAGGCCGAGCATCAGTCGGCCGGCTTCGTCGAGGAGCCCGGCGCCGACGAGAACCTCGTAGCTGCGCGTCCCGAGCTCGACCGGCACGCGCCGGGCCTCGTGCTCGGCACGGCCCGGCAGCGCGGCGCGGCCGCGCGACAAGGGGCGCGGCTCGTTCACGAGACGGCCCGCGAGCCCTCGACCCGGCGCAGATGCGCGAGAAGCGAGACGATGAGCGCGCCGACCACCTCGGCATGCGGGCGATCGCTCGAATCGACGATGAGAGCGGCCTTGGCGTAGACAGGCTCACGGATCGCGAGCAGGCGCTCGACCTGAAGTGCCGGATCGGCGGTACGCATGAGGGGGCGGTTGTTGCGGCGCAACATCCGCTGCGTCAAGGTTGCCTGGTCGGCCCTGAGCCAGACGGAGATCGCGGACCTCGCGATCGTCTCCCGGGTGCGCGCGTCCATGAAGGCGCCGCCCCCGGTCGCGAGCACGCACGGGCCCTCGCCGAGCAGACGGGCGATCACCCTTCGCTCCCCGTCCCGGAAATAGGGCTCGCCATGCCGATCGAAGATGTCCGTGACGGTCATGCCGGCCGCCGCCTCGATTTCGGCGTCCGAATCGACGAACGGCAGATTGAGCTTCGCCGCAAGACGCTTGCCGATCGAGCTCTTGCCGGAGCCCATCATGCCGACGAGCGCAATGACCCGCCGCCCCAGCACCGCTCCCATGGCCTCGATCGCGCGTGCCTCGTCGAGGCCATCCGGCTCAGGCCCCGCCGCATCGCCACGGCGCTCTTCGTCTACGTGCCTCTCGCTCGTCACCTTCGCTCTCCTGACCCGCTGCTTCACCTTGGCACGGGCAGGCGGTCTCATTGCAGAAGCTGCTTCTAGCAAAGCCGGCAGCCGCTGTCACAGCGTGCAGGGCTGCGAACAGGCTGCGAACCCGACTGAGCGCTCAATGCCTGTGTGTCGAGTGCGAAGGCGTGCTGCCGATCATGCGTGAGGCGGCGCCGCCTCCCGGCCATCAGTTCTTGCGCTCGCGGAGATCGCCGCGGAACTTCTCGATCTTGTCCCGCACGCCCGAGCTGTGCGGGCCTTCCCGCCTTATTTCGTCGGCCATAACCTCACTCTCGGCCGCTATCCTTTCATAGGGCGGCTCGAGCCTGCGTAGGCGCAGCTCCGCCGTAAGATCGTCCGCATCTCGCTGCGCCAGTTTATCGCGTGACAAGAACCAGGTTTTGAATGCCTTGACCCAATTGTCCTTCAGCGCATCCTCGGGAACATGCGCGTGCGCCCTCCCGCGCGTGAGATAATCCCGCGTTTCATCCATGGCCGCGCTATCCATCATGGCGCGCAGGAGCGCCTCCTTTTGGCCAGCGACCGGCGCTTTTGACATCGCTCAGCGTCCTTACCTAGCGGATTTTCTCTCGATCGGCTTTTTCCTCAAGGGCAGGAGACCGTCGCGCTGCGCCTTCTTGCGCGCCAATTTGTGAGCGCGCCGAATGGCCTCGCCCTTCTCCCGCGCCCTCCTCTCCGAAGGCTTTTCGTAGGACCTGCGCTGCCTCAGCTCGCGAAAAATACCTTCACGCTGCATTTTCTTCTTGAGAACCCGCATGGCCTGCTCGACATTGTTCTCGCGCACAAATACCTGCAAGATGAAGTCCTTCCGTGAAGCCAGCGTAACCCTGAAGCAAAAAAAAGGGCCAGGCTCGCACCTGGCCCCCAACAATGACCGGTGGCGGAATCGCGCACCGGCCCTGTGTCGTTCAGACGGCCTGGAGCCGGTCGGCGGACATCTTGCCCGAACGCCGGTCCTGGGTCAGCTCGAAGCTGACTTTCTGGCCTTCGCGCAGATCGCTCATGCCGGCGCGCTCGAGCGCGCTGATATGGACGAACACGTCCTTGCCGCCGTCATCCGGCTGAATGAATCCGAAGCCCTTTTGGGAGTTGAACCATTTGACTGTGCCAGTGCTCATAGGGAAGTTTGCTTTCAGGTGTGGTTGAGCGTCGCCTCGCGGCTCAACAGCTGCAACGGGACGCGACGGTCGAAGTTGGAAGGAAGGTCGAGAGCTGGCGGGCGCAAAGTCCCGCAAGGCCAAGTCATCCGGCCGAGTTCGATTCTTGGAGTATGGGACCTCGGCTCGGGTAAATCAATGCCGCTTCGAAAATAAACTCGGCCGGAGCTCGCTCGGCTTGAATCCGGCTGGCCTTGCGCAGATGTACTATCGCTAGGGGGGGCTGCGCGTCTTCGAGCCAAGCGGACCGGCACGCGTCCTTCTGCGCCCGCCCGCTGTGGCCTTGTCGGCCGACATCGCTTCGAGCTCGCGCTCGGCCTCATCGCGCGCTTCCCTCAGGCGACGCAGGCGGGCCGTCTTTGCGGCAGTCGAAGCGACGCGCTCGCGCTCATCGGCGACGCGCTGCTGCGCAAGGCGGGCACGCTCTTGTTCCATGACGGCTCGTCGTTCGCTGCGACGTGCCGCCTCGGCGGGCGACAACGAGCTCTTGGTCATCCAGCTCACTCCCTGGCCTCGCGTACAAGCTAGACTGTTTCGGCCATCTCGTCACCTTGTCGAGACGACCCCAGGCCGTTGAGCAACCTTCCAATATCGTTGCCTCGCCGACGCTCTTATGGTCCAAGCAGGTTGCGTCGGCTCGAGCCATCGACGGGTGGAAGCGGGATGCAAGCGGGTTTCGTGGACGCGATGGTCCAGGGCCGACGGACGAGCCGTTGTTGTCGCACCGATGCACGCTCGCCTCGACCCGGTCGGATCGCGGCCCTTGCAATCGCCATAATTTCGAGCCCGGATCGGGCGCAATGAGTTGCTTCCCCGTAGATTCACCCTGTCCCGCGTCCCCGGCGAGACGCGGTTGAGGCGAGATGCCGACCCTTTTCAAGCTCCTCACGGTGCTGTTCATGATAGGCTGCATCGTGGTCGGCAGCATGCTGGCCCTCGTCGCCTTCGTGAAGCCCGAGACGCGCGTGATCATCGTCGCCGTGCCGATCCCCAAGCCCAAGCCGTGAGAGACACGACCCTCACGGCCTTCCTGGCCATGCTGGCGACCGAACGCGGAGCCGCGGACAATTCGCTCACCGCCTACCGCAAGGATGTCGAGGACTATCTCGCCTTCCTGGGATCGCGCGGGGTGGGCGCGCTCGAGGCGAAGAGCGCCGATCTCAGGACCTATCTCGTCGAGATCGCGCGTCGAGGATTCAAGGCCTCGACCGCGGCACGGCGGCTCTCGGCCCTGCGGCAGTTCCACCGTTTCCTGATGTCCGACGGTCGGCGCGGCGACGATCCGTCGGCGATGATCGCCGGGCCGAAGCGAGGTCGGCCGCTGCCCAAGGTCCTGTCGGTTGCGGAGGTCGACCGCCTGCTCGCCGGCGCGGCCGAAGGCATCGACGACGAGTCGAGGCCGAGGCGCGAGCGCCTCAAGGCGGCGCGCCTCTCATGCCTGCTCGAGCTCCTCTACGCAACGGGGCTGCGCGTCTCCGAGCTCGTATCGCTGCCGCGCTCGGCGGCTTCCGCCAAGGAGGCGCTGATCGTCACCGGCAAGGGCGGGAAGGAGCGCCTCGTGCCGCTCAACGGGGCCGCCAAGCGCGCCATGGCGGCCTATCTCGCGCTCGCCGACGCAGAGGGCCAGAGCGGCGCCGGCGGCGGCAAGGGCGAGACCTCTGCCACAACGGCGCAGATGCGAGCCGCCAGGCCCAAGTCCGTTGCGGGCAAGACCTCGCGCCATCTCTTTCCCTCGGACGGCGACAGCGGCCATCTCACGCGCCAGGTCTTTGGGCGCGAGCTCAAGGCGCTAGCGGGAGCGGCGGACATCGCGGCCGAACGCGTCAGCCCGCATGTGCTGCGCCACGCCTTCGCCAGCCACCTGCTGCAGAACGGCGCCGATCTGCGCGTCGTGCAGGAGCTCCTCGGCCATTCCGACATCGGGACGACGCAGATCTACACGCATCTCCTCGATGAGCGCGTGTCCTCCATGGTACGCGACCTGCACCCTTTGGGCGACGATGAATAGGCGCGCGAGCGAGCGATGCGCCTTGAGCATGGACCTTTCCGCTCTCCTGTGATCTTAGACGACGCCAGCGCAACCGACAGTCAGGCATGATCAGGATCGGCGTCGATATCGGGGGGAACCTTCACGGCCCTGCTCGAGGCGCCGATCGGGCCGCGCCCCATCCTCTCGGAGCTTTGCCGCGACGACCTGAAGACCGCGCCCGTCCCGATCGGCCCCTCGGCCGCGGTCGCGGCCGTGAAGAGGCGGGCTGCGCAATTCGCCGGGGCGCGAATGAGCGAGGAGGGGCGCCTTTCCCGCTTTGCGAGCCCGCTCGAGCCCTTAGGGCCGATCCTGCTTTGGAGGACCACGTCATGACCTCGGCTGCCCCGTCTGACCCGAACGCCGCCCAGATCGAGCATTGGAACGGGCCGGCAGGAGAGATCTGGGTCAAATTTCAGGCGCGCCTCGACGACCAGCTGGCGCCGCTCGGGCGTCTGGCGATGGATCGGGCAGCGATCCGCGAGGGCGAGGCGATCCTCGATATCGGCTGCGGGACCGGGCAGACGACGCTCGAGCTCGTCGGCCGCGTGGGTCGCGAAGGGAGGGTCCTCGGCATCGACATCTCGGGGACCATGCTCGGCCTCGCGAGGCGAAGAAGCGCGGCCGCAGCGAGCCCTCAGGCAAGCTTCGAGCAGGGCGATGCCCAGACGCACTGCTTCGCGTCCTCGAGCTTCGATCTCGCGTTCTCGCGCTTCGGCGTCATGTTCTTCTCGGACCCGATCGCCGCCTTCGGCAATCTGCGCTCCGCGTTGCGCAAGGGCGGCCGCCTGGCCTTCACGTGCTGGCGCCAGCCGCGCGACAACCCGTGGGTCGCGGTGCCGATGGCGGCGGCGTTCGAGCATATCCCGCGCCCTCCGGCACCCGAGCCCGACGCACCAGGCGAATTCGCCTTCGCGGATCACGACCGCGTCCATTCGATCCTCTCGGAGGCAGGATTCGACAATATCCACATCGAGCCGGTCGACGAGATGGTCGGCAGGGGCTCGCTCGATGAGACCGTCGAGACGACGCTGCAGATGGGCCCTGTCGGGGTGGCGCTCCGGGAAGTCCCCGAGAAGCGCGAGGTCGTCGGAGCCGCGCTGCGACGCGCGCTCGCGCCCTTCGCGGGCCCGGATGGGGTGCGCATGGGAGCGGCGGTGTGGATCGTGCGGGCGGAGAATCCCTGACGAGGCTCTGCCTCAGACCGACGAGGCAGGTAGCGGTTGTGGCTCCGGTCGGCGGTTCATGACGGGCTCTGGTAAGACCAGGCCCAGTTGGGACCGATGAACGGTCCAAACGCCTGCAAGAGGCAAGACCGCGCGACCGGAGCCGGAGCCATGGTAGCATATCGAGGCTCGCTTTGGACAAGGCCGGTCATCGTGAATCGAAGCCGAGCCTTGCCCGTGTGACGCCAAGCCTATTCCTCGGGCTCCGTCGTGAACAGGAGCGGATAGCCCTTGCTGCGGCCAGCCTCCGTCGCCCGCGTGGCCTTGGTTTCCGCGACATCCCTGGTATAGACGGCGACTACGCAGACGCCGCGCCGATGCGCCGTCATCATGACGCGGTAGGCCTGATCCTCGCTCATGCGGAACTCGGCCTTCAGCACCGTCACGACGAATTCGCGCGGCGTGTAATCGTCGTTGACAAGGATCACCTTGTGAAGGCGCGGCCGCTGCGTCTGCCGCTTGACCTTGGTGCGGGGCTTCTGAGCGATGTCATTCATCGGTCATGTGCTCCCGATGGCAGCGCAGCTGCGAGGACATAGCGTCAACTCGCTTCGCATAGGAGGGGTTGCGCGGTTCAATCGGCGCAAGTTATCCGCCTGCAACGCACCATTGCGCAAGGCCGCGCATGAAGGCCGAGCCTTTGTCGATCTCGTCGAGCGTGATGAACTCGTCAGGTTGATGCGCCTGGTCGATGGATCCCGGTCCGCAGACGATGGTGGCCAGGCCGGCCATCTGGAAATGGCCGGCCTCGCTTCCATAGGGAACCGTGGCCGGCCGATTGCGGCCTGCCAGCCTCAGCGCCAGGCTTTCGGCGGCCGAGCCCGGATCGGGAGCGAGCCCCGGAACCGAGACCTCGCACAAGGTCTCGACGCTGAAGGCCTTCCCGTTGGCGGTCAGGCGGGGGATGACGACCTCGCGCACATAACGATCGAGCCTCGAAGGGATCTCGTCCGGATCGTGGCCGGGCACGCCCCTGAACTCCCAATCGAAGCTGCACAGCTTCGCCAGGATGTTGCGGGCCGTCCCGCCATGCACCTCACCGATATGAACGCTCGTATAGGGCGGATCGAAGCGCCCTGTCGGATCGCCGCGGGCGATCATCTCCTCGCCGATGCGGTCGAGCTCGGACATCAGCATCACGGCACCCTTGATCGCGCTTGCGCCGAGATCGGGCTTCGAGGAATGCGCCTCCGTGCCATGCACATGGGTGTTGAAGATGACGACGCTCTTGTGGGCATCCGCGGGCTGCATCGAGGTCGGCTCGCCGACGATGACCGCGGAGGGCCTGGGAAAATCACGGCCCATGCGGGCGATCGGCTCCTCGACGCCGAGGCAAGTCGTCTCCTCGTCGTAGGAGAAGAGGAGATGCAGCGGAACGCGCAGCGGCATGTCGCGGAACAGCTTCGCATGCGCGAGCGCGATCGCGCAGAATCCCTTCATGTCGACCGCGCCGCGCCCATAGGCCTTGTCGTCGGCGACGCGCAGCGTGAACGGTTCCGTGGTCCAGCTCTGACCGACGGCGGGCACGACATCGGTATGGCCGGAGAGGCAGATGCCGCCCCGGTCGGCAGGACCGATGGTCGCGAACAGCGCCGCCTTGTCGCCCTTGCGGTTCGGCATCCTCGTGCTCGCAATTCCGAGAGCCGCGAGATAGCCCTCGACATAGGCGATCAGGTCGAGATTGGGCTTGGAGCTTTCCGTGTCGAAAGACACGAGGCGTTCGAGAACCTCGAGCACTTCCGCGCGGCCGATAGCCTCATCCGTCATTATCGGGACTCCCTTGCGTCAGATAGAGCGGCAGCTTCGCCCCTGCATCTCCCCGCCCGACCCGGATCGCAGTCCCGGCCTGTGGTAAGGCGCCCCGCCCTCGGCGCGCGCCGCACCCCCTTCTTCATCGCCGCCAATAGCCGGGCAGGAACAGCACGGCCGCCATGATCACCTCGAGCCGGCCGACGATCATGCCGGCGGTCAGCACCCAATGAGCGGCGGCGGGAAAATGGGCGTAGTCGCCGCTCGTCATCCCCGGCCCGAAGGCCGGGCCGGCATTGGCGAGGGCCATCACGGCGCAGCTCAGCGCCTGTCCGGCCCCGAGGCCCGTGAGGGTCAGTGCCAGGCTGAGCATGGCGAAGGCCGCGACATAGATGACGGCGAAGGCGAAGATGGTGGTCACCGCCTCGTCCTCGAGCCGCCTGCCGTCATGGGAGAAGGGGACGGCGGCGTGCGGATGCACGAAGCGGATGAAAGAGCGCCGCATTCCCTGGATGAGGATGGCGAAGCGCAGCGGGCGCAAGCCTCCGGCCGCCGAGCCGGCGCAGCCGCCGATGAGGGCCGCACCGATGAGCAGGAGACCGTGGAAATCACCACGCCGGCCGGGCTCGCCGGCCTCGAATCCCGTCGTGGTGATGCGGCTCACCACGTCGAAGGCGGCGTGGCGCAGGCCCACCCAGCCGCTCTCGATGCCGGCGAGAGCGAGATGAGTCCAGGACAGCGCTACGAGCACGAGCGCGAGCGCGAGGAAGAGCTGGGCCTCGCGATGGCGCAAGAGGGGCTGAAGCTCTCCCTTGAAGAGCATGGCGACCGTGCCGAGCGGCAGGGCCGCGAGCAGCATGAAGAGGATCGCAATCCACTGCAGGTCGGGCTTACCGAAGAAGGCGAAGGAGGCCGCGTGCGTCGAGAAGCCGCCGGTCGACAGCGTCGAGAAGGCATGCGCCACCGCATCGAAGGCCGACATGCCGCCGGCGAAATACGCGATGGCGCACAGCGCCGTCAGGGCCGCATAGATGCCGAGCACGCGCGGTGCGAAGCGACGCAGGCGCGAAACCTCCCAGTCCGGCCCGTCGAGCATCCACATGCCGCGGCCCTTGCCCTGCGGAAGGAGACAGATCATCAACGCGATGAACAGGCCTCCGCCGAAGAATTGCAGGAGGGCGCGCCAGAACAAGAGTCCGGTTCCCGCGGTATCGGGCGAGGCGAGCGCGCTCGCGCCGTTGGTCATCAGCCCCGATGCCGCCTCGAACGTGGCGGCAGCGAAGGGCATCTTGGCCGAGCCGAAGGAGAAGGGCACCGCGGCGACGAGGGTGAGGAGGACCGCTGTCCCGGTCGCGAAAATCGGCAACTCTCGGGCGCCGAAAGTCTCGGCGCCCGAGCTCGCGACCAGCCACAGGCCGACCCCGAAAAAGGCCGTGGCCGCCGCGCAGACGAGAAACAGCCCCGCATCACGCCCGTCGCCCAGCGTCGCAACCCCCGCCGTCACTGCGAAGCAAAACGCAAGCACGATCAGGAGGCTTGCGGCGGAAGGGACGACAGGGCGCAGATCCATCGATCGACTCGTTGCGCCGCGACATCGACGCGCAGGCAAAATGCCAGCTTGTATCGCATCTGTCATGCGTGCGATTGCCGAGCTTGGCGCCTGCATCGGACGGCAAGGGCCCGTTACGAACGGCTGCGCGATGGCGTATGGTTGGCGGAGAAAGCAAATGAACGATTCGCGATGACCCTGCCGCGCCGCCTCATCACGCCGGAACGCCGCGAGGACGACACGACCGAAGCCTCGATTCGGCCCCAGGCGCTCGCCGACTTCGTCGGCCAGGAGCAGGCGCGCGCCAATCTCAAGGTGTTCATCGACAGCGCCAGAACCCGCGGCGAGGCGCTCGACCACGTGCTGTTCGTGGGACCGCCGGGCCTCGGCAAGACGACGCTCGCCCAGATCGTGGCGCGCGAGCTTGGCGTCGGTTTCCGCTCGACCTCGGGCCCGGTCATCGCCAAGGCGGGCGATCTCGCCGCGATCCTCTCCAACCTCGAGGAGCGGGACGTCCTGTTCATCGACGAGATCCACAGGCTTAATCCCGCCGTCGAGGAAATCCTCTATCCCGCCATGGAGGATTTCCAGCTCGATCTCGTCATCGGCGAAGGCCCGGCGGCGCGCTCGGTGAAGATCGACCTGTCGAAGTTCACCCTGGTCGGCGCGACCACCCGGGCCGGGCTCCTCACCACCCCCCTGCGCGATCGCTTCGGCATCCCGATCCGCCTGAGCTTCTACAGCGTCGAGGAGCTCGAATTCATCGTCAAGCGCGGCGCAGGCGTCATGGGCTTCGCCGTCTCGGAGGACGGGGCGAACGAGATCGCCAAGCGCGCCCGCGGCACGCCGCGTGTTGCCGGCAGGCTGCTGCGCAGGGTGCGTGATTTCGCGGTCGTCGCCAAGGCCGAGAAGCTCACGCGCGAGATCGCCGCGAGCGCGCTCGCGCTGCTCGAGGTCGATGCGCGCGGGCTCGACCAGATGGACCGACGCTATCTCGGCGTGATTGCCGAATCGTTCGGCGGTGGACCGGTGGGCGTGGAGACGCTCGCCGCCTCGCTCTCCGAGCCGCGCGACGCGATCGAGGACATCATCGAGCCTTACCTGATCCAGCAGGGCCTGCTGCAACGCACCCCGCGCGGCCGCCTGCTGACGCCACACGCCTTCCGCCATCTCGGGCTCGCCGAGCCGCGCAGCCGGGAGACGCCGCAATTCGGGCTTTTTCCCGAGGCCGAAAGCCAATAGGGCGAGATGGGATTACCCGATCAACACTCGATCCTGCACAGGCTCACGCTGCGCATCTATTACGAGGACACCGATTTCTCGGGCAGCGTCTACCATGCGAGCTATCTACGTTTCATGGAGCGGGCCCGCACCGAATGGGTGCGCGCCACGGGCTTCGACCAGAAGGCGGCCTTTGCGGCGACGCCCTCGGTCGTGTTCGTCGTGAGGCGCATGTCGATCGAGTATCTCAAGCCCGCCCTCATGGACGATGTGGTCACCGTCGAGACGCGGCTCGCCGCGAGGCGCGGGGCGAGCCTCGAACTTGGGCAATGCGTCAAGCGGGGCGAGAAGCTCCTCGTCGAGGCGAAGATGCTGGTCGCGTCCGTCGCGGACGGGCGCCCGACGCGGCTGCCTCGCGAGATCCTCGCGGCGCTGCCCATCTCTCGCGTGGCTTCAACCGGGGGCATGATTGTGCCGAGCCCGCCGGCAAAGCGGAGCCGGGTAAGCGGGGCGAAAGTCCTGGCGCGCGGGTTTGGGCATCTGGCTATTGGGTGCGGCCGAATGACTCAGGTTTGGCGCGAGGGATTCTCGAATCAGCGGTTTTCTGACTTACTCTGGGGATGCCGCCGC
>Ga0102924_1006361_pt1 | contig 11105 bp, 10 predicted proteins | sample PaiPotPPM11metaG_FD_80116 | JGI IMG/M metagenome (GOLD analysis project Ga0102924, IMG submission 80116) | Iron sulfur acid spring bacterial and archeal communities from Banff, Canada, to study Microbial Dark Matter (Phase II) - Paint Pots PPM... ...
GCCACCTGCTGATCTTGTCTCGTCACAAAGCATGATCATCCAGGTGGCCGTCCTGACGCTCACCCCGCCCCCGGCACGTCATGATCACCCAGGCGCTACATCACAAACCGGGACTGTAGTACCAGGCTGATCTGATAAGAGCTGAGCGAGCCAGGGAATTGGAGAAGCAGCGGCTGGAAGATCTCAGGCAGCCCGAAATACGGAAGCAAGAACGTGAGCAGGACGAACTGCGGAAGCGTGAGAAAGAGCTTGCCCAGGAGAGAAAGGCCAGCGCGGATCGCCTAGATAGAGTCACCCATAGTTTCGGCAGCGAAATGAAATCGCTTGATCAGCGTTGTCAGCAAGTCGCGGCCGCCGTAAAAGGTGCCGAATCTCTACGGGAAGGTCGATGTCTCGTTCCTCTGGCTCAACTGAGCTTCGAACAGATGACGGCCGACGATCGAGGTGATCATGCAAAAGTCCAAGTGCAAGTGCCCTCCGCTTCCGTTGGGGGCACTCGTCCGCAGGCGATGCGATGACCGTGGCAGCCGCGCTCGACGTCCGCAATCTCGACGCGTATTTCCAGCGGATCGGCTGTGATCGGCGGTCGCGACCTGCTCGCGCTTTCACCAGACCAGCTCGTAAAGGTCCGGGGGCGCGAGATCAGCATGATCTTTCAGGAGCCGATGACCGCGCTGGACCGCAAGGACGCGATCCGGCGAAGGGGAGAGAACGTGTCGTCCTTCGAGATCGAGCGCGAAGTGCTCGACCATCCCGACGTGAACGAGTGCGCGGCCATCGGCGTCCGGTCCGAACTCGGTGAAGAGGACATCAAGGTATTCGTCGTCAGGCGGCCGGGATCAGACCTGACTGCGGCCGCGCTCCTTGAACACGTGCGCGCACGGTGCGCCGGCTTCATGGTGCCGCGGTACGTCGAGTTCCTCGAAGAGCTGCCCCGAACCGAGGCAACCCAGAAGGTGAAGAAGTCCGAACTCAGTGCCCGGGAGGACCAGGCTGCCGTACTGGCCACTCCTGACCAGCCGCCCGCAGGACCAACCCCCAGGGCAGAACGATGACCGTCCCGGGCGGCAACGACCTCTTTCGGCTGGACGGTAAGGTCGCGGTTGTCACCGGCGCATCGAGCGGCTTGGGAGTCGCTTTCGCCCGCTCTCTTGCCGAGGCCGGGGCGGACGTGGTCCTGGGGGCGCGTCGCTCCGACCGGCTCTCAGAAACTGCCCGGCTGGTGGAGTCGCTCGGCCGCCGAGCCTTGAGCGTGACGACCGACGTCGCCGAACCAGCCTCGTGCGACGCACTCGTACGTGCCGCGATGGATCACCTCGGCCGGATCGACATCCTCATCAACAACGCAGGTATCGCTTCCGCGGTACCCGCGACCCGCGAGACTCCGGAGGAGTTCCGGCGGGTGATCGATGTCAACCTGAGCGGTTGCTACTGGATGGCCCAGGCTTCCGCCCGGGCGATGCAGCCCGGCTCGAGTATCGTCAACATCTCCTCGGTGCTGGGCATCACGACCGCCGGCCTTCCCCAGGCCGCGTACACTTCCTCAAAGGCCGGCCTGATCGGCCTGACCCGCGACCTCGCGGCGCAGTGGTGTTCGCGGAAGGGCATCCGCGTGAACGCCGTGGCACCCGGATTCTTTCAGTCGGAGATGACCGAGCAATACGCGCCGGAATACGTGGAGGAGCAACTGAAGCGGATCCCCTCTGGACGCATGGGGGACCCGCGCGAGCTCGCGGCCACGGTGGTGTTCCTGGCCTCGGACGCCGCCGGTTACATCGTGGGACAGACGCTGGTCGTCGACGGCGGGCGCACCATCACATGATCGGTTGTGACGGGGAGGAACCTCCGCCATCAGCCGGCATCAACCTGTTGCCGTGCGGGCCATGGCCTAGGTGATGCTGGTGCTGCCATCGCTAGCGGTGGCGGGCCTAGTCGCGGCCCCCGCGGCGGCTGGCTGCGCGCTACGACCAGCTCAGCCAGCCAGACCGGTTACCACCGGGGCGACCCGATCGCCCTCGACTACACCGACGACCTCCGCACCCGGCTTCAGCCCGGCGATGCGGGAACTGTCACTAGCTACGACCCCGGCCGAGGTCAATCTCGACGAGTCGGTCGGCCCGCTCCCAACGTCAAAAGAGCGGCTACTGAAAGAAAGGCTGATAGCGGGCGAGCGTGTCTTGCAGGGTCTTCAGGACCTCGGCCCGGACCTGTGGGGTGAGGCGGCTGGTGGGGATCGCGACGGCTACGGAGGCTATGGCCTCGCCGGTGGCTGACCGGATGGCGTATGCGACCGAGCCGACACCTTCTTCGCTCTCCTCGTCGTTAGACGCGTAGCCTGCCTCCCTGACGTCTTCCAGGACTTTGGTCAGCTCGCTGAAACTTGTCAGAGAGTGGTCGGTTCTTGTCTCCAGCGGCACTCCCTGGGGATAGAGGCGGCGCAGTTCCTGGACGGTCAGCTCGGCGAGCAGGACCTTCCCCGCCGACGTGCAGTGGGCGGGGAGCATGGTCCCGGTGCGCGGGGCAACCCGGAGCGTGCGCGGGCCCTCGACTGCGTCGATGAAGCGTGCCTGATTTCCTTCGAGTTTCACCAGGTGTACCGTCTCCTGCACCCGTCCGGCCAGTTCCTCGAGCATCGGGCGTGCCTGCTTCCGAATGTCCATCCGCTGGACGACGGCGAGGCCGACCTCGATCAGCGTGGGTCCCGGCAGGTAGGCCCTGGTCCTCGTGTCCTGCCGCACGAATCCGTGTTGCATCAGCATCGCGAGCAGCCGATGCGCGGTTGAGTGCGCTACCCCCAGGTAGGCACATGCGTCAGTGAGGCGCACCGAGTCCGATATCTGGAAGAGCTTGAGCAGCCTGAGTGCGCTGTCCACGGAGCCGATCGGGTAGGCAGCCCGCAGGTTGTCTTCAGGCTGAGGCTGAGTCTGCATAGCAGACATTATGTCCTAGCTTTGGGGCGTGTTGATCCCGCACTGTGCGCGCGCGGCCCGGGCAGCCGACGCCTAACTGGCGTCCCATCAGGTGATACGTCTGTCTCGATCGTGCTTGACCAGGAATACCCGATCGGCGTAGAGTCGCCGCAACTAGTCGCAGACATAGTTTCTGTATAGCAGACATCACGGAGGTGTAGCGATGCGTATCCGGCACATCGGGGTCGTGACTTCTGATCTGGAGCGGGCGGCCAAGTTCTATGAGGACGTCTTCGGGTTCAAGCGCCTGGGACCGCAGCGGACCCCCGGTCACTACCCGGGCAAGGCGATCGACCTGTCCGACGGGGAGGTCAACTACTCCCTGCTGTGCCCGGACGAGCGGGTCCAGACAAAGCCGTGGGACCAGGGCACGCTCGGCCCCAACCACGTCGGGGTCGAACTCGAGGACACGGCGAGCTGCGTCGAAGCGCTGCGCGGCTACGGGATCGAGATCTACGGCGAGGACAAGGAGCAGTCGCCGCCGCGGTTCTTCAAGTTCCGCGACGCCGATGGTGTCGAGTTCGATGTCGCGACCCCCGATCGAAGCTGGAAATTCTGACGATCCTGGCGCGAGCTCTTTCAGGGCCCCGGGTTCCTGGGACGGTAATCAGTCAACTCACGCAGATGGGCGACGTCATGAGGCGCACGGATGCAATCGTGGGTGTTGTCGCGCTGGTCATAGGCGCTTATGCATTGAAGGGCGCGCTGGCGCTCGGCTATTACTACAACGGCGCGCCCGGGCCAGGCTTCTTCCCCCGATTCCTGTCGTTGCTGTTGCTATTGCTGGGCGGCGCACAGTTGGTGCAGGCCGTGCTGTCAAAAAGTGGCAAGGCCAGCCGCGGCGACCCAGAGCCGGACAGTACTCACGCCGACGTGGCCATGGCGGTGCAGGCACCAGACGGTGCCCACGCCGGCGTGGCTGCGGCGGTGGCGGCGCCGCGGAAATACCTGAGGGTCGCCAGCGTGATGGCGGGATGGATAGTGAGCGTTGCTCTGCTCAATCGTCTCGGCTTCCTCATCGCCATGGTCCTGCTGGTCTTTTACCTCAATGTAGTTGTCGACGGCAAGCGGGGATGGCGGCCGGTCGCCGCCGCCATCCTGATGCCCGGCGCCATCTACTACGCGTTCACCAGATTTCTGCAGATTCCGCTTCCTGCCGGGCTATTCGGATTCTAGGGGAGACGGCGTGAGCGCACTAACACATCTTGGTAGTGGACTTGAAGCCGCGCTAACCCTGACGAACCTGGTCTGGGTCACTGCCGGAGTCATTCTCGGCACGGTCGTAGGGATATTGCCTGGTCTCGGGAGCCCGGCAGCGGTGATTGCCATCCTGCTCCCGCTGACCATTTCGTTGCCGCCAGCCACCGGGCTCATCTTCATGGCCGGGCTCTACCACGGCTCAAAGTTCGCGGGCTCCACGACGGCGATCTTGCTCAACATTCCCACCGAGACGTCTTCCATCGTCTTGTGCCTCGATGGCCATCCGCTCGCCAAACGCGGGCGAGCGGGAGCAGCCATGGGCATGTCGGCGATATCGGGTTTCATCGCGAGCACCGTCGGCGTACTCGCCCTCACGTTCTCCGCGCCGGTGGCGGCGCGCGTCGCTCTCTCGTTCGAGCCACCGGAATTCACCGCCCTGATGGTCTTCGGCCTGGTGCTGGTAATCGTGATGGCGAGCGAATCGGCACTCAAGGGATTCATCTCCATGACGATCGGCCTGCTGTTGTCGACCGTTGGCCTGGATATCTTTTCTAACGCGACCAGGTACACGTTCGGAAATGTGAATCTCGACAACGGAATACAGTTCCTGACGCTCAGCGTAGGCCTGTTCGCGGTCGGCGAAGTGCTGATCAACATCGAGAAGCGATATGACACCTCTATATTCAAGCTGCCCTGGGGCATGCGGAAACTGCTGCCGACCAAGGATGATCTCAAGACCTGTCGTGCTGCCATCGCGATCGGCTCGGTGGTAGGTTTCGTCATCGGTGCGATCCCGGGCGGCGGATCGACGATCGGGTCGTTCATCTCCTACAACCTTGTCAAGAGCTCGTCCCGCAATAAATCACAGTTCGGCAAGGGCGCCATCGAGGGAGTGGCGGGACCAGAAGCGGCCAACAATTCCGAGGTGGGCGGCGCGATGATCCCGCTGCTGAGCCTGGGCCTGCCGGGGAACGCGAGCACCGCGGTCATGCTCGGCGCTCTGCTCCTTTACGGACTCCAGCCGGGGCCGCTGCTCTTCACGAGTCATCCCGCCATCGTCTGGCCGGTTATCGCGAGCTTGTACCTGGGCAACTTCATGCTGCTGATACTCAACCTGCCGCTCATCCCACTGTGGGTCCAGATTCTGCGGATCCCGTACTGGATCCTGTACTCGTCGATCCTGGTCCTTGCCGTCGTCGGCGCCTACAGCATCCGCGACTCCGTGTTCGATGTCTGGATGCTCATCTTGTTCAGCGCGCTCGGCTATGCGATCAGAAAGGCCAAAATCCCGGCGGCGCCGCTGCTCATGGCCTTCGTGCTCGGCAGCTCATTCGAATCCAATCTGCGCCTGTCGATGATCTTGTCACACAACAACCCGCTGATCTTTGTCGAGCGGCCGATCTCCGCATCCATCCTGGCGGTCATAGTCATTTTGCTCGGCGCCAGCGCCTTCTCACGGCAACGGCGGCGGGGTTCTGCGCAGGTCGACGGCCAGGAGGCCCAGACCGAAGTCCGCCCGCAGGTTGGCCCAGTGGGTTCCGCTGGCGAAGCAACAGAGAGGAAGTAGCGATATGAGAATTAACCGGTCTTGGGCGGCGGGCGTGATCGTGCTGGCCGCGGCGAGCGCTGCGGTCACCGGGTGCGCAAAGTCGTCGGACGCGTCCGGGGACCCGGGCCAGGTCCAGATCGTCGTGGACACCGGGCCTGGCGGAGGAAGCGACGTGTTCGCCAGGGAGATCATCAAGATCTTGCAACAGACGCATCTGATCTCCGGCGACTGGTCGGTCAACAATCAGTCCGATGGTGGCGGGCTGGGCGCGATGGCCTACCTCAGAAGCCACCCTGGCGATAACGGCCTCATCTCATTCTTCACTACCAAGTGGATTGTGGCCGGGCTCACCACGCCCAATCCGCCCGCACAGCTCAGTAACCTGGTGCCGCTCGCCTCGCTTGTCGACGAACCAGAGATCATCGCTGTCAACGCGAAGTCGCCATATCAAAACCTGACGCAATTCATCGGGGCGGCAAAGAAGGTCGCGCCGAACACTTACACATCCACGGGTGGTGAGATCACCTCGGTCGAGCACCTGACCGAGCTGGCCATCCAGAAAGAAGAGGGCGTCAGCTGGAAGTACCTCTCCTACGCCGGCAGCGGCCCAAGGATCGCCGCCTTGCTGAACGGGTCGGCGCAGCTCATGGTCGGAGCGCCGGACGACTTCGAGCAGTTCGTCCAGGCCGGGAAACTGCGGGTCATCACGACGATAACCCCTAATCGGCTTAAAGAGTTCCCTAACGCCCCGACGCTGGGATCGCAGAGCCTGCAGCCATCGTTCCTGCCCTCACACCTTCAGTTCCGCGGCATCGCCGGTGCGCCGGGCATGAGCAAAGCGACCATCAAGTATTACCAGAACCTGTTCGCCAAGCTAGTGAAGACCACCGCCTGGAAGAACTACGTGGCCAGCCTTAGTGACACCACAATATTCGAGACCGGCAGCCAGCTCAACAACCTGATTGGCACTTTCACCAGCGAGGTCAAGGGCATTCTTCGCTACATCCCCAAGCAGTAGGCGCCAACCGATTTCGCTGTCAGCTTCGACGAGAGGGAGAGTGAGTGGCCGAGCTTGTCGCCGGAGAGCCCAAGACACATGAGCTCGCACGATTTTGCAGCGACCTGGATATCACCGTGATCCCCGAGGAGGTGCAGCACAACGTACGGCGTGCGCTGCTCGACTGGCTGGCCGCGGTGCTGACAGGCGTCAGGGACCCAGCAGCGGTCAAGCTCCGCAAGATGATCAGCGAAGTGGCACCTGTAGGCGCCGCCCAGATAGCTGGGTCGCAGCAGCTCACCACGGCACCGTTCGCGGCACTCGCCAACGGTTACACATCCCACCTCAACGACTTCGACGATGTCTTCAACCCGGACCAGACAACCGTGCACCTTGGCTCATGCCTTTGGCCCACGATCCTCGCCATGTCCGAGCTTCGCCCCATCACCGGCTCGACGGCCATCGCGAGCTTCGTCGCGGGGTTCGAAGCTGGCGCCCGGGTCGCCTGCGCCGCGGGCCTGGCTCACTACGAGAGCCCGTGGCAGGTCACCGGCACCGCAGGCAGGGTAGCGGCCGCCGCCGCGGCGGCCCGGGCCCTAGCGCTGCCGGCCGACGCCACCACCAACGCGCTGGGCATCGGCGCAAGCCAGGCAGGAGGCCTGCGCGAGGTCTACGGCACCGACAACAAGGCCCTTCAGCCCGCGAAGGCGGCGATGGACGGACTGCTGGCCGGGCTCCTCGCCGAACGAGGCTTTTCCTCCCGCGACACCGCGCTGGAGGGGCAACGTGGCCTGCTGCGCGCGGTTTCCCCGAGCCCCGCACCCGAGGTCCTGGTGGAAGGCCTCGGATCGACATGGCTGCTGCTGGAGAACGGTCACAAACTCTACCCGTCCGCATCTCTTACCCATCCAATCATCGATGCGGCCGTTTCCGCCGCTGACGGAGCGGTCATCGACGCTGACGCGGTCCGTGGGATAACCGCGGCCATGCACCCATTCGCCGCTGACGTAACCGCGACACGGCACCCGGACTCGCCCACCTCGGCCAGGTTCAGCGCCCCCCATTGCATCGCCGTGGCGGTGCTGAGCGGCTCTGTCAGGCTGGCCGACTTCGCCCAGGCAGCTATCGCGAGTCCATCCATTTCAGCGCTGCGGGACAAGGTCCAGCTGGAATCGGATGGATCCCTCTCCAAGAGGTCAGCACATATCCAGATCACACTCAAGGACGGAACCCGGATTGAGGAGGCGGTAGACACGAACCGAGGCTGCCCAGGCAATCCCATCAGCGACAAGGATCTCGAAGCCAAATTTTGCGAAACCGCCGGGCAGCCCGCGACCGGCATGGCCGCCAAGGAGATCATCAGCCTGTGCTGGCAGCTAGAGTCCTACGCCGATGTCCGGGCCTGCCTCTCCCAGCTAAACTATTTCTACGCCACCGAGCCTGGTCGTTCACCCGGCCTGACCGGGTAGTCGGCTCGTGGCACGGCGCTTCCAGCCTCCGGCGGTAAAGTCACTGCCTGGTGAGCCTTTCAGAATCTCCGGCGACCGCGAGCTCACCGGCAGCCGTTGCTCCCGGTGCCGCAGCCACGCCAGACCAGCGGGACCAGGACATCTATGACCGCCACGCCGCCCGCCTGTACAACCAGGCACTGCTGACCCTCGGCGACACGGCCATGGCCGAGCAGGTCGTCTCCGACGTCATCGTCGACAGCGCGCAGTACTCGGCCTCGTCATATTCGGCGGCCTGAGGTGCGTGCAGGCATGCCATGAACTGGCGATCCCCCAGCAGGAAATCGAGGCGCTCCTGCGCTCAGTGCTCAACAGGCTGACCGGCGCGGGGCGCTGCACCAGAACCAGGCCAGAGCGCAAGTTCACCCAGCCTGGCAAGGGTGAGTGTTAGCGAAGGTAGCGCGCGCGACCGCTGATCGTGGCCTGACGGCGAAAGGGTAGCCGCTAAGGTCGGCGTCACGGCGTTTAGCCACTGCACGGCGGCGCCCGGGCAGACACGCGCCGGGCTCTGGCAGGGGCGGGAGCATCGGCCCCCGGACCCGCCAGCCGCGCACGCTGCCTTCCCGGCCACCGGCAGCCTCGACGGGCGCGGCGCGGTTCACGTCGGCAGGAAAATTGCCGGGTCATTGATCTCGCGCTGGCTGCGCTTCTTCGCCCGGGCAGCAGATCGCCGCCGCCTGGCTCGCGAAAGACAACCTGAGCGACGTGCTGAACCTGCGCGCCCGCGTCACCACCTCCACCCCGGGCGAGCGCCGCGCCCGCTTTACGACTGGTGCGCCGCAACGACGACCTCCCCGAGCCGCTCACCCTGGCCAGGGCGATATCCCATGGGAAGACGAAATCATCACCGCGGTCCTGACCGGGATCACTAACGCCACCTCCGAGAGCCATAACAAGCTCGCCGGCCTGATCCCGGTCGCCGCCACCGGCAGAGGGCCGCTACTGAGCTCTCGTCTGGTGTCGGGTCACGGCCTGGTCTGCGTTACGCCACCCGGCGACCAGCATGAATGCCAGAGGCGATGGCCTGGGCGAAGGTCATCGGGCCGACGCCCGTGCTGAACTGGCGGAGGCCGATCACCTGGTAGCTGACCAGGAGGGCATGCGGGCTGGTGGGGAGGGAGGCGAGCACGTCGTAGGCGGTCTTGGGCGTGGGCCAGGTGTTAAGTTCGGAGGGAAGGCATCGTCCGTGCGGGTTTGGGTCGGTGAGAGGAGGCGGTCGCCGATGCGCTGGCTCAAGGTAATCGCGGTCGCTGTCGCTGTCGTGATCGTCTTCTTCGTGATCTCCTCGCTGGTGCACATTCTGTACCTGATTGGCGTTGGCCTGCTGATCGCCGCTGCGCTCTTCGCCGGGTTCAAGGGACGGGAGCAGTACAAGCGCACCCGCGAGCGCCACGAGGAGCGCCGTCAGCAGCGCGAGGAGCGCCGCGCCCGTCCTTCCACCGAGGCGCCCCGGCAGCAGCCGACCGGGCTCCCCGTTGAGGCGCCCCGGCAGCAGCCCACCGGGCTCCCGCCGGCCGCCACCCCCTCCGGCTTCGACATCGACGAAGAGCTTGCCCGCCTCAAGCGCGAGCTGCCTGACTCTTAGCGGTACGGCGCCGCGGCCGTCCGCTTCCCCGCGGTAGCGCTCAGCGGCTTTCGCGTGTGGCGGTCAGGAACCCGTCGCTGGCCGGGCCGGGAACCGGGCGCCGGTAGGAATCTGCGAGCGTGGCGAGCGCGTGTCGCCTGACGAGCCGGAGCTGGCCTACGAGTTGGTTTCCGGCTTGAACCCGGTTCGGGGGCAAGGCACCCCGCTGTCGAGGTCGTGGTATGTGAACGATACCGTTTCGTTCACATGGAGGCGGTGCTATGACTACGCGACTTCAAGATGCGCAGCAGGCGGCCGGGCCGGTTCAGCGGCCCAGGGGCGAGGCGCGCGAGGAGGCGATCCTGGACGCGGCGCTGAAGCTGCTCGCAGAAGCCGGCTTTGAACGGGTCACCATCGGCGCGATCGCCGAGCGGGCCGGGGCGAGCAAGGCCACCATCTACCGGCGCTGGCCCGGTAAGGCCGAGCTGGTCGCCGATGCCATCCGGCGGGCCAGGCCCGCGCGGCCTGCAATGCCCGACACCGGCACGCTGCGGGGTGACCTGCTGGCGGTGGCCGAGTCGATCCATCAGGTCATGACAAGCGAGCTGGGCCTGGTGCTCTTCGGCCTCCTGGTGGCGATGCGCACCGACCCGGTGCTGGCCGACCTCGTGCGGGCGCAGATGACTCCGCGGACGCTGCCGACGGACAATCCGGTCAGCCGCGCTGTCGCGCGGGGCGAGCTTCGTCCCGGAGCTGACCCGTCGCTGGTCCCGCGTGTGGCGGTGCCGGTGATCAACGCCAGCCTGATGCTGACGGGCGGCCAGTTGGACGAGTCGTTCCTGCCGGCCCTGGTCGATGACATCCTCATCCCGCTGCTCACCGCTGAGCGGAAACCTTCACGGCATCCGGCTTCCGGCCGGGCTGATACAAACCGCTGTCCTGGCTCATAGATCCGGCGCGCTGCCCGGCGGCGCGCCTCGCCCGCCGCCGCGCTGCCCCCAGCACAGCCAGCACCTGCCGCCGTGCCGGCCGCCGACTACAACGCCTACCGCGCCACCGGCCAGTACGTCAGTGAGCCGACGGCCGGACCATCCAGTTCGAGGCCACCCTGAAAGCCGGCGGCCAGCAGACCACCGCAGCGCTGAACGCCACACCTGCCATCCGCGCGACCGTCACCGCCGCCGCCAAAGCCTCCGGCGCCACCGCCAGCGGCCTGGCCGGCGAAGCCGCAGCGCTCTATGACGTCAGCAGCGCCTCCAACCACGACCTGGCCGTCATCATCCCGATCGCGATCCTGGCCATCGGCCTGCTCCTCGCC
>Ga0102924_1006362_pt1 | contig 11103 bp, 9 predicted proteins | sample PaiPotPPM11metaG_FD_80116 | JGI IMG/M metagenome (GOLD analysis project Ga0102924, IMG submission 80116) | Iron sulfur acid spring bacterial and archeal communities from Banff, Canada, to study Microbial Dark Matter (Phase II) - Paint Pots PPM... ...
AGCCATGCAGGCCGACAACGATCTGGCGCTTGGCCGCTTTGTCGACGCCATCAGCCACAGCTCGATTTGGTCCTCTTCGGCGATCTTCGTCACCGAAGACGACGCGCAGACCGGCGTCGACCACGTCGACGGTCACCGCAGCCCTGGCTATGTCATTAGCCCCTACGTCATCCAGAGCACCGGTGGTTCGACCTACGTAGACAGCACCTTCTACACGCAGGTCAACCTGACTCGCACGATTGAGCAGATTCTCGGCATTGAGCCCATGAACCAGAACGACCTTGTGGCCTCGCCGATGAGTACACTCTTCCTCGATAACCCCCCGGCGGACAACTTCCTGCCGTGGACACACGTGGCAGCGGGAGTGCCGCTGACCTATGGTGTTAGCCAGAGTCCAACCCAGACCCTCCCGCCTTCGTGTTCTGCGGCGCCAGCGCTGGCCCCTGCGGTCAAGGCTCAGTCCACGGTGAAAGAGAGCTCCAAGGTTAAGGCTCTGAGGGCTGGCTGGATGCAGAAGAAGGCCGAGGTCTTCGCTGGCAATTACCACAGGCCAGACGTCGAAGACTCGGACACCGTCAACCACCTGAACTGGTACGAATCCACCGCGTTTACTCGCCCCTACCCTGGCGAGAGCAAGGTTCGCCCCGCGAGCGACTTCAACAGACCGGCGCCCGCGAAGGCCGACGACGACGACTAAAACACGTTCCGATGACAACGGCCCTCTCCCTGGCGGGAGAGGGCTTTTTTGTTCGCGTCTGGAGACTCGGTTTAGCAGTTTTATGATCCGTTAATAGTTGACCGCTAGAATCGCCATAAACCTACAACCAACATGAGGTGTGCCATGGACCAAGCCAGTTCATTCGATCATGTCGTAGCAATCCTGGGTATCCGCCCCGACCAATACAAAGATTCCCTGCCATTGAAACAATGGGTCCAGAAGAATAAGGATCAGAAGTATGTGCCGACCGAACTGCTGAAGCATTGGGGTTTGGAGGACGACGAGGCCGCCTGAAGGCCCGGCAATTTATTAGTCCTCTGCTCTCTGCCTGCAGAAAAACGCAACCGAGAGCGGGTCGCAGCATCGCAGGGCGATTCAACGACGTGGTGCCAGCACACGCAGCCTCCGCAGTCCGCCTCTTACGGCTCAATCATGCCGCTGCACAGGTTTGTGCTCGTGCGCGTTGGGAGATCGGCAAACTACCCCGAAGGAGTTACGGATGCGCCAGCCATCCGGGGTAGAAGAAAAACACTACATCTCGTGACGCGCCCAGCGGAGCAACCTGCAAGAGTAACGATCATGCCTCTTCGAGTCTCCTGCGAAAAAATTTTCGGTGCCCGGAGATTTTGCTTGGTTTGCTTCTCCTGGTTGGTTTGCTGGCACATACGCACGATTGGACTGGTGAGCGGGTTCTTCCGGTGACATTCGGACTGGCAATCGAGTCGCACACCGCCGAAGCGGCTGGACTGACGCTGTACTACCACGGCTGGTCATGGATCAGCGGTAATCCTGCTGCATGGTTACGCGTAGACCTCGCGGATGTGGAGGCCAATCATTCCGCACAAAAGGGGGCAAAATCGTTCTGAGGGTAGCGGACGCGACCCAGCGTTCTCCCGCTGTCAAACGATCTTGCCGTTTTATCTGATTCAAAGGAAGAACTCATTCGGAGGAATGAATTGATTGGTAAGTGTGCGAATCCTTCGTGCTCCGCTCCATTCCGGCGGCTAGGACGCGGTAAACTGTTTGTTTTTGAGACCGCCAGTTTCACAGGATTATCGCGGAATATGTCTACCTCGGGAGGCACGAAGGCTGGCGGTACTCCGATGTTTTTGTGGCTTTGCGAGACCTGCAGTTTGACTAAGACGGTAGGACTCGACGGCGCAGGGCATCCGACTATTCAAAGCCTTTCACAACAGGTCGAGATAGCTTTCGTGGAAAGTTCGACGCTGAATCGTGAAAAACATTTCAGGTCGGGTTGAAAAATCAGGTCGGCGTTCTGTCGGCGGCACACGCTGAGTTGCGGGTAGCCCTCCGAAGCTTTCACAGATTTGTAAACCCGCTTGCCGTTGGTCTTCGAATCAGGACAGGGTCACATGCGGAGCATCTAACACCCGAAACTTTCGTTCAATGCACATACTGGCCAGCGAATATTTGAATTTTGCTCCGCAGTCACAACACACCCGGTAAGTTCGCCCGTCGATACTGAAAACCCGGCTCAGGTGACCGTGGTGGCAACCAAATACGAAATCGAGGATGCCAATTAGCCTCTCCATAAAAAACTCCTTCTTCTCTCGCGTCTCATCGCACTCAATTTACGTGCATCCCACTTTCACACGACGCCGCAGGGAACGCATCACGAGATGCAGTACTTTTTTCCTGCCCCAGAAGCCCTGCGGGTCCGTACCACCTTCGGGGTAGAAGTAATGAAGTCAAGCTGCCATCCAGTCTTGCCGTCTGCCGTGCTCGAATTGCTCCTGGCATTGAATGCAGTGCCTGGTCCAAGGGACGTTTGAGGCCGATCGCACCCTCACAGGTGGCGCAAATGCCAAAACTACCATCGCGAATGCGCTCCAGCGCACGCTGGACCAGTTGCAACTGGTTGCGGTTCCGGCTGCTGTCGGCAAACATTGATTCTTTGGAAGAGCTGAAACACGAGATGTCTACCGCATCTAGAGGTCCAAGATCGGCGAATTCTCGAATTTCCTTCTCGGTTCTTTCAATTAGTTCCTGCAGTTTGTTCTGCAGTTCGCGCAGACCGGTTTTGAACTGCAAAAGGACGGGGCTATCAAACGGAAGTTGTGGTGTCATCTTTTTTCCCTCGAAATGGAATGGCTAAAGCCTGCGAACAATAGCGGACTACAAAATTCCCTACTGTTGTTTCTGTCACTGGATGGTATTCGCAGGTTCACTGAGGCAGTACTTTTGCAGATTTCTCGCAGAAACACATCACGATATGCAGTATTTTTTTTCTACCACGGGAGTTTTGTGGATGGGTACCACGTTCGGGTTAGCGCCACGTAGTCGCTTCTAACGATGGAGAAGAGCCAGCGTGTGATTTCCTCGCCGCTTGCATTCTGAACAATAGACGCAAGAATCGGCCTTCTTGCGAGTTGCCAAGGCCAAAGAATTGGACGATTACCTGGGGGTATTTCCTGGAAGCGAGCTTACAGTTGAATAATGCCGCGCCGGGCGGCAATGGTGACAGCATGCGTGCGGTCGCTTGCGCCGAGCTTCTCCATGATGTGTTTCATGTGCGCTTTTACAGTTTCTTCCGCGATGAAGAGTCTGTCTGCGATGTCGCGGTTACGATTTCCGCCTGCGGTCTGCCGCAAAACGTCAACTTCACGGTCCGTCAGCTTTTCATCACCGAGGTGTTCAGCCATCGTGGCAGCAATTTCTGCGGGCACACGTTTGCTACCGGCATGAACTTGTCGGATGACATCGGCTATCTCTCTCGGTGGCATATTCTTAAGAATGTAGGAACGAGCGCCGGCCTCAAGTGCGTGTTGGACGGGGCCATCGCCCTCAAACGTCGTCATAATAACGATACGGGCGTCTGGGAATTGGGCCTGGATGGCCATCATCGCGTCGATTCCGCTCATGTCTGGCAATCTCAAGTCCATCAGTGTAACGTCCGGTTGAAGTTTTCGGAACTGCTGGATTGCGTCGCGGCAATTCGAAGCTTGTCCAACGAGGAGCATGTCTGGCTGGCTCTGGATTACGGCCGCTAACCCCTCCAGGAGCAAAGGATGATCATCGACGGTCAGGATGCGAATCTGGGCTGGCGTTGTCATTTCGATCTCCTTGCAAACCAATGGTTCGTGCGTTCCCGCTTCAGACAGGCGCACATTCCAATCGGCGATCGTTTGTCTGTGACACAAATGCAATGTGAGCTGGTATTGACAATTCGACTTCCGTCCCTGCTTCGGCTCGACTTAGCAACTTGAGTTTTGCGCCCATTCGTTCCGCTTGATCCCGAATTCCGGAGAGACCACGATGACCACGCCCCGAGCGCAGCAACTCTGGGGCTATGCCTTTCCCATTGTCCCGCACAGCAATGCGGAGTTGCCTTGGAGCGTACTCGAGATCGACTTCGACGCGGGCGGCCTCGGAGTGGAGAAATGCATTGACCAAAGCCTCGCGCCCAATGCGATAGGCTTCGTCTCGGATCAGCGGATCGAGCGCTCGGGACTTACCTCGGATGACCATGCGGAAAACCATCTGTGCTCCGAGACGCATTTCTGCACGAATGCGTGAGAAGGCGATTTCGAGATCATCACCGGCGGCTCTATCTTCAGCGAAACCCGCAGACTCACGGGGACCCTGTTGGGGACGAACAGTCGGTTGCGTAGTGTCTTGGTAAAGACCATTCAATTTCATGGCGATAACTCCTAGGTCGCAGTTTGGCCCGGTGCTAGTAAGCGAGCTGCTCTCGCTTTTTCTCGCGGTCAACCCAGACGCGTATGTAGCCCGGACAATTTTCCAGCGCGATGCTGTCCGATTCGCAGCTTGCAAAAAACTTCACGGCATCCCGATCGATCAGGGTGACTTCTTCTAAATCGAGTGCAAAGCGACGGCCGGCTTCTTCCAAACTAAAAAGCCGCTGCAACTCCGCGATGTCTTCGACCCCGACTCGCCCCGTCAAGGTGAAGACGACCCCTTTATTTGACAACCGCTGAATTCTTAGCATCGATTAATTTCTACGTGAACGTTCAACGTAGAGCATGGGGATTACCATCCGTAAACATTTGAAAATTAAGGATGCTTGTGGAAATCAAGAGTCGCGAAGTTCGCGAATTCGCGAATTTTTCGCGAAAAATTCGCGGCGAGAGACCAGTCCGGGGCTTTCTAAGCGCTCTTGAACCGATACTTATTGATCTTCAGGGTCCGGATCTTGGATTCCAGGGTGGAAGGGGGCATGCCAAGTTGCGCTGCCGCGCCCAAGGGTCCCGAGACTCGGCCGTCGGCTTGCGCCAGCGCCGCCTCGATTATTTCCTTCTCTTCAGCGGGTGACCGCCGGCCTACAGATTTGACTTGGCGTTGTTCTTCCCCGAGAGAAGAAGCAGCGTGAGAGAACCAGCCCTGATCTACGGAAAACGTCTCGGTTTCACAGACGACGACTGAGCGCTCGATCACATTCTGGAGCTCACGGATATTTCCCGGCCAGGAATACGACTGTAATAGCTCCAACGTTTTCTTTTCTATGGTTCGTATTCTCTTTCCGGCTTTTCTTGAATAACGATTAATGAAGTACTCAACCAGGAGAGGGATGTCCTCTTTCCGCTCGCGAAGGGGCGGAATCTGCATGGGGATTACATTTAGCCGATAAAAAAGGTCGCTTCGAAACGCACCAGAGGCAATCGCCGCTTGCAAATCGCGATTGGTCGCCGCAATCACCCGTACGTTCGCGCGAATGGTTTGGTTGCCCCCAACTCGTTCGAACTCCCGCTCCTGCAAAACGCGCAGCAGGGCAATCTGAGTCTCCATAGGGAGTTCGCCGACCTCATCCAAGAAGATTGTGCCCCCCTCGGCGAGCTCAAACCGACCGAGGCGCCGCTGCAGAGCACCGGTGAAGGCTCCCTTCTCGTGACCGAACAACTCCGAGGTAATTAACGATGAGGGTGTAGCCGCACAATTCACCGTGACAAAGGCCCGGGAAGAGCGCCGAGACCGTTTGTGGATGGCTCGCGCGATGAGCTCTTTGCCGGTGCCCGTTTCGCCGGTGATGAGAGCGGTAGCATCCGAGGGCGCGATCTTGCTAACGCGCACCAGGAGGGATTGCAGCGCAGGTGAGTCACCCACGATTTCCTCAAACATGGATGCCTTGTCGACTTCATCCCGGAGGGCAATGTTTTCCTTGTAAAGCTGGTCCCGCAGAGTCCTGATTTCTTCGAAAGCCTTCTTCAATGCTTGGTGGGCATTTCGTTGTTCGGTTATATCCACGACGGTTCCGACAAACTCAACCACCTTTCCATTTTCATCCGTGACCGCGTGTGCGACACTGTGAACATGCTTGATTGAATGGTCAGGAAGAACCAGGCGGAAGCTGCATTCCCCATCGCGCCCCGCGAGAAGATCAGCGCTTACCGCCTCCACGGCCGCCAGATCGTCTGGATGAACTCGCTGCTGGAAAAGTTCTCTGGTTGGGATGGTCGCTGGGTCGAAGCCATAAATTCGAAAGGCTTCCTCCGACCAGTAAACACGATTGGTGACAAAGTTCCATGCCCAGCTTCCCGAATGGCTGAGCCGCTGCGCCTCAGCTAGGCGGGCCTCACTCTCTCGCAGGGCCTCCTCCGCGCGCTTGCTGTCTTCAATGTCAGTCGCCGTTCCGTACCACTTGACTAACTCTCCGCGCTCGTCGCGCAGAGGGACGCCGCGATGCAGGAACCAGCGGTATTGCCCATCCGCAGATCTTCTCAGGCGTGCTTCATTCTCGAACCGCTTCCCGGTGGCCAACGACTCGCGCCACTTTTCAACGTGGGTGGCAGTGTCTGCGGGATGAAGGGCCATTTCCCAACCGGCGCCCGATGTGTCCTGCAAAGATATCCCGGTATATTCCTGCCAACGCTGGTTCGCGAAATCGTTGCCGCCGTCGGGGAGCGCGGTCCACGCCATGATGGGAATCGTTTCGATCACCTCGCGAAGCCGCTGTTCACTTCGCCGCAAGGTTTCTTCGGCGCGCTTGCGCTCGGTGATGTCCTCATGGATGGCGATGACACGTTTAGGACGTCCTTCGGGGTCGCGCAAGAGCGTAAAAACAACATTTGCCCACACGGATCCGCCATCTTTGAGCACGAGATGTTTTTCGTGCCGAAGCGTCTCACGCTTCCCTTCGCAAAGCTCACGGTACAGAATTGCATCTGCTTCTCGGTCCTTTTCGCAGGTTAGCTCGTCGTAGGTCTCGATCCGGCCGAGTTCGTCCTGGGTGCGGCCAAGCATCCGCTGCAGAGCACGGTTGTTCTCAATCGGTCCGCCGGATGCCAGATCGACGAGAGCGATGCCCGTACCTGCCTCATCGAAGATCGTTCGAAAGCGCTGCTCGCTTTCTCGAAGTAAAGACTCCGCCCGCTTGCGCGCGCTGATGTCGCGGATCGCACTTGAGACCAGCGTACCTTCTTCCGTCTCAAGCGGGCTCAGGCTGATCTCCACCGGAAATTCATGACCGTCCTGGTGCAATCCGTATAATTCCAGCCCTGCGCCCATCGGACGTACTCGAGGCTCGCCAAAAAACCCGGCTCGGCTCTCAGGGTGGTGACTCCGGAAGCGCTTGGGCACCAGCACCTCAATTTGCCGGTTCAGCAGCTCCTCGCGGCGGTATCCGAACAACCTCTCCACTTGGGCGTTGATCAATACAATCTTGCCTTCTCGATTCACTACCACCATCGCGTCCGGGGCCGCTTCCAGCAACTCGCGGAACTTAGCTTCCGCCTTCTTCCGGGCGGTAATGTCCGTCGAAATGCCGCTGGCGCGGTACGGCTTGCCGTAGTCGTTGAGACTGAGCACTCCCCGCTCGTGAATCCAGCGGATCTCGCTAGTTGGCTTGACGATGCGAAACTCAATGTCGTGATAACTGACATTTTCACCAGCTATCCAGCGGGTGAAAATGTCGACCACGCGGGCGCGGTCATCGGGATGAATCCTCTCCGTCCATTGGCGCGGATTCTCATCGAGATCTGCGACGGGAAAGCCCCAGATGCGCTCAAAGCTTGGGCTCGTATACAGCGGTCTTTCTGGATCCAAGCCAGTGATCCACATGACCTCGGGAAGGGCATCTGCCATGTGGCGAAAGCGCTCTTCGCTTTCCTGCAGCGCCTCCTCAGCGCGCCGACGCTCAATCGCAATGACGGCGATGTGTCCCGCCGCTTCAATCAATTGAAGGTCGCTGCTGTTGGGGCTTCTGGGCTCCGCATAGTACATTGCAAAAGTGCCAAGCACCTGGTTATTTTTTGAAAAAAGAGGCTGCGACCAAGAGGCGCGCAGTCCGTGGCTTAAAGCGAGGTCTCGATAATCGACCCATAAAGGGTCGGTAGTGATATCCGAGGTGATCACGCGTTTCTTCAGGAACGCAGCCGTTCCGCACGAGCCTGCTCGTGGGCCGATTGCCCCACCAGCAATGCCCTGGCTCCAGCCGCGAGGTGCCTTAGGCCCCGCTGCCGGCCACAACCGCTTCCCGTCGGCATCGATCAGCAGAACCGTCGAGATAACCCCGGGAGACTGGTCATCGATGGCATCACACAAATCTTCCAAAATGGCCGTAAGACTCGCACCGCTGGCGATCATCTCCAAAGAACGCTTTTCTGCAGCCAAGAGGGACTCCGCTCGCGTGCGCTCGGTGATGTCCGTTACTGCTCCCACAAATTCAAAGTTGCCGGTTTTGTCCTTGGACGGACGTCCCACGACTAGCAAGTATTTGACGGATCCATCCGGCATCAGCAGCCGATGTTCAAGATCAAACGCCGTCCTTTCGCGCGAAGCACGCTCGAGTAGTTCCTGCAGAGCGGGTCTGTCGTCCGGGTGAGTGCGTTGGCGCACACGTTCCAATGTTGGGATGGAGCTAACTTCGAAATCGAATATGCGAAAGGTTTCCTCGGACCAATAAATCTCGCCGCTTGAAACATGCCAGCCGAAACTGCCTGTGTGGCTTAACCTCTGTGCCTCCGCGAGGTAAGCTTCATTCCGGCGCAGCGCCTCCTCGGCCGTCTTGCGGTCATCAATATTAGTAAACAACTCGTACCAGCGGACGATACGACCTTGTACGTCCCGCAAGGGGAGTCCGCGCACGTGAAACCAACGGTATGTACCATCGGCCCGGCGGATTCGGTGCTCATCGTCGTAGGGTTGCCCGCTCTTAACCGAGCGCTTCCAGGCCGCTATCACGCGGGGAAGGTCATCCGGATGGACGACATCGCTGCTGGTCCAAGCTTTCAATTCATCGAGCGTCTTACCAAAATATTCCAGGAGTCGATGGTTAACCAGTTCGAGCTCACCGGCTGCCGTCTGGACAGCGATGAGGCCCGGAATGGTCTCAAAAATGAGCCGGAAGCTCTGTTCGCTCGTGCGCAGTGCCTCCTCGGCCCGCCTGCGCTCCGCTCTTTCTACGCCCTCCCGCACGGCTCGCTGCACCGAGGGCAGGATTCTGGAGAGGCGCGTTTTGAAAACGTAATCCGTTGCGCCCATCTTGAGCGCCTCAATGGCCACCTCTTCGCCCAGGGTTCCGGAAACGAAAATGAATGGCACGTCAGGGCGGACTTCTTTGGCAATTCTGAGGGCAGAAATGCCATCGAAAGAGGGGAGGGTATAGTCCGCAAGGATTAGATCAAAACTACTTTGCCTCAGAGAGGCGGAGAACTCGGGTTGTGTTTCAACACGAGTGATATGACAGGCAACGCCTTCGGTTTCCAGGGTTGCCTGAAGAAGCTCTGCGTCCTTGAGATCGTCTTCAAGATGAAGAATTTTGATAGGAGAGATCACAGTTGTGTCGATCAGGTCCAAGTTCGATTCACACCGCCGTTAGCCGTTACTGTCTAAAGACGAGAAACTTTAGGCTCCGGTTCTTGAGCCAGCAGGCACAATGCTCTCGTACGTGTTCACGGCCGGCGATTCGTTTATTTCCTCTTTATGCTCCCGGGCGGGGCTTCGTTGATAATGGCCCAGAAAACCCCCAGTTCCTTGATGGCATTCACAAATTCGTGGAAATCCACAGGCTTCACCACGTAGGCGTTTACACCAAGTTTGTAGCTCGCCACCATGTCCCGTTCTTCTCGTGAGGAGGTAAGTACGACCACGGGAATCATTCTTAATTTCTCATCCGACTTAACCTGCTGCAGCACTTCCAATCCGTCGACCTTGGGCAATTTTAAATCCAGCAACAGGACGGCAGGATTCCCATTGGTACGCGTCTGGAACTTTCCGCGGTGATAGAGATAATCCAGGGCCTCCTCGCCGTCACTGGTAACAATAACCTCGTTGGTGAGGTTGTATTCCCCTAGGGCGTTCAAGGTGAGTTCTACGTCTTTGGGGTCGTCTTCAACCATCAAGATGCGTCCCAATAATTCCATAATGTTTATCTCCTCTGGCTCGGAACTGAGAAAAAAAAGGTTGCACCTTTGTCCACGAACCCCTCAGCCCAGACCTCGCCCCCATGACGACGAATAATGCGCTGAACCGTGGCCAGCCCTATGCCTGTACCTTCAAACTCTTCCGCGCGATGAAGACGCTGAAACACGCCAAAGAGTTTGTTGGCATACTTCATATCGAAGCCAACTCCATTATCTCGAACAAACATAACGATCCTGTCGTTTTGTTTCTCGGCGCAACCCACCTCGATCTCGGGTTGTGGGCGGGGGCGCGTGAATTTTATCGCATTGGAAAGAAGATTGACGAGCGCAAGCTTAAGCATCGAACGATCGCCGTACAGATCGGGCAGCGGGGTGAGTTTCCAGGTAATATTCCGCCCCTCCGCCTCCTGTGCTACTTCGCTCTGAACCTCCTTTACCAGTTCTTCCAAATTGACCACGCTCTCCCGGGCCTCGGCGCGCCCTATTCGGGAAAAGGCGAGAAGATCATCGATCAGAGTCCCCATCCGTTTTGCCGATTCCAGGATCGTCGACATGTAACGGCGGCCCTTTTCATCCACAACTGAAGAAGCATTCTTCTGAAGTAGCTCTGTAAAGCCAACCATATGGCGAAGAGGGGCGCGCAGATCGTGCGATATGGAATACGCGAACGCTTCCAGTTCCTTATTGATGGCCTCAAGATCGATGGTTCGTTTGCCGAGCTCCTGGTTGAGTTTGCGTACTTCTTCTTCGCCTCGTTTACGCTCGGTAATGTCGTTGTTAGTCTCCAGAATCGCGATCGGGATCCGTTGGTCATTTCGCTGCAAAGACCATCGGCTGGCCACCACCACGCGGGTTCCGTCAGATTTGGTTTTCTCGAGTTCGCCTTCCCAGCGGCCCGTCCGCAGCAGATCGGCGGCTATGTCGTCGAGAGGTGCCGGGAAAACGGTCCGCAAGAGATCGTGAGAACGCTTTCCGATCGCTTCCACCGCCGTCCACCCGTACAATTCCTGAGCGCCGCGATTCCAGTATGTGATGACGTCGCTCATG
>Ga0102924_1006363_pt1 | contig 11103 bp, 11 predicted proteins | sample PaiPotPPM11metaG_FD_80116 | JGI IMG/M metagenome (GOLD analysis project Ga0102924, IMG submission 80116) | Iron sulfur acid spring bacterial and archeal communities from Banff, Canada, to study Microbial Dark Matter (Phase II) - Paint Pots PPM... ...
CGATGGTCAGCTTGAGATCGTCGCGGTGCAATTGCGCGACGGCCTCTCCGAGCGCGCGCACATAGCCGCCCATGATGATCGGCGAATACTGCGGCGACATGATCAGGCCGATCACCTGCCGCGCTCCCGCCGCCACTTCCGGTACGATATCAGCGATAAACGGCGGGGCGAAACGCATCCCGGCGGCGACGTGGAAAGTCGGGCCAGCGGGATGGCGCGCGTTGAGTTCGTTTTGCAGAGCCTCCGCCTGCTCGCGCGTGATGCGAAGCAAGGGCGAGCCGCCGATGAGATGATAGCGGCGGTGAAATTCGGCAATCACCTCCGCGCTGGCCTCGCGCCCGCCATAGACATGTTTCAGATAGATGGGAACGTCGTCGAGCGTGGCCGGCGAGCCATAGGTCATGAGCAACACGCCAATATGTTCTTGCAGTGCCATATTTTCTCCTAGCAGCGGGCTGTCTCTTCATGAACGGCGGCGACTAAGCGGCGCAGCAGATCGGGATCGGTCGGGGCCAGCACGCCGTGGCCGAGATTGAAGATGTGGCCGGGGCGATTGGCGGCGCGGCGCAGGATGTCGCGCATCCCATCCTGGATCGTCTCCCACGAGGTGAGCATGAGCGTGGGATCGAGATTGCCCTGGATGCCGCGTTCATAGCCAATGCGCGCCCAGGCTTCATCGAGATCGACGCGCCAATCGACGCTGATCACGTCGCCGCCCGCCTCGGCCATCAATTCGAGCAGGCTGGCCGCGCCCGTACCGAAGTGAATAGCGGGCGAACCAGTTGCTCGGACGCGCTCGAAGATGCGGCGGCTATAGGGCTGCACGTATTGCCGATAGACGCTGGGGCTGAGCGCGCCGACCCAGCTATCGAATATCTGCACAACATCGACGCCCGCCTCGATCTGCGCGACGAGGTAGCGCGAGACAACTTCGGTCAGCTTCTCCATCAGGGCGTGCCAGACACGCGGCTGGCCGTACATGAGCGACTTGGCGAGCGCGTAATCACGCGAAGGACGTCCCTCGATCAGGTAGCAGGCCAGGGTGAAAGGCGCGCCGGAGAAGCCGATCACGGCCTGCTTGCCCGCCAGTTCACGGCACACCAGCTTGATCGACTCCAACACGAACGGCGTGGATTCCTCGGCGTCGAGTATGCGTAATACCTCGACATCCTGCATAGTACGCACGGGGTTATGGATAATGGGGCCGATCTCCGGCTCGATCTCCAGAGAGATGCCCATTTTTTCGAGCGGCAGCATAATATCCGCGTAGAGGACGGCGGCGTCCACATCGAAACGCTCGACGGGCATCACGGTAATCTGGGCGCTGAGTTCCGGCGTCTTCGCCATCGTCAAAATATCATAACGCTTGCGCAATGCGCGGTACTCGGCAATACAGCGCCCGGCCTGCCGCATGAACCAGACGGGCGTGGCATCCGGCTGCTGGCGCTGACAGGCGGCGAGAAAACGCGCCGCACCCGTCTGCCGGGCAACGGGCGCGAGAGAAGATGAGGGATGCTGTTGTATCATTTGTTCCTTCACTCATAATTTTTTTCACGGATAACATGCCGTAGGGGCGTGGGCTTGCCCCGCCCAAAAACGGTGAGGGTCTGCTGTTGCTCGCCAGGGCGGGGCAAGCCCACGCCCCTACGGCCCACGAGGGCGGGGCAAGCCCACGCCCCTACGGCCCACGAGGGCGGGGCAAGCCCACGCCCCTACGTATTTTGCCCTTTCCATATCATAACGCAGCGCGCGGATTCTGGCAAGCAAAAATCTATAGAAATCTGAAAAATTCGGCAGATTACCTGGAGCTTTTGTCATGATCTGGCTGATCGCTCACCCGGAAATCGTTGCCCGCCATATGGTACAATGCCCTTGACTCTATGCATGAAGAAGGAGAGCATCACGTCATGGCGGATCGGTTTGTCTATTCCAGTGATAATGGGCGCGTGACGACCTGCCCCACCTGCGGCCAGCCCTACAAACAGTGTCGCTGCGCAACAACCAGCACAATAGCCAAAAAGGGTGATGGCATTGTGCGCGTGACGCGCGAACGCAGGGGGCGCGGCGGCAAAACGGTCACGCTGATCACCGGCATAACGGCCAGCGAAGCTGTCATCACCTCGATAACCCAACAACTGAAGAAGCTATGCGGTTCCGGCGGCACGGTCAAGGACGGCGTCATCGAGATTCAGGGCGATCATTGCGACAAGGCGCTGGCAAAGCTGGTAGAGATGGGGTATAAAGCAAAGCGCGCGGGCGGTTAAAGGCCGTAGGGGCGTGGGCTTGCCCCGCCCTGGCGAGCAACCGCGGACCCTCACCGTTTTTGGGCGGGGCAAGCCCACGCCCCTACGGTTCCGTAAGAATACAGAGCCGGATTGCGTAGCCCCCTTGTGCAGAATGCTGCGATGCGCTATAGTTCCAAAACCTCTCGCGTGATATTCCACACGTCCAAGTTTTTGTTTGATTTACACGGCAAGCCGTGCAGGCTGAACTACATAGGCCACTACCCCCTTTGCCTTGGAGAAGGCATCAGGTCTACGTTTACGGAGAATGTTGTAGGCTCCGTTCACATCCGCGCAAATGATGCGCCCGTCTTTCGTGCGGTACAGGCGGTTTCTCCGCCCAATGCGCTTGCCACTGAACTTGTAGACTGTCTCATCATTCGGCTTGTAATTGGGTATCTCGTCCAGTTCAAGGAAGCTGGCTTTGCTGGTATAGCTCTCTTCCGTGATTTCGACCTGGATACCTACCAGTTCCGCTTTGTATGTCAGCATCTCGATGAAGCGGGCATGAGGGATTTGCACAAAGTTCTGGTTATTGCGCTTGCCCATCCTGGTTTCCTGTTTCCAGAGCGGATTTTTCCCAATGATGATGGTTCCCACGCCTTGTTCGACCAGGAAGTCGATGATGCGCTTACTGGCCCGGTGTAAGTAATGGTTAATGCGCCGGTTGCGCGTGTTGGTGATGCGCTCCATTTGCTTGGTCATCCGATCCCGCTCATCTTTGGGTAGTTTCTTCTTCAGTTCCTTCATGTGCTTGTTGTACCACTGGTTCCACGCTTTGATCGGACGACCGTTAACCAATTGAGGGACAAAGCCCTCTCGGTTTGAAGCTATCGCCGCAAGGTTGGTGACTCCCAGGTCAATCCCGATGCAGAAGGAAGGATCGACGTTAGCAGGTTGTGGTGCTTTCTCATACACTACCTCCACCACATAATAGCCGTGGCGGGGAACGATGCGCACCTGATCAATGGTTTTCTGTTGGGTTTGGATGGTGAGAGCCAGTCCAGATGGTTTGATGATGCTTTGTATCCCTTTTTTGCTCTGGCCGCCACGGATGGCTTGCAAGGTATAGATCAGCATGTTCCGACCTTCTGTCTTGTGCTTGTACTTAGGAATACATGGCCGTCCAGTGAACCTGGACGGGTCTTCTTCATAGGCTGCTTTCGCTTCTCTGAATGTTTTCCAGGCATCAGCCAGTTGCTTGAGGACGTGTTGGGACACTTTCGCTGGCAGAGCTTTGTAGGCTTCATGCGGTTGCATGCGCTTGTCCATCTCTTCATAGGACAGAGAGATGTCGTGATGGATAAACGCTTGCCGCATCTCGTACAAGGCAGCATTGTAGAGGTTCTTGGATTTGAAGGCTGCTTCATCAATCACCACATAGCGCGGGTCGTTGTGCTTAATGACGTGTTGCTCAACCAGTTGCATCGTTCTTGCCTCTCTTTGCTCTCAACTGCTATTTCCCGCTCCACAGATGACGCGCGATGATGGGATGCCAGGTTGCCGTTACAAACAGGGTAATGCGTTTGTTCTTGCCTACAGTTATAACCTGATAGGCAATATTACTCCAGGTTCCAGGCCCAAATTGTGAACGGTAGGCGTCAATCGCGTTGAGAACACTCTGGGGATGGTAGGAAGTGGCCGTACAACTCACCGTCGCGGTCACACTGACAGTCGTTGCTCTCTGCCCGATGGTGGGTGTTGCCGAGATGATTGGAGTACACGTTGGAGAAAGCGCAACAGACGAGGAAAACAGCTGCGGCGTTTGCGCTTCCAGCGTTGAGAGTAACGGAGTGATGGCGTGGTAGACATCCTGTTTGGTGACGTAGGAAAAGTGTTGCCCGTCTCTGCCACCGCTAAAGGCAGATGGGTTCTGGGCAATCACCGAAGTCACACAACACGGCTCGTTGATATCCCCGGCGGCGATGTTGCCGCTTGTGCCTGGGACCAGCGCGTGTGCGGGAACGCTGACCTGTCCGTAGGTTGGAGGGATGGTCTGAGCTGCTGGTGGGACGGTCGCCTGCTCGTCGGTGATAACCACTCTCTCGTCTTGCCCTTTCAGCATGGTTCCGGTTGGGATGATCTGGGTGTAAGGCTGCCCGTTGTAAAAAGTGATGATGCCTGCTGCGGTGGTTGGGGCGATGTAACCCTTCCCTGTTACCTTTGTTTGTACGGTGACGCTTTTCTGTACTGGGGTAAGCCTGTACCCAGGAATGGTCACAGCAAAGGATTTGCTGGTGTCCGATGGTGGTGCAAGAACTGAGACGACAATGAGGGCAATCAGCAGCAGGAGCAAAATCCCTGCAACAAGCAGCGATCGGCTATCTCGCGGAGGTCGTGGTGTACTCTCAATGGTCTCTGGCGTCTCCCGCACAAACGTGACCCGATCTTCCTCGACGTAGACATGAATGGTCTCTTCCGGTTCTGGCTCCTGGTCGGGCTGCTCACCCTCGAGCGTATGAAGAAACTGCTCTATGCTGTGTGGTAGTTGCTGGCTCTGGCTCATAGGTTCCCTCTCTGTTCCTGGCAGGCAATGGGGAGCTATGCAGGTAGTTCCCCATTGCCATCCGGTTAGTTCTGTGATTTGACAAACTGGCCCTTCTGATTGAGAAAGACGTAGTGACTGGTACCAACGGTGACGATCATATCCGGCAGGCCATCGCCATTCACATCCTGGAACGAGAGCGTGACGGGGATCAGACTGGCGTTCTGGCCGACCACCACCGTTAACCCCGTGTAGATACGGGCGTGGCTCGCGTCCCCGCCGGGAAACTCGATCACCTCGACCTCGCCGCTCAGGTTGAGGGCGATGAAATGGCTCGGATGGGCCGCGCTGTCGCTGTGACCCACCACCGCGTCACACTGATAAGTACGCGGGTAGCCGTAGGTCCATTGTTCCTCCGTATTCGTCCACCAATTCGCGACCGTGGTCAACACGATCCAACCGAGGATAGCGATAAACAGGGCAATCCCCACAAACACGAGCGGATGCAACCGCCGCCTGCGCGGGAGGTCTTCCGTTTGGCTCCTGCTGGGTTGAGGGCGAGGCGGCGGCCCTGTCACCACCTCCACGTTTGATCGCGAGGCTCGCGCCGGTATTCGTGATGGTCGCCCTGGCTGCACGAATCGGGAAGCCGACTGTTGCTCGGTCTTCCGATAGACGGCGCTTTGGGGAACGACGCGCGGAAAGGCGTCGGGATAGCCTGCGGAGACGTCGGCCTCTTCATCCTCAGTATCCGCCTCATAGTGGGTAAAATGTTGTCGGTCCTGTCTCATGCTGTTTCCTCCTGTTCTGGCACACCGAACGCCTCAGCCAGGGTATGCGTCATGGCCTGCTGCATGGTTGCCGTCACTGGTACACTCTCCTCGGCCAGCCGCGCCACAAGACGAGAGATATAGCCCTGGTGCGTGTATAGTTCGGTGAACAGCGCACAGAGCAGCGAATAGCAGTCGCGCTCACGGCGGCACGCGCGGGCTAAGCGTTCCAGCCACTCCGCCACGGCTTCCCAATGGCGGCGGGCCTCGAAGAGATCGGTGAGCGCGAGCGCAAGATGCTGTTTAACCAGCTCAGGCGAGGATGGCTCCCAGGCGCGCACGGTGCAGGTATCGCCGTAGCAACGGCGCGCGCTCGTTTCCAAAGCCAGGGCGCGCAGGGCTTCACTGGTTGCCTGGAGAGCCTCGGCGTGCGGCAGGTCGATGGCAGCAGTTGCCCACTGCTGGATGATGCCATCAAGCGGCATCCACTCAACCGTGAGGATGGAGGGGGGCATAGATGCCTCCGGGTGTTGCTGGTCAGGGGCATGGTTTGTGGGATTCATCGCTCGACTCCTCTCCAGTCCTGATAGACTTGTTTGCCGCTCACGATGTTCGTGGCTTCTGCTGGCGTCAACAATCCCTGTTCGACGCCGATTGCCACTTGTCCGTTGATGAAATCGCTCTCTTCGTGACAGGGACAGGCGGGATCGGCGCAGAACGGATAGGAACCGACATGGATGGGGTCGTCTTCTTGGATGACAACGGGTAACGGGTCAAAGTCGCTGTTGTGCTGAGACACGGAATCCTCCATCTCAATGACTAAAACGAATGTTCTAGTTGACGGAATGGCTCCCATGCACGATACTACATGGGAGTCTACAACGGCTGAATAGAGTGGTAGACTCTAGCTGATAGGCTGTTGCAACCAGTCTATCAGCATAACTAAGAAGACAAACTACAATAAACGTCAGCAAATAACTACCAGCACTTACTAAAGTTTAGGAAGACATATGAATTAACATCAAAGTCAACCGTCAACTTTCTATGCTAATAGAGTAACATATAAGCCTATTGATGTCAATATCTGACAGCTATTGATACGTATGATATACTTAATAAATCATTGGATGCCCGGTAATGAGGCACGAACGAGGCTGCATATCTTAGGGAGCAATGCTAAGCCGAGCTTAGCAAATGCCGAATCATGTGAAAATCTCTTGAACTCAATTGCTACAAAGTGGATTATCGTTAGTTGACGCATATTGACGAGAGTATACTCTCATGCTACCATGTAGCCATTAACATCAGCGAGGTGTTGTTTGGTGACAAAAGAAGAGAGCGAACAATATCTAACCCCTTCAGAAGCCTGCAATTATCTAGGTGTTTCACGCCGAACACTTGAACGGTACGTGGATGACGGACGAATCAAGAAATATCGGAGAGGAATCAAGCGGGAAGTATTTTTCAGGCGAGTTGAACTCGATCGCTTGCTAGAGATACACCCAGATGAAGAGAGCGAATAGGGTTAGTAAATAGATGAAGGTGTTACTAATTTTTTCAAAGGAGATACCTGCGTGAACCTGTCAATAGATGTGGCGCGAAGGGTGCTAGAGGCAAGCAAGCAGCGCGCCAGAGAACTACGCAGTCCCGTGACGATTGCCATCGTCGATTCCGGCGGCCACCTGGTCTTGTTTGAGCGCATGATGTCGCCCTATGGCTGGGCGACGGGACAGATCAGCATCGCGAAGGCGACAACCGCGGTGATGTTCAACCAGTCAACGGACGCCGTGGCGCAGTGGGGCTCAGGCATTCCCGGTTTCGCTTCGAGCCTCGCGGCAATGACACATGGCAATTTTGTAATGGCCGCCGGCGGGTGGCCGATCCGCGCGGGCGGCGCAACCGTCGGAGGCATCGGCGTCAGCGGCGGCAACGCGCCGGGCAGAGACGATGAGATCGCCAAAGCCGGTCTGGCCGCGCTGGAAGCCTTCGCTCCCCCTATTCCGGCCCAACCGGCAGCGCCGCAGCCTCCTGCCCAGCCGCTTTCGCCGCAAATACCATTTCCTGGTGAACAACAGCAGCACTCACGTCCCTATATGCAGCCGACTCCCGCCTATCCGTCGATGCCGTCACCCGGCAACGCTGTCGGAGCGCAGGCGCAGCCATCGCCCCAGCCAGCTGGAGCGGACACGCATTATCTGCTTCCTGATCAGCAGCAGGAGAATGTCTCTGGGAACGCTGAGGCATCCGAACCGTATAACGAGAGCCGCTCAGGAGGATAGTTATGACACAAGGCACAAGCAATCGATCTAACAAACGTTCGCCGCGAGCGGGACGCTACAAACCGAGTCTGGTAACGACGCCTGAAAATGAGAACGGCGACGAGCAACAGGAGACGGCGCAAGCTGTCGAAGAGCCGACACCTGTAGAGGAAACGACGACAGAAGTTGCCTCGCCTGCCCCGGCGCGCCGTTTGCCGCGCTTTTTCTCAACCGTGGGAAAGAGCGAGAAGGAGCAGGAAGTCAGCGAAGAGGCAGTCGTGCAGGCGCGTCTCGCCCGCGCGACTCGCAGCAAAACCGCGAAAGTGGAGGCAGCCAGTAGCAAAGAGCAGACCGAAGAGAAGGAGCGCAAAGCCGATGTTCCGGCCAGAACCGCGCCCACCAGGGCCAATGCTCCGGCGCGTCCTGTCAGCCCCTTTAAGATGAAATATATCATCGGTATGGTGGTCTACTTGCTGGGCGCGCAGCTCATCGGCAGCCTTGAAGTGAACCTGTTCACTACCTACAAGATCGATAGCACGCTGGCTGCATTCAACCTGTTTGGCTTGCCCATCGTCATCAAGACATCGACGTTAGTCTTTCTGGCGATCCTGGTCTTGCTGCTCGTCCTCCTGGCGCGTCTCGACCTGATCCCGCGCAGCTTCAGCGCCCTCAGCGGCCAGCCGCCGCAAAAGCGCGGCAGCGCCGCGAGCCGACAGAACAACAACGATCTCGTGCGCACGCCGCAACCCACCACGCGCCAGGGTGTGAGCGGGGCCGACGACGATCTCTACCAGCAATACCGCTCCAACCAGCGCCGCAAAAAATAAAGAGAGAGAAAAAATGGTGAACAAACTGGCCCGTGGGCCAGTTTGTTCACCATTTTTTCTCTCCGCGGCAGATTAAAACAGCTTGCGCTCGTAGGTGTAAAAGACCGAGCCGTTCCAGTCGTAGCCAGCCGCGACAAAGGCATCGCGTACCATCATCATATCCGGTACATGAGCGCGGATGTGGGGAATGCCCATATCGGCGGCTTGTTTGCGCAGGGCATACGCGATCAAGCCGATGGCTTCGCTGGTGCCATCGATGTAGCCTATGAAAAGAGAGGAGCCTTGCCGTCCCTGGAGCGTCTCTGCAAAGGCAAAGCCGTCAAGACGCTGCCAGCGGCGCAGCGTATACACTTCCCCGGCGTCCACCTTCGCCTTGATCAAGTCGTCATTGATGACATAAGCGGTGAAATTCTGGTAGTACAGGCCGCCGCTCAGCGGCATGATGTTCGAGGCATTCAGATAGTCCGTGATATCGTCGCCATCGGCTGCAGTTGCCAGTCGCGGCAGATCGGGGCCAACCTCGCGTTCAGAGAGCGTAGCCATCGGCTCAGCCGAGAGCGAAACGATTGAGCCAATCCTACGCCAGAAGAGACGTTCGACCATGGCGATTGAGGCAGTATTATCGGATGACGTGAGCAGGCGGGCATAGCGCGCGCCGCGCTTCATTGCCTCTTCCATACAAGCGATGTTGAGAGCAGATCCCAATCCTCGCTGGCGATAGGCCGGGTCTACACGCAACCCTTCCAGCCAGGCATCGCTGGGCGTAAGCATCTGCATATGCGCGATGCCCACCGGCAATGCATCGACGACGGCGACCAGCAGCGCGCCGCTGGGATCGTTGAGCCATTCATCCCAGACATATTCGACGTAATCTCCCCACTCCCAGGTGTTGGCGCAAAAGGCCAGCACGATATCGCGATCATCCGCGCGCGCCGGGCGAATTTCTACAGGTGACATAGGCCGCTCCATTTCTAAGCATCACTATGTTGTATATTACGATTACGTGGCATAACAGGTAAAGTTTTCAGAGCGGCCCGCGCGGGCCGCTTTGAAAACGCTTATTTTTCATAACGAGTGATAGTACATGCAACTGAACGACACCACTGATTATCAGCGCTGCTTCGTCTGCGGGCAGCGCAATCCTTTTGGGCTGAAGCTGGTTTTTCGCCTGGAAGGGAACTCCATCGTCGCGGACTTTCAGCCGCGCACGGAACACCAGGGCTTCCCTGGCATCATCCACGGCGGCATCGTGGCCGCGATCCTCGATGAGACGTTGGGCCGCACGTCAATCCTGGCGGCGCGCCCAGAGTGGACGATGACGGGCAGGCTGGAGATACGTTACCGGCGCTCAGTGCCGTATGGGCCAACGCTGCGCGTGCGCGCGGCGCTGGGGTCGCAGCGCCTGCGCATGGTCCAGGCGTCAGGCGTCATCACCCTGGCTGATGACGAGCAGACCATTCTCGCGGAGGCGCGCGGAACATTCCTGTCGCTGCCAGAAGAGACCGTTGATACCATTCTCAAGGATTATCCCGGACTGCGCGGCTTCTTCGAGGACGAGGGGGAATAAAGACACGCTGCAAGATGGCCGCCTCGCGGGGCGGCCATCTTGCAGCGTGTCTTTATTCTATGCCAACAGTATTGGAACTGGTCGCCTCCGGCTGCAAAGGCGTCAGCGGCGGCAGCGGGCTGATAATCTGCGGCACTGCCTTTGGCGAGGTTTCGTCGGGAACGATGGTCGCGCCAGTCTCGGTCATGATTTGTTGGAGGTGTCTGGCATCGAGAATTTCGTGCTTGCGCAACTCCTCCGCGATGCGATCAAGCGTGTCTCGATGCGAACTCAGCAGACTGGTAGCGCGTGCATAGCACTCGCGCACCATCTGATCGACCTCCTCGTCAATCGTCTCGGCGGTCATCTCGCTAAAGTCAGTGGCAATGTTGGAGTCACCGCCCGCGAATGGGCTGCCGCGCTCGCTGAACGAGATCGTTCCCAATCGCTCGCTCATGCCCCAGCGCATGACCATCTGGCGGGCGATCGCCGTGACTTTTTGCAGGTCATTTTCCGCGCCCGTGGTGACGCGCCCGAAGACGACTTGCTCTGCCGCGCGCCCGCCCAGCGCGGTCACAATTTGCGTGATCAGGTATTCTTTCGAATAGTTATAACGGTCGTCCAGAGGAACGGAGATGGTGACGCCGAGCGCCTGACCGCGCGGCACGATGGTCACTTTCGCGACCGGGTCGGCATTCGGGGAAAGCAGACCCACCAGGGCGTGACCGCCTTCGTGATAGGCAATCACGTTGACATCATCCTCGCTGAGAACGAGCGGGCGTTCCGCGCCGAGCAGAATTTTGTCCAGCGCGTCTTCGAAGCACTGCTGCGTCACGCGGTCATAGTTGCGACGGGCTGCGAGCAGTGCCGCCTCGTTGACCAGGTTCGCCAGGTCCGCGCCGACCATGCCAGGCGTCGCGCGCGGAAGGCTGGTC
>Ga0102924_1006365_pt1 | contig 11102 bp, 7 predicted proteins | sample PaiPotPPM11metaG_FD_80116 | JGI IMG/M metagenome (GOLD analysis project Ga0102924, IMG submission 80116) | Iron sulfur acid spring bacterial and archeal communities from Banff, Canada, to study Microbial Dark Matter (Phase II) - Paint Pots PPM... ...
CGATTTCAGCCGCTTGCGGTCGGGCGCATTGGTGATCTTCCGGGAAATTCCCCCGCCGCGCGCCGTGTTCGGCATCAGCACGGAGTAGCGGCCGGCGAGCGACAGATAGGTCGTGAGCGCGGCCCCCTTGTTGCCGCGCTCCTCCTTGACAACTTGCACGAGCAGGATCTGGCGCCGCTTGATCACTTCCTGGATCTTGTAGTTGCGCCGCACAGGACGGCGGCGCTCCGGAACCTCCTCGAGGCCGTCGCCGGCGCCGAGCTGCTCGATCACCGGCTCCACTGGCTCGAGCGCCTCGACGCCGCCATTGTCGAGGGCGGCCTCCGGCGCATCCGCGGTGCCGGCCTCGCTGATGGGCGCAGCCGCAGGGTCGGCAGCCGCAATCCCGGCGTCGTCGTCCGCCACCTTCTCGCCAGCCGCGCCGGACATGCGCTCGCTCGCGGAGGCGGTGATGGGAGGCTGGCCTTGGCGCGGCAAGGCGTCGCCTTCCGGCAAGGCGCTCTCGGCCCTCGGAGCATCGGCACTCGGGAAATCCCGCGGCGCCAGCGAGACTTCCTCCCGCTCCGGCAAGTGCTGCGGCGCGGCCTCATGCTCGCCCTCCGATGCGTCCTGGGCCGGCGCAGAAGGGCGAAACCTCCCTCGCGGCCCTTCGCGCGCGTCCGCGTCCTCGTCCGCGGGTGCGCGCGTGGCGGAGGCCTCTTCCGCCGTCGGGGAATCGATGCCGTGATCCGCCTCGTCCGCAATCTCGGCTTCCGCGCTCGAGATCGAGGCGTCATTGCCGCCACGGGGGGCGGCCACCGCCCGTCCGCGATTGCGCCGCGGACCCGGCTCGTCATCCTCCGATTCGCGCGCCGATCTCGCCTCCTCGGCCACCAGCGCCTCGCGATCGGCGACCGGGATCTGATAATAGTCGGGGTGGATCTCGCTGAAGGCCAGAAAGCCGTGGCGGTTACCGCCATAGTCGACGAATGCCGCTTGCAGCGACGGCTCGACCCGCATGACCTTCGCGAGATAGATGTTCCCCCGCAGGGGTTTACGCTGGGCCGATTCGAAATCGAATTCCTCGACGCGCTGTCCGCGAACCACGACCACGCGCGTCTCTTCGGGGTGGGCGGCGTCGATAAGCATCTTGTTGGCCATGGGGCATGACTTTCTTGCAGGCGCCGGCATTTTCCGGCGCGATGTTGTGCGGTCCGCAGCGAAGGCGCGCGAATGCCGCGCGAGGCTGCAAACCCCCAGACAGGGAGGCGCCGCATGGGCGCCGCCAGGCATGATTCTCCGCCAGGGAGGAGGTTTTGCTCGAGGCGAAGCGGCAAGGGCAGGATGCAAGCGTCGCGAAATAAGGAAGGATCGCCGTCTCGATCCTTCGTCCGTCCTGGTCGCGCAGCGTCGCCATCATTCCAACTGTCCCGGTCGAGGCTCTCCCCGTCGCCTCGCCCAATCTCGATATCGCCCGAATGCCGGGTGATCGAGCGGTCTTCCAGCGCCCCAGCTTTCTGGCGATGCGGGAAATCGACACACACCGACGACGGACAATTCGCATCGTCGCGCTGCGATCATCCACGGCCCCCAACTTCGCTCGAACCGGGCGGCCGGAGAATCCACAGCTCAAACGCTGCTTTAGACCGAGGTAGGGGCTCTTGGCAAGCTCCGCTAGCTGTGCCGCTGTGGCCCCGATGCCACAGGGATCGTCAGAAAGGGATCAACCGCACCCTTTGGCCGTTAATCCTTGTTGAAGACCCACCAGCTAATCCTCTAGGGCTAGGTGGCCACATCAGAGGCGAGATGGTGGCCGGATCGAGGCCGTCGCTGATGACCGGAGCGAATTTCGGGAGGCTGCGCGGAAGCCTGCTGCCAGGGCCGGGGCCGCTGCGCCGTCTCAGCCCCTACCCCCTCACTGCCTTCTTCATGCTCGCGGGCGTCCTGGCCGGCGCGGCGCCGATCGGGGCCGGCGCGGCGGAGCAGGGGAGCGTGGTTCCCGCGCGCGCCGTCGTGGTGGCGGCCAAGCTCGAGCAGAGCGCGAGCGTGACGAAGCTCACCTTCATCTCCTCGCAGCCCTTGAGCGCCACGCCGTTCGCGCTCGAGAAGCCCGATCGCCTGGTGCTCGATTTGCCGGAGGTGAATTTCCAGTTGCCGCCCCACACAGGGGAGACCGGCGCAGGGCTTGTCAAGTCGTTCCGCTTCGGGCTGTTCGGCTTCGGCCGCTCGCGTGTGGTGATCGATCTCGCCGGTCCCGCTCGCGTCGCCTCTGTCCTCAACGCTCCGCTGCTCAAGGAGCTGGGGACGACGTTCACGATCGAGCTCGCAAGGACCAATCGCGACGAGTTTCATCAATTCGCCGGCATTTCCCACGTGACGCCGAGCACGGTCCCGGCGGTTGCGCCGCCCAGACCCGCCGCCTCGCCGAAGGACCCGCGTCCCCTCGTGGTCATCGATCCCGGCCATGGCGGTTTCGATCCGGGCGCGATGGGCGGGGACGGCGAGGTCGAGAAGAATATCACGCTGGAATTCGCCACTGCGCTCGCAGCCGAGCTCGAGCGCAGAGGCCATGTTCGCGTGGCCATGACGCGCACGACCGACGTTTTCGTCTCGCTTCCGGACCGCGTGCGCTTCGCGCGCGATCAGAACGCCGCCCTGTTCGTCTCCATTCATGCCGATACATTGGGCGCGAGCTCACATGTGCGCGGGGCCACCGTCTATACCCTGGCCGACCAGGCGAGCGATGCCGAGGCCGCGAGCGAGGCCGAGAAGGAGAACCGGGTCGACCAGCTTGCCGGCCTCGATTCTGCCAATGAGGACGGCGAGGTCGCCTCGATCCTGGATGATCTGATGAAGCGGGAGACGAAGGTGCTCTCCGTCGGCTTCGCAAGGAAGCTGATCGAGAGCCTTGAGCCGCATGTGCGCTTGAACAAGAACCCTTTGCGGGCTGCCAATTTCATGGTCCTGCGTGCACCCGACGTGCCGTCGGCGCTTGTCGAGCTCGGCTATCTTTCGAGCCGCGCCGACCGCGTGGCGCTGGCCTCGCAGCCTTGGCGTGACGAGGCGGTGCGCGCCATAGCGACCGCGATCGAGGCCCGCCTGCCGGCGAAGCCCGGCCCCGCCGTTCTGGCCAACTGAGCCTGGCGGAATTGCGTGACCACTGCCTCATTTGCTCAGTGCCGAGGAAACGCAGTCATCCGCCTCAGAAAAGCCCCACGCGCCGACGAGACTGTTGCACAAGCGTCACTGATTTTCGGCTGCTCCTCGGCTATGACATCGCGCAAGCCGGGGACGTTCAGGAGCGGATTGGAGCATGACTTGCTGGTATCGACGGGCCCGACTCGGCAAGGAGGCCTCCTCTGGCTCGTGGGAGCTCCGATGAGTGACAATCGCGGGCTGGCGGTTGCCACGAACGTCCCAGCAAGAGGTTGAGCGGCTGAAGGCATGCGATCGCTGATCAGATTTTTCGGATTCCTGTTCGCCGCGGCGACGATCCTGTTCGTCGTCGGGGCGGCGGGCGCGGCACTGCTGATCTGGCACTTCTCCCAGGATCTGCCCGACTACACGCAGCTGCGCGACTACGAGCCGCCCGTCATGACGCGCGTGCACGCGGCCGATGGCAGCCTGATCGCGGAATATGCCAAGGAGCGCCGCCTCTACCTGCCCATCCAGGACGTTCCTAAGCTCGTGATCAACGCCTTCATCTCCGCCGAGGACAAGGACTTCTTCTCGCATTACGGCATCGACCCGGCAGGTATCGGACGCGCCATGATCGCGAACTTCACGCGAACTGGACGCCGCCAGCAGGGCGCCTCGACCATCACCCAGCAGGTTGCCAAGAATTTCTTCCTGTCGCCCGAGCAATCCTATACCCGTAAGATAAAGGAGATGCTGCTCGCCCTGCGCATCGAGGCGACCTACACGAAGGAGAAGATACTCGAGCTCTATCTCAACCAGATCTATCTCGGCTTCGGCAACTACGGCATCGCCGCGGCCGCGCTGAACTATTATGGGAAATCGGTACACGAGCTGACGCTCGCCGAAGCGGCCTATCTCGCCGCTTTGCCGAAGGCGCCGAGCAACTACAATCCCTTCGAGCGGCACGACGCTGCGATCGAGCGTCGCAACTGGGTTCTCGATCGCATGGCCGAAAACGGCTTCGCCTCGCGCGCGGACGTGCAGAAGGCCAAGGCCGAGGATATCCATCTGAAGCTGCGCAGCGTGTCGCCGGATAATCTGGCCGCGGGTTTCTTCACGGAGGAGGTGCGCCGCGAGCTCGCCGAGCGCTACGGCACGACCCAGCTCTATGAGGGCGGCTTGTCGGTGCGCACTACGCTCGATCCGCAGATGCAGCTGATGGCGCGCAAGGCGTTGGTCGACGGGCTGGTCCGCTATGACGAGCAGCATGGCTGGCACGGCGTGATCCAGAAGATCGATATCGGACGCGATTGGGGCGAGGCGCTGGCGCAGGTACCCGCCCTCGCCGACGTGAAGCCCTGGGACCTTGCCGTCGTTCTCGATGCGGGGGATCTCTCGGCAAGGATCGGCCTGCAGCCCGGGCGGCTCGCGAGCGGGGCCGTCGCCGCGGACCGCCAGACCGGCATGATCACCAGCGAAAATGTTACCTGGGCCCATAAGGGGAGGCTGCGCGAGATCCTCTCGAATGGCGATGTGGTCTATGTCGAGCCCCTCGAGGGCAAGCCCGGCCAATATCGGCTGCGCCAGATCCCGGAGATTTCCGGCGGGCTCGTGGCCATGGACCTCTGGACCGGACGGGTCTTCGCCATGGTCGGCGGGTTCTCGTTCAGCCAGAGCGAGTTCAATCGCGCTACGCAGGCGCTGCGACAGCCGGGCTCCGCCTTCAAGCCCTTCGTTTACGCCACCGCGCTCGACAACGGCTACACGCCCTCGAGCACGATCGTCGACGCGCCGATCGAGATCGACCAGGGGCCCGGGCTCCCCCCTTGGCGACCGGAGAATTTCGAGAAATCCTTCGCCGGGCCGAAGCCGATGCGCTATGGCCTCGAGCACTCGAAGAATCTGATGACGGTGAGGCTCGCCAAGGATGTGGGCATGCCGCTCATCGTCGAATATGCGAAGAAATTCGGCATCTACGACGATCTCAAGCCGTATCTGCCGATGGCGCTCGGGGCCGGCGAGACGACGGTGCTGCGCCTCGTGACCGCCTATTCCATGCTGGCCAATGGCGGGCGGCGCATCAAGGCGACCTTGATCGACCGCATCCAGGATCGTTGGGGGCACACCATCTTCAAGCATGACGAGCGCATCTGCCCGACTTGCGACGCGACCGATTGGCAGAACCAGCCGGAGCCCAAGCTGATCGACAAGCGCGAGCAGGTCATCGACCCGATGACCGCCTATCAGATCACCTCGATGATGCAGGGCGTGATCCAGCGCGGCACCGGCCAGTCCATCAAGGCGCTCGGGCGAACCTATATCGCGGGCAAGACCGGAACGACCAACGAGGCCAAGGATCTGTGGTTCGTCGGCTTCACCGCAAATCTTGCCATGGGCGTCTATATCGGTTTCGACCAGCCGCGTTCTCTCGGCGATGGGGAGGCTACTCAGGCCGCGCGCTACACCGCCCCGATCTTCCGCGATTTCATGGGCATGGCGCTGAAGGACAAGCCCGACACGCCGTTCCGCGTGCCCGAAGGCATCAAGCTCATCCGCGTCAGCGTCGCGACCGGCATGCGCGCCTCGGCCGGGGACAGCAACACGATCATGGAGGCGTTCAAGCCCGGCCAGGCGCCTCCCGACTATTTCAGCGCCGGCGGAGGAGGCCCGAGATCGGCGGGCGTCTCGCCCGAGGCCGATCGAGCGGTCGGCGCGGGCACCGGCGGGTTGTACTGAGGCGGTGCCCGATCGCGAGGGCTCCGCGCTTATTGCCCGGCTTTACATGGTCTGCGCCACTTACTATCTCGCTGGCTCTGGCACGCGCCGGCTGCCGTCGCGCGCCTTCGAGGTATACCCTTATCATGCGCGCCGAGATCGAGAGCCAACGTGAAGCCGCCAAGCAGTCCATCGGATTGCTGAGGAGGCATCTTTGACTGGGATAAGGCTCAAAAGCGCCTCGCGGAGCTGAACGTCCTTTCAGAGAGCGCCACGCTTTGGGACGACCCAGCGAAGGCGCAGCAATTGATGCGCGAGCGAACCGATCTCGAAGCCCGCATCATGGCCATCGGAGCGCTCGAGCGCGAGCTCGAGGACGCGGACGTGCTGATCGGGCTCGGCGAGGCGGAGGGCGATCAGTCCTCGGTCGAGGAGGGCGCGAGGGCGATCGCGTCGGTCGCGCAGCGCGCCGGCCGCGAACAGGTCGACACGCTGTTGTCGGGTGAGGCCGACGCCAATGACAGCTTCCTCGAGGTGCATGCTGGCGCCGGCGGCACGGAGAGCCAGGATTGGGCGAATATGCTCCTGCGCATGTACACGCGCTGGGCCGAGCGCCGCCATTTGAGGGTGGAGATCGTCGACATCTCCGACGGAGAGGAGGCGGGCATCAAGGGCGCGACGCTGCTCGTCAAGGGCAAGAACGCCTATGGCTGGCTGAAGACCGAATCGGGCGTGCATCGCCTGGTGCGCATCTCGCCCTTCGATTCCAACGCAAGACGGCATACCAGCTTCGCTTCCGTCTGGGTCTATCCGGTGATCGACGACAAGATCGACATCAAGATCAACGAGTCCGATTGCCGCATCGACACCTACCGCGCTTCGGGAGCCGGCGGGCAGCACGTCAACACCACCGATTCGGCGGTTCGCATCACGCATATCCCGACCGGGATCGTGGTGTCCTGCCAGTCCGAGCGCTCCCAGCACAAGAACCGCGCCACCGCCTGGTCGATGTTGCGCGCCAGGTTGTACGAGGCGGAGCTGCAGAAGCGTGAGGAGAAGGCCAGCGCCGATGCGGCCTCGAAGACCGATATCGGCTGGGGGCACCAGATCCGCTCCTATGTGCTGCAGCCCTATCAGCTGGTGAAGGATCTGCGCACGGGAGTGTCATCGAGCGCGCCATCCGACGTGCTCGACGGCGACCTCGATCCGTTCATGGAGGCGGCGCTGGCGCAGCGCGTCTATGGCACACCGACACAGGTCGAGGAGGTCGAGTAGCGCCGTGACGCAGGCGATCGGCCCCGGCCGTTCGCGGACCGGCCGAGATCCGAGGCGATCTACAGCCCTTCGTCACCAATATTGATCCGCGCAAGCTCCGCGTAGGTGCCGTTCGGAAATCTGTTGAGGTAGGCTCGGAACATTTCCGGGTTCCCACTGTCCTTGATGCTGTTCCAGAAGGTGAGCTCGCCCTCGGTAACCTCTTCATCCGGCGCAGCTCCACCCGTGGCGGTCGTGGTTTCGCGCAGGCTTTCGAGCCGGGCATTGGCCAACTCCACGAATTCGCCATCGGGATAGCGTTCAAGGTAGGCCTCGAGCTCGATGCGGCTGCCGCTGTCCTTCGCTGCTTCCCAGAAGGCGAGCTCGACGGCGAGAGCGCCTTCCGCCTTCGCCGGGCGCGTGTCGCTTTCCTCGGCGGCGATCAGCGCGTCGCGCCGGGTCCGCGCCAGCACGGCGAAGGGTCCGTCGGGGTAGCGCGCGAGATATGCGTTCAGCTCGGCGACGCTGCTGCTGTCCTTGATGCTGTCCCAAAAAGCGAGCTCGACCTCGACCTCCTCGCCAATAGCAGAAGAAGCCATGGCCCGGCCGTCCTCCGCCGACGCTTCCAATACGGGATCAATCGGCGTTTCGGGAGGTGCCTCCCCGATCTTGACCTTGAAGGCGCGCACCGCCTGGGCAATGTTCTTGACCTTCTGCTCGCCAAGATCCTCGAAGACGACAATCCGATGCTTGCGCAAGTGATCGCGCACGCCGCGCGACACGCAGATTCCGCCGGGTTCCGCGAGCGATTCCAACCGGGCCGCGATGTTGACGCCGTCCCCGAAAATGTCGCCGTCCTTGACCATGACATCGCCGACATTGATGCCAATGCGCAAGTACAGACGTTGCGCTTCCTGGAGCCTGGCATTTTCCTCCGCAAGCACCTGCTGGATTTGCACGGCGCAATTGACAACCGATAGGACGCTCGCGAATTCAGCGAGCACGGAATCCCCTGCCGTGCTCGTTATCCTGCCGCCATACTCGTTGATCGACGCGTCGATGATCAGCCGATGCCTTGACAAGACAGCGAGGGTTTCGGCCTCGTCACGCTCCATGTGGCGACTGAAGCCCTCGACATCAGCTGCCAGGATTGCGACGAGCTTGCGCTCCAGATGGGGGGCTTCCATTCACGCTTCCATTCCGCCTCGGTACCTGATGGAAATCGGACAAGGCCCTCTGGCGGAAGGGGGGCTCACTCTGCTGGTCGTTTTGCGGCCCATTGCCTTCTCGCAACGTCGAGGGGCGGGGATCGTTCCATCAAGCGGCTGCCGACGCCCTCGACCGCCCCCGTGAAAGCACTGGCGCGTCAGACGCGCCGCGCCGGGTTGAGCCACGAGAGAGAAAGCGCCCCGCCCATGAACAGGGCGACCGTCAGAAAAGCTGCGCGAAAGGCATGGGCGATCTCCATCTCGACCACCGCCCGGCGGCTTGCTTCGAGTCGCCGCAGATTCTCGGCTCCGTGCTCGACCAGCGAGCCGAACAGAGCCGCGCTCTGCTCATCCGCGGCGGCAAGCGACAGGAAGAGGACGGCGCCGACGATCGCCGTTCCGAGCGAGGCGCCCACTGCGCGCGAGAACTGCACGGAACCGGCCGCGGCGCCGAGCATTTGCGGTCCGGCCGCCGACTGCACCGTCACGTTGACGACGCCCATCACCGTCCCCATGAACATGGCGTTCACGCCCATGAGCGCCGAGATCTGGGGGAGGCTGAGAGAGGGAGCAAGCAGGGCGAAGCAGATGATGGCCGTCAGCGAGACGATCATGCCCAAGGACGGGAAGACGAAGGTGCGGCCGGTCTTCGACACCAGGCGGCCGGTGACCAGCGAGCCGATGCCCACTCCGGCCGTCAGCGGCAGGAGCAGCAGCCCGCTTTCGCCGGCGGAGGCGCCGCGCGCCACCCGCATATAAAGTGGCAGGAAGGTGACGAGCGAGACGAGCGCGGCGCCGTGGCAGGCAGCGAGCGCGTCGCTCAGAAAGATTGGCTTCTTGCTCAGGAGCGCGATCGGCAGCAGCGGGGAAGCCGTGCGCTTCTCCTGCCGAACGAGCAGGATGAGCGCGCCGGCGGCGCAGATCGACAGCCCGATGATGAGAGGCACGAAACGCGCATCGTAGCGTTGCGACAGCTCGATGGCGATCAGCGCCGGTCCGACGAAGGAGACGAACAGGAGGAGGCCGAGAGCATCGAAATTCCAGCCCTCATCCGTCGTCCGCCGTCGCGGGAGGCGCAGCATCAGCAGCGCGGCCAGCAGTCCGATCGGTATATTGACGAGGAAAACGGATTGCCAGCCGAGGTGCTGGGTGAGGTATCCCCCGGCGACCGGGCCGAAGGTCGAGGAGCTCACCACGACGGCGGCGATATAGCCCTGGTAGCGCCCGCGCTCGCGCGGCGGAATGGCCTCGCCGATCAGCGCCTGGGACGAGGTCATCAAGCCTCCCCCGCCGAGCCCCTGCGCCAGTCGCGCGGCCGACAGCAGCACCACGCTCGGCGCCAAGGCGCACAGCACCGAAGCTGCCATGAAGATGAAGAGGCCGACATACATCAGCTTGCGGCGGCCGAACACGTCCCCCAGACGTCCGTAGATCGGAGCCGCGATGGTGGTGGCGAGAAGGTAGGAAATGACGATCCAGGAAATATCCTCGACATTGCCAAGCGAGCCGGCGATCGCCGGCAAGGCCGTGGCGACGATCGTCTGGTCGACGACCGCCAGGAACATCGGCAGCATGATCGAGGGGAAAATCGTAAGAAAAAGCCTGGTGGTGGAGGCCGGCGCTGCGGCGGGAGGCTTCATCTGCGAACCGGTTCCTCGGGAAGGCGTCGCGGAGCTGCGGCTATATCCGGCGACCGCCGACTTTTCCAGACGAGGGCGGCTCGGGCTCGACCCGAATTTTGTGTCGCGGCCAGGGGTTGCCCGATCGCGAAGCCGTGCGGCTTTGGGGAACGGATGTCGGGCATCGGGCTCAATCTTCGCTTTCCTTACGCGTGAACTTCCGCTAGAAGCCCCGTTCCGCAATGCCTCGGCCGGAGGCTGAACGGGAGGCCTCCTCGATTGACGCCGCAAGGCGGCTTCGGAGCGGCGGGGGCGATCGGCTCCGTCTCCCAGTGTCTCCGCCTTCGTGTGGACAATCGAGCTTATGCCTTTCCCAAGGAGGCTGCTCGAAGGGCTTCGCGCCGGGGTCGCGGATCGAAGCCGCCGGAAGGCCCGGCGGCGCCAGAGGAAAGGCCATCATGGCGCTCTACGAGCATATATTCATGGCGCGGCCCGACGTGACCTCGCAGCAGGTCGAAGGGCTGATCGAGCAGTATAAATCCGTCATCGAGACCAGCGGCGGCAAAGTGGCCAAGCAGGAATATTGGGGCGTGAAATCGCTCGCCTACAAGATCCGCAAGAGCCGCAAGGCGCATTTCACGCTGCTCAATCTCGATGCCCCGCACGCGGCGGTGAGCGAGATGGAACGTCAGATGCGCTTGAGCGAAGACGTGATCCGCTTCATCACCGTGCGCGTCGAGGCGCATGAGGACGGGCCCTCGATCATGATGCAGAAGCGCGACGAGCGCCGCGATCGCGACGACCGCTTCGGCGACCGCGGCTACGGCGGCGGTGGGGGCTTCCGTGACCGTGGCGATCGTGGGGAGCGCGGCGAGCGTGGGCCGCGGCGCGAGCGCGAGCCGGCGGTCGAGCCGGGGCAGGCGAGGGTTGAGCCATGACGACCGCGACTACAAGGCGTCCCTTCTTCCGCCGCCGCAAGAGCTGCCCATTCTCGGGCGCCAACGCACCGAAGATCGACTACAAGGACGTGAAGCTGCTGTCGCGTTACGTCTCGGAGCGCGGTAAGATCGTCCACTCGCGCATCACGGCGGTCTCCCAGAAGAAGCAGCGCGAGCTTGCGACCGCGATCAAGCGGGCACGCTTCCTCGGCTTGATGCCTTACGTCATTCGCTGACGGCAGGAATTGAAG
>Ga0102924_1006366_pt1 | contig 11102 bp, 12 predicted proteins | sample PaiPotPPM11metaG_FD_80116 | JGI IMG/M metagenome (GOLD analysis project Ga0102924, IMG submission 80116) | Iron sulfur acid spring bacterial and archeal communities from Banff, Canada, to study Microbial Dark Matter (Phase II) - Paint Pots PPM... ...
CGTCATCCGGTCGCGCTCCGGCGAGTCGCACGGCGCGCCCGATTCCGAGTCACCCCCAGACACGCGAGCAACTGGTTCGTTCACGCCGGTTACCGGGCTCCACTCAGGTGATCCCTGGGGTTAGGCGACGTCGCTCCTCTACTTCGCCGGGTCGCTTTCTATCTCGGTCGGCTCGCCTCGCCATCGCGCCGAGCGGCGCGCGTTGCCGGACAGGCGACGTTCGCGAGCGACCGAGCGTCTCTTCCCGTGGGTCGAGCGTCGGTCGCTCGGGGACGGGCGATGCGACTCCTTGTCGGAGGGCCTTTTGGCGATGCCCCCTGCGGTTCTCGATAGCTTGATCGCTCAAGGCACGATTTGGTTTGGCGAGGGAAGACGACTTTTCGCACACGAGGGTGTGCCGCGCGATACCCTCCGGCCCGCCTTGAGTCTCCTCGTACCCCGGAGCGGCAGCGCTCGGCAGGCGGACGCGTCGTGACGAAGCGTAGCCCGGAGAAGATCCTCGGCGTTCGTCGCGGCCCGCCGCCCTCCGCGCGTCTGCCGGACGTCGCGTGATGCCGCCGACTTCGACGCAGAAGCCCATGCCCCCTGATGAGTCGACATCCCCTGCAGCGCTTACTCAGCCCCGGTCGAACCCCTCGAGTAGACGCGCACGTAGTCCACTTTCATCACCTGCGGAAACGTCGTCGTGTTGTCCGGATCTCCGGGCCAGCCGCCGCCGACGGCGAGGTTCAGAATGATGAAGAACGGCTGGTTGAATGGCCACTCCCCCCCGGCCTTCATCGCATCGGCCGGAGTATGCGTCTCGTACATCATGTCGTCCACGAAGAAGCTGATTGCCGTCGCGCTCCACTCGAGGGCGTATGTGTGAAATGCTCCACTGAAAGAAGCCATTCCCGGCAGCGTATATTGCGCCGTGTCGTTGTAATTGCTCGCATGCAGGCTACCGGCGGCAAACATCGCAGTGTCGATGCTCTCCAGGATGTCGATCTCCCCGCAAGCGGGCCAGCCGACGTTACCGATGTTGTTCCCGAGCATCCAAAACGCCGGCCACATTCCCTGCGCCGCGGGGACCTGGATTCGCGACTCGAAGCGGCCGTAGGTCTGGGTAAAAGCTTGCGACGTGTTGATTCGCGCGCTGGTGTAAAGGCAGGTGCCGTACCAGCACTGGTCCGTGGTGTTGGACGGCTCCTGCTTCGCCGTGATCACGAGATAGCCACCCTCGACGACGGCGTTGGCCGTGCCATCCGTGTAGTATTCTCGCTCGCTGTTCGCTCCTCCGTTGTCTCCGACTTCGTGCATCCACTTGGTGGGATCCACCGCGGAGCCGTCGGGACCGTCGAACTCGTCCGACCAGACAAGCGTCCAGCCCTCTTCGCTCGCGTCTACGGGACCTGCGTCGACCGCGCCGTCAGGCCCTGCGTCGGAGCCGGCGTCGGCTCCGGGCGGGCCTGGCGCCGGGGCGCCCGTCTCGCTGGCCGAACCGCCGCCCGAGTCCTCGACGCCGCTCGAGTCGGGGGTCACGGCGGAATCAACAGGGGACGCGTCTCCGAACGTGGGCCACTGCGTGCTGGAGTCGCTTTGCGTGCAGTGCGCCGTGGTGATGGAAACCACGGCGCAAAGGACCACATGCCAAACCGGCGCTGGCCTCGGCCCTCGAGTCGTGGATTGCGGTGTGGCCCCCCCGTGGGAATTGGTGTGTTCCATTGGGCTCCCGCTCGCGCACCCTCAACTACCAGCGCGCGAAATGAATCGAGATTCGTGCGTCGAAGACACCCAACTGCAGTCGACATGCCATCCGCTACAAGAGAACGATTCCAGCGTACCTGCGCGCCATCTCGCGCGTGACTCAGCAGCCCAGCGTGCCCGCATCGCTGCATAGATCGTGATATCGCGCGGTAACGACGCGCCAGGCTGCGGCCCCCAGTCGAATGGACGCCGGAGCGCAACTCACCCCTTCGCGGCGACGCCCTGCTACGAAACTTGCGTGGCGAGCTGTCCGTTCTGCCAGCCAGCCCGACGAGTGGAAGAGGCTAGCAAGTCGGCGACGGCGCGCCGCGGAGCGTCGGGCGCCCGTTAGCGGCCGAACGGCGGGCGCCGCGCGAAGCGCCTCCCGTGAGAGCGTACGGCGCACGGGGGTTGCGTGCGTCTTCGTCCGAACCAGATCAGCGCCGCGATGGCCAGCGAAGCAAAGGATGGCGTCTGGCTTGCCGTGTGAAGCGCCGACAACGAGCAGCTGCAGCCAGAAGACGAGCTACCGGGGGCAGCCCCATTGCTGCCACCGCCCGACGAACCGCCCTCTTCACTGATTGTGCCGTCTCGGTCACCGGAGGAGCCGCCGTCGGTGCTGCCGCTCCCACTGGAGGAGCCGCCGTCGGTGCTGCCGCTCCCAGCGTCGGTGCTCGCTCCCCCCCCGGAGCACTGGAGCACTCCGTTGTCGTTGGCAATCGATCCGCTGCACGGCAGCGGCAAGCTCGGATTGGGGTTCTGACTCCCGTTTGTCTCCGTGCACGACGTGCACGTGAGGACACATCCCGCTCCCGAGGACGCCGCCGCGCATCCCGTGCAGGACCCCAGATAGCTCCCACCCGGAGTCACGCAGCTCGATGATCCGCAGTCGCCGTCAATGCTCGTCCCAGTCCCGGCGTCGCTCGGGACGAACGAGCACCGAAGCTCCAGCATGCCGTTATTGTTCGAGATCGACCCGTTCGTCAACGACCCGCTGCACGGCAATTGCAGGCTCGGATTGGGGTTCTGACTTCCGTCTATTTTCGAGCACGACGTGCACGTAAGGAGGCATCCCGATCCAGACGGCGCGGCCGCGCATCCCGTGCAGGACCCCGAGTAGCTACCGCTCGGCACTACGCAGGAGGAGCCACTCCCCGTGTCGCACAGGCATTGGGTCAGCCCGAACTGCTGGACGATTGCGGGGCTCGGCGTCGACGACAGCTCGGCGTAGCCGACGTCGGAGTTCTCTCCGGTGACAATACCCTGAGCCGCCGTCCACGACGGCTGGCTATCCGAGGCGTACAGCGGTTCGTCGGCGCTATAGGTGATCGTCCCTGCGCCAGAGGAAAAGACGAAAGTGGTGCCAGGCATGTTCACGAGATTCAGCTGGAGCCCGTAGATTGGCGCCAACGCACTCGCCGGGATCGTCCCTTGCGCGCCACTGGGAGCCAGCGACGAGCCCACGATCTCGACTGGGCCGATGGTCGTCGCTTTGCCACAAGGATCGATTACGCTATAGCTAGCGCCGCTGATATTGCCATTAGTGTCGTTCTGAAAAGCGATGTCGAGGGTATATCCTGCCGGCAGGATCCCAGGGCCGTACGGCACCGCCGGCAGGCTGGGCTCGGTGGAGTTCGAGAAGTTCAAGGAGCCGCCGGAGGGCAGACCGAGCTGGGCGCCATACGCCGCCGTCGGCCAGTTTTCGATTCCCCAGCCCAGGGATGGCGGCGTGACCGAGAACCCATACTGCTGCCAAACGACATTGGAGGTCGGTGCTGACCATCCGTTCAATTGGATGCTCAGACCGTTGGGGATGTGGAGATCCTGCGTGATGGCAATGGAGATGTTGAGGCCCGTTATCGCGAGGCCGGTGCTGGCGCTGGGGTTGGCCGCGGTGATCCAGTAGTTGGAATTGCCGACCAGACCGCCGCCGGGCGGAGGCACTAGAACCGCCGCTTGACTGTTCGAGACCGACTCACCGTCGTTCGCGCGCTGCCCGCTGCTGCACCCCGCCCCCGCGACGGAGAGAAGCCCTGCCACCAAGCCGCCCAGCAGGATGGGAAATGGTTCGGGTTTCATGGACCTAAAGTTTTCCTTGCGGTCGAACGGTCGTGCACCCTGAAGGACGTCGGACGGGCGATGCCCACGAAGGTCTGCGGTGCGACCGTTCCATTCGTAATCGTCGAGGGTCGAGACGTCCAGCCCGGACGAGGGGGCCGCTCTGCGGACGTTCAACGACTTTACGCGGGTCGACGCTGGCGTCGCTCGACGAGCGACGGGGCTTCCTTGTCGGCCTCGTACTCGTCCTCCTCGGCGGGCTGGTGGGCGCCCTCGCCTCCAGCTTCGCAACACTGGTCATCGTTCGCGTGATCCTCGGCATAGGCACGTCCGCCGCCTACCCCTCGGCGATGAACGTGCTTCGCATGCACTCGCGTCGCATCGGCCAGCCCACGCCGCGGACGGTTCTCGGCGTTCTCTCCCTCGCCGCGCTGTCGAGCGCCGCGATCGGGCCGACGCTCGGCGGCTTCCTCACGGGGGCCGCCGGATGGCGCGCGGTCTTCGCCGTGAACGTCCCGATCGCGCTGATCGGAATCGTCCTTTGCCTGCCGTTCGTCGAGGCTGACGCACCGGGGGAATCGGGAGCACCGGGGGCGCCGCTCGACGTGTCGCCCCTTACCATTGGCGCGGTCGGCTTCGTCTTTGGCGTCGCGCAGGGGACGAACTCGGTCGCGAACCAGGCCGCCGTCTACGCGCAGGCGCCGGCCAGCGAGGTCGGAACGGCTGCCGGCCTCCAGCGGACCGCCGGCTACCTGGGCGCGGTCGGCTCCTCCGGCCTGCTCGGCTTCTTCTACGCGAAGCACGCTTCGACCCCCGGTCTTCATTCCCTTGCGCTGGTGATGCTCCTCCTGAGCGCGGTGGTCTGCGCGATCACCCTGCTCGACCCCTCACTCAAGACCCCCAAGAAACCCGAGGCCACACACTGACGTCGTGGTGGACGCAACCCATCCCGACTGGCCCGGGCGCTACCGAGCCCGCGCGAAGCGGGCGAGCCTCGCTCGCGAGACGGTGAGCGCCAGCTTCTTTTCGCGCGGGAGCCCTTTGATCGCGTACTCCAGCTGCAACGCACGCGTCTGCGTCGCGCACCGTCGAGTCGCGAGTACCCGGAGCGGCCCGCGGCCTCGCGTATATCGGGCACCTCGTCCGGCGTCGTGCGCCGCGATTCGCGCGGCGACATTGCGCGCGATCCCTACGTAGAGTGTGCGGTCGGAGCACTCCGCGATGTAGACGTACCAGACGCTCACCGATACGCGAGCCTACCTCAGCTCGCCGACGAGCGCGCGGGAGAGCCGGGCAGTCGTCAATGGCCAGAAGTCGACCTCCGGGACCCGAGTCACCGCCAGGCCCTGTGCCTCGGTCGCCGCATGAGCGCGTGCGCGCCGGCCACGAGAAGGAACCCGCCGACGATCGACCACACGATTGGGAACGAATGCCCCCCGATCGCCACCGATACGAAGGTGGGCAGGTGGAAGGCCCGGGCGAGCGTCATCCCCACGACGGCTCCGACGAAGCCAAGGAGAATGGACATGAGGAAGCCGCCTGCCGTGCCGCCCCCGAACGCGCGAGCGATCGCCCCGCAGATACCGGCGATCACCAGATAGATTGCCAGCTCGAGTAAACTCATCGACGCAAGGGTCAAGGCAGCCACCGTGCCTGAACAAGGAGCATCGCGGATCTTCGCCGATTGGAACGAGGGCGCAGGCGCAATGGCGGCCTGATCGCCACACGTCGTGCCAATATGCCGCGAGCGTCTTGTCTCGGGGATGGTCGCAACGGCTGAGCACCGGGGAGGCTCGCACGCCGATCGCGGATCGACGGGACGTCCCGGAAATTCCTCGAACAATCGCGGTTCGACGCGCCGCAAAGACCCGGCTGGCACATGCGTTGCGAAGCCATTGGGTCAAATGACCGTGAACATCACCGTATACGGTCAGACCGATATCGGCCTGGTTCGGACCGTGAACGAGGACGCCTTCGTCATCGCCGACCTCACCGGAGGAAGCGTGCTGCAAGAGCAGCGCATCGCTCGCTTCGAGATCGGCAGGCAGGGCGTCCTCCTGGCCGTTTCGGACGGAATCGGCGGCCACAAGGCAGGCGAGGTGGCGAGCGCGCTCGTCGTCGAGTCCTTGCGACGCTCGATGCTGCGCCAGGCCCCCTCCGGCCCCGACGGGATCGATGCCCTCATGGAGGAAGCCACGAAGCGAGCCAACCGTGAGGTCTGGGAGGCTGCGCACTATCCAGGGCGGGAGAACATGGGAGCGACGCTGACCGCTCTGTTCGTCCACGGCGCCACGGCGCACGTCGCCGAGGTCGGCGATTCGCGAGCGTACCTCCTGCGCGGCGGCGTGATCGAACAAGTCACACGGGACCAGAGCTACGTGCAGCTGCTGATGGACGCGGGCGCACTCAGTCCGGAGGAGGCGCAGCAGTCGGACTTCAAGAACGTGATCCTCCAGGCGATGGGGCTCGCCCCCAAAGTGACCGTCGCGCTGGGACGGATCGACTTGCGACTCCGCGACTGCTTCATCCTTTGCTCCGACGGGCTCTCGAACAAGGTGGGGCCCGACGAGCTGCGGTCGATCGTCCTCGCCTCGCCCCGCCTCGACGCAGCCTGCGTCAGGATGGTCGAGACCGCGAAGGCGCGCGGAGGGGAGGACAACATCACCGTCATCGTCGCCGGCGTGAGCGGGGACCTACCGCCCCTTGTCGCCGGCTAGCGGATCGTCGATACGCTGCAGATCCTTCAAGAGTTCGAGCCCCCGCACAGCTCTCACCGCCCGCGAGAATGACCTCATACGCTCGGCAGCCTCCGCTTCTACCCGCATGCCACCGCGCACCGCGGTCTTCGGCGGCTTCGCCGATTGGGCTCAGGGATCAAGTGGGCGGGATCTGTCGGACGCGAGCTGGCACAGTATGGCGTACGCGCGACGCACAACACGCGGAAATAGCGAGCGCGGGAGATGGCTTGGCACAGAGCGATCGCCGCCGCGGACCACGGCACCGGCAGCGGCGTCGGCCCATGGATCGATCGAACGACGACAACCGCCGCTGCGAATCTTCCTTGGACTGACGTGGCCTCGGACTCGACCGGAATCCACCTTGTCGCCGTCGCCGGCTTGAACGGCGTTAACGCGGGCGGGGACATCTGGACCTCCGCGGATGCGGGCGCGACATGGACCAATCGGACCAAGGGCACCCGAGCGTCCGGCCAAGGCTGGAAGTCCGTCGCGTCTGACTCGAACGGAACCCACCTCGTCGCCGCGATCGGCGCGGCGGGGGCCAGCCCCGGCGGAGATGTTTGGACATCTGCGGACGCGGGTGCGACCTGGAACAAACGGAAAACGATGGCCTCCACCGCCGGGTTCGTGCTGGGCCCCACCGTGGCCTCGGACTCCACCGGAGCGCACCTCTTCGTCGCGGCCAGGGATATCTGGACTTCCACGGACTCGGGCGCGACCTGGACCGACGCGACAGCGGGCACCCCCGCTGCGGCGCAAAACTGGGTCGACATGGCCGCAGACTCGACCGGAACGCACCTGGTCGCCATCACCGCGTATAGCGACATATGGACATCCGCGGACTCGGGCGCGACGTGGACCAATCAAACCAGAGGGACCGCGGCTTCCGGGCAGGATTGGCAGGGCGTAGCGTCCGACTCGACTGGAACCCATCTCGTTGCGCTCTGCCAGCAATCTCTGACACGAGGTGGGGTCCTCTATGGGGGAGACATCTGGATCTCCGCGACTCGGGTAGAACCTGGAACAACCGCACCCGGGGGACTGCCGCGTCCGGCCACCTATGGGTTGCGGCGGCATCCGACGCGAAGGGCACCCACATCGTCGCGGCGTCCGCGCAGGGTAAGACGAGTGACATCTGGACGAGCGCGAACTCCGGGCTGACATGGACCGACGAAACGGGGGGCAGCGCCGCATCCGGCCAAGAGTGGGTTGCGCTGGCATCCGACGCGAACGGCACCCACCTCGTCGCCGTCTCCAGCGGTCCGCCAGGAGGAGGGGCCTGTTGTTTCGGAAACATCTGGACTGAGTGAGGGGCGCGCACTGCGCGCAGGGTCGGCCGGTGCCGGTCGCGCTTCCGCTCCGCTTCAGTACCGCGGAGGATCGGCCGGCATGCGGCGTGTTACCCGCTCATGCGCCTGCTCGCGGTCTCCCTTCTCGTCGGTTCGCGGATTCTGGCCTGCGGAAGCCGCCCAGACCTCATGGAGGGTCCCGTCGGCGCGGTCGACGCGGGCCCGGCGCGCGACGGTGCCACGTCCCAGCCATCAGCCGCCGTTGACGCTAGCGTCGGATACCCAGGTATAGCGGCAGCCGACGAGCTGGGCGCCGCCCGAGTCCATGACCCCAGTGTCTGTCACGCCGGATGCTTGTGCTCCCCCGCGAACGACTGCCCGTCTGGCTGCTACGTGACGGAGATCGAGCGGCCCGATGGTTCGGCATCGGCGCCCTTTTGCGGGAACGGTATCGCGATGTGCGGAGCGGGATGGTCGATCGGCACCCCGGTAGACAACTGCGGCAGCGGCCAGCCGCGCTATCTGGACGCGGGTCCGGACGGAGCCTTCTGCTGCGAGCGCTGAGGGTTGGGTTCCCATCCGCCCGCGGAGTATGGCGATATCGCGCCTCGAACGCGCTGAAGGGACCTCTACCAGAGGGCGCGTTCTATCAGGGCGCGCGCCTTTCGAGGCGACGGTCGTGCCGGCCGAGGCCGCGGCCGATCGCGATCCGGTACGCGCCGAGCAGGATCAGCGCGCCCACGACCGATGCGATAATCCCGGGTCCGCTGCCGGGGGTTCGGTACCAACCGGCGGCGCGCCCAATGAAGCCGGCGACAAACGACCCGGCCAGACCGAGGAGGATCGTCACGAGAAGCCCGCCTGGATCCTTGCCCGGCATGATGAGCTTTGCGAGCGCGCCGACGACGAGCCCAATGATGAGCATCCATAAAATGTGCAATGGGTGCATGGCGCCAGCGGACCAGCAAAGAGCGCGCCCGGCAGTCGGAGCTCGACCCGTCCTCGCGGCGCGGCGTATTACGCGTGCGGCGCTTGCATCCTTCCTCCCGCGTGAACCGAAACGAAAAGCGCCACCCCACCGGCGTCGCGCTGCTGAGCGACTCTCGATTGAACAGGGGCACGACCTTTTCCGGAGAGGAGCGGGAGCGGGAGAAGCTCGTCGGCCTCCTCCCCGAGGGAGTCGAGGACATCGACGCCAGCAAACGCGGGCGCTGCAGCACCTCGTCACAAGCCGAACGACATCGAGCGGTACATTTACCTGACCGGTCTGCTCGATCGGAACGAGACGCTCTTCTACCGCGTGCTCATGAGCGACCCGGCGCGCCTTCTCCCAATCGTCTACGGCCCGACCGTCGGCGAGGCGTGCCTGAAGTTCGGACACATCTACCGTCGCGGCGCGGCCTCTACGTATCGATAAAACGCAAGGGGCATTTGCGGGACGTGCTCCGCAACTGGCCCGAGCGCGACGTCCGATTCCTCTGCGTGAGCACCGGGGAGCGCATCCTCGGCCTCGGCGACCTCGGCACGAATGGAATGGGAATCCCGATCGGCAAGCTGCAGCTCTATACCGCGTGCGCAGCGGTGCCGCCGGCCCCGCTGCTCCCCGTCCTCCTCGACTGCGGGACCAACAACCACGAGCTGCTCGACGATCCGCTTTACCTGGGCCTGCGCCAGCCTCGCCTCTCGACCGAGGAGCTCGACTCCTTCGTCGAGGAGTTCGTGCAGGCCGTGCACGAGGTCTTCCCCGGCTGCTGCATCCACTTCGAGGACCGGAAGGGCACGGAGGCGTTGCGCCTGCTCGCCAAGTACAAGGACCGCGTCCTCTGTTACAACGACGACGTTCAGGGCACCGGCAGCGTGACGGTGGCCGGCCTGTACAGCGCGTTGCGTATGACCGGGGGCAGGCTCCGACATCAGCGCTCCTCTTCCTCGGCGCGGGATCGGCCGGCATCGGCATCGCCGACACGATCGTGGCGGCCATGCAGCTCGAGGGACCGAGCGAGAGCGAAGCGCGCGACCGGATCTGGCTCTTCGACATCCACGGCCTCATCGAGCGCAAAGATCTCAACCCGTACCAGCAGCGCTACGCACATCGACTGGATGGCGATAGACCGCACGCGCTCCCGAGCTACCCGCACGGTAGCTCCGCCCGCTCGCCCGACTTCGTCGAGGCGATCCAGAGGATCAAGCCGACGGCGCTCATCGGCGTCAGCACGAAGGCGAAGGCCTTCACGCGGGACGTGATCGAGGCGATGGCGCGCATCAACGAGCGTCCTATAGTCTTCGCGCTGTCGAACCCCACCGAACACGCCGAGTGCACCCCCGAGGAGGCGTACCGGTGGTCGAACGGCAAGGCAATCTACGCCGCGGGCGTGCAGTTCCCGCCGGTGGTCCTAGCCAGGCGTGTCACCGACGAGATGTTCATCGAGGCCGCGCGCGCCACGGCCGACCAGGTCACCGAGGACCAGCGCGAGCGGGGGATGCTCTTCCCGCCCCAGAGCAACGTGATCGAGATTGAGGTGCGAACGAGCGCGTCGCGAAGCTCGTATTCGATCGCAACCTCGCGCAGGTCGAGCGCCCGAAGGACGTCGGGGCCTGGATGCGCGGCATGCTGTGCAAGCCAGAGTACCCGCCGGTGTAGCCATGGCGCTCGCGATGCTCCCCATCGGCACCGGCGCGCGAGGCACGCGCATCGAGAGCGACTCGATGGGCCCCGATCGAGGTACCCGCCGATCACTACTGGGGCGCGCAGACGCAGCGCTCGCTCATACACTTTTCGATCGGCGATGGGCATCGGGCCCGCGCTGCGGGCTCGAGGAGCTCGTCCTCCCCGCGAACGAGCCGGGGTCGTCGATCATGCCGGGCAAGGTCAACCCGACGCAGTGTGAGGCCATCGTGATGATCTGCCTCCAGGTCGTCGGCGGTCGCCTTCGCGGGCAGCCAGGGCAACTTCGAGCTCAACGCGATGCGCCCCGTCATCACCTATGACTTCCGGCACGCCGCCCGCATCCTCGCCGACGGCTGCGACAAGTTCCGCACGTTCTCGGTCGAGGGGGCGGAGCTGAACCGCCCTAGAATCGCCGAGCTGGTGAACCGCTCGCTCATGCTCGTCACCGCCCTCAGCCCGGTGATCGGATACGACAAGGCCTCCACCATCGCGCACCGCGCGCTCGCCGCGGGGACGAGCCTCAAGGAGGCCGCGATGAAGACCGGGTGGATCGACGAGAAGACGTTCGACGAGGCCGTCGACCCGAGGAAGATGGCGCGAGTCCCGGCGTAGATGCCGTGATAC
>Ga0102924_1006369_pt1 | contig 11100 bp, 7 predicted proteins | sample PaiPotPPM11metaG_FD_80116 | JGI IMG/M metagenome (GOLD analysis project Ga0102924, IMG submission 80116) | Iron sulfur acid spring bacterial and archeal communities from Banff, Canada, to study Microbial Dark Matter (Phase II) - Paint Pots PPM... ...
AATGGGCACATTCCAGGACATAACCTCAATGGACCGCATCCTGTTCGCAGTCTTCACCCACGAAAACAAATCACAGGGCCTCAGTACCCTTTTCCTGCTGACACAGAACAATTGACGTTACCGCTCTAGCGCCGCCCGAATAGCCGCTCGATATCGGTGAGTTTCAGTTCGACATAGGTCGGGCGGCCGTGGTTGCACTGGCCCGAATTGGGTGTCGTTTCCATGTCGCGAAGCAGCGCGTTCATCTCGTCCGGCTTCAGCCGGCGGCCAGCGCGCACCGAGCCGTGACAGGCCATCGAGGACGCGACCTGCAGGAGGCGGCGCTCAAGCGGCAAGCTTTCGTCCCATTCGCTCATGTGCTCGGCCAAGTCGCGCACCAGGCCCACCCCGTCGATCTCGCCGAGCAGCGACGGCGTCTCGCGCAGCGCCACCGCGCCGGGGCCGAAGGCTTCGAGCACGAGGCCGAAGCGCGCCAGTTCGTCGGCGCGGGCGGCAAGACGCTCGACGTCGGTTTCGTCGAGCTCGACGATCTCCGGGATAAGCAGGAGCTGGCGCGCCACGCCGGTCTTGTCGAGCGCGGCCTTCAATTTTTCGTAGACGATGCGTTCGTGCGCGGCGTGCTGGTCGACGATCACGAGGCCGTCACGCGTTTGCGCTACAATATAGGTCTCATGCACCTGGGCGCGCGCCGCGCCGAGCGGCCGGTCGATCAGTTCGGCGGCGGGCTCAGTCGCCTCGACGCGCAAATCCGCCGCCGGCGCGCCGACATCGAACGCGGCTTGCGCCGCCTCGGCAAAGCCACCGCCGCGCAGCCCCCCTCCCCACCCTCCCCCGCCTGCAGGGGAGGGAAAGGGTGAGGGCCGCGGATCGTTCGGCCGCGCCGGCGAGCGCCGCCAATCCCACCCGCGTTGCGGCACTGCCGCCGCCGGGCGAAACGCCGCGATGGTGGCTGAGCCGCCGGTCGTCGCCGCGCGGGTGCCATCGCGGGCAAGCGCGGCTTTGAGTGCGGACACGATCAGCGCCCGCACGAGGCCGGCATTGCGGAAGCGCACTTCGGCCTTGGCCGGATGCACGTTGACGTCGACTTCACGGGATTCGATCGTGACAAAGAGGGCGACCAGCGGATGGCGGTCGCGCGGCAGGTAATCGGCGTAAGCGCCGCGCACCGCGCCGAGCAAAAGCTTGTCGCGCACCGGCCTGCCGTTGACGAAGAGATATTGGCCGAGCGCATTGGCGCGCGTCAGCGTCGGCAGCGCGGCAAAGCCTTCGATGATCACGCCTTCGCGTTCGGCGGCAATCTCGACGGCGTTGGCGCGGAAATCGGCGCCGAGCACGTCGCCGAGCCGCGTCAGCCGGCCGGCCGCGCCGGGTAGCGTGGCGGCGAAACTGACCGGCGCGCGCTCCTCGCCGGCAAGCGTGAAGCCGACATCGGGCCGGCTCATGGCCAGCCGGCGCACCACCTCGCGCACGGCCTCGGCCTCGCTGCGGTCGAGCTTGAGGAATTTCAGCCGCGCCGGCGTTGCGTAGAACAGGTCGCGCACTTCGACGCGCGTGCCGGCGCTAAGCGCCGCGGGCTTGCATTCGAATTTTGCTCCGGCATCGACCTCGATCATCCAGGCGTGCGGCTCGCCGGCATGGCGCGACGTGATCGACAAGCGCGCCACGGCGCCGATCGAAGGCAACGCCTCGCCGCGAAAGCCGAGCGTGCGAATCGAAACCAGATCGTCGCCGTCGAGCTTCGACGTGGCGTGACGATCAACCGCAAGCGCCAAGTCGGCGCGCGTCATGCCCTCGCCGTCATCGGTGACACGGATCAGGCGGCGGCCGCCGCCGTCGGTCAGCACATCGATGCGGCTCGCGCCGGCGTCGAGCGCGTTTTCGACCAACTCCTTGACCGCGCTCGCCGGGCGCTCGACCACCTCGCCCGCGGCGATGCGGTTGACGACGGCTTCGGAAAGCTGACGGACAGGCATGGGCGACTCGTTGATCAGCGACCGTAGCCCGAATTGAGCATCAGCGAAATCCGGGGCGCTCAATCGAACGACGGCCTGACGCGCCGCAGATGTTTGACGCCGGCGCGGCGCTTCTTGCCCTCGATGCGGCGCTCCCGCGATGCCCTGGTCGGCCTGGTCGGGCGTCTTTTGACCGGAGCGATTGCCGCCTGCCGGATCAGATCGATCAGACGGTCGAGCGCGTCCCGCCGGTTGCGCGCCTGGGTGCGATGGCGCTGCGCGATGATGACGAGCGTGCCGTCCCGCGTCAGCCGCGATCCGGCGAGCCGTTCCAGCCGTTGGCGCACATCGTCCGCAAGCGACGGCGAATGCCGCACGTCGAAGCGCAGCTGCACCGCGGTCGAGAGCTTGTTGACATTCTGTCCGCCCGGGCCGGACGAGCGCACGAAGCTTTCCTCGATCTCGCGCTCGTCGATGGCGATATGGGCGGTGACGTGAATCATGGCGGCGTTCTTGTCACGCTCCGCGACCCCCTACGCTCGCTTGGCGAGCTACGGAGGGTTTGAGTCCACCGAAGCGCGGAGCGCGTAGGTGGAAGGCGGAGCATCCAATCATCCCAAGTCTGCGAATATACGCGAAAACCTGTGAATACTGGATCATCCGCTTGCGCGGATGATGACACAAGACGCGCTCAGTTCGCCGTGGCGCCGGTCGAAGCAATCCCTGCCGGCTTGCCGACCACGGTCACCAGCAATCCGCCGTCAAGCAGCCGCTTGGCGACGCGCTTGGCGACGTCGAGCGTCACAGCTTCGATCATCGCCTGCCGCCGCGAGATATAGTCGATGCCGAGATCGTCGCGCTGCAATTGCACCAGCAAGCCGGCGACTTTGCTCGAGGTGTCGAGATTGAGCGCAAAGGAGCTGTTGAGATAGGCCTTGGCCTTGGCAAGCTCATCTGCGGTCGGGCCGTCCTCGGCGAGGCGATGGATTTCCTTTTGGACCAGATCCAGCGTTTCGCCGGTGCGGTCGTCGCGCGTCGCCGTCGAGCCGATGAACAGCGCCGAGTGATCGAGCCATAACAGGCTGTCATTGACGGAGTAGGCCAGTCCGCGTTTTTCGCGCACCTCCCGATAAAGCCGCGAGGAAAACGCGCCGCCGCCGAGAATGTGATTGACGATGTAGGCGGCCATGAAATCCGGGTCCTTGCGCGCAATTCCGGCGCCACCGAATTCGATCACCGCCTGCGGCACATCGAGATTGACGACGATGCGCCGGCCCAACCCCTGCGGCGTGGCGGCTTCGATCGAAGCGAGCTCCGGCTGTGCCGGCAGCGCGCCGAACACGCGATCGAGCATGGTCTTCACCGCCTCGGCATCGATGTCGCCGACGACGGCGATCTTGAGATTGCCTCGCGCCAGAACGCGTTTCGCATAGGCTTTCACATCGTCGATGGCGATGTTCGGCACCGATTCCAGCGTGCCGTTCGCCGGCCGGCCGTAAGGGTGGCCGGCAAACGCGGTCTCCCACCAGCGCCGGTTCGCGATATCGGCCGGGCTGCTCGTCGCCCGCCGCAGCATCGATAAAATCTGCGCGCGGTTGAGCTCGACGTCGGATGAATCGAAGCGCGGCGCGTTCAGCGCCAAGCGCAGATCCTCGAACGCCTCGTCACGGTTCTCCGTGAGCGTGCGCAGCGAGCCGTGGATACTCTCGCGGTCCGCCGTAAAGCCCAACTCGATGGCCTTGCGCTCGAGGCGGTCGTGAAACGTCTTGGAATCGAATTCGCCAACGCCGTCGTCCAGCAGCGAGGCCACAAGGTTGGCGGTTCCTGCCTTGCCGGCCGGGTCCTGCACGGCGCCGCCAGAGAATGCGAAATCGACGGCGATCAGCGGCACCGCAGGCTCGCGAACGAGCCAAGCCTCGATGCCGCCGGGTGACACCACGCGCTCGATCGTCGTGGCCGGCGCCGGCGCGGCGGAGGTGGCAAGCGCCAAAAACGGCAGCACGACCGCCACGGCGGCGCGCCACCCCCACCCTACCCTCCCCCGCAAGCGGAGGAGGGTAGGGTGGCGGTGAGCCCGTGCGGGTGCGGCAAGGCGCGACTTGAGGTTCACGAGCGCTTCTCCTCGGACTGAAGACTGTTGACGAGATAGCCGGTCACCGAACTGCGGCGATCGAGCCACTTCTTCGCCGCCAGCTGCACGGCATCGGCGGTGACGGCGCGGATCTGATCGGGCCAGTCACGCACCATCGCGACGGTCTGGCCGCAAGCGATGGCCGCGCCGTACCAGCGCGCCAAGGCCGCCTGATTGTCCTGGGCGTAGACCGCGTCCGCGATCAGGCGGGTCTTGGCGCGATCGAGCTCATCGGCGGTGATACCGTGCTCGATCACGTCGGCAAGAATGGCGTCGATGCCGTCCTCCACCGCATGCAGCGGCACTCCGGGTTTCGGCGAGCCATAGACGCCGAACTTGCCGTAATCGAGCGCGGTGCCGGAATAGAACGCGCCGGCATTGAGCGCGATAGCCTTGTCCACGACCAGCGTCCGGTACAGCCGGCTGTTGGCGCCGCTGCCGACGACATGGGCGAGCACATCGAGCGCCTCGCTCTCGCCGCGCTGGGCGGTGGTCGCCGAAGGCACCAGATAGTCGCGCGTGACGCTCGGCTGCTCGACGCGGGAATCGGCGAGCGTGACGGTGCGCGGCGCTTCCTGCACCGGCTCCTTCGGCCGAACGCGCGGCGCGATCTCGGCGCGCACGGCAACTTTGTCGTAAGTGGCCTCGGCGTCGGCTTTGACCGCATCGGCGGTGACGTCGCCGGCAACAATCACCACGGCGTTGTTCGGCGTATAGAAACGCCGGTAGAACGCAAGCGCGTCGTCACGGGTGAGTTTTTCGATCTCATGCCGCCAGCCGATCACCGGCCGGCCGTAGGGATGGTTCAGGTAGAGCGCTGCGTCGATCTGTTCGCCGAGCCGTCCGGCAGGATTGTTGGCAACCCGCATGTTCTGCTCTTCGAGCACAACATTGAGTTCCGGGCGCACGACCTCGTCGGTCAGCACGAGGCCGGTCATGCGGTCGGCTTCGAGCGCCATCATCTCCTTGAGGTGCTGGCGCGGAACGCGCTGGTAAAAGCCGGTGTAGTCGCTGGCGGTAAAGGCGTTTTCCTGGCCGCCGATTTCGGCGACATCCTGCGAGAACGAGGCGTCCGGATTCTTCTCCGTGCCCTTGAACATCAAATGCTCGAGGAAGTGCGCGATGCCGGATTTGCCGGCGGTCTCGTCGGCGCCGCCGACTTTGTACCAGATCATGTGGGTGACGACCGGCGCCCGATGATCGGGGATCACCACGACTTCAAGACCGTTTGCGAGCGTGAAGTCCGCCACATCGGGCGCGGCCTGCGCGCGCGCGGCGCAAGCGCAGGCGAGCGCAAGTGCGAGCATCAGCATTTTCGACACGAGTATGATCTCCGCGGGCCAGAACGAGAGTGCGCCCCGCTCAGCGTCCCGCATTGCGTGGCGGAAAGCCCGTTTTTTGAGGTTCAACCGGAATCCAGTTCGAGCGTGATCCGCGCTCGATACTTACACCTTACCGCGTCGGCTCCACCCGCTCGCCGAGCGTCGGGATTTTGTACTTCGCTTTTGCTTCGCTGATGCCATACGGCTGATCGGGCGATGGCGTGAGATATCCGGGAGGCGGATCGGTCAGGGCGTCACGCGCCGGCTCGCCGGTGAATGTCGTGTATTCTTCTTTCTTGGCGAACAGGCCGCTGAACAGGTTCTTCTTGGCGCCGGTATCGCGCGGATTCGTCATTGTCGAATTCGCGGTCGAGTCGGCGTTGCCCGAAGCGTTCGTCTTCGGTGCGCCCGGTGTAGCGAGTTCATTGGGCCGCAACGGCCGGCTGCTCTCTATTACGTAGTCGCGCTGATAACGGGGTTTGTCGTCTTTCTTGGCCTGCTTGGCCCGCTCGATATCGGCGTCCTTGGGCCAGTTCGGCGCCGGCGGCGCATTGCTGCTCACAGGCGGCGGCAGATCGCGTGTGGGCGGAACGACGAGCGGTGAGCGCTCGTTATAGTCGATGCCGCCGTAGGTTTCGCCCCCAGCTTTAAAGCCCAGCGAGTGCATGATCGTCGAGATCACCGAGGCGCCGTCCGGGTCGTCGTCGCCGGCGCGCACGGCAGCGGTATTGGCGCACACCATTACGGCGGCCAAGGCGGCGCCCAGCGCCGCTCGTGCCAGCAAGCTACGGCCAATCTTGCGATTGCAGATACGATCCTGCGGCATGCCCTCACCCTGAGGAACCGGACGCCAAGCTCCAGCGGTAGCCCTCAAAGACTGACCCGACCTTTGTCAGCCATTGTTTTATATACCGGATCAGGGCGCTTTTGCGGCACTACCAGTCCACAGCGATTCATACAGGAGTCCAAAAACCCCTGCAACAATAGAGACATCAGCGAGGTTAAACACATACCAGCGGAAGCTCCAGGTGGCGGTTTCGACGTGGAAGAGCACGAAATCGAGCACGCCGGGCCAATGCAGCCGGTCGATGGCATTGCCCACCGCGCCGCCAATGATCAGGCCCAGAGCTGCGGCGGTCAGCCGCGACGGGGCCCGCGCCAGCCACACCCACAGGAACGCCACCGCCGCCACCTTGAACGCCAGCAGCGCCCATTGGCCGAGCGGGCCCTGCTGTGGAAACAGCCCGTAACTGATGCCGGTGTTCCAGGTCAGCAGCAGATCGAGAAACGGTGTCAGCGGCACCTGCGGACGGCTTGGCAAATCGAACACCAACAGCAGCCAAAGTTTTGCCGCCTGATCGATGACGCAAGCAAGCACTGCAATCGCAAGCCCGAGCGCGCTCAATGGCCCCCAGGCATAGGTGCGCGCCGCATTGCCCTGCGCTGCGTCCGCCACCACCCCCTCTACTCCGCCGCCTTGCGCATGATTTCCCATTCGCGCAGCGCCTGCGCGTCGCGCGGCGTCACGTCGGGATATTGCGGATCGTTGCCGACCGCACCCGAGATTTTCCACGAGCGCGCGCATTTCTTGCCTTCGGCGCGGCGCGGCTCGACCGCGACCGAACGCACGTCGTCGAGCCGGAACGCCGCAGGCGGTCCCTCGCCTTGGACCAGCGTCGCCGCCGACGTGATGCACAGTTCGGCAAGATCGACATCGACTGCGGCCGCGAACAGATCGGTATCCGCGACATAAACGATCGGCGCCGCTTCGAGCGAGGAGCCGATGCGTTTGGCAGCGCGTTCGAGTTCGAGCGCCCCGGTGACGACGCGGCGGATATTGCGCAGCTTGCGCCATTTCTCGGCCAGTGCATCGTCTCGCCATGACTGCGCTACCGCCGGAAACTGCTCGAGATGCACCGAGACCGCCGCCGGATCGCGGGCGAGCCACGCCTCCTCGGCGGTGAAGCACAGCATCGGCGCGAGCCAGGTCACCGTGGCGCGGAACAGATGATCGAGCACGGTGAGGCCGGCTTTGCGCGTCACCGAGGAATACGGATCGCAGTACAGCGCGTCCTTGCGGATGTCGAAATAGAACGCCGAGAGGTCAACCGTCATGAAGCCGCTCAGCGCGGCGAAGATGCGCTTGTAATCGAAGTCGGCGTAAGCCGAGCGAATGAGCGGATCGAGCTCGGCCAGCCGGTGCAGCATCAGGCGATCGAGCTCCGGCATTTTTCCCGGCGCGATACGGTCGGCGGCCTCGAAATGCGCCAGGTTGCCGAGCATCCAGCGCAGCGTGTTGCGCAGCTTGCGGTAGGTTTCGACGGTGGTCTTGAGAATTTCTTTTCCGATGCGCAGATCATCGGCATAGTCGGCGGCGCACACCCACATGCGCAGGATGTCGGCGCCGGCGTCTTTAATCACGTCCTGCGGCGCGGTGACGTTGCCGTCCGACTTCGACATCTTGTAGCCGTCCTCGTCGAGCACAAAACCGTGGGTGAGCACGACGTCGAACGGCGCGCGGCCGCGGGTGCCGCAGCTTTCAAGCAGCGAGGATTGAAACCAGCCGCGGTGTTGGTCGGAGCCTTCAAGATACATCACGGCTTCGGGGCCGCCGTCGGCGGTACGCTTGATGGCAGAGAGCGCCGGAAAATGCTTCGGGTCTTCGAGCACAAAAGCGTGCGTCGAGCCGGAATCGAACCAGACGTCGAGAATGTCGTCGACTTTCCGCCAGGTGTCGTTGGCGAGCTTGCCGAGAAAGCGCTCACGCGCGCCCGGCGCGTACCAGGCATCGGCGCCCTCTTCCTCGAACGCCTCGATGATGCGGACGTTGACATCGGGCTCGTCGAGAATCTCGAGCGAACCGTTCGGCTTTTCCTTGATGAAAACCGTGATCGGCACGCCCCAGGCGCGCTGCCGCGAGATCACCCAATCGGGTCGGCTTTCGATCATGCCGGTGATGCGGTTCTCGCCCTGATCCGGCACCCATCGCGTCGCCTTGATCGCTGCAAGCGCGCGAGCGCGCAGCGTGTCGCCCTCCTTCGCGATGGGTTTGTCCATCGCGATGAACCATTGCGGTGTATTGCGAAAGATGATCGGCTTTTTCGAGCGCCACGAATGCGGGTACTGATGCTTGAGCCGGCCGCGCCCGATCAACATTCCGGCCTCGATCAGCGCCTTAATCACCGCATCGTTGGCGTCGCCCTTCTCGCCTTTGTCATCGAGTACGCGCCTGCCGGTAAAACCAGGTGCCTGCTCGGTGAAGCGGCCGTCGGCATCGACGGTGTAGGGAATAGTGCTGTTGATGCTTTGCGCCGCTAACCTCACGGCGTTAGCGGTCCAGACGTCGAAATCGTCGCGGCCATGCCCGGGCGCGGTGTGCACGAAGCCGGTGCCGGCATCGTCGGTGACATGATCGCCGGCAAGGAGCGGAACGGCAAAGTCGTAGTCGCCCGCGAAGCCTTTGAGCGGGTGCGAGCAGACGAGCCCGTTGAGCGAATCCCTGACCTCCTTCAATCTCTTGAACGCGGTGACGCGCGCCTGACGAAAGATATCGACCGCCAATTTGTCGGCGAGGACAAATTGATCGCCGGGCTTCGCCCAATTTTCCGCCGGCGCATCGACGACGCGATAAAGTCCATATTCGATCTTCGGCGAGTAACTGATCGCGCGATTGCCGGGAATCGTCCACGGCGTCGTCGTCCAGATCACAATCGATACGCCGGCAAGAGCATCGGCCTTTTCCACCGCGATCGGAAACTTCACCCACACCGTATCGCTGGTGTAGTCCTCGTACTCGACCTCGGCTTCGGCGAGCGCGGTTTTTTCCACCACCGACCACATCACCGGCTTCGAGCCGCGATAGAGCGTGCCGTTCTGCGCGAACTTCATCAGTTCGCGCGCGATCTGCGCTTCGGCGGCGAAGTCCATGGTGGTGTAGGGATGCGCCCAGTCGCCGACCACGCCGAGCCGCTCGAACTCCGCGCGCTGCACCTTGATCCAGTGCTCGGCGAATTGCCGGCACTCCTTGCGGAAGGCGATTAAAGCGGCCGGATTTGACAAATCCGGCTTGGCGATACCTCTGGCGCGGTAATTGTCCTCCTCGATCTTCCATTCGATCGGCAGGCCGTGGCAGTCCCAGCCCGGCACGTAGTTCGAATCGAAGCCGAGCATCTGCTGGCTGCGCGTCACGACGTCCTTGAGGATCTTGTTGAGCGCGTGGCCGATATGGATGTTGCCGTTGGCGTAAGGCGGACCGTCGTGGAGGATGAAGCGCGGCCGGCCCTTGGCGTCGGCGCGAAGCCGCTCGTAGAGGCCGAGCTTGTGCCAGCGCTCAAGGATGGCCGGCTCCTTCTGCGGCAGCCCTGCGCGCATCGGAAAGTCGGTCTTGGGCAGGAACAGCGTCTCGCTGTAGTCGCGGGCTTTCGAAGGCAAGTCGGTCATATTCTGCCTTTAGAGCATGATCCGGAAAAGTGGTCACCGATTTTCGGAAAAGGTCTTGCTCGCTCTAGAATTCGCGCCTTCTAACAAGCCGCTTGCGGGGCGGAAAGGGTCTCTAATCTGGCGCGAACGTCACGCTTGGAGGAACCGGTGGCTCGGATAAGGCGTTAAATCGACAGAGCATATTAACGGGTGAATGCGGGGCGACGGAGGGTTTTGTGGAATATATCCGCGCCAAGCGCGAAGTCCGCCACGCGCTGGTCATCAGCGACCCGCTGCCGGTGGACGACGTCAAGACCGTGTGGGCATCGGCCGGTCAGGCCGCAACCATCGGCATTTTCCTGCTGCTGTTCGGTGGCTTTCTCTATATCGGCCGCGCCATTCTTTTGCCGACGCTCGCCGCAGCGGTGGTTGCCCTGACGCTCGCACCGTTGATCAAGGCCGCTAAGCGCCACGGCATTTCGCCTTGGATCACCGCCTTTCTCGTCGTCTCCTTGGGCGTCGGAGCGCTTGCCTTGGCTGCCACCACCCTGGCCGCTCCGCTTAACGAGTGGATCGGGCGCGCTCCCGAAATCGGCGCCACGATCAAGGACAAGCTCGCCGTGCTGGATCGGCCGCTCGCGGCGCTGCACGAGCTACAGACCACGCTGTTCGGCGTCGGCTCGGCTGAAGTCAGTGCGGGGCCCAATGTGGTCTTGCCGGTGGTCGCCTTTCTCACGCCCGCTGCCGGCGAACTGCTGCTGTTTTTCGCCACGCTGACGTTCTTCCTCATCAACCAGATCGACCTGCGCAATCATGTCGTCTCACTGTTCGGTAACCGCGATTCCAAGCTGCGCTTTTTGAAAATCATGCGGGACATCGAGAGAAACCTCGCCGGCTATCTGACCGTGGTGACAATCATCAATGCCGCGCTCGGAACGATCGTCGCTCTCGGCACCTGGCTCATCGGATTCCCCAATCCGGTGATTTTCGGTCTGTTGGCGGCGCTGTTGAACTACGTGCCCTATGTCGGACCGGCCGTCATGGTGATCGTCTTGTTCGGCGTCGGCCTGGTGACGTTTCCCTTGCTCGGCCACGCGGCCATCGCGCCGATTGGGCTGATCGCGCTCACGACCGCGGAGGGACATTTCGTCACGCCGACGATCGTCGGCCGCCGCCTCACCCTCAACCCGCTCCTGGTCTTTCTCGCGCTGGCGTTCTGGACGTGGATGTGGGGACCGCTCGGCGCGTTTCTCGCCGCGCCGCTGTCGATCATCGG
>Ga0102924_1006370_pt1 | contig 11100 bp, 9 predicted proteins | sample PaiPotPPM11metaG_FD_80116 | JGI IMG/M metagenome (GOLD analysis project Ga0102924, IMG submission 80116) | Iron sulfur acid spring bacterial and archeal communities from Banff, Canada, to study Microbial Dark Matter (Phase II) - Paint Pots PPM... ...
CGAGCGCGACCGGCAGCCCGACGAGGCACACGTGGACCACATCTTCGGCCTGCGTCGCGGGGACGAGATCGGGCCAGTCGTCGAGCTTGAACTCCACGATCGGCGCCGCCGTCGCGGCCGATGCGTCGACCTCGAAGAACACGGTCTTGCCCATCGCCGCCGGCTCGACGCCCCACCGGGCCGCCATCGCCTCGACCAGTTGCAGGCCCCGCCCGGTCCCCGCCGCCGTCGAGAACCGGCGACGCACAGGCAGCAACGGGGACTGATCGGTCAGGTCGACCCGTACCCGGCCCGCGCCGATGTCGACCCGCACCGAGAAGTCGGTCGCTGCGTGGAGGATGGCGTTGGTGGCCAGCTCGGTCGTGAGCAGCGCGGCTGCGTCGGCCATGTCGGGGTCGACCGCGCCGACCAGGTCCACGACGAAGCGGCGAGCGGCGCTGGCACTGGCCGGCTCGGGGGGAAGGGTCACCGACGGCACCGGGTCACCGCTGCCCGTGTCGGCTTGGACATCGTCACTCACTTCAATGCACCAAGCCTCGGTTCGAACCGGCGCCGGAAAGTGGAGCGCCCACACTGGTTCGTGATGCCGTTCCCACCCGCCGCATTGTCCAAACACCGCCAGGGAAATTGCTTCAGCACCCGCGCGGCCTTCGTGTCCGGCGTGCCCGGGTGCCCGGCACGCCCGCCGCGCTCCACCAACCTACCCACTGGCGCTGCCTTCGGCCTCGAGGCCCAGCCACGCCGCGATCTGGCTGCGGCGGACCTTGCCCGTGCCGGTGCGCGGCAGGTCGGGGACGACGTAGACGTCTTTGGGTCGCTTGTAGCCGGCGAGACAGTCCCGGGCCCGCGCCGTCACATCCGCCGGCGAGGCGGAGCCGATCACCGCTGCGCACACCCGCTGGCCCCAGTGTTCGTCCGGCACACCGAACACCGCGATCTCATCGACGCCCGCCACTTCGGCGAGGGCCTGTTCGACCTCGGCCGGGTAGACGTTGACCCCTCCGCTGATGATCAGGTCGTCGCGCCGCCCGTCCAGGAACAGGTACCCGTCCCCATCGAGGCGCCCCAGGTCGCGCACCGTGAACGCGTCGCCGTTCCAGGCCGCCGCCGTCTTGTCCGGGTCGTTCCAGTACGACCATCGGGCGAAGTCCGGGACGTGACACCAGATGTGCCCGTCGGCGTCGATCTCGACCCTCCGGCCCGGGCGGTCCCGACCGACGGTGCCGGGGTGGGCCAGCCAGTCCTCGGGGGAGCAGACGGTGAACTGCCCCTCGCTGGCGCCGTAGAACTCCCACACCGCACCCGGCGGGAACGTCTCGAACAGCCGGTGCTTCAGCCCGGCCGGGCACGCCGCGCCGGCGTGGGCCAGCAACCTGATCCCACCGAGGTCCGGCCGCGAGGGCAGAGCCAGGAGACGCTGCAGATGGGTCGGCACCATGAACGCCGACCGCACGCCGTGCTCCGGGATGGCCCGGGCCACGACGGCCGCCTCGAACCGCTCCGCCAGGACCAACGTCGCCCCCCGCAGCAACGCCTGGGCGCTGAACCGGATCGCCACCGAGTGATAGAGCGGTGAGCAGGTGAGGTGGGTGTCGGCGGGGCCGAGGTTCCACACGCAGGCCTCGTCGTCGTGCATCGCCTGCGCCGCGCGCTCGTCGAGAAGGCCCGGCCACACCCCCTTGGGCCGCCCCGACGTGCCCGACGTGTAGTGCATCGGCCGGCACAGCGGGACCGGGGCGAGCTCGGCCGGCGCGCCTCCGCTCGCCAGCAGGGCGCGGACCGCGGCGGTGTCGCGCAGCACCACGCCGGGTGCGGCGTCCTCGATCAACGGGTCGAGCTCGGAGGGGAGCAGCGACGGGTTCAGCATCACCGGCACGATCCCGACCCGTGACGCGCCCAGCACGACCGCCAGCGCCGCGGGTGAGTTGGGGACGGCGAGCGCGACCCGGTCCCCGGCGCGCAGCCCGGCCGCGAGGAGGGCGCCGGCGGCTCGGCGCTGGTCCCGTTCGGACTCCTCGGGCGTGATCACCCACAGCTGCGGGTCGGGGCTCATGTCACCCGACCCGGTTCGATGTCGTAGCGCTGCCACGCGCCGGTCTCGGCCAGACGGCGGATGCGGACGAACCCATCCCACACGTCCACGAACCGGGTCGAGAGCGGCGCCAGCCCGATCCGCAGGATGTCGGGCGGCCTGAAGTCGGGAACGACCGCAGCCTCCTCGATCATGGCCCGGCTCAGCCGGTAGGCCTCCGGGTGGCGGAGCGCGAGGTGGCTGCCCCGTATCGGGGGCGAACCGATCGCGAACCCGAGCGGCTCGAGCCACTCTGCCCACAGCGCTTCCGCCAGCCCGGTGAGCGCGACCCCCTTCGCCCGCAGCGCGTCCAGCCCGGCCTCGGCCAGCATGGCCACCCCCTCGTCGACGGCGGCGAGCCCGAGCACCGGAGGGGTCCCCGCCAGCCAGCGCGTCAGCCCGGCCGCAGGCTCGAACCGCGGCCCCATCGCGAACTGATCCGCCTGCCCGAACCACCCCCAGATCGGCGGCACGAGGTCGCTTTGGTGCCGCCTGGCCACGTACAACCACGCCGGCGCCCCGGGCCCGGCGTTGAGGTACTTGTACGTGCAGCCGACGGCGAGGTCGACGCCCCACTCGTCGAGCGCCACCGGGACGGCCCCGGCCGCGTGGCTGAGGTCCCACACCACGAGCGCGCCGGCGGCGTGGGCGTCGGCGGTGATGCCGGCCACGTCAGCGATGGCACCCGATCGGTAATCGACGTGGGAGAACGTGACCAGGGCCACCTCCGCCCCGACCCGTGCCGCCACGTCCTCGCGCCGGACGCCCGCGATGGGATCGGTGACGACCTGGATCACGTCGAGGCTGCGGCTGCGGGCGAGACCTTCGAGGACGTAGCGGTCGGTCGGGAAGTTGCCGGTGTCGGTGACGATTGCCGTCCGGCCCGGGCGGGCGTCGAGTGCGGCCGAGGCCAGCTTGTAGAGGTTCACGGTCGTGGAGTCACACACGAGGACTTGCGCGGCCCCGGCACCCAGGAGCGCGCCGAGCCGATCGCCGACGGTGGTGGGGAGGTCGATCCACCCGGCCCAACCTCGCACGAGGTCACGGCCCCATTCCCCAACGACTGCGTCGAGGCGGGCGCGCGTGCGCAGCGGGAGGCGGCCCAGGGAGTTGCCGTCGAAGTAGATCAGGCCGGCTTCGGCGGCCACGAACTCGTCTGCCCAGGCCGCCAGCGGGTCGTCCCGGTCGAGGTCCTCGGCCTGGGAACGCTGCACCGGTCCAGTCAACCGGCGTGGCGCGTCAGTCCACCAGCCGAAGCTGCACCCGCTCGATCGTCTGTACCAGCTCGTAGGGGTCCACCGGCTTGGACAGGTAGTCGTCGGCGCCGGCCTGGAGTCCGGCCTCGACGTCACGGGCCATCGAACGGGCCGAGCAGCACACGATCGGGATCTTGGCCGTGGCCTCGTTGCTGCGGAGCTGGCGGATCAGCTCGAGGCCGTCCATCTGCGGCATCATCACGTCCACGACCATCGCCGCGGGGTGGATCCGCCGGGCCAGCTCGAGGGCCTCGGGACCGCTGGCCGCGGTCATGACGACGTGACCTTCGAGCTCGAAGCTCATCTTCAGCAAGGTCGTGATCGCCGGGTCGTCGTCGACGATGAGGATCATGGCGTCACCTTCTCGCTGTCATGGTCATGTGCATGACCCATCGGCGGGGAACTCCGTCGCTGTAGAGAATTGCGCCGGTTTTGGATCAAGCCGTCTCGTTTGGTGCCGCTGTACGTGAGACCCGCCCACGCGTGGTGCTCTCTGAGGGGGATGGGTTGTGGCCGGGCGCCCCCGATAGCGTGGCGGGATGGCCGGGCCTCGTCCGCGACGCCGCCCGCTGGTGCTCGTCCTGTTCGCCCTCGCCCTCACCGCAATCGTGCTGCTGTCCCAGAGCGGGGGCTCGAGCCATCCCAACCAGGCCGAGGCGGTGCAGGTCTACCTCGACCAGGTGCACCCGGGGGTGCAGAGCTCCACGACCGACGGCGCGGACTTCGCCGACATCCGATCCAACGCGGCCAAGCTCGGGCGGGATGGGATCGACCGGCGCCTTGATCGGTTGGCCCGTTCGGTGGACACGACATTGGGCGACGTGGATGCGCTGACGCCGCCGCCGTCGATGCGGGTCCCGCACGCCTACCTCGTCGCCGCGCTCGGGGTGCGGTCCAAGGCGGTGCACGCGTCGCGTGACGCGTTCGACACCGCGCTCACGCTTTCGACGTCGGCCGATCAGGGCGCCCAGGACGCGGTCGACCGCCTGTCGGGCGTGGGCCAGGACCTGACGTTGGGCGATCGGGCCTTCGCCCTGTTCCTGGGCGCGCTGCCGCGAACTGTTGCCGCACCGCCCCCGTCGGTGTGGGTTGCCAACCCGTCGGACTGGTCGAGCGCCGAGCTGCCCGCGTTCGTCACCGCGTTGCGGTCGTCGGCGTCGTTGAGCGCGGTGCACGACCTGTCGATGATCGCGTTCCAGACCGATCCGCCCGCGGTCAGCGCCCTGGCGGACGGCACCGAGGTCGTCCCCACGTCGAAGGCGATGAGCGTGTCGATGGTGATCGAGAACGTCGGGAACCAACCCGAGCACAACGTCACCGTCAGCGCGCTACTCACCCTGTCCAACGGGGCCCAGCAGAGCTTGCGCGACTTCATCGATCTCGCTCCCGGGCAGCGCCGGGCGATCACGCTGCAGGCGCTTCACCCCCCTTCGGGAACCAGCGGCACGCTCCAGGTCATCGTCCAACCGGTGCCGGGCGAGACCAACCTGAAGAACAACTCGATCGTGACGCCGATGCAGTTCCGCTAGCGCGCTTCAGGAGGCGTTGTCGGGCGGCAGGATCGGCTCGGGCGCCGACGACCGGTTCCGCCACGCATCCTCGGCCCGGCGCGCCACCTCGCGGAGGGGTGCCCCGGTGCGGGCTGCGATCCTCGCCGCGTCCTCGTGCTCGGCCTTCACCCGCCCCGGGCTGACCTTGACCCGGATCGGGTGCCCGTCCACCATCACCGACCCGAACGCGCGGTCCGACAGCCAGCGCTCCACGACGCGGCCCCTCACCCCGATCGTGCCCGTCTCGCGCATCAACACCGCGGCTACCGATCCGCTCAGGGCGGGGTCGACGAGGGCGGAGATGACATGGCCGGGGCGACCCTTCTTCATCACGGCCGCAGTGATCCAGGCATCGAGCGCACCCGCGGCGAGGAGCGCGTCGACGGCGTGGGCCATCGTTTCGCCGGTGGCGTCGTCGACGTTGGCGCTGAGCTCGATGGCCGGCTGCCCCGCCGCGAATGGCTCGGCCACTTGCGTGCCGAGCACGACCTGCGTGCAGTTGGGGAGGTGGTCGAGGGCGCGCGAGCCGGCGCCGTACCCGGTGGCCTCCACCGTCATCGGCGGCAGCGGCCCGTACCCGGAGGCGAGGGCCGACAACAGGGCGGCCCCGGTCGGGGTGGTCAGCTCGACCGCCAGATCCAGTCCGTAGGTCGGCGCCCCGCGCAGGAGCTCGACGACCGCGGGCGCGGGGTTCGGCAGCATCCCGTGGGCGCTGCGGACCATGCCGATGCCGGTGGCCACCGGGCTGGCCCATACCTCGTCGACCCCGAGCACCTCGAGGGCAGCGCACGTTCCCACCACGTCGACGATGGCGTCGAGCGCGCCAACCTCGTGGAAGTGGACCTGCGCCGGCGGGCGCCGATGGAGTCGGCCTTCCACTTCGGCGAGCGCGCCGAAGACGCGCATGGATCGGTCGAGCACCCGGGGCGGTAGCCGCGCTTCGGCGAGCAATCCCTGGATGTGGGCGTGCGTGCGCACGATTGACGTCTCGTCGCAGTGCACCTCGACCTGGGTGGCGGCGATGCCGTTGCGCAGCACCGGTTCGACGTCGACGCTCCAGCCCCCGATCGGCATTTGCTCGAGCATGCGCCGCACGGCCCCGATGTCGGCCCCCGCGTCGACGAGGGACCCGAGCGCCATGTCACCGGCGATGCCGGCGAAGCAGTGGAACCACGCCAGGGTGGTCACGGGCCCGCCGCGGCGCGCGGCAGCAGGCGGGCCACCGCGAACGCGGCTCCGAATCCGTTGTCGATCCCGACGACGGTGACGCCCGCGGCGCAGGTGGCCAGCATTCCCAACAAGGCGGTGATGCCCTCGAGGCCGGCCCCGTAGCCGACGCTGGTCGGCACCGCGACGACCGGCGCGCCGGTGAGGCCGCCGACCACGCTGGTGAGCGCGCCCTCCATGCCCGCCACGACGACCACCGCGTCGGCCTCGGCCAGTTCGGTGACCGACGCCAGCAGCCGGTGGATGCCCGCGACGCCGCAGTCGGCGTGCAGGGCGGGTTCGAACCCGAGCGCGCGCATGGTGACGACGCACTCCGAGGCCACGGGGAGGTCGGCCGTCCCGGCGGCCACGACCATGACCCGCCCCTCGCGGGCAGGGGCCCGGCCCCACACCACCGTGGTCAGGCCGCGCCGATGGACCTCGACCGCGGGCTCCGGGACCGGGTTGGCCGCGACGGCCGCGCTGACCTGTTCCTCGTCGGCCCGGCTCAGCAGCACGGGGCCGCCGCCGTTCAGCAGCTCGCGCACCAGCCCCGCGCACTGCTCGGGGGTCTTGCCCGGTCCGTAGACCGCCTCCGGCAGGCCCTGGCGGAGCATCCGGTGGTGGTCGACCTTGGCATAGCCGAGGTCGGCGAACGGCAGGCGCCGCAGGATCGCCACCGCGTCGTCCGGGGCGACGGTGCCGCTCCGGACACCCTCGAGCAACGAATGCAGAGCGGCCTCGTCCACAGGCCTAACTATCGTGGGTCGCCATGGATCCCACCACCCCCCTGTTGCCCGGGGCGGGCGCACAGCGGAGGCGGGTCGCGTTCCTGGGACCGCCCGGCACGTTCACCGAGGAAGCGCTGCTCACCCAGTCCGACCTCGCCGACGCGGAACTGCTCCCGCTGCGTTCCATGCCAGAGGTGCTCGCGACGGTCGAGGCGGGCGGCGCGGACGTCGGGTTCGTCGCGATCGAGAACTCCATCGAGGGCACGGTCAATCTCGTCATCGACGCACTGGTCTTCGATCACCACCTGCTGGTGCAGCGGGAGGTGGTGCACGAGATCACCGAGAACCTGCTCGCCGCGCCGGGTACCGCGCTGGCCGACATCACCCGGGTCGTCTCGTTCCCGAACGCGCTCGGCCAGTGCCGGGGGTGGGTGAACGCCAACCTCGCCGGCGTGGAGGAGGTCGCGTCCAACTCGACGTCGGAGGCGGCGCGGGCCGTGGCCGACGCGGGGTTGGGGAGCGGTTGCGCCGCGATCGGCGGCTCGCTGGCGGCGAAGCTGTACGGCCTCGAGGTCCTCGTTCCCCACATCGAGGACCATGAGGGGAACATGACCCGGTTCGTCGTCGTGGCCCCCCCCGGGCCCGGGCGCATCCCGGCGGCCACCGGTCACGACAAGACCAGCATCGTGTGCTTCCAGCGGGCCGACGAACCCGGCAGCCTCCACAACATCTTGGGCCAGTTCTCCGCCCGTGGCATCAACCTGACCAAGCTGGAGAGCCGGCCCACCAAGAAGGGCCTCGGCGACTACTGCTTCATCATCGACCTCGAAGGTCACGTCGACGACGAGGTCGTCGCCGACTGCCTGCGGGATCTGCACGCCTCGTTGGGATCGGTGAAGTTCCTGGGCTCCTACCCGGCCGCGGGTGAGCACGGCGAGGCGATCCGGCGGGATGCCGCAGCGTCGTGGCGGGCAGCCGACGACTGGATCAGCGAGCTTCGCGGCCAGATCGCCCCATCCTGACCCTGACGTCTCAGGCTGCGGCGGTACCGGCGAGCCGCACTGCGGCCCATCCCAACCCGATGGCGAGGAGGCCGTCGCCGACGGGGCCGGCGAAGAAGCTCCCGAGGGTCCCGAGGACGATGAGGGCGACGGCGACCCCTGGGACGAGTCCGCGCCTTGCCGCCGAACCGAGCGCGGAGATCAGCCCGATCAGCATCAGGAGCACGGACGCGGCAAACACGGCCCCGACAAGCGCCTGCGCCGAGGCCTTCCCGAGCCTGGTGGCCACCAGCGGATCGATCTTGGCTACGGCGTAGTAGCCGAGCGAGTGGATTGCACTCACCGCCGACCACAGGACCAGGCCCACAACCGCTACAGCGGAGCCCGCCAGCTGCGTGCGAGTGCACCGACTTCCCGCCCGGGCGACGAGGGCGACGATCAGTCCGATCATGAGGGTGAACGTCACGATCGGGAGCGCGTGCCCCAGCGCGATGTGGATGTGACCAACCATCGACTCGTCGTCGGCGCCGAACCCGTGGGTGGCTCCGGCGACGAGTGCGATGGCGGCGCCGCCTGCGGCGAGTGGGACCCCGGCCCGACCGATTGCCTGGAACGGGTCGAGGCCCGGACGGGCGTGATCCACGGCTTGGCCCGAGCGGGCCTGCTCGGTGGCGCTGGCGTCTCGGGTGGGGTGTGCGATGGACATGGTCTGTCTCCTTTGTCGAGGTTGGCGTCATCGTCCGCCTCAGCCGGCCCAGGCTCCATCCCGCTGGCCCCCGTTCTTCCGACCTCGAGCCGGAGGGATGAGGTGAGGCTGGCCTCACCCCCGGGGTGGTGGCTCCCTGCTCGACACGCACCGGTCGGGAGGCGACCATGGACCCATGGACGCCGAAGACCCGCCGGTGGGGTGGACGACCGCGGCGGCGGTCGTGGCGGGCGCACTCGGTGTCACCGAGGTGGTGTTCGGTGCGATCGCGCCGCGCACGGCACCGTTCGGGATCACGTTGCTGCTCGTGGCTGCGTTCGTGTCCTACTGCGGCATCGGGATCGTCGTCGTGCGGCGAGCCAGAGGCCATCGAATCGGCTGGTTGCTCCTCGGGGTGGGCCTGCTCTTCCTGACCGGGGGTGCGTGCGAGAACGCGGCCAAGGCCCTCGTCGGACATGGCGATGGTTGGATCACGGCCTGGCTGTCGTGGGTCGACAGTTGGGCATGGACGGCCGCGCTCGGGCTCATCGCGACGGTGATCCTCGTCTTCCCGTCCGGCCGGTTGCCGAGCCGCCGATGGCGTCCCGTCGGGGCCGCGATCGCGCTGGGCACCCTCGCCCAGGTGCTCGAGCTCGCGCTCCGCCCCGGACCTCTCGACGGGGGTGCCCATCCCGCCAACCCGATCGGGTTCAGCGCCACGGCAGGTCTGTTGTCGGCCGCGGTTGCCGTCACCGGTCCGGTGATTGCGGTGGCCATCCTCTCGAGCGTCGCCGCGCTGGTGATCCGGTGGCGAGGGGCAACCGACGTCGAGCGCCAGCAGCTCCGGTGGCTGATGGTCGCGGTCGCAATGGCCCTCGTCAGCGTCCTGCTCATCCCGCTCGGTGCCGCGGTCCACCTACCTCTGGCCAGCATCACGTTCGTTTTCGTAGTAGTCGTCGTCCCTGCATCGATAGGCGTCGCAGTGCTGCGCTACCGCCTCTACGACCTCGACCTCGTCGTCAGTCGCGTTGCCGTCTACGGCCTGCTTATCGCTTCGGTGAGCGTCCTCTATGTCGGTCTCGTTGCAGGGGCCGGCCTGGTCTTCCCCGGCCGGGTCCACTCCAACCTGGGGGCGACTGCGTTGGCCAGCGCCGCGGTCGCGCTGGCGGTGATCCCACTGCGTGATTTGCTGCGCGGACTGGTTGCCCGCCTCGTCCTCGGCCACCGGGCGACGCCGTACCAGGTGCTTTCCAACCTCGCCGATCACCTGCGTAGCGGGTGGACCCTCGACGCGGTGGCGCCTCAGATGGCCGCTCTCCTTGCCGACGCCACGGGCGCGGCGCTGGCAGTGGTGTACGTCCGGCTCACCGATGGGTTCTCGCCGGCCGGCATCGCACGGACGGATGCGACCGGAGAGGGACCACCGAGCGTCGAAGTCGACGACGCGGGAGACATCGTCGTGTCACCCGCCGGCTCGCTCAGCCTGGTCGTCAGCGTTCGTCAGGGGGCCGAGGTGCTGGGCGCGGTCGGACTCCGCAAAGACCCCCGCTCGCCCGTGACGCCCGCCGATCGGCGGCTCGTCGACCAGCTGGCCTCCCACGCCGCGCTGCTCTTCGAGAACCTTCGCCTCACCGCCTCGCTCGAGCACCGGGTGGAGGAGATCGCGGATCAGGCGCGGGAGCTGGCCGATTCTCGTCGCCGCTTGGTCACCGCACAGGACGACGAGCGGCGGCGCATCGAGCGCGACATCCACGACGGCGCGCAACAAGACCTCGTTGCGATGATGGCCAAGGTCCGTCTGGCCCAGAACCGGCTCCGGCGACGGGGTCTGGTGGAGGAGGCGGATCTGGCCGAGCTCCAAGACGATCTTCGGCGCGCGTTGGGCGAGCTCCGGGAGCTGGCCCATGGGATCTTCCCGCCGCTGCTCGCCGATCGCGGGTTGGTGGCGGCGGTCGAGGCCAGATCGGCTCGGTACCCCCTTCCGATCACGGTCGACGCCGATGAGGGGGCACGAGACGGCCGGCTGGCCCTGCCGGTGGCCGGGGCGCTGTACTTCGTCACGTCCGAAGCCCTGGCCAACGTCTTGAAGCACGCCGAGGCCTCAGCCGTCAGTGTCTGTCTCACCACGTGCCGGGAGGAGATACGAGTGGAGGTGGCCGATGACGGCAAAGGCCTCGGGGGGTCGAACTGGGGGACCGGTCTCACCGGCATGAGCGACCGGCTCGCGGCGCTGGGGGGCCGGCTCACCGTTTCGCCCGGGGCCACCGGCGGGACTCTGGTCGCGGCCTCGGTCCCGACCTCGGGAGTGTCGTAGGTGCGCGTCGTCCCGACCTCGGGAGTGTCGTAGGTGCGCGTCGTCATCGCCGAAGACAGCTACCTGGTGCGTGAAGGGACGCGCCGGCTGCTCGAGGACGGCGGGGTCGAGGTGGTTGCGGCCGTCGAAGACGCGGAGCAGCTCCTGGCCGCGGTCGACGAGCACCGACCCGACGCGGTCGTGACCGACATCCGGATGCCACCCACCCACCACATGGAAGGGATCATATGTAGAGCCGCGAATTATGGCGTCGTCGGGGATCGGCCCCTGGCGCAGGGGCCGTCGC
>Ga0102924_1006371_pt1 | contig 11100 bp, 9 predicted proteins | sample PaiPotPPM11metaG_FD_80116 | JGI IMG/M metagenome (GOLD analysis project Ga0102924, IMG submission 80116) | Iron sulfur acid spring bacterial and archeal communities from Banff, Canada, to study Microbial Dark Matter (Phase II) - Paint Pots PPM... ...
GGACCCGCTGGGGGCTCTGGGGAAGAGCTATTTTCATCAGAGGAAGAAGCTCTGTCCCTGTGATCGGAGGGATTTTGATCAGGCCATTGCGCTGGACGTAAAGTAGGAACTCGAGAAGGACCCACTGGGGGCTCTGGGGAAGAGTGACGATCAATCTCCCTTTGATCGTAGCGAGAAGGGGATGTGATATTCCTATTAAGGAGAGATTGATGATGAGGTTGGAGAGAAGCAATATTTCGCTGAACAGCTCTTTGGAAGTCTCCGGGATTTTCTCCAGTGAACAGAAGGTGGCGACAACGAACTGAGTTATCTGAGTGATCTGGGGAAACAGATCTTGCGCGGTCGGAATGGGACGGTTCGCTGTTTTTATCATCTAATGAACAGATGTTCCTATCACCGTGACTAGGCATATTTTTCTCCTTTTTACGAAGTATTGAGTTATGTGTAATATAACCAGTAATAATGTATTTAACTCTTATTATGCAAAAATGTAGAAAAAAGCTTCTTGCCTATTATGGGGACAACACTCTTACACAAATGGGGAACAACCAAGTCCAATCGTGCAAGAGAGTTGTCCTCACAAGTAAAAGGCAAAAGAGCCAGTGTCTTTCAATCCATTGCAAGTATACCTACTGCAGACGGCTTTTTCCAGGACAACTAGAGGACATCTTTGAGATTTTCAAGAAATTGGTGAACAGAAACAATGTATTACTTATCTTTTAGTACATTAATATCTATTTCAGTCTCATAAAAATCCCGCTGCTGGCATTGAACCTCTAGCGGGAGAGCATGAAGCTGGCTGGTTACTGTTCCTGCTGACGTGCGAGTCGCCTTTTATGCGGTTTCTTCATCGTGGATTTTCCAAGAAAGCCTAGGGCAAGTGCTACGAGAACAATGATACTTATCCAAAGCAATACGTTACCAGATAAAACGACACCTAAGATCATACCTATCACAAACGAGAGGAAACAGCCGAATAAGATGTGATGATGTGGTTTCACGTGTTGAGTCCTTTCTGAAGGGAGTTCCCTAGAAATTTCTAGGGGACGAGCATCTAACTCTTTTTGCCGGTAGTGGGTCATACTAGGAGGGTGGCCCTTTCCAAATTGTAGCGATGAAGAAAAAGGTCCAGACAAATAGTATGCATGATTGTTGATTTAGAGAAAGAAAGGGTTTTACGAACAAATCTCCCAAGACGTTGTCGGAGGGTACAATTCCAGCGCTCCACATGTGCTGTTTCGCCTGTTTCTTTGCCGACTTGTGTGAGTTGCTCTTCTGGTATGATAGCTTGATACGCATCCCAAAAATCTGAAAAGCAGTGCCCAGATTTATATGCTGGAGGAACACCATCCCAAAGCATTTGACAGGTTTCTTTGCTTCGATCTCCTATCGCTCGGGAAACGATTTGGCAAGTTTTACGGCAGAGGACAATCCATATCCACACTTTTTCTCCTTACTATAGACAAACGACCATAATTCATCTAATTCCAATATAGTCGATTTAGGATCATTTGCATCAGGCACAATGAGCGTTTCGCTCAAATGGGGCAATTTGGTGGCTTTTTTCAGCCAAACTTTGACGGTATTGCGTGCTACGCCAAATGTTCTTGTGAGTCCTCGCATGCTATTGCGCTCTTGATATGACTTGAGGATTTCTTCACGTCTTTCTTCTGTATATCCATTCGGAGCCGGATTCTCACGACTTTGCCTCTTACATGATTTACAGCGATATCTTTGCTTTCCATTGGATGCATGACCATTTCGTATTAAATCCTCACTGCCACAGTACTGGCAGCAAATGGTGACTGTTATCATGTTGCTTCCTCCCATTCGCAGGTCGATGATCCTTGTATTTTACCACAGCATCCTCTGGGTATGAACCACTACCTAGCATACATCTGGGACGGCTAAAGCCTAATTGTCTGGCTGCGCCAGTGTGACCAATGTTGCGAGTCCTACTTACCGACAGCCACGTATCGATGTTCTTCTCCATTCCAAAAACGCTTGTTCCGCCTTCTTAAACGTTTGGTGTGAAAGAGAAAGGAGTCTTAGCCTATCAATGGTACAGTTGCTACAGGGAATTGGAAAGATGATCATAGTAAAGATGATCATAGTAGAGAACTGTCCCTCTTTTCTCCTGTTAGGAGTCTGTAACCTTCTGCTACAATATATTTCGACAGACTTGGCTTGGGTGTAGCGCTTTGGAAAAGTGTAGAGAGAGAACTTTTTGTTGGCACAGAGCGTCATAAAAATAGAAAGTATATGTCAAACGGCAAAAAACTCTCACTGGTTTTTGGCTAGATGGAGTGATAACGTTATATAATCTCTCCCATCATCGTTTTCTAAAACAAGGCAAATCCTATCAAGTTAAGAGAGGCTCGAAGAAATGTTTTATACCAATAGCTGGTCTCGGTACAGAACAGCAACGAGGATGTCTACCTCTATCTGTTTCATCTTCATACTGATGTCCTTCCTTTTTGCCTCACAGGTTTCAGCTCAAGCGACCCATTCGCTCAGCAGTGGACCCAGGATCAAAAAAATTGACGTTGGCTTTGATGGCACATATCGTGACGAAAACTGGGTTCCTATACAAATCAGTCTTGAAAACAATGGTTCTGAATTTGATGGAAAAATTGCTATTAATTCTTCATCATTGCATAACCCTAGAGCAGACAACCCATCAACAACGATATATCAGTTGCCAATTAGTCTTCCTTCAATATCAAACAAACAAGTAACGATGTATGTCCCCATTACTTCCGGTTTCTTGGGATACAATCAGCCTGTTATAGTTAGCCTCATTGATAACAACGGTCATAAAGTCACTTCACAATCAACTACACTACAAGGTCTCAACAGCAGTACTTTATTTATCGGTCTGGTAACCGCCAGTTCGTCTCCTGATCCTACATTCCTTCTTGCATCTCTCAACAATCTCCATGTTTCTATTCAATTGCAAATAATAAAACCAGATCAGTTTCCTAGCAACGTCGCAGTACTTAACAATTTCGACATGATTGTGATCGACAATCTCACAGGCAGTTCCTTCACCCACGATCAGGTAGCAGGTTTACAAAATTGGGTGCAGCAAGGGGGAACGCTCGTCGCAGTGGGAGGGCCTGAATGGCCTTCAACCTTAGGCCAGCTTCCCTCTAATCTCCTTCCGGTTACGGTTACCGGCAATGACAATTTACCAGTTGGCACCCACTTGCTGCCAGTAGGAAACCTTCCAACCGGGAATTCCGGCGCAGATCAGACTGATACTATAGCCAACTCTGTTTCTGTCAGCGTTGCCACCTCTCACCCTGGAGCCACCAGCCTTCTTTCCTCAGGTACTACTCCATTGATTGTGCAGGCAAATGTGGGACAGGGACTCGTCTATTACCTCGCATACGACCCTTTTCTAAGCCCACTGGTGGGCTGGGTAGGCACCAGTCATCTCTGGCAAGGGCTTATCTTCCGTTCTCTAGGCAATCAACTTTTGTCTATGAATACGACTGCTAGTCCTTCATTGTATCAGAACATGAACAGTTTTTTATACACACTCATCCCTAACCTTCTTCCTCCCATCTGGCTTATTCTTGGCCTGTTACTCGCCTATGTTCTTATACTCGGACCGATACGACTGCTGGTTGTGCGATGGACCAAAAAGCGCAATTGGACCTGGCGCATCGTTTTAAGTACGATTGTTATCTTCAGCTTGCTCAGTTATGGACTCGCCCTGCAACAAAAAGGCACATCCATTATTAGCAGCCGTATTTCAGTCATTCAACTCAATCGGCCAGATAGCAGAGGTTCAGCAGAACATGTCACAGATTACATAGGAGCTTTTGTCCCCGATCAAGGTGACTTGCATATTGATGTTCCAGCATCTGATCTGGTCCTGCCGATTTATCCCACTTCCCGGTATTCTTCACCTCAGCCAGAAAAGCAACGGACAACGATCACCGCGCTTCCCAACGAAACTGATGTCGATTTGCAGGGAGTGAGTATCTGGACACTGCATACCCTTGTTTCCCAGTACAATGCTCATACTACCGGAGGCCTCATCTCCCACCTTACAATGACTAATCAACCCCCAAAGGGCACACAGCAGCAAAAAAATACAGTGACCGGTACCGTCACTAATACGCTCCCTTATGCGCTCAACGACGCTTACTTATTGATTGGCGAGGACTTTGCCCCTCTTGGTACTCTGGCCCCAGGACAGACAAAACCGATCACACTCGTACTGAATCCTAGCTCGTATTCCAGCACCCAATCGTCACTCGCTGGCCGCATTGCGCGTGACCATGGGCTGTCAATGTCACCAACCTTCGACTCTTCATTTCCCAACTCTTCAGCACGCGATACACTGCACCGCCATATGTATATGCTTACCGCTCTCAGTAACGATTGTGGGACAGGCCCATGTCCTAATAGCACCAGATCATCTGGCACACAAACAGCTACGCAAGACCCACTCCTGCTCTTTGGAGCCTCAGCGACACTTATCGGCTGGGCATCACCGCAGGCCACACAGACAAACACTGTGACTATTGGTGGAACAACATCACCTCAAATACAAGAAGCGTTGATCCAGGCTCCCTTAAGTATCAACTTCTCCGGGACGGTTGATATCCCGGCGAGCCTGGTATCTAGCCAGATTGCCAATATTCAAGTGACCAATACCAATCTACAGGGCTATAGTGGCCTTATTCCCGGGGTCTACTGCATGATGACAGGAAGTATGACTTTTGAACTTACCTTGCCAACCAGCTCACAGTTGCAAAATAGTAGCCTGGACTTCACAGAAGCTCAAAATGCAGGTCAAAATGCAAGTGGTGGAATGGGATCATGCACATCAGGAGCATCAGGAGCATCGGGAGCGGCCAACAATGTCACCCACCTCAATGTGACGCTGTATAACTGGCAGACTGGTGCCTGGGATCAAAAAACATTCAGCAATTATGAGTTCAAGGTGGACAACGCCCAGCCTTACATTGGGCCAGGAGGTCGCATTTTGCTACAATTTAATAATCAGGACCCATCACTAGGCTCTATCATTTTTACCACGCCAGCCGTGGAATTGAAGGGCGCAATTGTAAGCTAGGATATTGATGGGGAGGTGAACTTTATGTCACTTATTAACATCCAGCATGTTTCTAAGCGCTATCGCTCTACCCAGGCTCTCAAAGACTTCAGTTTAGAAATCCCTCGTGGAACCACTTATGGACTTATTGGCCCTAATGGTGCTGGCAAGACAACGCTGATGCGCATTCTGGCAGCATTAATTGCTCCCAGCTCTGGTCAAGTCTGGTTCGAGCATGATGAAGTCCGTCAGAATCCTATGACCATACAGCACAAAGTGGGCTATATGCCTGACTTCTTCGGCGTTTATCCTGATCTCACTTGCGCCGAATATCTCGAATTCTACGCAGGCATCCATGGTATTCCTCGTCGCAAACGGACAGGCATTATCAACGATTTGCTTGAACTCGTCGATCTCCCCACAAAACGCGGAGAACTGGTAGAGGCGCTATCACGTGGTATGAAACAGCGCCTCTGCCTTGCTCGTGCACTTGTCCATGATCCAGAAGTACTCATTCTTGACGAACCTGCTTCAGGCCTTGATCCACGTGCTCGTGTGGAATTGCGAGAACTCGTGCGCACATTAAGAAGCATAGGCAAAACCATTATCATCAGTTCACATATTCTCTTTGAACTGGCCGAAATGTGTACACATGTCGCTATCCTCCAAAACGGACAACTTGTCGTTGCTGGTGATGTAGAGGATGTCATACAACAGGTTGAAGGAAAACGTCAGCTTGATATCCATATACTGGACCAAGAGCGTCTTGACGAAGCCACTACATTGCTCAAAAATATCCCCACCATCAGCAACGTCACTTCTGACGGAAAAAAAGGTATTCTGGCAGATTTTACTGGCGATGAACAAGCATTGCATCGTGTTCTGACTGATCTGATATCTCATGACATCCCAGTCGTTTCTTTTGCTCCCCGCACTGGTGGCAGCCGCCTTGAGGAGGTCTTTATGAACATTACGGAAGGAAGTGGCCAACAATGACCTTTTTTGCTTTATTGATCAAAGAAATGCGTCTGCGTATGCGCCAAGAGCGTACTGTCTGGGTCCTGATCGTTTATGTTCTCCTACTGAGTTTACTAGGATGGCTATACCTCGGCCCTATCAGTGGCAGTTCCAACACCAGCTATAGCTCTGACTGGAATGCTACTGGGATCGCGCTCTATCAATTACTCACAACAGTACAGATTATACTCATCATGTTTATCACTCCAGCTTTCACATCTAATGCAGTCAATGCAGAAAAAGAACTCAAGACGTATGACATGCTGCTCTGCTCACAACTCTCTTCTTTTTCTCTGGTTGCCGGAAAGTTCATTGCTGGTTTGAGCAACGTGCTCCTGCTCATTGCAGCAGCCATTCCACTCTTCAGCCTCGTCTTTTTCTTCGGAGGATTCACTCCACAGCATATACTGCAGGACTTAGCAATGTTTGTTATTACAGCAGCTATGATTGCAAGCTTTGGGTTACTCTGCTCCACTATCTTTGCCAAGCGCTCTGTCTCTACAGCCATTGCCTATACAGCTGTTCTACTCTGGCTGACGATGCCACCTCTCTTTGTCGATTTAGTTATGGTGAGAGGCCAAGGAGATCAACAGCAGATCCTGAACGCGCTAATCTGGAACCCATTATTCATTCTTGTCCTTAATGCTGGTACCACTTCCAGCGCCCCTGCCACTTATGTATTGGCTGGGATCCATCTTGCCCCCTGGCTCGCTTACATAATATTTAGCACAGGAGCAATGCTTCTATTCTTATTGCTGAGCCTATACTTTGTCAAACCCTATCCACTGAGTCGCATCCGTGCCCGTTTCACGACATATAGAAAACGTCGCAGGAAGAGATTAGATTACCAGGAAACGCAAACCACGCTAACGACGTGATATATTAAGGAAGTTAGTTTTAAGGGACCAAACAAAGGAAAGGCTTCGCCATGGCCACATTGATGCCTTCACCTATAGAGGCACCTACGCCAAAACTTCTCGACAGTGAGAACCTTGTGACAGCTCTGCGTCCCTGGCGCAAACGATTATTCATGCACCAGATGCTGTACTGGTCGCTGCGAGGAATAATCACTGGTCTAGTTGTAGCATGTTTGGTGCTACTCGCTGCACGGATCTTTCCCTGGGCAACAGCTGTATATTGGGCGTTTGGACTTGGTATTGCTAGCCCTCTGTTGGCCCTGGGTGCTGCGATCTGGTACCGTCCGTCTTTCGCACGGACGGCTAGCGTCATTGACAAACAGCTAGCCCTTCATGACCGTATGAGCACCGCCTGGGAACTGCGTGAATCCCCAAAGGAGGTACGGCAATCATCCCCCAAAGGGAGCACGACCCTGGTAGGACTACAAAGACACGATGCTCTCAAACAACTAGCTAAATCTACACCGACTACAGCATTTCCTTTACATCTCAAGCGTTCCACAGTCTTGACACTTATCTGTACCACTCTGGCGCTTGCACTCCTCATCTTCCTTCCCAATCCTATGACGGCGATCCTCAAACAGCAGGCAGACCTACAGTCTCATCTGGCTCGGCAGATCGCTTCCATTGAAAAAACACGCCAGCAAATAGATGCTCAATCTGCAATACCAGCCAAGGAAAAGCAACAAATCGATCAGGTCCTGCGCAACCTTGAAGCTAAATTACAAACTGCCAAAAGTGAGACTGAAGCCCAGCAGGATCTAGCAGATGCTCAGGCCAAACTTGATCAGTTGCGCAATCCCCAGGCTGCCACTCGCATCCAGTCTCAGTCAACAGCTGGACAATCGCTGCAAAGTAGTAGTGATGCTAATCTGCAAGCCATCGGGAAAGCACTTGCCAACAACGACCCACAAAGCCTTGCACAGGCACTTCAGAATCTCGCCTCCCAGGCCAGCAATTTATCCCAGGCTCAGCGTGATCAGCTGGCCCAGCAACTTGAAAATGCTGCCAATCAGTCAAGTCAGAACCCAGCTCTTAGCTCTGCCTTGCATCAGCTGGCCCAGGGACTGACTGACAATAGCGCCAAGGAAATGACCAATGCGTCTCATGCCCTCCAAGCCACAGCAAATCAGACAGCAGCAGGCAAGAACTCAGAAACCACGCTCGATCAGGCCTCTCAGAGCTTACAAAACGCTGCTAACAATCTAGCTGCCCCCACCGACAACCCTAATACCACCTCCCAGGGTCAACAGGGGCAAGGACAAAACCAAGGGAAAGGACAAGGGCAAGATCAGGGACAACAAGGGCAGAACCAGGGGAAAGGACAAGGGCAAGGGCAAGGACAACAAGGGCAGAACCAGGGGAAAGGACAAGGGCAAGGACAAGGACAACAAGGGCAGAACCAGGGGAAAGGACAAGGGCAAGGTCAGGGACAAGGTAGCAGCAGTGGGGCAGGTAATGGTCAGGGTAAAAACGAACAGGTCTATGTTCCTGGACAAATAAATCAAGGTTCGAGCACACAAAGCACAGGCAGCAATAGCAACACTGTTCAATCTGGCAATCAAGTCTCCTATTCACAAGTCATAGCACAATATAACCAGATGGCACATGATGCCATTGACAACAGCGACATATCACCCGATGTCAAAGATGCCGTTCATGACTACTTCAATTCACTAGGAGGAATTAGCAGATGACGAACAGTAACGAAAATATATCTTCTGAAGTTAATCCATATGCAGAAGATATTTTTACGATCAGTGGATATAATAAACCAGTTGAGGTATCCTCAGCTTCATCCAAAGAACTTGCGGGAGATAATGTTACAGAAAATACGACCGGAAGAGCACTATCTCATTCTGTCAACCCCCAAAGGGGGCATACCCAAAGGGTACATAGCGGCGAACCTACACAGGCTGATATCACAAGATTTATCGAGACAGCCCAAAAGCTTGAGCAAGAACTGCGGACTATTGTAATCGGGCAGGAGCGTATTATTCGCGAACTCCTGCTGGCACTCCTCGCTGGTGGACATGTCTTATTGGAGGGCGTACCAGGCCTGGGTAAAACGTTACTTGTGCGCACCCTGTCAGACGCCTTATCCCTCAAATTTGCACGCATTCAGTTTACACCTGACCTGATGCCAGCTGATATTGTGGGCACGACGATTGTTACAGAACAGGTTGATTCCAATAGCGTCTCACCCAGTGCCAAACGCGTTTTCAGTTTCCAGCCAGGCCCCATCTTTGCCAATATTGTCCTTGCCGATGAGATCAACCGGGCCACACCAAAGACACAATCTGCCCTGCTGGAGGGAATGCAAGAGCACACCGTTAGTGTAGGAGATAGAACACGTCCTCTGCCACAACCTTTTTTTGTGCTTGCAACCCAGAACCCACTCGAAATGGAGGGCACCTATCCTCTGCCAGAAGCGCAGCTTGACCGTTTCTTACTCAAGATCATGGTCAATTTTCCTAAAGCAGAAGATCTGATACGCATTCTCGATACAACCGTAGGGACACAATCACTGCGAGCCAGTCCAGCGGCAACCGGGGAGCAGCTTTTACACTTAATTGATGTGGCACGTGCAGTGCCAGTCGCAACCCATGTCAAAGAGTATGCCGTTCGCCTGTTGCTAGCGACACATCCCAACCAAGAAGAGGCCCCCGAGCAGGTTCACCACTATGTACGTTACGGAGCGAGTCCGCGTGGTCTGCAGGCGTTGATTATGACAGCCAGAGTACGAGCATTAATGGACGGTCGCTACAATGTTTCGCTTGAAGATATCCGTAATGTTGCCTATCCTGCATTACGCCACCGTCTTGTACTCAACTTTGATGGACTTGCCGATGGTATTACACCAGAGCGGCTGATTGACACCATCATTGAGGAATTGGCTGGTGAGGAATAGAAACGTGGGTGTATGGGACACCAGCGGATGCGAGGGACCCGATTTATCGCGTCCGCTGTACTTCACGCGTCCGCTGTTTTACAATGATTTGGGAACGATAGAATGGAGAACAATAGAAAAGCACGCTTTCCACTAGATGCCAGTGTCTTGCAACGATTGGATAACATCGCATTGCTCACACGCAGACCAATGGCTACGGGGCGTCCAGGACGTCGGCGTTCACCGCTGGCAGGATCTTCGATGGAATTTTCTGATTATCGGCGCTACGCTCCTGGAGATGACTTTCGCCGCATCGACTGGCGTGCCTATGCACGTCTGGAGCGTCTTTTCCTGCGTGTCTTCGAAGCTGAGGAGAACATCACCGTTACCATTCTTATCGATTGTTCCACATCTATGTATCATGGCACTCCCGCCAAATCAGACTTGGCCATTACATTGGCCGCTGCACTAGCCTACATTGCCCACAAATGCGAAGATAGCATCATTATCGGCGCACTCACCGACCGCTTGGAGTCCTTTCGTCGTGTGGGAAGTGGCAAGAATACGATCTGGACCATCGGTGAATTTCTCAATCAGCTCCCACATTCCGGTTCAACCAATCTGAACAGGGCCCTATACGACATCGGCCGAGTGGTCAACGCTAGCGGACTTACCATTATCATCTCGGACTTTCTTGCCCCCGATGGCTATCAAACAGGCATCCGTGCAGTGCGGCAATTACGGCAAGAAATAGTCTTGTTACAAATTCTATCGCCAGACGAAATCAATCCTGATATCCAGGGCGATTGGCAATTGCGTGATAGTGAAGGGCAGGAGACTGTCGAAGTGAGTGCCTCGGCTAGCATCCTTCAGGCATATGGGGAGCGTCTGGCCGATTTTACCGAGGAGCTAGCGGCCTTCGCACACACACATGCGGGGACTTACGCGCTCATATCTAGCGATACAGCAATTATTGATGTTATCCAGAGGCTCTTACGACAAATCGAGCTGGTTAGATAATATACGAGGGCGACTATCCAGGGGGTACGGCGGGCGCGATAAATCGGGCTAGTCAGATAATGGAGGATAACTATCAGGGGGTACGGCGGGCGCGATAAATCGGGCTAGTCAGATAATGGAGGATAACTATCAGGGGGTACGGCGGGCGCGATAAATCGGGCTAGTCAGATAATGGAGGATAACTA
>Ga0102924_1006372_pt1 | contig 11098 bp, 4 predicted proteins | sample PaiPotPPM11metaG_FD_80116 | JGI IMG/M metagenome (GOLD analysis project Ga0102924, IMG submission 80116) | Iron sulfur acid spring bacterial and archeal communities from Banff, Canada, to study Microbial Dark Matter (Phase II) - Paint Pots PPM... ...
CGCGCACCGGCCGGTGCGCGTCGACCGTGAACTGGGGCACCTGATGCCGGCGCATGAGCTGCTCGAGATCGGGCCAGACGCTGTAGGTGCGCTCGGCCAGCACGCCGTCGCGCGCGTTCAGGATCTCGTAGAGGATCTGGACGCCCTGGTTGGGCACCCCCACCTCGTACGCGTCGGGGTACATCAGCGCCCACCGGACGTCCGCCGCGTCCCAGTCCTTGACGACGGAGTTGACTTCCCCGCCGACGTACTGGACCGGCTTGCGCACCAGCGGGAGCAACGGCTCCAGCGCGGGGTACACGGACGGCACAGGCATCATCACAGACTACCGTCGGGTGCGCGGGGCTCTCCGATCGCGGCTACGATCGGGCCCGGAAACCGCTGCGGCAGCGGCGGTCTCCGCCGTGTCGCTGACGCCGGATGCCCAACCAAGCGTGCTAGAACTTCGTCGCAAGGGGTAGATGAACCACAGTCGAGCCGGGGGGCGGCCACATTCATCTGCTCATCTGGTCGCTCGCTTTCCTCCGGACGTCAGACCCGGTCAGCCGCGTCGTTGAGAGGATGGGATGCAGATCACGTGCCTGGGCCACGCCGGCCTACATATCGAGACCCGCGGCGGGACGATCCTGTGTGACCCGTGGACCAACCCCGCGTACTTCGACTCGTGGTTCGTGTTCCCCGACAACAGCGGCCTGGACTGGGACCGGTACGGCAAGGTCGACTACCTGTACGTCTCGCACCTGCACAAGGACCACTTCGACCCCCAGCTGCTCAGGCAGCACGTGTCCCGCGAGGCCACCGTGCTGCTGCCGGACTTCCCGGTCCCGGACCTGCGCGAGGCCCTGGAGCGGCTGGGCTTCACGAAGTTCAAGGTCATGCCCAGCGGGAAGGTGGTCGAGCTCGACGGGCTGCGGCTGATGGTGCAGGCGCTGCAGTCCCCGGCGGACGGCCCGCTCGGCGACTCGGCGCTCGCCGTCGACGACCAGACCGCGAAAATCTTGAATCAGAACGATGCCCGGCCCACCGATCTGGAAGCGCTGCGCGCCTTCGGCGCCTACGACGTCCACCTGCTGCAGTACTCCGGCGCGATCTGGTGGCCGTGGACCTACGAGCTGCCCGAGGCGGCGCAGCGCTCGTTCGGCGCGGCCAAGCGGGCCAACGGCCTGGATCGCGCGGCCCGCTACGTCAAGGAGATCGGGGCCCGCTACGTGGTGCCCTCGGCCGGCCCGGCCTGCTTCCTCGACGACGAGCTGTTCGGCCTGAACGACACCGGCAACGACCCGGCCAACACGTTCCCCGACCAGCTGGTGTTCCTGGACTACCTGCGTGACCACGGCATCGACGGCGGCCAGCTGCTGACCCCCGGCGCGGTGCTCGAGGTCGACCAGGACCACTGCGAGGTGCGCTGGCCCACGACCGCCGAGCAGGCCATGGAGCCGTTCACCGACAAGGCGCGCTACCTGCGCGGCTACGCCGACCGCATGCGGGACCGGATCGCGGAGGACAAGGAACGCTGGCCGGCGCCCGGGGTGGACATCCTGGCCGAGCTCAAGGCGTGGTTCGAGCCGCTGCTCGAGCTGGCCGACCACATCAAGCCCGGCGTGGGCGGCCCGGTGCTGATCCGGCCGGGCGACGGGCGGCCGATCGTGATCGACTTCCCCACCGGAGAGGTTCGCGCGTTCGCCGGCGAGACCTGCCGTTACCAGTTCACCATCGAGCGCCCGCTGCTCGAGCGGCTGATCGCCGACCACCAGACCGACTGGGTCAACAGCCTGTTCCTGAGCATGCGGTTCAAGGCCCGGCGGATCGGCCCGTACAACGAGTACCTGTACACGTTCTTCAAGTGCCTGGCCCCGGACCGGCTGATGTACGCCGAGGGCTGGTACGCCGACAGGAGCCACGACGAGGAGGAGATCCGGCTCGGCGACTGGATCGTGCAGCGCCGCTGCCCGCACCTGCGCGGCGACCTGAGCCGGTTCGGCGAGACCCGCGGCTCGATCCTGACCTGCACGATGCACGGCTGGCAGTACGACCTGTCGACCGGCCGGTGCCTGACCACCGACGACGACTCCTACCGGATCAGCTCCCGCCCGGCCCGCGCGCTCACTCCCTAGAGCGCGCAGGCCGGGCTCTCACCTCACCTGGTAAGTCCGTAGGCGTTGTAGATGGTCTGGTAGACGGCGTCGCCAGCGGCGTCGGTGGCCTGGGCCCGGATGCTGACCGTCCCGCTGGTCTGGGCCAGCGCCGGGACCTGGTAGGCGACCGTGTAGCTGCCCTGCCCCAGGGACGTGACGCTGGCCGGCTGCCAGCTCGCGCCGCCGTCGGTGCTGGTCCACAGCTTCAGGCCGGTGACCGCGGGACCGCTGGCGGCCTGGTAGTACGCGGTGACCTGCAACTGGTGCGCCCCGGGCGCGGTCACGGCGTTGTCCCGGTCTCCGAACGCGTTGTAGCGCAGGAAGATCAGCGGGTCGGCGCCGCACGGCGCCGTCGACACGCCGAGGAGCGTGCCGAGGCAGGTGTACCCGTCCGGGATCGCGTCCTTGGCCGGCTCCGAGGAAGTGAACCGCCAGTCGGTGTAGGTGCTGTCGTAGGCCGTCGTGAGCCGGTACCAGGCCCGTCCCGGCGGAAGCTGATAGGTGGTGATCCCGCTGACCGGGGTGGGCTGGATCTCCTGGCTGCCCTGGTACAGGTGAACGCTGCCGGGGGCGAAGTCGTAGGCCCCGTCGCGCAGCCGTGGATCGGCTCCGGACACGCGGTCGGTGGTCGGGTAGAAGGTGTTGCCCTGCCGGCAGAACGCGCAGTACTCCGTGGCGTTGAGCCCGACCCACTTGCCCGGCTGGGCCCGGAGCACATCGGTCGGCGCCGCGGCCGCGCCGGGGGCCTCGGGCTGCTCGAACCAGTCCTCGGTCCGGCTGCCCGCCTGGCCGAAGATGTCGAACGTGGTGAGGTCGGGGGCCTGCGCTCCGCTGCCCGAGGCGTCTCGCCAGTGCACCAGGGCCGGGGACACCGGGCCGGCGTACTCGCTCATGCTGTCCGGGACGGGGAGGCTCGCGAAGCCGTCGGAGCCCACGAAGTACTCGTCCGGCGCGAAGATGCCATCGTCCGCCGACACCAGCGAACGCTGGTCCACGTGGTAGCGGGTGTTGACGTCCTCGAGCTGGCGGCTGGTGACGGTGTAGTGCAGCGAGCCCGGATTGTCGCTCTCCTGGTAGAACTTCAGGTCGTACACGTACGGGCTGGGCCCGCTGTCGGCCACGGTGACCCGCACCGCGCCGCGGCTCAGCAGGTTGAGCAGGGCGCTGGCCTCGGCCGGGGGGATGGCCGCGAAGGGCAGGTCCACCGGCTTCTGCCCGGTTCCCCACCAGCCCGGGAATATCGGCAGGGAGCACCAGTCCTGCGGGTTGCCGTTCGTCGGATCGATGAGCGCGCCGGCCGCGCCCGCCTGGAGCAGGTTGCTGAGCTGCCACCCCTGGACCGTGCCGTAGCTGGACGGCGTGCCGCAGGTGCCGGCCCCGGGCACCCCGATGTGGATCATTACGAGCTTGCCGTGCACGTCGAGCCCCGACAGGTCCTGCTTGGTACCCGTGCCGGCGTAGACCAGCGGCATGGGCCGCCGGCCCGAGAAGCGCCTGAAGACGATCGAGGAGGAGGTGGGGGCGTAGCTCGGATATATCGGGTGCAGGGTGAGGGGTTCGGGCGCGTCGACCGTCATCGTGACCGGGGGCTGGCCCAGCAGCCACCCGCTGGCGGAGTGATAGGCGCCGATGGTGACCGGCTGAGTGCTGGGCATGGCCCAGAAGTTCTGGGATCCGTACGCGGCGAACGTGAGATCAGCCACGTACGTGCCGTCGGCCAGCGTCCGGTAGCCCTCGTAGCTGGCGTCGAAGCTGTCGTTCGGCCGCGGTGTGCTGATGGTGACCTGCTTGGCCTGGTCGACGTTGAACGTTATGGCGGTGTTGCCCGCGACGGTGAGCTGCGGGTCCCCCAGGTCGACGTTCTGGTCCGCGGCGGCGGCGCTGAACGACTCCTGGTCATCGAACCAGTACACCCCGTCCGGAACGCCGCTGTACGTGACCTGCCAGGTGGTGCAGGGGCTCGCGGTCAGACACGCGATGCTCGTGGCCCCGTAGCTGTTGCCGGTCCCGGCCCCGGCCACGCCGTAGAGGCTGCCGCCGGCCTCGCAGATCGTGGTGAGGGCCGAGTTGCACTCGAACGGCTCGCCGGTGGTGTCTTCGACGGTCTCGGTCACCGTGTACCCCGTCTGGCTGCCCTGCGGGCGCGCCGCGGCGCTGGTCACGTGGCCGGCCAGCCACACCCGGGTGATGCCGTCGGCCAGGCCCGGGCTGGCGGTGCGGTAGGCGCCCGCCGGGCCGGCCGCGATGGCCGCCCCGTCGTGGCTGGTCAGCGCGGCCCAGAACGCCGCAGCGCGGCCGAGGGCGACGCTGACCTCGGCCGCGCTGCTGCCCGGCTGGGTGGCCAGGACCGTGGTGCCCGGCAGCGCGGCGGCGTCACGGGCCAGCGTGGCCGCGTCCGGGTGGCCGCCGTACTGCAGCATGACGTGCAGCCGCGCGCCGGGGCCGGTGTCGCCGTGGGCCGCGAGCCAGGCCACGTCGAACAGGCCCTTGTCCACCCGGCCGGCCGTGATCAGCGGCGCCGCCGCGGCCGGCACGGCGTAGAGGCGGGTTACCCCCTGGGCACCCCCCTCGGCGGTGACCCGCACCACCGGGCCGGACACGGGGTTGGCCGAGATCGCGTACCGCCCGGAGGCGGTGGCGTTCAGCGTGACCCGGTCCCCGGTGATCAGGGTGACCGAGTACGCGGCGGCGTGCTGCCCCGGCAGGCTGAGCGGTTGCAGGGCAGGGGCAGGCCGGGGCGCCCGGCCGGTGACCGCCGCGGCGTGGCCGGCCGCGGGCCGGCTGGCCGCGAGGGCCGCCGGGGCGGCGGGCGCGGCCAGCGCCATGCCCGCCAGGGCCAGCGGAGCCGCCGCCACCGCGAGACGGCGGAGCCTGCGTCCGCGCTGCCGCTGCCATTCACCACTGGTCGGGGTCAATGCGGGTGTGCTCAAGGGACTTCTCCTTCTGCCGCGATGGCCTGTGGGTCGGTCAGCCGTTTCCGGCCGCGGTCAGGGCCCAGTCGTGCCGGGTCACCTGGCCGGCCGCGACGTTCACGGCGGCGGTGGCGGGTGCGTAGCCGGTGGCGGCGGTGGCGAACTTCTGCTGGCCGGTGCCCGGGGAGAACAGCCAGTAGTACCCGCCGGGCAGGCCCGGGTCGGCGGTGCCGGTGGAGATCCCGGACACGCCCGGCTGGGCGGTGCTGGTCACCGTGGCGCCGTTGACCGGCCGCCCGGAGGCCCGGGAGGTGACCAGGCCGGCCAGCAGGCCGCCCGCCTCAGCGACGCAGGTGCGGGTGCCGACGAGCACGTCGTCGACCGCCCACCACCAGTCGTCGTCGCCGGTGTAGTGGAACCGGACGCGCACGCTGGCGTGCCCGGCGGCCTGCGGGATCGCGATGTCGACCGGCCCGATGGCGTCGCTGGAGGTGCGCTGCCAGACGGCGGACCAGGTCTTCCCGCCGTCGAGGCTGAGGTCGACGCGGGCGGTCTGGCCGCTGGCCCCGTAGTAGGCGGTGTCGAACGTCAGGTGCGGGGCCGACTGCCCGGTCAGGTTGGCCGCCGGCGAGGTCAGCGTGGTGTCCATCCGGCCGCCGGTGTAGCCGGAGTCGGCGATGGCGAAGTCATCGTCATCCCCGGGCGGGGGCCGGCTGCCGGGGTTGTCGAACCGCCAGCCCGCCGCGGTCCCGGTCACGGTCCACCCGTCCCGCGGGGCGCGGGACCAGCCGGTGAAGTCCTGGCTCAGCCCGTCCCAGCCGTATCCCGGCGCGGTACAGGCGGACGTGTCCGCGGTGAGCGCGATGTCGCGCGTCTCGGCCCTGGCGCCGACGGTCAGCTGCAGGTTCTTGGTGTTGTACCCGTCGCCGGGCGCCTGGGTGACCGCGGGGTTGGCCGGGACCACCTGCACGGAATAGGTCGCCGGGCCGGCCAGGACGACGCTGTAGCGGCCGGTGAACGGGTTGGTGTAGACCGGGCCGCCCGGGTACCCGCCGATGGTGATCTGCGCGTACAGCGGCCAGCCGTGCCCGGACCCGTCGGTGACGGTGCCGGACACGGTGACGTGCGGCAGCTCGGTCAGCGTGAAGTTCGCCGTGGTGGCGTGGTTCGCGGTGACCGCGACGCCGGCCCGGGTGACCGGGCGGTAAGCGTAGGCCGCCGCGGTCACCTGATAGGTGCCGGCCGTGACGTTCAGGTCATAGCCGCCGGTCGGGCCGGTGCGCGTGATGTAGTCACCGGGGTCAGCCGTCACGGTCGCCCCGGCGACCGCTTTCCCGGTCGAGGCGTTGGTGACCTGACCCGAGATCTCCCCGTGCGGGCCGGACATCAGGGCCTTCACTCCGTCCGGGGTGCCGAGCCCGGTCGGGCCGTCCCAGCCTGGCCCCGCGTTGCACAGCACGTTGCCGCACGAGCCGTTGCTGCCCTTGGTGATGTCGAACAGGTCCTGGCTCGGCGCGTGGTAGGGGTAGGTCACCGGGTAGGTGCCCGCCACCGGCGTTCCCGCCAGCGCGTACATCGACGCGATCAGCGGGGAGGCCAGGCTGGTCCCGCCCACCTGCAGCCACCCGCCCTGGCCGAGCGTGTCGTAGGTGGCCAGCCCGCTGGCCGGGTCCGCGTCGGCCGAGACGTCGGCGGTCGCGCGCCTGGTGCAGTCAGTAGTGATGCCGAGCTGGTAGTCCGGTCTCGGCTCGTACGGCGAGCAGCCCGACCCGCCCGACGACCAGGCGGTCTCCGTCCAGCCGCGGGGCACGGACGCGTCCTTGGTCAGCGTGGTGCCGCCGACCGCGACCACGTTCGGGTTGGTCGACGGCCAGATGGTCACGTCCCCGGCGTCACCGCTCGAGGCGGTGACCGCCACCCCGGGGTGGTCGTAGTAGTGGTCGTAGGACAGCTCGAGGCTTGCCTCGGGGGACAGGCCGTAGGAGTTGGACACGAACTTGGCGCCCAGGGTCACCGCCTCGTCCGCCGCGGTGCCCAGGTCGCCGAGGTTGGCCGAGTTGGCCTCCACCAGCAGGATGTTGCAGGCCGGGCAGGCCGACGACACCGCGTCCAGGTCCAGTGAGGTCTCCAGGCCCCAGCCCGGGTCATCGGCCGGATAGGTCGTGCCGCCGGTCTGGTTCACCTTCTTGAAGCACCCGTTCGCCGAGGTACACGCGGGCAGGCCGTAATGGGAGCGGAACGCCGCCAGGTCGGACTCGGCGTGTGAGTCGCCGTAGGCGTCCACCAGCGCCACGGTCTGGCCGCCGCCCCCGGCCGGCAGCTTGTAGGCGCTCTGAATGTCAGCCGGCCCCAGGGCCCCGGCCGGCGGCCCGCTCGTATCGGCGGTGATCTTGTGATCCGCGGGCGTCCGGACGATGGCGAGGCAGCGGGCGAAGCCCTTCTCCCGGGGCGTGCTGCACGGCGCGGCCGTGTTCGTGGTCAGCTGCGGCGCCGGCCCGGGATGAGCCGCGGCCGCGACTGCGGCGCCGCGCACGGCCGGGGCGGCCTGGGCCGGCGTCGCCGCGAGGAACGCCGCGGCCGCCAGGGCGGCCCCGGCCGCCACGAGCCGTGCACCGGTCGTCCGGGATGGGCGCCTGAGAACCCGGGGTACGTGCATGAGCGTGCCCTTCTGCGCCGGCCAGGCCGGCGTCCGGATCGGCTTTCGTGACCTCGCCAGTCTCGGCGCCATTGGCCAGGCCGGCGATCGGTCAAATGACCCAAAAAATGTCGCGCGGCCCCCCGTCCGTGCTAACGACGGCGAGTCAGGAACAGGCGGGAACCGCGCGGCAGGCGCCGCCCGCGCGGGCTACCGGGCCGCCGGGGTCGCGTGGTCAGCCGAGACGGTGCCCGCCTCCACCACGCGGACCGCCAGCGCGGTGCGGGAGGCCACGCCGAGCTTGCGCATGGCCGAGTCGAGGTGCCGCGCGACCGTCTTGGGCGAGAGGAAGAGCTCGCGGGCGATGTCCCGGTTGGTACGGCCGCCCACCAGCAGCCGGGCCACGTCGAGCTCGCGCGGCGAGAGCTGATCGCCGTACCCGGGCCGTCCGCGCCAGGGCCGCTTCACCTCTGCCCCGCACTCCCGCAGGCCCTGCAGCACGCGCAGCGCGTCGCCGCGCGCGCCCAGCGCGGAGAACCCGGTCATGACCTCGGACAGCGCGGGCAGCGCGGTGTCGGGTTTCCCGTCGGCCAGCAGGCAGCGGGCCCGGCGCTCACTCGCGAGCAGCGCGTCGTAGGGCCGGGGCAGCGCCGCCCAGGCATCGGCGGCCCGGCCGAACAGCCCGGCCGCGCGGGCGTGCTCGCCGCGCGCCTCGGCCACGACCGCCCGGCTCAGCATCAGGCCGGCCCGGGGGGCCGGGGCACCGCACCCGCGCAGCCCGCGGGCGAACGCCGCGGCCAGCCGGGCGGCCTCGTCGGCCCGGCCCGCCGCGGCCAGCGCCGACACCCCCGCGGGAACCAGGTCGGTGGCCCACAGCCAGATCCCCTTGGTCGCCACGACGGCCAGCGGCTCGCGGGTGACCGCGAGCGCGTCCTCGACGCGCCCCGCGGCCAGTTCCAGCCGGGCCAGGGCCGCGGCCGGCTCCATGGTCAGCATGGGCGCGTGGCGGCGCTGCCGTTCGGCCAGGACGTACCGGAGCCGTTCCTCGGCCTGGTCCCGGGCCCCGGCCGCGGCGTCCAGCAGCCCGACGATCAGGGCGGCTTCGAGCCGGCCGACCGGATGGCTCTCGTCGTTGTCGGCCAGGGCGCGGGCCCGCTCGGCGAGTCCGTCCCAGGCACCGGTGAACCAGTCCAGATGGGCCTGGGTGACCCGGATCAGGTCGACGTAGCGCGGGTACGGCCGGGCCTGCGCCAGGTCCAGGGCCGCGGCCAGCCGCGGCCGGGCGTCCGCGTAGCGGCCCCAGGTCACGGCCTGGTCGCCGGTGTTCAGCCCCCCGCAGGTGATCAGCCGCTGGTCCAGCCCGGCGACCGCTTGACCCGGGACCTGGGCCGCCACCGCCCAGCCCTCCTGCTCCCCCAGCATGAGCAGGGCGGTCGCCCGGTCCACGAGCATGGACAGGCGCTCGGCCGGTTCCAGGGTGGCCGACAGCTCCGCCGCCCGGCGCAGCCACCGGAGATGCGCGGCGGCCGGGGACACCGCGTCGATCGGCCAGCCCAGCATGGTCATCGCCCGGGCCGCCCGGACCGGGTCGCCGGCCAGGCGCGGGATGGCCCGCTCCAGCTCGGCCCGGCTCGCCACGTAGTCCTCCATCATGCCCAGCACCCGGCCGAGCTGGAACCGCACCACGCCTTCGGAGTCTGGTTCGCCGATCCCGGCGTCCAGCAGGGCCCGGAGCGCCCCGGCCAGGTCCTGGTAGCGAGCGAAATCGGTCAGCGAAGCGAACGTGAACTTGTCCAGCAGCCGGCAGATACGGCGGACCGGCAGGCGGCCGTCGACGATGAGGTCGCGCAGCAGCGTCACGGCCGCCGTCTCGTCGCCCGAGGCCAGCGCCAGGTCGGCGGCCTGCTCGGCGAACCGGGACCACGGCCCGCCCTCGCCCGCCGCCCGGAAGTGCCGGGCGATCTGGGCCGCGGGCGGCGGGGTGCGGCGCTCCAGCGCGCGGGCCGCCCGCTGGTGCATGGCCCGGGCCGCGGGGCCGGGGATCGCCTCGTACACCGCCCGCCCGGCCAGCACGTGCCGGAACGAGACCCAGCGGCGGGCGTCCTCGCCCAGCAGGCCGGAGCCGAGGGCCTCGCACAGGGCGGTGCGGGCCCGGCCGGCGGGCAGCCCGGCCACCGCGCGCACCGTGGCCTCGTCGGCCGGGTCGGTGAGGACCGCCACCGCGCGCAGGACGGCCCCGGCGTCCGGGCGGAGCCGGCCGGCGCGTTCCAGGACCGCGTCGCGGACCGTCGCGGGCACGGCGATCTCGGCCAGCCGGCGGCGGACCCACCGGCCGGCCCGGCGGGACACGTCTCCCCGGTCCGCCATCAGCCGCACCGACTCCTCCACCGCGAGCGGCAGGCCCTCGGTGCGCTGGTGCATGAACGCGGCGAACTCGGCCGAGACGTGCTCATCCGCGAGCATCGACGACACCATGCGAGCCGTCTGCGTGACGTCGAGGGCGCACAGCTCGAGCCGCGCCCCGGCGTCGCCCGCCGCCAGCCGGGCCAGCCGGGGCAGCAGCGAGCCGTCCGGCATGTCCTCCGGCCGCCAGGACGCCACGATGCTCACCGGCTGGGGCCGGCGAGAGGCCAGGAACAGCAAGAACTCCAGCGTCGCCTCATCGGCCCAGTGCGCGTCCTCCACGACGAGCACCGACACCTCCAGACGGGCCAGCATCTCGGCCAGAGCGCAGAACACCCGGTGCCGGGCGGCCGTCGCGTCCTCGGCCGGCTCCAGGGCCGGCGGCAGGCCGGCCGCCCATTCCGGGAACAGCGGGCGCAGCGCCCCGGCCAGGGCGCTCGGCCGCAGGCTGGCCACGTCGCTCACGGCCTCACGCAGAGCGCCGGCCACCGGGCCGAGGGTGTGCGGCTCATGGAAGGGCGGGCAGCAGGCCACGACCCAGGTGTGCCTGGCCCCGGCCGGCGAGGCGAGGAACTCCCGGATGAGCCGGGTCTTGCCGATCCCGGCTTCGCCCTCGATCAGCACGATCGCGGGCGGCGTGCCCAGCGCCCGGCCGAGCGCGGCCAGCTCCCGTTCCCGGCCGACCAGGCCGGGAACGCGGATCGCCGCCCACCGCGGATCGCCGCTGCGTTCCGGCCTCGCCTGCCTGGCCACACCCGACTCCCGTGCCCCAGATCGGTAGTTAACGGCATTATGCACCGACTGCGCCGATTCCGGAGCGCGTCACCTCATCGGCGTTCCATTTGATCGCATCCCGACGCCTCCGGCTGAGGCGGCCGGCCCCGCCCACCGGCCCACCCGCGACCCCCCGGACCCTTCCGGCTAAGGTGGCTGCGGCCTCGCCACCGGCCCGGCGGGAACGCCCGCACCCGCCCGACCTTCCCGAAAACGTAGCTGCGGCCTCGCCACCGGCC
>Ga0102924_1006374_pt1 | contig 11096 bp, 9 predicted proteins | sample PaiPotPPM11metaG_FD_80116 | JGI IMG/M metagenome (GOLD analysis project Ga0102924, IMG submission 80116) | Iron sulfur acid spring bacterial and archeal communities from Banff, Canada, to study Microbial Dark Matter (Phase II) - Paint Pots PPM... ...
CCCTCCCCCCGCGGCCGCCTCCCATATCCAGTTCGACCAGACCTCCTTTCACCGAGTCATCTACAACTACTCCGCGGGGGACGGGGCGTACGCATACTCGACGGTGGACGGGCCGCTGCTCGACCGCGACACCGGCCAGGCGCTCAAGCCGGTCAACGTCGTGCTGGTGCAGGTAGCGCACCATGATGCCGGCTTCACCGACGTACTGGGTGCCCCCGCAGTTGACTTCGATCTGCAGGGGTCCGGTCCCGCCGACGTCTTCACCCAGGGCCACCGCTACACGGCAACCTGGAACCTCGTCAACCCCGACCTGCCGCTCAAGATCCTGGGAGCGGACGGCAAGGAGATGCACCTGCCGCAGGGGTTGACCTGGGTCCACCTGGTCGACCCGGGCACCGCGGTATCGAGCAGCTGACCGGCCGCTAACTAGGCACGAATGGCGGCGCCGAGCACGCCCGGCAGACCGGCCCAGCTGCCAGAGGCCTCGACACCTGTGAGCGCTCTGCCAAGGGCGACCGCACTCCGGTGGCTGGGAAAATGGACGGGCTTCGGCCAGTTGACCACCGGCTGCTCGATCACCGTCTTTTCGACGCCCTCCAGCATCGACGTGTTGTGCACGAAGCCGAGGCCGCTCTGGATGTCTTTCAGGCTCGAGCTGGGATGGCCGCCCCAGGGAGGACCGAGAGCAAAACCGTAGGCGCCCCAGATATTGACGCCGACGGTCCCGTAGCGGAGCGCGGCAAGGGCTCGGTCCAGGGCGCCGCGGAGTTGGACGTCGCGACGCATCGCGGGGGGAACGACGATGGTCGCAACCAGCGTCCCCCACAGCCGCCGGTTAACCAACTCCACGGCGCGACCAAGGAACTCAGCCGGGTCGCTACTGTCGAGCGCGACCCGCGATAGGATCGAGCAGAAAGGCTCCGTCCGGAAGGCGGGCTCCTGCTCCTCGGCGGGATCGAGCTCTGGGATCAGGGTCCAGGGCAAGGCACCTGGTCCGGCATCGCCGATCCTGAGCAACCCGACCCGTGCCTGCGTGAGGGCGCGGTAACGGGCCTCAGCGCCGGGATAGTAGGCGAATCGAGGCGGCACGCTAGCAAGCCTCTCCTCGATCGCGGTCAACAGGTGTTTGCCCTCCGCCGCGCCTCCCCCGGTGACGAGCATCTTGTGCGCATTGCAGTTGAAAGAGGCATTGTTGGTGACGCCTCCGACGATGTTCTCCACCTGCCAGCGCAGTTGCCGATCGGTGTAGCGGCCGGGGACGACGATCACGGGCGAGATGTTGCCGAGTTCCGAGGTGACCGGCTTGAGGAAGCGGGGAGAGGCACTGGCTTTGCGGGCCTCTCGCTCCGGCCCAGGCGGTCCCCAGACGATCGCGTCGTGGGTTGCATCCGAGCCGGTCAGATGGACCTCGTCGACTGCCGGATGAAAGGCGAGGTACTCTCCCTCCTCCGGGCCCCCGTAGGTGATCGCCAGGAAATCGCGTGAGATCGCCGCGGCGAAGGCTCTCTCCAGCAGGGGACCGAGGTAGGCGTTGACCGGGCTCATCTTGACGATGCAGACCTTGCCTTCGTTGAACATCCTGGTGGTGACGTCCAGTGGCGTGATGGCGTTGACGTTTCCCGCGCCCAGCACCAGGACGACACGACCTTCATGAGCGGGGCTTCGATAGAAGGCGGCGCGATCATCCGGAGCTGACCCGGCGAGCAGGTGAGCCTCCGCGTTGATCCGGGAAAAGAGAACGCGATCGAGTCCGGTGACCGGAAAGATCGAGACCCTGGAACGACCGTCGATGGTCTCGCCGAAGTTGCCGATGGAGGTCGTCCCGGTAGCCTTTATCGACGCCAGCGCGTCCCGCTGCAGTCGCAGGTTCTGGAGCGTGATTACCGGCCCAAGTGACCATTCCTCTCCGGCCGTTCTGCTGCCGGGCGGGATCCGTTTCGCCTGGCAGGCGGCGAGTACCATCTCCTGCGCGACGCCTGCGAGTCCAGCTGTCATCTCACGAAGGAGAAGTTGCCGCTGGTCGATCGGCAGCCTGGCGAAGTCGGACGCCGCATCACGGGCCCTCAGGGCGGTGCGATCGAGATCCGCCTGGTCAGTGCGCCGGGGTGCGGCGACGGCAGCCATGACGCGAGTCTACGGCTGGCTAGACTCAGGTGAGTGCGGGATGTACGCGGACAGGTGCGGAAGTGGCTTGCCAGCGGCGAGCGGGTGGCGCTTGCCACCGTCGTCAGCACCTGGGGCAGCGCCCCCCGCCCCGTCGGCGCGCGCATGGCGGTCACCGAAGCGGGCGGTGTCGCCGGAGGCGTCAGCGGCGGCTGCGTCGACGGCGAGGTCCGGAGCCGGGCGGAAGCCGTCCTCAAAGGTGCCGCCGCGGATCTCGTTCGGTACGGCGTCAGTGACGAGGTGGCATTCGGCGTCGGGCTCAGCTGCGGCGGCGAAATCGAGGTCCTGATCGAGCCCCTGGGCCAGCTGCACCTCGAGTTGCTCGCCGCAATCGAATCAGACCGGCCCGCGGTGCTGGTCAGCTCGCTGAGGCAACCCCTGGGCGCCAGCCGGCTGCTGAGTGAGGGCAGTGAGGCGGCGGCGTGGCTGGAGTCAGAGCGCCCGGAGCGGCGCGATGGGATGCTGATCGAGCCCTTTCCCCGATCCCCGCAACTGCTCATCATCGGCGCAACCCACGTGGGTGCCGCACTCTGCGCGCTGGCTCAGTCGGTTGGCTTTCGGGTAACCGTGATCGAGCCCAGGGCGGCCTTCAGCGCTGCCGAGCGGCTGCCCACCGCCGAGATGATCCTGCGACGGTGGCCCGATGAAGCATTGAAAGAGTTGCGCATCGATCGCTCGACCTACATCGCAGTCCTGAGTCACGATCCGAAATTCGAGGACCCGGCAATCATCGCGGCCCTCGCGGCAGGCCCTCGCTACCTGGGCGCGATCGGCAGCGGGGGCACCCACGAGAAGCGCCTGGAGCGGCTCCGCAGCGCGGGGATTGGTGAGGCAGAGCTGGCCACGATCCACGCCCCGATCGGCCTCGATATCGGCGCGAGGACCCCGGTGGAGACGGCGCTAGCCATCCTCGCCGAGATGATCGCCGTTCGGAGCGGCCGCAGCGGAGCGCCGCTTCGCACCAGGCAGTCCACACCGGCGAGTGCGTGACGCTCACCCTCAGGTTCGCTGTCCGGGCCCCGCTGGACAGGACCTGCAGGCTCTGCACCCTTTCCTACGAGGTCGTCCAGATCGAGGAGGCGGATGAAGAGGCCCACACAGTCCGCATCGTGGCCCGGACCACCGATGGCGGCGGAGCCACAAGTGTCCTGATGGAGACCGAGATCCTGGACCGTGGCATCCTCGGCCGGATGGGCAGAAAGAGCGTGATCCAGATGGCTGCCCAGGGAAGGTCGGAGCGCTTCGCCGGCTGCCGGGAGCGCCAGCTGAACTCGGCGCCGAGTTGATCGCCGGCGTCCTGCTGGGCGCGGGGGAGTCGCGCCGCTTCAAAGGCCAGAAACTGCTCGAGCTCTGGCATGGAGAGGCGCTGGTTGCGCGCGCGGCGCGCAGCATGCTTGGCGGCGGCCTGAGCCAGGTCGTGGTCGTCATCCCTAAAGACCCCGCCATGCGCGCGGTACTGAGCCACCTCCAGCTGACGCTGGTGGAGAATCGCGAGCCTGAACGAGGCATCGGCCATTCGATTGCGCTCGGGGTCGGCGCCCTGCCGCGGAGCGCCGAGGCGGCATTACTGGCCGTCGCCGACCAACCGCTGATGGATGAGCAGCTCATCCGCCAGCTCTGCGCCGCATACGTGCCCGGCGCGATCGTGACGCCGCGCTACGGTTCCCATCCGGGGAATCCGCGCCTCTTCGACCGTCGCTACTTTGCCGAGCTGAAGGAGCTGGTCGGAGACGTCGGCGGCCAGCTGGTAGCCGCCGCCCACCCGGAGGCGGTGATCGAGTGCGTCCTCCCGGAACGATTGGGGCTCGACGTCGACCGGCCGGAGGACCTGTTCGGACTTCCCGGCTAGCCGGCCCGCGCCTGGGTCGGGACTGAGGTCACCTGGCCATCGTCGAGCACCTCGAGGAAACGCTCGACCAGGTCGGGATCCCACTGGGTTCCAGCGCCTTCTCGCAAGGTCCGTATGGCTTGATCCCGAGCCAGGCGGCGACGGTAGGGCCGGTCAGAGTTCAGCGCTGTGAAGGCGTCCGCGATCGCAATGATTCGAGCGAAGAGCGGGATCTGATCGCCGGAGAGTCCGTCGGGGTATCCGCTGCCGTCGACTCGCTCGTGATGATGACGAATTGCGGGAAGCAGCCGGTCAGCCTGGGAGAGCGGATGCAGCAACCGTTCCCCGAGTGCCGGGTGCTCCATCACCTGGCTGAACTCCTCGCTATCGAGCCGCCCGCCCTTGGCGAGGATGCCGGCCGGGACGCCGAGGGTACCGACATCGTGGAGCAGTGCCGCCTTGTAGAGAAGGGTGAGGTCCTCCTCCGGCAGCCCCAGGCCGGTACCGAGACTGAGGGCCCAGTGGGCAACGCGTTCCGACATTCCAGCCGCTCCCTGGTCGCGATCGTCGGCCGCCCTGGCCAGGGAGAGCACCACGTCCTCCAGTTCGTGCAGCCGGTTGTTTAGCTGCCCGATGCGCAGCTGCGCCTTCACCAGCCCGAGCACCATCGCCCGTTCGACCGGCTTGACCGCGTAGTCGTCGGCACCCGCCTGCATTGCCCGCTGGCGCCGGACGTCATCTCCGTCTGAGCCAAGCATGATGACCGGGATCTCGCCGGTGGCTGGCGCATTCTTGATCGCCCGGCACACATCCAGACCGTCCATGTCCGGAAGGGCCATCTCGCAGAGCACGAGGTCGCAGGGATGAGCAGAGAGTTGGCGCAGTGCCGAAGCGCCATCGCGGGCGACAACGACCTGATGGCCCACACCGGCCAGGTATGCCTCGAGGACCCCTGAACTCTCCACCGTTTCATCTACCAGCAGCACGGTTACGGCAGCAGTTGCTTGGCCGGCTGGCCTGGAGATCATGGCGCAGTTTGCCGGAGCAGCCTGGAGAGGCCGCCGAAGTCCCGATCCGCGGCCATGCGCATGAAGGCGAAGGCGCGATCGACGTCGCCGCGCTCCCGCAAGACATCGGCGTAGAGCGCGCAGACCTCAGCAAGTTTTGCGCCGGCCTCGCGACGCGCCAAAATCCGGAGCGCATGCCTGAATTTGCGGTCGGCAACCATGCCGTGGCCCTGGCGGTGGGCAGCACGCGCCTCGAGGGCCATTGAAACTGCCTCGTGGAGCCGGTCGCCGGATTGCCTGGCAGCTGCCTGGCTTTCGCGTGCCAATTTGATGCAGTCTTCGATATCGCCGGTTTCGAAAGCGTAGCGGGCGAGAGCTCCGGCTGCAATCCCGATTTCCAGGGCGTCGTTGATCTCCCTGGCGCGCTCAAGGCAGCGTTGCTGTAGGCGGCGAGCCTCGCCGATGCGGCCAGAGGCGAAGTGGACATCGCCAAGGTTATTCAGAACCCGATTGGCAAACCGTTCCTGACCCTGGCGTTCGAGCAACTCCAGGGCTCGGTTGCAGTGCTCGACGGCTCGGTCCAGCTCACCGATTGCACGCGCCGAGACGCCCAGAGACATGTGGGCGTTGGCGATACGAAACACGCTCTCAGCATCAGTCCCGGCTGCGAGCGCGCGTTTGAAATAGGTGTCCGCCTCCGCCAGCTCTCCAAGGCCGTAATACTCGCGCCCGAGGTTGTGCAGGATGCGCGAGCGCATCGCCGGGTCGGCGTGCCGGCAACGATCCAGCCAGCTCAGGGCGCGAAGGTTCGCCTCGATCGCTGCATTGAAGCGCTCGCCCGACTGCAGTATGGTTCCCATCTCAACGTAGATCCGAGCGTTAAGCTCCGGGTCGTCGGGGGGCGCCGTGGCGGCCGCCGTTTGCTGTGCGACCAGCGCCTCGGAGAGCTGTCCAAGCGCTTCCAGCGCCAGGCCGCGGATGCGCAACAGGTCGGCCCGCTCGTTCGCGGTTCCTGCCAGCCCCAGTCCCTCGTCCACAAGGGCCAGCGCTCGTCGTGGCTCGGCCGCCCTGACAGCGAGTTCTGCGGCCTTACCGAGGTAGTTCAGTTCCCGGGCCGCCTGGTCACCGGTGAAATGCGAGAGGGGAAGGCCCAGCCGCTCGGCCATGACCCGGAGTTTGGCCAGCGACGGCGTTGCCCGGTTGCGCTCGATCTGGCAGATGAAGCCCTTGGTTGCCAAACCTCTGGCGAGTTGTTCCTGCGTCAGCCCCCTGGCCAGACGCGCCTCACGCAAGCGCTCTCCAACTAAGTTCACTTATGCACCCCCAGTTAACCTTTACTAAACACTCTGTCGAAAGTATATTGACACCAAATTGCTCCGGGTGCTAGATTCCGGCTAAACGGTCGGGACACCCGGTTACCCAAGGAGGGTGCCATGTACCGTTTTGCAGCTTTCCTCGCCGCCGTCGCCGCTGTCGTCCTCGCCGTAGGTGACACGCTGGGCAGCGGACACTAGACCGTTCCGGGGGACTTGGAGGGGCGCTTGCCGGGGCAAGCGCCCTTTCTGTTTCAGCCCGGTGTTTTTAGGGGGAGGGACTGGGCGAGGGACTCGCGCCGGAAGAGGGGCTCGCGGCAGCCGATGGCTGCAGGCTGCTCAGCTGCTGCAGCAGCGCCCCAACCGTCTGGATCTCTTTCGCGTAGGAGGCCAGATCACCCTGCGTCAGGTCTTTCTGCGCCTGGTCGTAGTGCTGCTTGGCCTGCGCGATCAACTGGGCGGCTGTTCCGCTCAAGGCCGGCCCGGTCGTCGTTCCGCCGCTGCTCGACGGGGCGGCGCTGCCAAAGAGGGCGGCGAGCGCCTGGTCGAGTGTGTTTTCCATGGCAACCTGCTGGCCGGTGGCGACGATCACCTTCTTTAGCTGGGGGATCTGAAGGTTTTCTGCCTGCAGATAAATGGGCTCGATGTAGAGCAGCGAGTTTTCAATCGGCAGCACGAGCAGGTTGCCGCGTATCACGTTCGACCCCGGCGTATTGAGCAGGCTGAACTGCGACTTGATCACGGGAGCCTGATCTATGTTGGACTCAATTTGCTGGGGGCCGACGACCAGGCTGTCCTTCGGGAATCGGAAATCAAATAGTGTTCCGTAATTTGGCGCATCGGAGCGCGCCACCAGGTAGGCGATCATGTTGTTCTTCTGGTTCGGTGTGTAAGGCAGAATGGTAAGGAACTCCTCCTTTGCTTCACCCGGGAGGCGGGCGATCACGTAGAAGGGGCGCAGGGCGGTTGCTGCCTGCCCCTGTTGCTGGTTCTCGGACGCGATCATCCAGAGGTCCTCCTTCGTGTAGAAGACGGTGGGGTCCTGGGCGTGGTACAGCGTGAACATCTCGGCCTGGGTGTTGAAAAGGTCCCGCGGGTAGCGAACGTGGGCCTGCAGTCCGGCCGGCATCTGGTTGAAGGGCCTGATCAATCCCGGGAAAATTGATGCGTACGTTTTCGCGATAGGGTCTGTGGCGTCGATCTGGTAGAAGGTTGTCGTTCCGTCGTAAGCGTTGATTACGGCCTTGATCGAGTTCCGTACGTAGTTGATGCCCTGAAGCGGCCCGGTCTGGTCGGGCGACATCTGGCTGTATGGATAGTGGTCACTTACGGTGTACGCGTCCTGGATCCAGTAGAGGCGGCCATCGACCACGACGATGTAAGGGTCGGAATCGAAGCTGAGAAAGGGAGCCAGGGCCGCGACGCGGTCCTGGATCTGCCGCTGGAAAAGCACCTGCGTATCGGTGGTTAGCTGGGGGCTCAAAAGCATGTTGACGTCGCCGAATCGGAGCGCGAAAGCGACGCTTCGGAGGCCTGATGAAAGGGCCACGCCGGTTTGACCCGTCCAGTGCGTGTACTGATCCGTTTCGCCTGGGTAGTCGAACTCCGGCTGTTTCGAATGGGCCAGCACGTAGTCGGTCGTGTGCCGCCCGAAATAAATCCCCGGTTGGTTAACCGCGGGCTGGCCCGCGGGAGGAATGTCCTTCAGCGTCAGCACCGGGAGGCCTTGATCGGTGGCCTGGTTGGCCCGCACCGCCACGATCCCGTAGCCATGCGTGTACTGGAGTTTGAGATTGACCCAGCTCTGCGCGGATTGCGGCAAGTTTTGGGGTGATAGTTCGCGCCCGGCGAGCAGCAGCTGCAGATACTGCCCGCCGAGCTGGTAGCGGTCGACCGCGACCTCCGAGAAGTCGTAGTAGGTCCGCAGGCTCTGGATGTTCTGGATGGTTTTCGGCAACGCCAGCTGCGGGTCCCAGAGGCGTGCGTTTTGCACCGTCTGCGGGTTACGGGCGATGGCATCCGCGGTGACCGTGTCCTGGGGCGAGAAGGGTTTGTCTGTAATGCCCGCGAGTCCGTACGCTTGGCGTGTGAAGGCAATCTCGTTCTTGATGTATGGGGTCTCCCGCGCTAGCTCGCTGGGGGCCACCGCCACACGCTGGATGATGCCGGGAAATATGACCAGCACGATGAAGGCTGCCCCCAACCAGAGTGGGATCGCGAGGGCGAGCGGAGCCATCGATCCCCGGGCCGCGTTGAGCAAAAGGCCGACCGCCACCAACCCCATCAAGAGCACCATGATCCAGTAGGCGGGAATTCGTGCTGCCACGTCTGTGTAGCCGGCCCCGTAGACGAAGCCTCGCCTGCTCAGCAGCAGTTCGTAGAGGTCCAGCCGATAGTGCACAGCGAGCAGCGCCGCGAATGCCGCGCCGAGGACCGACAGGTGGCGCACCGCCCGCGGCGGAAAAGTCAACGCCTGCAGGCTGGCGCGCGAGGCGTACAGACCACCGGCCACGAGAATCATCAGGATCACGACCGCCAGGAACCAGCCCCAGACGAAGCGATAGAAGGGCAGGGTGAAGACGTAGTAGCTGACGTCCTTGTGCCAGATCGGGTCCGTCACGCCGAAGGACTTCTGGTTCAAGAAGGTCAGCGTCGTCTGCCATTGCGATGATGCGATCCGGCCGAAAAGCAGGCCCAGGAGGAAAACGACGAGCAACGTCAGGATGGTCGCCGGAGCGGTCAGCATGCGCTGGCGGATACCGATCGAGGATAGCCGTCGCCCGGAATTCAGGGCCAGAAGGATGTTGGCGGCTGCGACGACCCAGAAAATAATCGCGAAGACGAAAAAAGTGATGATCTGGGCGGCAAAGCGGGTGCCGAAGACTCCGCCGTATCCGAGCGCCTTGAACCAGAGGTAGTCGGTGTAGAAGGTGGCGAAGGGCTTCAGCAGAAAGAGCAGGAGCAGGATCACCGCGGCGAGGACGATCCAGAAGACTGTCCGGCGGGAAACACGGATTTGCGGGAAGCTCGGTTCGGTGGGAAGGCGGCGGAATGGAGACTCCCCGCCGTCGAAAAATCCCCGCGGTGGGACGCGCCTAGACACGGACGAACGCGGCGCGTCCGGGATAGCGCGCGGCCCTGCCCACCTCTTCTTCGATCCGCAGGAGCCGATTGTACTTCGCGACGCGCTCCGACCGTGACGGGGCTCCCGCTTTGATCTGCCCGGCGGCGGTTCCGACGGCGAGGTCGGCGATAAACGTATCCTCGGTTTCGCCGGACCGATGGGAGACGACCCGGCTGTAACCAGCCCGACGCGCCGACTCCATCGTCTCGATCGTTTCTGTCAGGGTGCCGATCTGGTTGACCTTGATCAGGATGCTGTTCGCTACGCCGGTTTCGATCCCACGCTGCAGGCGGATGACATTCGTGACGAAGAGGTCATCCCCGACCAGCTGGAGACGCTTGCCGAGCCGCTCGGTGAGGGCTTTCCAGCCCTCCCAATCGTCCTCGGCGAGGCCGTCCTCGAGCGAGATCACGGGGTACCGGGAAACCCAGTTTTCCCAGAGATCGATCAGTTCCGTGGTGGTCAGGCTGCGGCCCTCGCCCTTGAGCTGGTACCGGCCATCGGAATAGAGCTCGGAGGCGGCCGGGTCGAGCGCGATGAAAACCTCCTCGCCGGGGCGATGTCCACTGCGTTCGATCGCCTCGACCAAAAGCGACATCGCCTCCTCGTTGGCCTGGAGCTCGGGGGCGAAGCCGCCCTCGTCGCCCTGGCCGGTGCTCAGCCTGCGCTCGTGCAGCAGTGATCGGAGCGACTGGAAAACCTCGGCGCCCCAGCGGAAAGCCTCGCGAAAGCTGGGCGCGCCGGCCGGTACCACCATGAACTCCTGGAAGTCGACTCGGGTCTGAGCGTGTCTGCCACCGTTCAGGATGTTCATCATCGGCACCGGTAGGATCGCCTCATCGGCTGCGCCCAGGCGCCGGTAGACCGGCTCGCCGCGGCTGTCGGCCGCCGCCCTGGCGGTCGCCAGCGAGACGCCGAGCATGGCGTTGGCCCCCAGCCTCGCCTTGTTTACGGTTCCGTCCAGGCTGATCAAACGTTCGTCGATCGCCTGCTGATCCAGGGCGTCCTGTCCCGCCAGAGCCGCGGCGATCTCGCGGTTGACGTTTTCCACCGCCTTGAGCACGCCCTTGCCTCCGAAACGGCGGGCATCACCGTCACGAAGCTCGACCGCCTCGTGCGTTCCAGTCGAAGCGCCCGAGGGTACAGCGGCGCGACCGTGCCCAGCCTCCAGCTGGACATCGACTTCCACCGTCGGGTTGCCACGAGAGTCAACGATCTCACGTGCGTGGATCGCCGTTATCTGCCCCCGGCTCACGACTCTTCGTCCAGGTCGCCGCCCGTGTCCGGCGCCGCGTCGCCCATCTCTTCGACCGCCTGGTCGAAGTCGTCGCCCATTCCCTCGTCGCCCATCTGCTGGCCCATGGTCCTGGCCCAGCGGGCCATGCTTTTTGGATCGTTCTCGTCCACGTTGGCAAGCCCCGAGTCGTCGAGACGGTCGATCCTGCTCTCCTCCGAGAGGACCTGCGCGGTAGGCGAGATCAGACGGGTCAGGTGGTGGCCTCCGCACTCAGGGCAGGCAGGGGCCGCCTCGACCGCATCGAAGCTGCGAAAAAAGAGCGCTGGCCGCTTGCCGCAGTCGGCGCAGCGGTACTCATAGATCGGCATCCCGGTTCGCCTAAACTTACCCTATGGCAGAACAACGACCGTCAGATACAAGCGAC
>Ga0102924_1006375_pt1 | contig 11095 bp, 7 predicted proteins | sample PaiPotPPM11metaG_FD_80116 | JGI IMG/M metagenome (GOLD analysis project Ga0102924, IMG submission 80116) | Iron sulfur acid spring bacterial and archeal communities from Banff, Canada, to study Microbial Dark Matter (Phase II) - Paint Pots PPM... ...
GACCTCACCTTGCGCTCGGCCACAATTGACGATCTCCAGGCGAGCACCGATCTCGCATGCGCCTGCGAACTGGTCGATATGGGTTCAGGACGCACCGAGCCGCTGCCCGCCGCCTCCCCGCTCTGGACCACGCGCAACCTGTTCCTCACGCCGCACATCGGCGGCGTCACCGACGCCCTGTGGCCCCGGCAGATCGAGCTGATCAAGGACAACCTGCGCCGCTTCCTGCGCGGCGAGGCGCTGCGCTACGTCGTCGACAAGGCGCGCGGGTACTGAGTCGTGGAGGGTCGCGCCGGCGTTCCGGGCTTCAGGCGCCGCGCTTGGCCGTTTTCAGCGCCCGGCGCAGGCCGCGCAGGGCTTCCTTGACGTGCTTCTCTTCAATGATGAAGGGCGGCAACAGGCGCACCACGGTCTCGTGCGTGGCATTGACCAGCAGGCCTTCCTCACGCGCCGCGTCCACCACGGCCTTGGCCGGCACGTTGAGTTCCATGCCCAGCATCAGGCCGCGGCCGCGCACCTCCTTGACCAGCTTCGACCGCGCCGCCAGCTCCTGCAGCCCGGTCTTCAACAGCGCCCCCATGGTCTGCACGCGCTCCATCAGGTGGTCCTGCTCGATGATGTCGAGCACTTCGAGCGCCACCCGGCAGGTCAGCGGGCCGCCGCCGAAGGTCGAGCCGTGCAGCCCGGCGGTGAACAGGTCAGCCGCCGCGCCGCGCGCCATGAAGCAGCCCAGCGGCAGGCCGTTGGCGATCGGCTTGGCGGTGATCACCACGTCGGGAACGATCTCGGTCCACTGGAAGGCGAACGGCCGGCCGCTGCGCGCTAAGCCGCACTGCACCTCGTCGAAGATCAACAGCGCATCGTGGCGCCGCGCCAACTCGGCTGCCGCCTGCAGGAAGGCAACATCCAGCTCGAAGATGCCGCCCTCGCCCTGGATCGGCTCCAGCAGGATGGCGCACGTCTGCGGCCCCACCGCCGCCCCGAGCGCCGCAATGTTGCCGGCTTCGACAAAGCGGATGCCGGGCACCAGCGGTTGAAAAGGTTCGCGGTACTTGGGCTGCCCGGTCAGCGACATGGCGCCGTAGGTGCGGCCGTGGAACGAGTTGTCGAGCGTGACCACCTCGACCTTGTCCGCGGCGCGCGCCCGGCCATGCAGGCGGGCCAACTTCAGGGCGCCCTCGACGGCCTCCGTGCCGCTGTTGCTGAAGAAGGCCCGGTCCATGCCCGCCAGCCGCGTCAAGCGCGCCGCCAACTCGCCCTGGTAGGCGTTGTAGTAAAGGTTCGAGCAGTGGATCAGCTTGGCGCTCTGCTCCTTGATCACTTTGAGCAGCCGCGGGTGGGCGTAGCCCAGTGCGTTCACCCCGATACCGGTGATGAAGTCGAGGTAGCGGCGCCCGGTGTGATCAAAGACGTAGGGGCCCTTGCCGCGCTCGAGCAGCAACGGGATGCGTCCGTAGGTGCGCACCAGGTGATCGGCTTCGAGCGTCTGAACATGCGCCAGCGCGTCATTGGACGCGGCGGCCGGCTCCGGAATCGCAGCTTCGGGCAGCATCGGTACCCCCAAAATGGAAACGCCGCCCCGGGATGGGAGCGACGAAGGTAACAGCGTAACAGAATGTCTGGGGCGCTGCCGCGCACCGGCGCAGCCAGCGGGGAGGGCTAGTTGTTGGTCGTGGGCTGCCCCACCGCATGCCGCCCATTCTTCACGTCGTTCTCTTCCCCGCGAGGCAGATAAATCCGCACCGTCGTGCCTTCCCCGGGGGTACTCGTGATGGCGAGAAACCCGCCATTTTGGTGGACGATGCCGTACACCGTGGCCAGCCCCAGGCCGGTGCCCTTGCCCAGCGGCTTGGTGGTGAAAAACGGCTCGCAGGCCCGGGCCTGCGTCGCCTCGTCCATGCCGCACCCGTTGTCGCGCACCGCCAGCACGATGTAGGGACCCGGCGCCGCGCTCGGGCTTGCGCCCGCAAACGAGGGAGCGAGGTTTTCTTCGCAGGTTTCGATGACCAGCTCCCCTCCCTGCGGCATGGCGTCGCGGGCGTTGATGGTGAGGTTGAGGATGATCTGGTCAAGTTGGCCCGCATCGGCCAGCACCGGGCCGAGTTCCGGACGCAGGCACGTTTTCAATTGAATGTGATCGCCGAGCACGCGCTGCAACATCAGGGAAGCAGATTGGACCACGGCGTTCAAATCCAGCCGGCGCGGACGGGGCACCTGCTGGCGACTGAAGGTGAGCAACTGCTGCGTCAACTGGGCGGCCCGATCCGAGGCCTCGATAATCTCCTCGGCGCGCCGCCGCTCCCGGCTGGGCTCGGGCAGCGTTGCCTGGAGCAACTGCGCCTGTCCGCCAATCACGGTCAGCAGGTTGTTGAAGTCGTGGGCAATGCCGCTGGCCAACCGCCCGATGGCATCCATTTTCTGCATATGGCGCAGCTTCTCTTCGGAGGCCGCGAGTTCCTCTTGGGAACGGCGCAGCACCACCACCAGTGCTTCGAGCGCCCGCGCCCGCTCCTCCGAGTCGCGCCGCCGCCGCCACAGCAGGATGACCACCGCCACCAGCAGCAGCAGCATCGCCGACGCCGCCCAAGCCCGGTACGACGGCCGCGGCCGGACCACGACATCCTGCGGCCCGCGCGGTTCCACCTCAAACGGTCCGCCCAGTCGCATCGCCACCCCGGTCACCGTGGCAGGGCCGCCGTTCGCCAACTCCCGCAAAAAGGCGGGATCGCCAAACATCCAGCGCGGCAGAAAAATCGCCACCGTGCCCGAGTGATCGTGCAGCACTGCGTCCATCCCCGCCGTTGCACGCGTCAAGTCCAGAATGCCGGTGACTCGAACCAGTTCACCCTGATCATGTCCCGAGGCCACGCTGGCCGCCAGGACGTCGTGCGGTGTGGGCGGCGGGCCGTGGGCCAGCAACCTTAACCCGTCTACCAGCAGCTCCGGCATCCCCTTGTAGTTCGCGGGAACGCCCCAGGCGGCGACCCGATCGCCGAGCTTCAGGCCGTCAAATAACGCGGGCTGCCGGGTGAAGAGTTGCAGGCCGGCGGTGCCGTCCTGGCCGTAGACCAAGGCGCCGACGGTTGTGCCCAAATGGATCGGGTCGGAGATCAGCACCACCGCGATCTGGATGGGTGTCGGCTTGGACGTCTGCGAATACCGGACGGCTTCGCCCACGCTGACGACAGGGGCCGAGGTGGCAGCCGGCGCCTGGGCGCGCACGCCGACAGGCAGCAACAGCATGCCCACCAGTGCCGCCCTGCGCACACGTATCCCGGTCAACCACATCTAGGAACTGCTCCCTCAAACCGGACCCAAGTGCGAGGATTGTACCCTGCTTTGGAGGCCGGTTCGCGTGACGTCAACTCAATCCCCATCACCAGAACGTCCAGGCGAGGAATTGCCACTACGCTCCGACAGCCACACGGCGCCACGCGGCATAGAATCGTGAATCCACCATGAAGCCCCGCACCTCGGCCATGCTTTGCCTGCTGCTGGCCGCGCTCCCGCTCGCCGCCGACGATGGATCCGCGGCGTGGCTGCGCTATGCGCCGCTATCGTCGCCCGCCGTTCGCCAGGCCTACGCGCAGCTTCCCGACGCCGTCGTCGTCCTGGGAAGCTCGCCCGTGCTGGCTGCGGCGCAGGCGGAACTCGCGCGCGGCGTGCGCGGCATGCTCGGGCGCAGGCTGACGACGGGGTTACCGGCAGCAGCGCCAACCGCGCCCGGTACGGGGCTTTTCGTGCTCGGAACGCTTCCCGACCTGCAGCGTGCATGGGGCCCGCTGGTTCCGCCGGCGTCGCTCGCGCCCGACGGCTACTGGCTGACCACGCGGCTGCGACGCGGACGTCCCCTGGTCATCGTCACCGCGGAGAACGACCGGGGCGTGCTCTACGGCGTCTTCGCGCTGCTGCGCCGCATGGCGCTGGCACGCTCCTTCGCCACGCTCGACGCGGTCAGCAATCCCGCCGCACCCATCCGCTGGGTCAACCAGTGGGACAACCTCGATGGCACGATTGAGCGCGGCTACGGCGGCCGCTCGATCTTCTTCGCCGCCGGCCACGTGCGCGCCGACCTGGGACGGGCGCGGGAGTACGCCCGCCTGCTGGCCTCGCTGGGCATCGATGCCTGCACGGTCAACAACGTCAACGCCGACCCGCGCATCCTCAGCCCGGCGTTGCGGCCGGAACTCGCGCGGTTGGCCGCCGCGATGCGGCCTTGGGGCGTGCGGCTGTCGCTCGCGGTGCCGTTCAACAGTCCGGTCACGGTCGGCGGCCTGTCGACCTTCGATCCCGGGACGCCCGCCGTCGCGGCTTGGTGGCGCGCGCAGGCCGACGACCTCTATCGCGCCATTCCCGACCTCGCCGGGTTCCTGGTCAAGGCCGACTCCGAGGGCCAGCTCGGCCCGTCGACCTACGGCCGCACGCATGCCCAGGCGGCCAACGTCATCGCCCGCGCCCTCGCGCCCCACGACGGCATCCTCGTCTACCGCGCCTTCGTCTACAACCACCATCTCGACTACAACGACCGCAAGGCCGATCGTGCCCGCGCCGCCTACGACCAGTTCCACCCGCTCGACGGCCGGTTCGACGCCAACGCGGTGGTGCAGATCAAGTACGGGCCGATCGACTTCCAGGTGCGCGAGCCGGTCTCGCCGCTGATCGCCGGCCTCCGCCACACCAACCAGGCACTCGAGTTGCAGATCACGCAGGAGTACACCGGGCAGCAGCGCGACCTCTGTTTTCTCGTGCCGCTGTGGAAGAAGGTTCTCGACTTCGACCTGCACGCCCCGCCGCCGGCGGGCGCCGACGCCCGCCCCACCCCGGTGCGCGACATCGTCACCGGGCACGTCTTCCGCCGCCCGCTGGGCGGCATGGTCGGGGTGGCCAACGTCGGGTTGGACGCCAACTGGGTCGGCGCCGACCTGGCCCAGGCCAACCTCTACGGCTTCGGACGCCTGGCGTGGAACCCGCGCCTCACGGCGCGGCGGATCGTCGACGAGTGGACGCGCCAGACGTTCGGCGATGACGCCCGCGTGGTTCAAACCATCGCGCAACTCCAACTCGCCTCCTGGAAGGCCTATGAACAGTACACCGGGGGGCCGTTGGGACTGCAGACGCTGACCAACATCCTCGGTCCGCACTTCGGTCCGGGGCCGCAGTCGGCCGACCACAACGGCTGGGGCCAGTGGATCCGCGCCGATCACGACGGCATCGGAATGGACCGGACCGTTGCCACCGGGACCGGCTTCCTCGGCCAGTACCCGGCGGCGGTGGCGCAGCGCTACACGTCTCTCGCGACCTGCCCCGACCACCTGCTGCTCTTCATGCACCATGAGCCCTACACCTACGTGCTGCACTCCGGCACAACCGTGGTGCAGACCGTCTACGACGCACACTACGCGGGCGCCGCCATGGCGCAGCAGTTCCCGCGCTGGTGGCGTTCGCTCGCCGGCCGCGTCGACGCCCCGCGCTACCAGGCCGTGCTGCGTCGCCTGGACGAGCAGGCCGGCCATGCCATCGTGTGGCGCGACTTCATCAACGACTGGATGCTGCGCACCTCCGGCATCCCCGACGCCCGCGGACGCGTGGGCCGGCACCCGGACCGCGTCGAGGCCGAAGCAATGCAACGCGACGGCTATCGCGTGGTCAGCCTGGCGCCCGCCGAGGCCGCCTCCGGGGGAAAGGCCGTGACCTGCCCGCGGGCGCGCTGCCGCGCCAGCTTCCGCTTCCACGGCCCGCTTGGCCGCTACCAGCTCGCCGTGCAATACTTCGACCCCGACAACGGCGCGGCGCGGTTCGACGTCAGCGTCAACGGGCGCGAGGTCGCGCAATGGACGGCCGATGAGCACCGTCCCTCGCAAGCGCTGGACGCCGACACGTCAGTGCGTCGCACCCTCCCGCCCGTCGCCCTAAAGCCCGGCACGGAGATCACGATCGAAGGCCGCCCCGACGGCGGCGACCCCGCCGCCCTCGACTACGTCACCGTACGCCGGGTGGACAGTGGAAGGTGAGGCGTGAGGGAACGGTTTTCGGTTGTCGGTTTTCGGTTGTCGGTGGAACAACGAACGCTTGGAGGCAGCTTCCGGCCGCCACTTTTCACTTTCCACTTTCCACTCGTTTGCCTTTCCCGCTGGTCCGCAAGAACAGCCCGTAATAGCCCCGCCCCTGCATGGTCTCGTCGTGCGGCAGGTCCGGGGTGTAGATGAACAACGCCTGTCGGCGATGCAGGATGCGCGGGGCGAGATCCTTGGCTTCGAGCACGGCGACCGGCTGGTGGCGGCGGGTGAGCGCCGCCATCAGCGCCACGTTACCGGAGGCCGTAGCGTCGGTGAACAAGCTCACCAGCCGGCGGCCCTTTCTCGCAGCCTGCCAGTCGGCAAACCCGTCGAGGTCGGCGTAGGCGGCATCGAACAACAGCACGTCGGTGATGTGGTCGCTGAGGCCGCCGATCTGCAGGATATGGCTGGCGCCCTTGTAGCCGCCGCTGTGGGCACTGAGGATGATGCGCCCGATGCGCGCCGTCCGCGTCTTCCCGGCGGCCAGCAGATACGCCGCGACGTCGTGCATCAGGGCAGCGAAGCCGCCCGCCGCGTGTTCCAGCTTGCCGTCGCCCGAGTCCTGCGCGTCGCGCGGCCCCTGCGGGACGATCAGGATGGCGTTCAGCCCGCTGGCCGCCACCTGCTCGCGCAACTGGTAGCGGTCCAGCACCTGGGAGACGTGGTTCGACCAGCCATGCAGGTGCACCAGGAAGTCCACCCGCCGCGTCGAAGGTCGGAAGCCCGCCGGGATGAAGATCCCCACCGTGCTGTCGCTGTAATGCGAGGCCGCGTCATAAAATTTGCCGTTGTTGGTGTATCCAGCGGCGCGGCTCACATCAGGGAAGGGAGCGGAGGGAAAGGAGCGCAACAGGGTCTCGCCGGGAACGGTTTTCGGTTGTCGGTTGTCGGTTGTCAGTAGAACAACGAACGCCTTGGCGGCCAGGCGCGCCGGCCGCAAGCCCAGCGCCGATGTCAGCAATACCACCCCCACCGCGAACCAACCGCGCCGCTTTTCATCACGCATCACTTTTCACTTTCCCGTCTTCACTCAAACGGTTTTCGGTTGTCGGTTTTCGGTTGTCGGTGGAACAACGAACGCTCCGTCCAAGCCCGCCGGCCGCAGGCCCAGCGCCAACGTCAGCAACACCAACCCCACCGCGCCGCCCGTCATTCTACCTTCCCCCCACGCCCGGCTTCGCCGGGAACGGTTTTCGGTTGTCGGTTTTCGGTTGTCGGTGGAACAACAAAGGCTCCGGCCAAGCCTGCCGGCCGCAGGCCCAACGCCGATGTCAGCAACACCAACCCCACCGCAGCCCACCGCGCCGCCCGCCATTCTACCTTCCACCCAGTCCCTATCCCCCCGTCTTCGCTCATCGCTCATCGCTCATCGCTGTTTTTCACTCGCCACTCGCCCCTTTCCACTCGCCGCTCATCACTCCTCACTTTTTTAGCACCTTGTGCGTTTTGCCGACCACCCGCCCCGGGCGGGCATCTAATCTACTGAAGGTGACGGAACCACGCCAACCTGAGACCAAGACCGACCTGCTGGAGACCACCGATCCCGTGGCGCGGGCGCAGGGAAAGACCGAGGACCGCGCCGACCTCACCGAGGCGCGCTCCGAGGCCAAGGCCAAGCGTCCTTCTTGGTTCCGGCTGGGACCGGGACTGATCACCGGGGCGGCCGATGACGATCCCACCGCCATCGGCACCTACTCCATCGCGGGCGCGCAGTTCGGCTACCGGCTGCTGTGGCTGGCGCCGCTGGGCGTGCCGCTGATGATCGCGGTGCAGGAGATGTGCGGGCGCGCCGCGCTGGTCACCAGCCAGGGGCTGGCGGCCATCATCAAACGCCATTACCCGCGCTGGGTGCTCTACGTGGCGCTGGGGCTGCTGGTCGCGCCGAACATCATCAACGTCTACGCCGACCTCAACGTGATGGCGGCCTCCATGCAGATGCTCTTCGGGCTGCCCTTCGCGCTCTGGCTCACCGTGCTGACGGTGGCCATCGTGACGGCCCAGATCGCCATTCCCTACAAGCATTACGTCAAGGTGCTGAAGTACACCTGCCTGGCGCTGCTCGCCTACCTGGTCCTCGCGGTGCTGCCCCGGGCGCACGTCCACTGGGGACAGGCGCTGCGCGGCATGGTGATGCCCGGCTGGAGTTCGCAGCGCGACTACCTGTTGACCGTGGTCGGGGTGCTCGGCACCACCATCTCGCCCTACCTGTTTTTCTGGCAGGCGGGCGAGCAGGTGGAGGAGGACATCGCCGAGGGCCTCACCGACGACGCCGGCCGGCGCACCGGGCGCGTGCGGGCCTCCGAGATCCGCTCCGTGCGCAGCGACACCGCGGTCGGCATGATCGCCTCGCAGCTCATCGCCGGCGCCATCATCGTCTCGGCCGCCGCCACCCTGCATGCCTCCGGCCACACCAACATCAACACCGCCCCGGACGCGGCGCGCGCCCTGCTGCCGCTGGGCGCCGCCGCCTACTGGCTGTTCGGGCTGGGCATCCTGGGCTCCGGGCTGCTCACCGTGCCGACCCTCGGCGGCTCGGCCGCCTACGCGGTCTCCGAGACGCTGGGCTGGCGCAACGGCCTCTACCGGCGTTTCGGGCGGGCCCGCGGTTTTTACATCACCCTGGCGGCGGTCATCGCGGTCGGCTACCTGCTCAACTTCGCCCACGTCATCAGCCCGCTCAAGGCGCTGCTCTACGCCGCCGTGCTCAACGGCCTCGCCGCGCCACCCCTGATCGTGCTGCTGCTGCTGATCTGCAACAACCGCACCATCATGGGCGAGCACACCAACGGCTGGCTCGCCAACAGCGTCGGCGCCCTGACCGCCGGGCTCATGGGCGTGGCGGCGGCGGTGTTCCTGTGGGTGACGCTGTGAGGGCGGAACGGTTGGTTGGTTGTTGGTTGCTGGTTGTTAGATTTTAGTTTTTGGTTTTTGGAAATCGGCTCTGTCCCTCGGGTCGCCGAGTTCAAGGACTGTTGGCCTGCCCGCCCCGCAGGGGCGACGGATGGTAGCCGGGTGCAAGCCGCATCGGAGGTGTGCCGGCCCAAGCGACGCGGAACATGTCCATCTCAAGTGAAGCCGACTGCTCCCTCGACGTTAACCAGACAGCTTGCTCTCAACCAAGAGTTGACTCGCCTCTCGCTGGACTGTGGTGGGAAAGCGTTTTGAATACTCCATCAGCTTGCCCGGGTCGACGAAGTGCAGGTTGATTTCATCCAGCGGGGTGGGCAATCCTTCCTGGCGATTCAGGTAAATCCAGTCGAGCAAGGCCTTCTCCGGTTCGGCGAGGCGGTACGTGCCGTAGCGGGTCTTCTTCTCTTGGAATCCCCAATACAGCGCGGGGGAGATCCTGCGGTACGCCACCGTCACGGAAGGCGTGCGGAACACCTTTGGGTAGCCCGTTGTGACACAGGTGAGAATCAGCGGACTCTGGCTGGTGACGCCGCTGTCCACGAGCGCCGACTCCAGGGAGACATAGGCCTCCGGACGCAGCACATTGACCAGGTCCCGCGGCGTGAAGTGCTGGTTCAGGCGGTTGATGTAGGCCTTGTTGGAGACATGCTCGACGAAGCCACGCTCCTCCCAGCGGCGCAGGGCGTTACGCGCGACGCCTGCGTTGACGCCGTGCCGCGCGACGATCCTGTCTAATCGCAAGATGCTGTTCTTGCGTGCTTCATCGGCCAAAAGCGTCGCCCAATTAATGCGGGTCCTCACAGCCCTCCTTAAAAACCGTTTCTAGACTGCTTCGCAACTGGACGAAGTCGTTGACGACCAGTGCGAGAAACAGCGCGTGGGGCAACGTGTTCTTCAGCTCAACCGTGCACAGCTTGCGATCGACGGCGTCGATGCGGAGCCGGATGTCGCCGGCTTCAATCTCCTCGACGTGGATGAAGTCACGAAGATGAGCCCCGAGATTCGGACTGAGGTTGGCTCCCACACCGAGAAGCAAGTTGATATCGAAGGCGTCGCGGGCCTTGACCTTCTTGCGATTGAGGAACGTCTCGCATTTTTGCAGAAGCAGGTAGTCGGCGCTGGGAACCAGCACCGCGCCCCCGCCGGGCAGGTTCATGCCGACGACTTCCGCGTCCAGGACCGCGCCACCGATTCTGGTGAGGTCAACGCTGAATAGAACGCGGCCTCTCGCCTGCACCAGAATCTTGGTCGGCTCTGCACCGGCATGAGAGAGGTTGCGAAGCTCGATGTCCCCCATCGCTAAAGCGTCGGCATGCGGCTGAACACTCCGCTTGATGGCGTCTGCGATCTCCGACCCCTCCGGGAGTGCGCCGGCTCGCGGGGCAAGGTCGAGATCACGCGAGACCCGTTGACTCTGGTAGAGCAACACCAGCGTTGCACCGCCGATCAGGACGAAGCGGCCCGGGAAAGCCGCGCAGATGCCGGAAGCGGCACTTTCCAACAGAACTAGAATCTGCGCCTCCTCGTCCGGAAACCCCCGTCGCCGGTAGCGTTCAATTTGGGCTTCCAAATTCATGATTTCAATATACACTATTTATAATGTTTATTGCATTCACGGTTAAGCTCGGCCCCCGTAACCCCTGTCCCTGCGGCTCGGGACGCCGATTTAACGAACTGTTGTTTTTTGGAGTCCGGGCGCTACGACGGCGCCCAGCGCCACTACTTTTTTCAGGAAAGGGGTAGCCGGGGGCAAGCCGCGCCCGCCCTGCAGGGGCGGCGGAATGTAGCCGGGGGCAAGCCGCACCAGCGGCGCCGCCCCCGGTCAGCCGTTTAAGGCCCATGCGCCGATTTATCGGCGCCGGAGGGGCGTTGCCCTACCGCCCCCCGGAGTCCGCGGGCGACCCGCAAAGGGTTGTCGGGAAAACAAACAGGCAACACCTCCGACTTTAAGCAACCCGTAGAGTCGACTGCAGCGCTTCCTTGTCCAAGCTCGGGTCCGCCGCCAACTTCCGCAGCTTCGTGTTCTCGTCCCGCAACTGCTTGGCCTCCTGCGCCTGGCTCACCTCCATGCCGCCGTACTTGGCCTTCCACTGGTACAGCGTCGGCGCCGCCACCCCCACCTCCCGCGC
>Ga0102924_1006377_pt1 | contig 11094 bp, 7 predicted proteins | sample PaiPotPPM11metaG_FD_80116 | JGI IMG/M metagenome (GOLD analysis project Ga0102924, IMG submission 80116) | Iron sulfur acid spring bacterial and archeal communities from Banff, Canada, to study Microbial Dark Matter (Phase II) - Paint Pots PPM... ...
GCATATCTCTGTTGGAAGATTTCAGTCCGCTGGAACTGGCGTGCCGCTTGGAGCGCAGCATGTTGCGCCTGTGGCCTGATAACGAGCGACCGGCGTGGGTATTGGCTCGTTGACTGAACACAGTCGGAAAGACGCGGACACGATCGACAATCAGTGGTGGAAAACTGGATCTTGATCAGGTCAGGATGGCTCTTCCGGCTGAGATGGCTCCAACTGGTACTCGTTTTCCCCTGCGGACAGGTCGCTTGTCGGTTTTCCCAATCAAGTCGAAACTGACTGGCATCAATGCCAGATGAGCTATGAGCCTGCCACTGCGTATCCACAGACACTGGACCCACTACCTCAATGCCAAAGCGCGTCTGGCTATTGACGAGTACCCGAGCGCTCACATAACCGGCATCCACCCAATGTTCTTTTGGTGGGATCTCTGCTTGGTGCAACTCCTCTTGAATACGTTCAGTCATCGCCTCGTCTGTCTTGGGCGCAGGGGTGGTGACGACATGCGTGATGAGGTGAGGGAGGCTCTGGTCGCAGGTTTCGGTGAAATGTACTTTATACCCAGTCCACAAGGTCGTGCGCTTTTTGCCTCGATGGGCTTCGGGATCGTAAGGTGAGTTGATGAACAGCATGGCAGGGGGAAGATTTTCACCTTCTCGCCACCGACGTTGCTCATCCTCAATGAAGTAGTTTTGGACCCAGATCCGGCGCAAGACTTGAATCGCAGGAAGCTCCCGCAGCCAGTCAAGCTCGGATGTCAGGAAACAGGCAGTCAATACTCTCTGTCCATCTGCTCCAATTTGTTGGGCCAAAGCCAGACGTTCTCCCTCTGATTTGGGCAGACGGCTTTCCTCAATGCGATGGCCATAACGCTCAACCCATTGGGCATCACTCCAGGAAAGAAGCCAGTCGGGAGCCACAACGGACAGACTATTGAGTGCAAAGCGCATGGCTTCTCCCACACACATGAGGCGGTTGATCGCTCTGATCTTGGCTAACACATGCGTCGAATCGGTGCGCTGCTGTTCTCGCGCCTTCAACCACCCTTGTTGCTTACATACATCGAGCAGCGTATCCAAGAGAAGGTGTTCAGCGCTCCCTTCGACCAGCCGCTTGCGAAATTCACAGAGTACGCTGGCATCGAAGCCTGGATCAGCCAGATCCAAGCCCAATAAGTATTTCCAGTCAATGCGACCGCGAACGGCATCGGCAGCTTGTCGGTCGGGCAGTTCTTCCATGAATTGGAGAACTGTAATCAAAGCCAGACGCCACGGAGCCACGACTTCGCGACCGTTGTGGGGAAAGAGGGAGGCGAATGTCTCATCCTGGTAGATTGTCCCAAGCTCATCGCGAAGCTTCATGAGGGTGTTTCCCCGTGGATACGTCGCACGAGCAACACGAACGGTCTCTTCAGGAATGCTGAACTCGGTTTGAACATGTAGGGTCATCCGTCTTTCTCCTCTTCTTAAGGCCTGTAAGTGCCATTTTGACGAGAAAGTACGATGTACCATATAACTGAGGCTGAGCTTGAGGTAAAATGGCTCAAGAGGCTGTTGTAGGTTTTTTTGCATACCGACATTTTTTTGAGACGAACGAAGCAATCGATGGAGAAAAGGGCAGCGAAAGAGGTTTTTTCAGAAGCAAAACAACGGTTTTACGTGCATGATCACTGAAAAAGTGCAAGCTCAGCCTCAGTTATATGGTACATCGTACTTTCTCGTCAGGAATACACCGATAGGCCTATACAGCACGGTTTTCACTACTTTCAAAATAGGATGCTTCTCTTTTTTGAGCAAATCTCTTATCCACAGAGCCTTTTTCGATGTTTCTGTCCATGCAGCGTGTTCGTGGAAAGATAGTCGTATCTTGGGATGTTCAGAACACCCAACATATCGCACGTATTCGGCAGCAGGAGACCATTCCATTGCAGAGGAAAACTAGTCACTTGCTTAGGAATGGTAATCAGCAGCAGCTTGAAGTTACGAGAAGTCGATTCGACAGAACAGGCTCATCGCAGGATCGGCGCATCGAGAGTAACAGCGACTTCAGCCACACGTCGGAAAGCAATCGTGACGGCCTGGTCACGACAGATTGAAATAAGATGAAGTAGGGAAGCAACTACCTTCGGTGATAAATCATGCTGCAAAACTGTGGCCTTCTGTTCCTGCCACCAGCAGGTGAAGGCCACCGTAAACGCGAGTACTGTGATGACGATTAACAAATTACTTTGCGATCGATTTTTACAGTGATTTTAGTGGTATCCCGTATTCATATCAGGAGAAATGGGATTAGGACTACCCACTGACGCACTAGGACTAAAACCCACTGACGCAAGCGCACCAAACCAAAGATTGGGAGTTGCTGTGTCTGTTATGTTTACTAGGTTACTGCCAACCTGGCTGAATGCAGATGAGGCCATAGTAGAATATACGCTGAGTATATTTATCACCGTAGTTTCACAATTATTTGCCTCGCTAAATGGTGACGCAGCAAGCTGGTATGGCGTCGCATCTATAACAGCGAACATCACAGCAGCTGTCCCAACATTGCTGTCAAATGTTGTCATGCACGTAAAATCGGTGTAATAGCCTGCCGAGAAAAGTTCGCCACCGCTATTGCTATTCATCCCGAACAGGAAATTATTTTGCATAGTCGTCCAATCGCCTTCTTGGTACCAATTTCCATTCTGGGGATCGCCCGAAATAGTCGGGGGTAAGCCTGGCCCCTCCATAGCTCCATAGATCCAATCACCAACTGTCCCATAAGTAGGATTAGTATTAAGCAGGGCCCAACCCACGTGACCAAGGCCATCAGCTCCGGATGGGGCTTGAAACACACATACCTCTCCGCGGAGACTATCAGCATGTGCAGTATGTAACGGTGCTTCTAGAAATATCGCACCAACAATGATCAAAATTGAGATTAGTATGGGTAGAAATCGTGGAGTATTCAAACACTGACCTTCCCCCGATTTGGTAGAGTCAGCAAAGCTGAGGTATACTCTAGCAAATCAGGAAAGGATCACCATGACAAAGGTTCAAAAAACCTCCACGCGAGAATTCAAAGAAGAAGCGGTGCGGCTCGTCCAAACAAGCGGGAAGCCTATTACTGAGGCGCGCCAGAGAACTGGGCATCTCAGATAGCTCTATCCACCAATGGCGCAAGGAGTTAGTGCAGCGCGGCAAAGAAGCGTTTCCTGGCAGTGGGCATCAAGCCTCGCTCGAGGAGGAAAATCGTCGGCTCAAACGAGAGCTGGAAAGGGTTCAACAGGAGCGCGATATCTTAAAAAAAGGAGTGAGCATCTTCTCACGGGATTCCAAATGAAATACCAGTTTATCGAACAGCACAAGCACGAATTTCCTCTCGTCGTCATGTGCCATGTCCTGGAAGTCTCAGAAAGTGGCTTGTATGCCTGGCGCAAGCGTCCTGCCTGCCAGCACCACCGAGAAGATGCTCAATTGACGCAGGAGATCCAGCAGGTTTACGACAGGCACCGCGGTCGCTATGGGAGTCCGCGTATGCAGATAGAATTGAGGGATCAGGGACGAAGTATCTCTCGCAAACGGGTCGCCAGGCTGATGCGTGAGGCAGCGCTCTCCGCTCGATGCAAACACCGTCGGGTACTGACTACCCGCCGAGATACCTCTCACCCCGTTGCTCCCAACGTTCTCAACCGAGAGTTTACGGCCACTGAACCGAACCAAAAGTGGGTGACTGATATCACAGACATCCCTACCATGCATGGCTGGCTGTATCTGGCGGTGATCCTGGATTTGTATTCGCGAGCGGTCGTGGGTTGGTTCATGTCCACTTCCTGTGATGAGGAACTGGTAGCCAAAGCGTTGCAGATGGCGCTCTGCCGTCGCTGTCCACAAGCAGGACTCCTGCATCACAGTGATCGAGGGAGCCAATACACCAGTCACTCGTATCGTCACAAGCTGGAACAAGCGGGGATGATCGGGAGTCTGTCCCGCAAAGGCAATTGTTGGGAGAATGCGGCGATGGAATCGTTCTTTGGCTCGCTCAAAGAGGAGTGCGTGGGAACTCTCATCTACGTCTCCCATGAGCAGGCCAGGCAGTCGCTTTTCGAGTATCTCGAAGTCTACTATAATCGGCAACGGCGACATTCGAGCCTCGAATATGCGAGTCCACTCACATTTGAACAAATCGGGCTACAACGAGTTGAGAATACTATTGATGTTTTACATCTATCATGATAGAATAAAAGCGTCAACGTTCCGTTGAAATATCTCTTGTCCTCTCAGCTCTTATCGGTAAAGGCTCTACGAAAACGGGTCAAGGTCAAAGCTGAGATATACTCTAGCAAATCAGGAGAAGGTCATATCAGACCCATCTCTGGGATCGGATGGGGAGCTATACTCAGGATCTGCTCGGGTTTTTGTCACTGTTGTCACTTTCGTCATTGGCGCTTGTTGACAAGCCTGATCCCCCGCCAGATGCGCGTCTTGTTCGTTCGGTCAGTCTGGCACCCCCGCGCTTTTAACTGTGCAGCAAAGGCTCGTCGGGAAAGAGGAATGCGTCCTTGCTCTGTGGCTGTCCAGCGCTCATAGGTTTGCCACAGGTCACCGATTCGGCACCAGGCCAGGGGATGCAGTTCGCAGCAGGCAACGAGAAACTCCTGGAGCGGATCGTTCTCAGATGAATAACCATCGCTCGTCTCTTGAGGAGTGAGGATCGCCTTCTCCTGTCGAGGCGCTGTTCTGACCTGGTCGAATCGCTCTTCTGTATCGCAGGGAGAAGACGCTCCATCCCGACTGGTTCTCCGTGCTTCTGCTAGCTGGGCAACAAGCATTCGCGTGGCAACCGTTTGAGGATGCGCGTCTCCTAATGAGTGTGAACAAATCTGTAGGGCGCGTTCAGCCAGAGAGATTGACTCGCCCACTCGGCCCTGTTGCCGCCGCAAGATGGCGAGATCAGAGAGGACATGCGCCGTTTCGGGGTGGTACTGCCCCAACTGCCGCTCTCGGATGGAAAGGGCGCGTTGAAACAGCGGCTCAGCCTGCTCATCCTTTCCTTGTCTGGTGTAGAGCTGTGCCAATCCATCGAGTGGATGGGCCACATGGGGATGCGTCTCTCCCAGGGTGTGCTGCCAGATGCGCAAGGCACGCTGGTAGAGTTCTTGTGCCTGCTCGTAGTTGCCCTGCTTGAGGAAGAGCTCCGCCAGATTGTTGAGCGGAATAGCGAGATCGGGATGCTCTGGGTCCAACTGCTGCACCCGCTCTATCGCTCGCTGATAGAAGCGTTCCGCCTGCACATCCTGCCCCCGTTCGAAAGCAAGAGTGCCCAGTCCATTGAGTATCATCGCTGCGTACATCGGCTCTGCTTCCTGGTCCAGGATCGCGTAGGCCCGCCGATACGCCCGCTCGGCCTGCTCGTACTTCCCTTGTTTCCAGTAGATCGTTCCCAGCCCGCGCAGGGGTCGTTCCAGCGCAGGATGAGTTGGTCCCCATACATGTTCCCAGAGATACACCACGCGCTCAAACAGAGATTCGGCCCGTTTGTACTTCCCTTGCGCATCGTACAGGTACGCCAGGTCGCAGAGCGTCGAGGCGACCTGAGGATGCTCTGTTCCCCAGATCTGCTGCCCAATGCGCAGGGCGCGCTGATCCAACGACTCTGCTTGCTCATAGCGGCCACGCTCAAAGAGGTAGAGTGCGGCTTTCTGAAGTACCTCAGCCAGATCCTGGTCTTGCGCACTCTCCGGGATGGCGGCTGCCACGGCCAGCACATGGGGCAGGAGACGCTCACACTGCCCCCAGCTCTGGAGAGTGACCCCAGGAAATGTGGCGTTCAAGGCGGCCATCACGCGTCTGAGCCACAGTTCTTGCTCCTGCTGGCTCATGCTCTCGCGGAGTACCGTCTGCACCAGCCGATGCAGCGAGAGGGTGTGGGTCTGTGCCTGGCGCTCTACCAGAGACAAACGCCGCAGCACGGCAACCGCCTGGTCGAAGAGCGCCGCATCGGCGCCCAGTGCTTCTAAATCCGCTCCCAGGTGCGCCGCGCCCGCCACAAACAGCTCTTCGGGAATCTGCTCCGCATGCAACACGGCGCATACACGCAACAGGTCAGCGGCAGTCGGCTGCTCACGCTGCGCTTGCTCGCTGGACAGGTGGAAGGTCGCCGCCACTGAATGCGGATGCTGCTTGCCTGCACCTCCGCGCCGAGCGAGCAGACGAGCTTGCTGCTGCTGGTAGCGCTGGACGTAATCGCCCAGGCTGCAGCCAGTTTCTTCCACGTAGGCTCCCGCCTGATCCAGAGCCAGGGGCAATCCTCCCAGAACTGTTGCCAGGTCCTGCGCCGCAGTATAGTCCGTGGGTGCGTCTTGCGCCAACTGACGCACTTGCTTCCAGGTGGCTGTCCGCGAGAGTACTTTGGCCCGTCGCAACACCAATAGCATCCCTTCTTCCCGACTCATGGGCAACAGATCCATCCCCACTGCCAGCGTTCCCAGGGCAGGGTTGCGTGTGGTCATCAGGATCGCGCCCTGTCGGACTGCTGGCAGAAAGTTGTGCAGCAGTTCCAGCTCGCCCAGGTTATCCCAGATCAGCAACCACTCGCTATGACTGTTCAGCCAGCGCTGGACTGCTTCCACCATGTGTTGCTGATCGGTCTCATGACGCTCGGACAGTTGTATCAGGTCGGCAATGCGCAGCAGGCTGGAGACGACCGTTTCGCCGGTTTCTGCCTCGATCCAGAACACGGCTCGGTACTCCAGGGCGTACCGGTACGCATACTCCAGGGCAACCTGTGTTTTGCCCACGCCGCCCAGTCCATACAGTGCCGAGGATTGGGTGAGCGCGACTGCCTGATCAACGCCAAGTTGGGTGTGCAATGTCTCCAGCACTTCCTCGCGCCCGGTGAAATACGGATTGCGTGGCAAGGAGACCGACCAGTATGGTGTGTGCGCCGTCAGACTGGCTTCGAGCAACTGACGGGCATCCTGATCATCGAGCGAGAGCGCGCGTGCCAGTTCTAGAACTTGCGCTTTGCTTTCTGGAAGATAGGTTCCCTGTTCCCAGCGGAACACGGTACTGCGATGCACCCCAAGTGCATCAGCCAGGCGCTGCTGGGTATGATGCCGGCGAAGGCGCAGGGCTTTCACAAGTTCCCCAAAGGATGGGTTGTCATCGGTCAAGGTCATCGATCGGGTTCCCTTCGGTAATCTGGCAGGACACGTCTGTCCTGCTTCAAAATGCTACAGCAATCGCAACATGGTGTGTTCTATGCTTCTATACGGAGATGATTGAAGAGACATCACATCTCACGAAAGTCGAAAGGCCAGGGAAAAGGCCAGCATCGCTTATACGTTCTGTAGAGCAAGTTGCCAGGAAAACCACCGAGGTCAGGCGTATCCCAGGCGCTTGCCAGTACAAGGAGAGATATCTGTGAATATATTGGGCAATCTGCTCAGGCCATTCTTTGGGGTTCCTGATGAATTGACGGCTTTTCGTGGGGAAGACAAAGAGGCCGGGCTGCGTCTGAAGACTGTGGTGGATACAGTGACACAAGGATGCCAGTTGACCTTGCAGCATCCTCGCTTTCAGACCCTGGTGAAGCAACTCAACACCTTTGATGAGGAGTTGCTGGGATTTGCCTATGAAGGAGCAGGCGTCGGACTGGCGGCGTTGGACTGTTGCCTACCCTGGGGCAATCGGGTGAGAGCTTTTCTGGATGGCCCTGGCTCCCAGCAGTATTACGCGGTCTATCTGGGGGCAGGGATGGGCCTGGCTCGTCTGCGGCGCAAGCCTGAGCCGTTTCTCAAGCGTCTGGACCCGGTGCTGGGCTGGCTGATTCTGGATGGCTTTGGTTTTCATGAGGGCTTTTTCTCTGCGCGTCATGCCCTGAAGGAGCAGCTTGTTCCGCGCCACCTTTCTCTATTTGGGCGGAGCGTGTTTGATCATGGGTTGGGGAGGAGCATCTGGTTTACCAGTGGTACCAATGGAGGGCGTGTAACCGAGCTGATTGCTGCGTTTCCTGAGTCTCGACGGGCTGATCTATGGAGTGGTGTCGGCCTGGCCTGTGGCTATAGTGGCGGAGCCGAACGGGCAGTTATCCAGGCTGTGCGGGAACTGGCCGGGACATATGCTCCCCATCTGGCTATGGGTGCAGCGATCGCAGCTAATGCCCGGCATACTGGAGGGATTCCCTCGCCATACGTGGAAATGGCCTGTGAGATTCTGTGTGGTACCTCCAGTAAAGCTGCCTCAGACATGGCGCAGGACGCACGCCAGAATCTCTCACCAACCGGGGGTGAGCCTGCCTATCAGATCTGGCGGCAACGTCTGGTGGATGCCTTTGTTGCCCGACTGACAGAAGGGACATCCAGATGAGCGATATTCAGGATCGCCTATCCACTCTTTCGGCTGAACAGAGGGCCACACTGCGACAGCGAATACGGCAACAAAGGGCTATGGTTGAGGTATCCCCCGAGCAGTATGATGTTGCGATTCTTGGCGGGGGGCTGGCTGGTCTGACGCTGGCTCTACAGATCAAGCAGTCACGCTCTGGGGCCAGGATTGTCGTCATTGAGAAACAGGAGTTACCTTTCCCGGAAGCTGCTCATAAGGTAGGTGAGTCAACTGTAGAGATTGCCTCGCGCTATCTGCGGGATGTACTGGGGCTGGCAGACCATTTGCAGAACCAGCAGTTGCGCAAATTTGGGTTGCGGATGTTTTTCACCCAGGAGAAGAACAAGGATATCACGCGCCGGGTAGAACTGGGGTCAACAACTCTGCTCCCCCTGGAAACTTATCAGCTCGATCGGGGACGCCTGGAAAATGTTTTGAGTGACCTGCTTCCTCGTCGGGGAATAACCTTGTTGTCAGGCAGCAAAATCCAGCAGGTGGCGCTACAGCCCGAAGGCGTATGTCATCAGATCCGGCTGCAAGATGCGGCTGGCGAGCGAGTTGTTCGGGCTTGTTGGGTGGTGGATGCCACCGGGCGAAGTTCGTTGCTGAAACGTCAGCTTGGATTGGCAAAGAGGGTGGGGCATCAGGCCAATGCCGTGTGGTTCCGCGTGGCATATCCAATCGATATCAATACCTGGTCTGACAATATTGATTGGCTGGCCCGCATCCCCCTGGGAGAACGCTCGCTCTCGACCAACCACCTCATGGGTTCTGGCTACTGGGTCTGGCTCATTCGCCTGGCTTCGGGTTCGACCAGCGTGGGTATTGTCACGGATGCAGCTATGCATCGTTTTGACGAGATGAATCGCTTCGACCGCGCCCTCTCCTGGCTTCACCAGCATGAGCCGCAGTGCGCCGTCGAGATCGAGTCCCATCGCGAGCTGGTGCAGGATTTCCGTGTGATGAAGGACTATTCCTATACCTGTTCGCAGGTGTTCTCCGGGGATCGCTGGTGCCTGGTGGGCGAGGCTGGCGTTGCGCTGGACCCGCTCTATTCCCCGGGCAGCGATCTGATCGCCATCGGCAATGGGCTGGCCTGTGATCTGATCTGCCGCCATCTTGCCGGGGAGGATATTCGGTCCCGCGCCGGGATGTACGATCGGTTCTTCCTGAGCGTGGCCCAGATCTGGCTGGGCATTTATGAGCAGCAGTATACCCTGATGGATAATGCGCAGATTATGACCACGAAGATCATCTGGGATACCGCCTTTTACTGGGGCGTCTTCGGACATCTGTACTTTCATGATGCATTCGGCGCCATTTCTGAGAGTCCACAGATAGCGGCAAACCTTGCGAGGGTTGCGCAACTCAGCAATCGCCTCCAGGCTTTCTTCCGCGAGTGGCACGCGATCGATCAGCCCGAAGCGGCAGATCACTTTGTTGATCTCTATGCCCCACACGATTTTATGGTGAAACTGCACGCTGGTTTAGACGCTGACCTTTCCCCGCATGAAGTTGATGAGCAGTTTGCGAAAAATGTCCAATTCTTTGAGCGGCTGGCCGGGCAGATTGCCAGCGCCGTGATCGAGGCATATGCCAATCATGCAGAGCAGCGGGATGTCTTGCAACAGATCCAGCGCTGGCAAACCGATCCCTATCTGGCAGCGCTGATTGCGCGCTACCGCCGCGAGAGCTGGGTCTCCCCGGTGAACAGGAACTGGATTGCTTTCAAACATCAGCAACCGGAACAGGTGGGGATTGGGGTAGGACGGAACGACTGGCGAACGTTTGCGTGTATGAGCAATGAAAGGATTCGAGTATGAGCAATGAAGGCGCGCCAGGGGTGCAAGCCAACATCTTATCAGCTTCTTATGATGTCATTATACTTGGAGGTGGTATAGCTGGTCTGAGCCTGGCTCTGGAGATGAAACGGAAACATTCGGGGATCAGCCTGCTGGTCGTGGAGCGGCAGCAGCATCCTGTACCGGAGGTGGTTCATAAAGTCGGCGAGTCTACGGTAGAGGTCGGGGCTTATTATCTGCGCGATGTTCTGGGCATGGAAGAGCATCTACGGAAGCAGCAGTTACGTAAATTTGGGCTGCGTATGTTCTTCAGCCAGGGCAACAATCAGGATATCACCCACCGCGTCGAATACGGCCAGATCATTCAGGCTCCCTTACCGGCGTATCAGCTCGATCGCGGGCGGATGGAGAATGCGCTAGGGGAAGAGTTGTGCCAGCGGGGCGTCGTTTTTCTGGACGGTAGCAAGATTCAGCAGGTGATCCTGCAGCCTGAGCAGGAATTCCATCGGGTGCGCATTCAGCGCGCGGGCGGCGAGGTCGAGGTGCAGGCGCGCTGGGTGGTCGATGCGACCGGGCGCAGTTCACTCTTGAAACGCCAGCTTGGGCTGGTGAAGAAAGTGAATCATCATGCCAATGCCGTATGGTTCCGGGTGGGGTATCCCATTGATATCGATACCTGGTCCGATGATGCCGCCTGGCAGGAGCGCATCACTGAGGGCGAGCGGTCGCTTTCGACCAATCACCTGATGGGATCGGGCTACTGGGTCTGGCTGATTCCCCTGGCTTCCGGCTCGACCAGCGTAGGCATTGTCACGGATGCCGCCATGCACGATTTTGCCGAGATGAACCGCTTTGAGCCAGCTCTCCACTGGCTGCATGAGCATGAGCCGCAGTGCGCTGCGGAGATTGAGCGCCATCGGGAGGCA
>Ga0102924_1006378_pt1 | contig 11092 bp, 9 predicted proteins | sample PaiPotPPM11metaG_FD_80116 | JGI IMG/M metagenome (GOLD analysis project Ga0102924, IMG submission 80116) | Iron sulfur acid spring bacterial and archeal communities from Banff, Canada, to study Microbial Dark Matter (Phase II) - Paint Pots PPM... ...
AGAGTCAGTGTCTGAGGTGTCATTCACTTCCTTGAACTTGTCGAGATCGACCAGCACCACCGAGAACGGGCGCCCCGATCGTGACGCGCGCTTCCACTCTGACGACAACGCTTCCCAGAAAAACCGCCGCGTTTTGATTCCGGTGAGGCCATCGGTAATTGACTGTTGTTGCAGTTTTTGAAAGACGAAAGAGTTGTGGAGAGCCGTCGCTAGCAAGTCGGCGAGCGTGTTCATTACCAAAACGTCGTCGTCGGCAACGGCACGCTCTGCTTCGCTTTCCACATTGAGAATACCCATCAGGGTATCTCCGTAGGTGATTGGAATACAGAGCACGGTTCGCGAGCTGGGGAGCAGCGACTGCAGCGGTACGCTTTCGGTGCTGTGGAGCAGCGCGGTCTCACCGGTACGCGCAACTCGCCCGATGATTCCGGTGCCCAGCGCGATCTTTTTCCCCTTCTCGTGCGCGGTGGTTCCGGCTTCAGCCTTGATTTCGATTTCCTTGGTCGCGTAATCCAAAATGCCGATCCCGATGTGATCGAATCGGAAGTTCCTTTGTATGTGACCGACGATTTCCGCTAGCATCTGCTCGGCATCTTCGCTCGAAATTGCGGTCTTTGAAACGCTATTCAAGAATGCGAATTGGCGCGAGCGACGCTGCTCCTCGGCGAAAAGGCGGGCATTCTCGATGGCAACGGAAACCTGACCAGCCGCCGTTTTTAATACCTCCAAATCGCGTTGCTCGAAGACGTACTCGTGGGTCATGCTCATCGCCGCCATCACGCCCGTGGCTTTGCCGCTTACCAGAATCGGCGCTCCGCAGAAAGATTTCGCCGGGCGCGGAGGCACCAGGGTCACGCCCAACCGCTCCCTCGCGCGGTCCAAGTCCGAGCGAATCAGGAGTGGCTGGCCGGTGCGCAGGATGTATTCGGTCAAGCCATTGTCAAATTTGCGCTGATGTCTGGGTATTACCTGTCCATCCTCAACATCCAACTCGTATACGATCGAATCCCTTTCCTGAAAAGTGACCTGGAAATTCGAAGTGTCGAAAATCTGCCCAAGTTCCTTCTGAACCGTGCGCAGTACTTCGGCTTGATTCAGCCGGGAACTGATTGCCTGGCCGATCTGCGTTAGCAGCTGGTATTCCTTGGTGCGACGCTGGGCATCATGCATCACCACGTAATTTTCCAGCGTCAACCCAATTTGCAATGCGAGCCCGATCAGCAGCCGCAAATTCGAATCCCCGAACAACCGGCGCTCAGTATGGGGGAAAAGAATCACGCCAAAATTGTGCTCACGGGTTTGCAGGCTCACGGCGGTGGCATTGCGAATGTTCTCCGCAACCACAGACTCCCGGAACTGCTCAAAGCGGCCGCCCGGAAAGGCAGGCAGCGGCTCCGACATTTCCGGAAGATTGCGGAACGAGACAAATCCGCCGCGCCGGTATGCCAGCTCGCAAACGTATTCCCCCGCACCGGTCGCGTCTAACTTGGCCGCAAACTCCGGCGAAAACCCGAGTTGCACCGAAGGAAGCACCCCACGCCAGCGCTCAGAAATGCAGATCACCGCCCGAGTTGTCGGTAGCGGGGCCACCAGTCGGTCCAGAATTCGCTGCATGCTGGGAGCGAGGTCGTTGGCCGAAAGCAACCGCATAGGGTCGACATCAAGTTTCGAAAACGCCAGCGCGTTCTCTTGCACTGCATTGCGCTCGTTTTCGAAAAGCACCATCACCATCGCCAGCCCCAGCAGCATCTGCGGGACGGGACCGAGAAGGTCGCCTCCGAACATGTGGATAGGCTTTAACTGGCCGAAGGTGGTCAATACCGCCCAGAGTGACAGCGAGAAAGAAAGCAGCCGAAACGCTATCGAGCCCCGGCGCCGCGCCGTTCGGTAAAAGTCGAAAGCGCTGTACCCGAGAATCACGGCGACGAACAATTCGAATGGATCCAGAGTAATGCCTGGCCAAGAAGACCAATGGGCGAGCGGACGGATCGCTTTCACGACTGAAAAGCCCACTCCGCCAACCACCACGACAATTTCGTACCAGCGTAGCCGAAATGCTTCACGCCGCTCGGAAGTTGTCAGCCGCCGCGTCAGCCGGGTGGAGACTAGGATCGACAGCCCCATCGCAACCAGCAGCAATGACGAAAAGAACAAAATTGGTGTATGCGACTCCGATACAGCCGACCACGCGTCCAGAAGAAAATGCAGCGTGTATGCGCCCCATGCCAGCTGCCAGGCCCGAAAATAGGGCTGCCGGCTCTGCTCGTGCAAATATGTAAAGAGCAGAAAAAGCAGGCAGGCCACGAGGCCCGGCAAAATCGCGGTGCTGATGAGGATACTGTTCATTGTTTGACCGACACGAACCCTGAGTTGTCAGTCTGCGCGGGGAAACGCCATCCTCTATGTTTTCATATGTTGTCAGCGAAAACAACAAATTTGGGCATTCTGGTAATGCCTTTCGATGCGACAGACCCTAGTCTTTTGAGTAGCTTGACGCTGCTTCGGACTGGCCCGTAACATCCAGCTTGGTTACTAAAGGAATGTCCCCGCCCTCGATTCCAGTTGCAAGTCCGCCTGATAAGGTTCGCGTCCGTTTCGCCCCCTCTCCTACCGGGTATCTGCATGTCGGCGGCGCCCGGACCGCGCTTTTCAATTGGCTGTTTGCCCGCCATGTCGGAGGCACGCTAATCCTGAGGATCGAGGACACCGATCGTGAGCGCTCCACCACGGAAATGGTGGATGGCATCCTGCAAGGCATGCAATGGCTGGGGATTACTTGGGACGAAGGCCCTTATTATCAGACCCAAAGAACCGACCTCTACCGCGCCGCCGCAGCCAGGCTGATCGACTCCGGCGCCGCCTACTATTGTTTTTGCTCTAAGGAGGAACTCGATCGCCGCCGGGCCAAGGCTGCAGAAGAAGGACGTCCGCCCAAGTACGACGGAACCTGCCGAAAGCTGAACAGCGCAGAAGCCCTGCGAAGAAAATCGGCCGGCGAACCTGGGGCTGTGCGCTTTGCTGTTCCCGAGGGCGGCAGTACCTCGTTCGATGACGCTGTCTTTGGCAATGTCGAGTTTGCCAACACTGAGATCGAGGATTTCGTCCTTTTGCGTTCCGACGGCAGCCCCACCTATCACCTCAGCGTTGTCGCCGATGACATCGGCTTAAAGATCACGCACATCCTCCGCGGTGCCGACCATATCTCAAACACACCTAAGCAAGTTTTGCTTTACCAGGCCCTCGCCGCCCCCATGCCCATATTCGCTCATGTTCCGCTGATCCTCGGCCCCGATAAGACGCGGCTCAGCAAGCGGCACGGCGCCACCAGCGTGATGGCCTACCGCGATGAAGGCATTGTCCCCGAGGCCTTCCGCAATTTTCTCGCGCTGCTGGGTTGGACTCCGCCGGCCGGCACGCCCGAGGTCCTCGGCGACTCGGAGCTAATCCGCTTGTTTAGTCTGGATGGTATCTCTCGATCCAATGCGGTTTTCGATCGCGCCAAGCTGGACTGGTTCAATACCGTATACGTCCGCGCCTATCCCGCTGAAAGATTGTTGCCGCTTATCGAAGAAGAATGGGAAAAGGCGGGCTTGATTCCTGCCCGCCCAGACCGCGAATGGCTGCTCTCGACCATCGACCTTTTGAAGCCGCGCGCCCGAAGCCTGAAAGACTTTGCCGGATCATTCCGCGCATTCTTCAGCGCCGATTTCGAGCCAGATCCTGCAGCGGTCGAAAAATTCCTGAAAGACGAAAATGTTCGGCGCCTTTTGATCGATCTCGCAAGCCGCTACGCTACGTCTGAAAATTTTAGCGAGCAGGAAACGGAAAAAATTCTGCGAGATTTCGCTGCGGAAAAAGGAGTCAAAGCGGGCGCGTTGATCAACGGCGCTCGCGTCGCGCTGACCGGCCAGGGCGTCGCCCCAAGTCTTTTCGCAGTAATGCGGATCCTCGGGCAGAACACGGTTGTGTCTCGATTGAGAGCAGTGGAGGAGCTGGTCTCCCGCTCGGCGGCGGTAAAGACCTGATCAGCTGTGCACGTGCGGGCTCTGCCGGGGATTTTTCTTGCCGTGCCCCTGCCCCTTAGTGACTTTGACTTCGAACATGACCGGCAGCTGCTTGGGCGGATAGCAGGCGGCATTATCGCAAGCCTGATATTTCAAAACTCCGTGGATCGCATACTTGGCCGGCAGTACGCTGTGCAACGGCCGCACTGTCACTGCGATTGCAAAATCTCCGCTGTAAACGCTTAGCTTCTCATCCGGCGCAAAAGGAAAGCTCCGGTCTTCGCCTGGAGGATATGTCGTCCTCCCGATTACGATGTCGGTCGGCGCATCCAACTTCAGTTCCGTCTTCTTCAGGTATTCCTGCTTCGGCTGGTTCGAGTTAACGTGAAAGCCGCGCGCCACTCGGAATTGCAATTCCACCGTTCCCGGCTTTCCGCGATCAATGGATGTCGTCCCCGGCGGCTCCATGATCACGGAGGCTTTGCTTCGCGCAAGATCTTGAGACAGCGCTAGCGCTGGACTCAGCAAGAGCGCGCAAGCACAAAATACGTTTTTCATCACTTCGTCGCCACTTGCTGGCCGAGCGCCTTTTCAATGTTGGCCTCGATCTCGGAACGGCTTGCCAGGCCGAACACGTGATCTAGAACCTTGCCCTCGCGATTGATGTAAAAAGTGGATGGCAAGTAGTCAATTCCGCCGTATTGCGCGCCAACTTCCTCTTTGCCGACCAGAATCGGATAATTCACTCCCATCTTTTGCGCGAAAGCTGAGATCGCGTTCGGGCTAGCATCGTCCATCGCTACTCCCAGCACCTGCAAGCCTTGCGGCCCGTATTTCTTTTGTAAGTCAACGAACCACGGCATCTCAACTTTGCACGGTTCGCACCAGGTTGCCCAGAAATTCAGCAGTATGGCCTTGCCGTGAAAATCGGAGAGTTTCATCGTCTTCCCCTCCGGCGTGGTCAGCGTAAAATCGGGCGCGAGCTGCCCTTGCAGCTTTCCCGCCGGAACGACGGTCGAATGATGGACTCTGCGGACGCCGAGGACCAGCATGACCGAGATCACCATCGCTATAACAATCAGAATGACGGGATCGCGTTTCACAAAACTCCTTTACAAAACAAACCGGTTAAGAAACGAAAAATAGTGCGCCAGCAAAGTAAATCTTCCGAACACCAGCAACACTCCGAGCGCTATCAACAGACCGCCACTGGCCACTTCAATGGCATGCATATGGCGGCGGAACCTTCCATAGAAATTCAGGAAGCGTTCAATGCCCAGTGAGGTGAGCAGGAATGGTACTGCCAATCCCAGAGAATAGATCGAAAGCAGAAAGATTCCTTTGGTCACCGAATTCTGCGCCGCCGCAATATACAAAATCGCCGAGAGAATCGGTCCCACGCACGGCGTCCATCCAAAAGCAAAAGCAAAACCGACCACAAATGCGCCCCATGCCGTGCTGCTTCCCTTCACATTGTGCAGCCGCTTGTCCGAATATAGCGCCTTAATTTTCAGGATTCCGGTTAAATGCAACCCGAACAAAATGATGACCACGCCTGCAATCTGCGCCAGCACAGACTTGTACTGGGCCGCGAGTTGGCCCACCTCAGTGGATAACGCCCCCAGGGTGACAAACACAATGCTGAAGCCGCACACGAACGCTATCGAATTCAGCATCACCTTGCTCAGCAAGGCCGTATTTTGCTCTTTGAGTTCCTCAACTCCGACGCCAGAAATCAGCGACACATATCCCGGCACCAGCGGCAAAACGCAAGGTGAGAGGAACGAAACTAGACCTGCCAGAAATGCGGCGATTGGTGTCGGATTCGCCATTTGAAATTATTGTACCTTCTCGCTGCAGGCAGATTGTCTGCCGTCGGTCAATGATTGGTGACGAGTGGTCAGTGCTCAGTGACTACCGGTCACTGCCCCCTCACCGCTATTTTTTCTCCGCCCCCGGTCCCACTTGTTTCGGCGCCTCGGCCACAATCTTCCGCAGCAGTTCGGTCGGCAACACCGCTGTCAGGACGGTTCGGTCACTCTTCTGCTCCACCTTCAAACTATCCAGGGCTTTCTTCACATCCGGGTCAGGTGTTTGTCCCGCTGCGGCAATTTCGGCAGACTGAAAAATCGAGAGAAAGGTGTTCACTTGCGTGGTCAATTGCTGTGCCGTCTGCTCATCGGGCGTGAAAGCCTCAGCCCGGAAATGCACCGCTCGCAGATAGCGGACCGACGCCACCACGGTCGCCGGACTCGAGAATGGAAGCGCAACATCGGTGGCCGATTGCGCGCTCTGCGGATTTACGCGAAAAATCCCCCATGCCAGGCTGGCAATGGGCACGCGCTTATAAAACTGCCGCAGTAACGCCGGGCCGCCAAACGGCGACGCCAGTTTTCGAGATCGATCGATGATTCCCCGAATCACACCCGCATCCGGATGGTTCGACGCCGCCACCGTGTCCACGCCTAAAATCGCGACTCGCAACGTCCGGCCCTGAAGCGGAATGTTGTAAATGTCCACCGACTTGTAGGAGTCGATCGACCGAGTCAGTACCCTCAGATAGTCGCGCAACCTGTCGCCATCCAGCTTGGCAATAAAAATTTCGGAGTAGCGGGTCTCCCCACCGGTGAGCGGACCGGCGTAGTGAATGGCCAGTGCTGCGTCCTGCAAGTCCCGTTCGAATTGGAAGCCCGTGGCGCGAATGAACTGCTCGTATTCGGGATCATGCGGCACCGCCGGAATGTGAGTAGCGATGTCGGCCCGCCGCATCCATTTCAAATCGATGTACAGGAACGCATCGGCCCCGGGCAATAATCGCGCGGGCTCTGGAGGCGCGTGCTTCCGCAGTTGGACGATCAGGGCTACCGCGGCCACAAAGATCAGGAACCCGAACAGGACGGGAAGGGCACGCTTGATCCGCATGGGTGAGATGCGGATGATGATATCAAACTACGTGCCCCCTCCAGCCGAACTTTTATACGTGGGTGCGGATCTTGATGACTGTCATCCTTGCAGGACCCGCTTCCCTCCAAACGCGGGTCCTCAGGGTCTACAGACTTTCTAATGTTTCCCTTCCTCCCCGACGAGGGTGGTGCTATCGACAGATTCTGCTACCCGCCTGCCCAACATCTTGCCAGCGACGTGGTCAGTACGGAAGTGTTGTCCGGCATAAATACGGCTCAGTCCCGCTTCCTGGGCCGCTGCGGTGAAGCTGGTGAAGTGTCGCGTCACTCCTGCAAGCGATTCGGAGGTGACGTCAAAGGTGAACTGGTCGCCGAAGTAGAAGCCCAACACGGTCGCTCCCGCTTTGCTGATTGCGCTATGTGCTCCGGGGTAGGAAGGATCAGGAGCGGTCTTTATGCTTAGCGGAACCCATGTTGGATCCGGATCGGTCTGCGGATTCCCGTCTGTTCCCGCCAATTGCACTGCAGTCACAGGGCGCCAAAAGTTATACGTGTACTTGGCCTCGAAAAAGGCGATGGTGGTATCGGCGAGGCTGATGTTCAGCAGAGCAAAGAGACGGGCGCTATTTTCCAGATTGAGGCGGTGCGAAAGCGCGGCAGTCTGCGCGATCTCGTTCCAGAAGTCTTGGATATTACCGTTCCAGAACTTCCCTATTACAGTCTGTTGTGCGGTGCGGGTCGTGCTGGTAATCAGTCCCAGATCTTTGACTTCATTAAATGCCTTGGTATAGGTGGCGCTTGTAAGCGTCGGCGGAGGGCCGGGACGAAACTCGTCCGCGCGCGCAATTGCGAACGGGGTGACCTGTGGCCACTGGATAAAATCCGCCGGCGCGTTGTTCGGCGGTGTTAACTGGTAGTCGCCGGGCTGCGTTCCCGGGACATAAGGCGGTAGAGTTACATTCGCTCCATCGGTGCTGCGCGCAGCGAGCAGCTGGCCGGCCACCGCCTGCCCCACGGCAATTCCCTGAGCTTTTCCCTCGTTATCGGGAAGTCGCGCCAAGTCTTGCTGCAGTTGCGTGTCCAACGATCCCTGAAACGCAGGATATAGAGACACTAAAACATCATGAGCAGCCTGATCGGCCGCTGCTATCTGGGACGCACTCCTGGGAGCGTCGGAAAGTCGCACCAGATATGGACTGAACTCTGGATCGATATTATTGACCGCGTCATAGATGGCCGCGTGCAAAATTGCAAAATTGCGAGTTGAGTGAATGGTAGCTGGCTGAGCGCCGGGCGTGCGAACGATCACCAGAAGAGCTCTATTCCACTCGATGACGGCATTTACCGGCTGGGCCGAATTCTGTGGTTTGTCCGTCGCTGCATTTGCGGGTACAGCGACCTGCAGGAAAGTCCAAATTAGCGCAAGTGTGGCCAAAATTCTGGACATGGCTTCGTAACCTCATTTGTGGTTTTTTTGCTAAGGCCGATGCTTGGCAAGGTGACAGACGCTACCGTGCTCCGGGCTCGCATATCTCTAAACTGGAGGAACAAAGGAAATATTCCCGGCGGGTCGCTAAAAATCGAGAAACCATTGGAGACGAAAATGAGAGGCTTCACTTCTGATGGATAAAACGCGAAAATAGGGCAATTAAGCTGATCGCGTGCTCACGGATCACGTTTTGAGTTTGGAACTGGTGGGATTATTGGAGCAACAGCAAAATGCCACAACAGCCTGAATTGTGGATTGGACTGGTAGAAATAAAACCGCTCAATCAAAAGGACTACGGTGCGGCTGGTGCATTCACAAACATCGTCACCTGGGCGCGTAACGCGGTCGAGTTCCGTCAGAAAGCTGAGACAATCGCTGCGACCCTGAATCTCTATGTCATAGGCGTCGAACGCGAAGAACCGTTTGCGGAAAGGATTAAGAAGTTCACTGTCGACGACGAGATTGAAGACATGGTGGGGCGAGCGGAATTTAATCCTAACGCGATTGTCTATGGAACGTTCCATTGCTATCCATTTAACGAAGCATGAAAATTCATAACAGCCCACGCCGCCCTTCCGCGTTGACAGCACGGCAGTTCCTGTTCTATCTTTAAGTCTTTAGCAGTTCTGCGGTTGCCCGCCTGATAGCCCTGCGCCTTCGGCGCTTGCAGAGAGTGGGTACTCAGCGTTTTCTTTCATTTTTTTTCTGGGAGATCAGAATGTCAACGTATTTCCCCAAAGCGGGGGAAATTGCGCGCAAATGGTATGTGGTGGACGCCTCGGGCCTGGCTCTCGGCCGAGTCGCCTCGCAAGTCGCGCGCATTTTAATGGGCAAAGAGAATCCGAAATATACGCCATTTATCGACACTGGTGATCACGTGGTCGTGATCAATGCCGAGAAGGTAAAACTCACGGGAATGAAGGCCGATCAAAAGGTCTACCAGCGCTACACCGGGTATCCGGGCGGGCTTCGCACTGAGGAATACCGGAAGCGTATGGTGCGCAAACCCGAGCTCGTGATCGAAGACGCGGTGCGCCGCATGCTTCCCAAGAACAAACTGGGCACGCACATGTTCACAAAATTAAAGGTCTATAAGGGCGACAAGCATCCGCACCAGGCGCAGAAGCCGGAAGTAAAAGAGCTAGTGCACTAAAGCAGGTTTCAAAGTTTCGCAAGTTCCAAGGTTCGAAGGTGTCTGGGTTTTGATGTTTCAGGTTTCGAGTGCGATCGGTTTCGGTTTTGAAATCTTGAAACCTTCGAAACGTAATTTCGAAACCGTAATTTCGATGAAAGGTAAAAAGCTGGCACTCAGCAAGACCAAAGCTGAGAGCTGAAAGCTAAAAGCTAATGGCCGATTTAGTTCAATATTACGGAACGGGACGGCGCAAGACCGCCGTGGCCCGTGTCTTCTTGCGTCCAGGAAGCGGCGACTTCAAAGTTAACGGACGTCCTTTCGAGCAGTATTTCGTCACCGAGTCGCAGCGCTCGAGCGCCAAGGAAGCCTTGGTTTCGACCGACTCCGCGGCGACCTTTAACGTGATCGCCAATGTTTCCGGCGGTGGCGTGAACGGACAGGCCGATGCCGTGAAGCTGGGCATCGCCCGCGCTCTCATGTTGTTCAACATTGAGCTGCGCAAGAAGTTGAAGGCCGAAGGGCTGGTCAGTCGCGATTCGCGCGGCAAAGAGCGCAAGAAGTACGGACAGAAGGGCGCCCGTAAGCGCTTCCAGTTCTCGAAGAGATAAGTTTCAGTTTTCAGGTTTCGAGAGGGCAGGTTTCAAGGTTGCAAAGTTTCAAGGTTTCACTTTGACTCTGGTGAAACTTTGAAACCTCAGAAACTTTGAAACCGTAACTACAGATTCCTCACCGCTAACGCGGTTCGGAATAATTCTTCCCGTGCTCCGGTACGGGGACGGGAAAGCAATCCCGAGTTCGCAGTTTGAACAAAGGATGCAGACTTAAAAGGAGGTTTTTTGGCTAACATCACCATGAAGGAGTTGCTCGAAGCGGGTGTTCACTTCGGGCATCAGACGAAGCGCTGGAACCCCAAGATGAAAGAATTCATCTTCGGCGAGCGCAATGGCATTTACATCATCGATCTGCAGAAGACCCTCAAGATGTTCAAAGAGGCGTCGAAATTCGTCGCCGATCTCACTTCCGGCGGCAAGACAATTCTCTTTGTCGGGACCAAGCGCCAGGCCCAGGACGCAATTGCCGAGGAAGCGACTCGCGCCAACAGTTTTTATGTAAACCAGCGCTGGCTGGGTGGACTGCTCACCAATTGGATCACGGTGCAGAAGTCCGTGAAGCGGCTCAAAGAACTAGACGAAATGGCCACGGATGGCCGTTACGAGCTGCTGCCGAAAAAAGAAGTCATCAAGCTTGAACGCGAACGCAAGCACCTGCAGGCAAACCTTGCTGGAATTAAGAATCTGAACAAGCTGCCCGACGCGGTATTCGTCATCGACTCCAACAAAGAGCAGATCGCTGTGCGCGAGGCCCGCAAGCTGGGCATCCCGGTGGTCGCGGTTGTCGATACCAACTGCGATCCGACCGAAGTTGATTATGTGATCCCGGGCAATGACGACGCGCTGCGCGCGATCCGGCTGTTCGCTTCAAAAATTGCGGACTCCGTGATCGAGGGTTCCCAGTTGCTGAATGACAAGCAAACTGCGGATATCGCTGCTGGAATCGGAGA
>Ga0102924_1006379_pt1 | contig 11091 bp, 11 predicted proteins | sample PaiPotPPM11metaG_FD_80116 | JGI IMG/M metagenome (GOLD analysis project Ga0102924, IMG submission 80116) | Iron sulfur acid spring bacterial and archeal communities from Banff, Canada, to study Microbial Dark Matter (Phase II) - Paint Pots PPM... ...
AGTGTGGATCGATGCGCACGCGGACATCAACAGCCCGCAGAGTTCGGCCAGCGGAAACGTTCACGGCATGCCGTTGTGGTTTGCGTTGAAGAGCGGATTTGCCGAAGCACACCGTACCGTGCAGATCGGATTGCGCGACGTGGATCCGGGCGAAAAGCGCTTGTTGCATGAGTTCGGCATCAAAGCGTTTTCGATGAGTGACGTCGATAAATTCGGCATGCCGCGCATCATGGAAGAAGCGCTTGCCCTCGCCGGTAACGGCGAGAGTCCGATTCACGTGTCGTTCGACATGGACGGCATCGATCCGAGCGAGGCGCCCGGCACCGGAACCCCCGTCAAAGGCGGGTTGAGTTACCGTGAAGCGCACCTGGTCATGGAAATGCTGCACGATAGCGGGCGTTTGGGTTCGATCGAAATGGTCGAAATCAATCCGATACTCGATCAGCGCAATCAAACCGCGGTCCTCGCGGTCGGCTTGATCTGCTCGGGCTTGGGCAAATCGATTCTGTAACGTCCGATCTCACGCTAACCGCCGCATGCATTGCAGCCGAAGGTTTGTCGCGTGCGGGCGCGCGGCGTGCTTTGGCCGAGTATTTGAGCGACGCGGCGCCCGATATTTTGGCAATCAACCATATCGACGACGGCGACGCACTCATGCTGGCGACGCAGTTCAATCGTCAGTGGGCGTATCGCGGCGGCCAGGCGATCTTCTGGAACGCGCGCTTTTCGCCGGCGCGCGTGCACGAGTCGTATCTGCCCGCGCCGCGACTGCCGGCATTCGAGCGACGCGGCTTGCTGCGCGTCGACGGTCGCTGCACCGATCGCGAAACGGCGCTGCTGGCGACGCGCTTTGCGCCGGATCGGGGACGCGCGCGCGACCTCAGGCTCACGCGAACGGTCATCCGGGAAACGCGTACGCAGCGCATGCTGCTCTTCATTGCGAATCCCATGGTTGGCGTGAGCGCGTTTTCCGATCTCGGCTTCAGCGCCGGCAATGCGTGTGCGACGCCGGCGCTGATGCTGGCGACACGTGGGTGCACGCTGCAATCGTGCCTCGCGCGAGCCTACGTTCCGGGACGAGGTGCCGAACTGATCGCGCGGATCAAAGTTTGATCGTGGCTTGCCCTTCGCAGGCGATGCCGCCCCCGCAGACGGCCGGGTCCCAGTTCGCGTCGGCCAGCAAAGACTGAATCCGCGATTGGAGTTGCGGGTCGAGGTTCGGTTGGAAGGCAACGGTTTTCGTGTGTCCGTCTTCGCCGACGGTGACGACCAACGTGACGTGCACGCCGAGCGCCGCAAGTTGCTTGCGGACGATCGGATCGAGTACGGGATCGGGTTGCTGGGCGCCAAACGGCAAATAGCCTCCCGTGTCACGGCCGATCGTGCTCGCTACCGCGCGAGTGGCGGGCGAGGCGCTAGCCTGCGGTGCCGCTTCACCTTCCGTCGAGCCGTTGCCGGCGCGCGGAGCTGCGGCAACGACCGGAGCCGTCGAGACCTGATAGGTTGCCGCGGGCGGCGGTGAGGAGACCCGGTGGGGTGAGGTGTGGGCCAGTTCCAACCGGGTCGCTTGAGAAATCACCTTGACGTTACTACGGTGCGGCGCGACCGCGCGCGGCTGAGGTTGCGGTTGCGGCCGGCGGACGACTTCGATGCGCGAAACGTGTTGGAAGGTGATAGTTTCCACCGGCATCGAGGAGGTCATCGTGAAGGCGAGGGCCGGGATCAGCACGGCCACCAGGGCATGCAGCCCCGTCGAGGCGAGCAGCGCTCGCCCCATTGGACCTTGTGATGCGGTCCCCGTCAGCACGTTATTTCCTCGGACGTCCCTTCGCTCTCAGCGCGCAACCGTCCCGGGGTGTGACCGGCTCATGGGTGCGATGGCCGCAAGCAACATCGTCCTCTATCAGACCGACTGGTGCCCGTACTGCGCGCGGGTGCGCGATGCGCTGGACGGTCTCTCGCTCGACTATACTACCGTCAACGTGCCCGGCGAGCACTCGGAACGCACCGCCCTGCGCGACATATTCGGCGTTACCGGCGTCCCCTCGATCACCGACGGCGACGTGAAGATTGCCGACGACGACGACGCGATCATCGCCTATCTGCAGAATACGTACGCATAACCTCTGCGCCCCAGGTGTCCCAACCCGTGGCCGGCGCCCGAGCGAAGAGTTCGACGCGGGGGCGGTTGCCGCAGAGATGTTCGATATTCCGCCGAAACACCAGCGGCTTTTCGCTGTGGGCTCCACGAGGGTGCAGCACGACTTGCGGCTGCGCGAGGTCGAGGATTGGAAACGGCCGCCCGGTGGCAATCGTCGTGGCGACCAGAACGAGTTCGCTCGTCGGTTTGGTGAACGTAGGAAGTACGCCTTGACCCGCGATGATACGACCGCTGCGATTGGTTTTTACCCAGACGTAAGCGACGCCGCGATACGTAAGGTTCCATGCCTCGATAAGTTTCAATGCGAAGTCGAGTCGCGCACACGTTGCCCACAGAAACAGCGCCGCGCGTTTAGACATCATCTTACGAACGGGCAACATCGCTAAATCGTCCAGCGTTACCAGCGGATAGTGCTTCGCGGCCGCGGCGTCTTTAACGGGGCTTCCGTAGTAGTACCACGGCGGATCGGCGTACACGATGTCGTAGGGAGCCGGCGGCAGCGGCGGCAGCACGGTGTGTTGCGGCGACACCTTCCGCCGCGCGAGCCGTTGCAACTGCGCCCGGTTTTTTGGCGAATACTCCGCGATCGATTTCCGCATCGTTTAATGCGCTCGCCACCAGAATGCCGCGAGCGCTCCCGCCACCATCGCACCGGTGAGCGTGGCAGCGACGTTGACGGCGTCATTGCCCAACCACGAAACGCCGTGGCGTCGCGACGTTACCGCACCGCAACGATGCGGATTCGATTCGCACGCACGCTCGCACTGCGGACACCAGCGCTGCGACTGCATCGTCGCGCCAAGCAGCGAATCGGCGACGGCCCCCGCAATCCCACCGACGGCGACCGGAAGCAGCGGCGCGACGCCGGCGAGCGCGGCAGCAGCGGCTACGAGCGCGGCGCCGAAAATCGTAGCAGCGGTTCCGAGAGCGGTCACACCGCCCGATAGCCCGACTTCGATCGGTCGCAGCGAAACGATCGAGCGTGGCGCCCGTCGTGAGAGCGTCCCGACTTCGGTGCCCCACGTGTCGCCTGCGGCGGCTGCGAATGCTCCCGCAAACGCGGACGCGAAAACACCGTTGCGTACCGCGATCAACGCGCAGATCGCAGCAACACCGCCGTTGGCCAGCACCTGCCAGATATCCCGAGGGCCTTGTTTACCGATGTCGGCAAGACGGGATTTTCGTCTACGGCCGAGCCGCGACAAGAGTGCCGATGGAATGAAAAATGCAAACAGCACGAGCGCACCGCGCCAGCCGGAAGCACCGAAAACGACTGCGCCGACGGCACATGCCGCGACCGCGCCGCCGCGCGTGAGCGCACGGGCACGCATTGCGATCAGCGCCACGCCGGCCGCGAGCACGATGCCGACGAACGCTTGCATCACGGCGGCGAAAAATGTGCCTCGAGCGCTGCGATGAGTCCATCGGTGGTGAACGTCGTCGCGACGACGTCGGCAGCGATGCCGATTGCGCCGGCAGCGGCGGCCGTAATCGGCCCGATGCACGCCACGCTTTTCCCGCGCGCCGCTGCTGCCGCACGTTCTGGATTGTCGTAGTTTTCGGCGAAGCCGCGCGCCGTGCTGGCGCTGGTAAACGTCAATATGTCGGCGGACTCGACCTTTTCGGCAAACAGCGGATCGTGCACCGTCGCAGTTCGATATGCCGCAACCACCGTGGCTTCTAAACCCGCGTCGTTCAGCATTTGCGGAAGGATGTCGCGCGCTTCTTCGGCTCGGTAGACGAGTACGCGGTCGCCCGAATGCGCCGCTTCAATGAGCGCGCGCGCAATTTCCTCACTCACGAAATCGGCTGGAATAAGGTCGGCTCGAACCCCGAACCGCTGGAGCCGCAGCCCCGTCATCGCGCCGATCGCGGCAACTCTCCGACCGTTGAGATATCGCGCGTCGGCGTCGAGCGCGGCGAGACGTTCGAAAAACGCGTCGACGCCGTTTGCCGACGTAAACACGACCCAGTCGTAGGAGTCGAGTTCGTCGATGCTCCGGTGCGCGGCGAGCGGATCGCTCGGTGGCTCGACGGCGATGACCGGTGCGAGAACCGGTTCGGCGCCACGCAACGCGAGGTTGCGAGCGAAATCGGCCGACTGCGCGGCGGGACGCGTGACGAGAACGCGTTTGCCGAAGAGCGGGAGGCGATCGAACCATGCGAGATCGTCACGCAATGCAACGACGTTACCGACGACGACTACCGCCGGTGCGCCGATGCCGGCGCGCTCCGCGTCGGCGGCAATGGTCTGCAGCGTCGAAACGCAGGTGCGCTGCGACGGGCGCGTACCATCCTGCACGACGGCCACGGGCGTGGACTCCGGTAAGCCATGCGAGATCAATCGGTGCGTAATCTCGCTGAGATTTCCAGCTGCCATCAGAAACACGAGCGTGCGATGCTCGTCGGCGAGTTTATCCCAGTCCAAACGTGAAGCCGGCTTGGCCGGATCCTCGCGCCCGCTGGCAACGGTAAATGCGGCGTTGAACGCGCGGTGCGTGAGCGGAATGCCGGCATAAGCCGGGGCGGCGAGCGCGGAACTGATTCCCGGAACGACCTCGAAATCGAGACCCGCGGCGCGTAACGCGTGCGCTTCCTCGCCGCCGCGGCCGAAGACGAACGGGTCGCCGCCCTTCAAGCGCACGACGTATCTCCCGGCCGAGGCTTGCGCAATCATGACGGCCTCGATTGCCGTTTGCGCCATGGCGTGATCGTTGCCGCGTTTACCGACGTAGATTCGTTCGCAACGTGGCGATGCCATCGCCAGCACGCCGTCGCCCACCAGCGCGTCATACAGCAGCACGTCAGCCGTTTCGATTGCTCGCAACGCTCGTAACGTCAGCAGGCCCGGATCACCCGGGCCTGCTCCGACCAACGATACGCGTGGTCGCCTACTGGTCATTGTGCGGCGTTGCGGGTGCGAGGGCGGCGATATGTTCGGCCAGGTCCAACTCGAAGAGTTCGTCCAGCACGCGCGCGTGCGTGAGCGCTCCCGCGCGATCGACCGTCGCCTTTTCGCGAACCTTGAGGATTACCGAATGCAACAACTTCGAGACGATGGCGCTCGCCATTCCGGCAATCAGCAGACGCTCGCGTTCGGTAAGGTCAGGACAGCGCGCGAACAATCGTTCGAGCTCTGCGGCGCGTACGGCGTCGGCCTTTTGCGTGAGCGTTTCGATAACCGGAACCGCGATGCGCGACCGGTACCATGCGCCAAACGTGTCGGCGCATTCGGCGATGATCTCCTCGACATCGGCGACGGCCGCTCGGCGCACGCTCAGTTTTTCGTCGACCGCCGACTTCAGGCCGTCGATGTCCACTAACGATACGTTGGGAATGTCGGCGACGGCGGGATCGGCGTCGCGCGGCACCGCGATGTCGACGATGAAGAGCGGACGATGCGGCCGGCGCGCCATCGCGTCGCCGACGCGCTGCGTATTGAGTACGAAGTGCGAAGCACCGGTGGACGCGACGACGAGATCGGCGGCGGCGATCGCGTCGACCAACCCAGGCAGGTCCATCGCTTCGCCGAAGCCTGCTTCGGCAACGAGTTCGCGCGCGCGCGCAGGTGTGCGATTGGCGACGATGACGCGCGCAGCGCCTTCTTCGCGCAGTCGCTTCACCGCGGTGCGGCTCATCTTTCCGGCGCCGACGACGAGGATCGTGGTGGCGTCGAGCGTGCCCAGACGCGCCTTCGCCGCTTCGATTGCGGCGGTTGCGATCGATCCGGATTCGTGTCCGATGTGCGTCTGCGCGCGCGCCGTGCGGCCGGCTTTGAGCGCATCGCGAAAGAGCCGGTGCAGCGTCTTGCCGAGGGACTTCGCGTGTTGCGCCTCGACGTAGGCGTCTTTCACTTGGCCCAAAATTTCGGCTTCACCGATCAACTGCGAGTCGAGTCCGGTCGCGACGCGAAAGAGATGTTCGATCGCCTGGCGTCCGAGCAACGTATAGAGGAACGATTCGATGTCGTATCCGGTCGTGCGGTGACGGAAGTTGGTAAGAAACGACTTAATCTGTGCGACGCCGGCTTCGTAGTCGTCCAACTCGGCGTAAATTTCGAGCCGTCCGCACGTCTGCAGCATCGCCGCTTCGCGCACCGCCGGATAGTCGCGCAGCGCCACCAGCGCCTCGCCCATGCGCGAAGTCGGAAACGCGTGCCGTTCGCGCACTTCGACCGGAGCGCTGTGGTGCGAGAGTCCGACGCAAACGATCGGCATTACAGCGCTCCGCTGACCCCGTTTTCGAGCGACAGGCGGTGGGTGAGCACCGAGAGTTCGCCGGCGAGATCGATATTGCGCACGATAACGGGTGCGCGCAAGTCCAACGCGATCGGGGCAAAGTTCAGCAGAGCGCGCACGCCGAGATTTGCCAGACGGCGCGCGGTCGGCCGCGCCGCGTCGGCAGGCACGGCAATCACGCCGATGTTACAATTGCTCAGCGGGATTGCGCGTTCGAGATCGTCGCTGTTCTGCACGGTGATGTCGCGCCAGTTTTGTCCGATTACGGCCGGCGACCGATCGAAGATGGCGGCAACGCGAAAGCGCGCCTCGCGGGCGGTGATGAACGCCGCAAACGCATGTCCCAAGTATCCGAAGCCGACGATCGCGATGCGCCAATCACGTTCTAATCCTAGAACCCACGCCAGTTGTTCGGCTAGCGGATCGATCGCATACCCCTGCCCGCGCCGTCCCAATGGGCCGAGCGCACTCAAGTCTTTCCGAATTTGCGTGCTGGCGATCGTGTGCCCAAGCAGCGCCGCCAGGCTATGCGACGTGATCGTGGTCTTGCCGGCGCGTTGCGCCTGACGCAAGGCGCGATGGTAAGCGTAAAGCCGCGGAATCGAAACGCCGACGAGTGACGCAAACGCGGCGCCGGGTCGCTGCTCGGCGGTTCTGCGGACGGTGGGGTCGATCACGTCGCCGCCACCGACAGATGCGCCAAGGCTGCGTCCGCCGTGCCGAGCGTTTGCTCGATATGCCGTGTCGTGTGAGCGGTCGAGAGAAATCCCGCCTCGAACTGCGACGGCGCCAGGTAGACGCCGCCGTCGAGCATCGCGCCGAAGTACTTCGCGTACGCCGCCGTATCGGATTTCAGCGCACTGTCGAGATCGGTAACCGGTGTGTCGCTAAAAAACGTCGAGAACATCGACCCCGCGTGCGTCGAGTAGTGCGGGATGCCGTGTTTGTTCATGATTTCGTGCAATCCGTCGACCAGCAGCCGCGTCATGACTTCGAGACGATCGAATAGCGTTGCATCCTCGCGAACGATCTTGAGCGTCGCGGCACCGGCGGCCATTGCAACCGGATTGCCGGAAAGCGTCCCGGCTTGATAGACCGGTCCTTCAGGCGAGAGGTATGCCATGACCGTCGCGCGACCGCCGAAAGCCCCCACCGGCAAGCCGCCGCCGATGACTTTCCCCAGCGTCGTCAGGTCGGGTCGCACGCCTTCACGTTCGGCCGCGCCGCCGCGCGCCACGCGAAAGCCGGTCATCACTTCGTCGAAAATTAACAGCGCGCCATGTTGCGTGCAGAGATCGCGCAGCCGTTGTAGATAACCCGGCTGCGGCAAGATCAATCCCATATTACCCGGATACGGTTCGACGATTACTGCTGCGATGTCGCCGGCGCAGGCTGCGAAGGCATTCTCGACCGCCGCGACGTCGTTGAACGGCAGCACGATCGTATCGCGCGCGGTTCCGTCAGTTATGCCCGGCGAGTTTGGTACGCCGTTGGTAAGCGCACCCGAGCCGGCTGCGATCAAAAAAGCATCGCCGTGACCGTGATAGCAGCCCGCAAACTTCACGATTTTCGCACGATGCGTGAATCCGCGGGCGAGACGAATCGCGCTCATCGTCGCTTCGGTACCGCTGGAAACGAACCGAAGGCGCTCGATCCACGGCACCATTGCCACGATCGTTTCGGCAAGTTCCGTTTCGGCTTCGGTCGGCGTTCCAAACGACGCGCCGCGCGCCGCCGCGGCCGCAATCGCTTTGACGACGGCGGGGTGGGCGTGCCCGAGTAACAGCGGCCCCCACGACAACACGTAGTCGACGTATTCGTGATCGTCGAGGTCATGGAGCATCGCACCCGATCCGCTTTTCATGAAGACCGGGGTCGCGCCGACCGCTTTGAACGCGCGCACGGGCGAGTTTACGCCACCCGCGATCACCCGCTTGGCGCGGGCAAACGCCGCGATCGAACGTTCGAGGCTCATGCCGTAACGCTCGCTTCGAAGCGGCGTAAATCGTCGGGGACGTTGATGTTGCGAAGGTGGCCGGCTGGAACGTCGATCGCGCGCACGCGCAGGCGAGCGATCGCATCGCGCATCGCGGTCGCGCCGCTGCCGATCAGCGTTTCGCCTTCGCGCAGCAACGCTCGTCGAGAATAGAGCGCCGCAAGCGGCTGTAACCGGACGCCGGCACGCGGCACGACCGCTTCGTCTCCGATTTCCCACGCAGCGTCGAGCATGCGGTAGAGTTCTGCACCGGCGCAAATTTCGTCGCCGGCCAGGGCAAAAATGCGCGCGTGCGGCAGACGCGCGCAAACCGAGACGAGTGCGCGCAGCGGCCCCCCTCCGGGCCAGCGATCGCGCAAAAACGGAATGCCGAGTTTGCTCGCCATTTGTGGGGAAAACTCGTCACTGCCGGCGACGAACACGGCAATGCCGATCGCGCCGGCGTTCGCAACGACCCGCTGCAACATGGGCTTGCCTGCGATCGGACGTTCGAGTTTGCGCGGAAATCGGGTCGCTCGTCCGCCGGCGAGAATGACGACGGCCGTGTCGCGCACGTCGTTCATGGTTGCTTGCGCTCGCGCTCGGCGTACGATTTAGCAAAGTAGGTGATGATGACGTCGGCGCCCGCGCGCACGAACCCGACGAGCATCTCGTCGACGGCGCGCTCCTCGTCGAGCCAGCCGTTTCCCGCAGCAGCTTTGAGCATCGCGTATTCGCCGCTCACGTTGAAAACGGCGATCGGCACGTCGAACGCGTCGCGCGCGGCCCGCACGACGTCGAGATACGGCAAACCCGGTTTAATCATGACGATGTCGGCGCCTTGCTCCACGTCGAGCGCGATTTCGCGCAACGCTTCGCGTGCGTTGGACGGGTCCATCTGGTACGTTTGGCGGTCGCCGAAACTCAGGCCCGAGCCGGCGGCTTGGCGAAACGGTCCGTAAAATGCCGACGCATATTTTGCGCTGTACGCCATGATTGCGACGCCGACGTGCCCGCGCGCGTCGAGCGCGCTGCGAATCGCTTCGACGCGGCCATCCATCATATCCGACGGCGCCACCACGTCGATGCCGGCTTCGGCGTACGTCACGGCCGTGCGCGTCAACAATTCGAGGGTCGCGTCGTTGTCGACGTCGCCGCGCGCATCGAGAATGCCGCAGTGACCGTGATCGGTATACTCGCAGTTGCACAAATCGGCAATCACGAGCATCTCGGGTAAAGCGGATTTGATGGCTCTCGTCGTTTGCTGCACGACGCCGGCGGGATCGTAGTTACTCGACGCAACCGCATCTTTGTGCGCTGGAATTCCAAACAGCAACACGCTGCCGACGCCGAGGTCGAATAACTCGCGTGCTTCCGACACGGCGCCGTCGCGAGTGAGTCTCGCAACGCCGGGCATCGACGCGATCGGCCCCGCGTCGGCTTCACGTTGCGCAACGAACAATGGCGCGACGAGTTGCTCGACGCAGACGCGATGCTCGCGCACCAGGCGGCGGACGACTTCGCTGCGGCGCAGCCGGCGCGGCCGGACGGCGATCATGCGACGACTCCCAACCGCGCCCGCACGAGCGCGAGGAGTCCATCGATCGAGGCTTCTCCGGCGACGGCATCCGGCGCGTAGCCGGCCGCCGTCGCGGCCGCGGCGGACGCCGGCCCCATCGCGACGATCGCCGGGCGAACCGTCGCCGCGCGCAGACGCGATAAGTACGAGGCCGCGGCCGACACCGCGCCGCTCGAAGGAAAAAGGATCATGTCGACTCTGCCTTCGGCGGGGTCCGGCCCGTCGTCCCCTGCGGCGACTTCGACGACCTCGACGCCTTCGGCACGCAGCGCCGCAGCAATGCGGCTAGGTTGCGGGCGCGTCCGCGGCAGTACCACACGCCGGGTCCGTGCCGCGGTCAACGCAGCTGCGACCTCCGCCCCGAGCGCCTCGGCGCATTCGGCGTCGGCGCACGGGCGCCGAAGGTGCAGGCGCCGTAATGGTTGGCCGTGCACGGCCGCAAAAGCCGCGCGGACGACCAGATTTCCGTCTTCGAAGCGCGCATACGCTCCGACGGGAGCGTTACATCCAGCTCGCAACGCGCGCAGCACGGCGCGTTCGCAAGCAACGCATAACTCGGCTTGCGCGTCGTTAACGGCGGCTTTCAATTCGCGGGCGAGGTAATCATCGCCGCGCCGCGTTTCGATTGCCAGCGCGCCTTGCCCCGCGGCCGGCACGAGTGCGTCGACGTCGAACGCGATCGTGTGCGGAGCTTGGAGGTGCAGGCGGTTCAGCCCGGCCATCGCCAGAACGATCGCGTCGTACGCTCCGTCGCGCAATTTGCGTAGACGCGTGTCCACGTTTCCTCGCATCTCCTCGTAGACGAGGTCGGGACGCCGCTCGTGGAGTTGCGCGCGCCTGCGCGGGCTCGACGTGCCGACAACGGCTCCCGCCGGCAGCGCATCGAACGACGGGAAGCGCTGGCTGCAAAACGCATCGCGCGGATCCTCGCGTGATGAAATCGCGGCAATTTGCATGTCGGCCGCGAGTTCGCTGGGTAAATCTTTGCACGAGTGCACCGCGTAATCGGCGCGGCGGTCGCGCAGCGCCTGCTCGAGTTCTGCGACGAACACATTCACGCTGCCGATTCGTTCGATTGCACGGTCGAGGTGCCGGTCGCCGGTCGTCGTAATCGGCAGCAGCGTGCTCGCCATCCCGC
>Ga0102924_1006380_pt1 | contig 11090 bp, 12 predicted proteins | sample PaiPotPPM11metaG_FD_80116 | JGI IMG/M metagenome (GOLD analysis project Ga0102924, IMG submission 80116) | Iron sulfur acid spring bacterial and archeal communities from Banff, Canada, to study Microbial Dark Matter (Phase II) - Paint Pots PPM... ...
AGAAATTGTTAAGGATACTGGTCAGAGTCAATCTAACGTGTCAAATCATTTATCCTGTCTGCTCGATTGTGGACTTGTCCATAATAGAAGAGAAGGAAAGAACATAATTTACAGTCTTAGAGATAAGAAGGTTTCAAGGATTTTAGAAGAAAGTGATGATATCTTGTCAGAATTAGCAAGAGGTATATACGAATGCGTGAACTATAACGAAGAGCCAAAGAAGAGGTAAAAAACGCCGTATGAAAAAACTAGATAATAAGATGCTCAAGGAAAAAGAAGGAGGACAACACAAGTTTGATTCTGATGTTGTTGATACTACTATTACCTGTGACTGTTGCAGTGAATTGCCTACAATACAGTCAGTAACGACAAGTAAGGAAGGAGGAGAAAACGATCTTGATGGTGAGGATCATGAACACAGCGACAATCAAAAGAAAAAGCAGTTGCTTAATGATAAATTGCTCATAATTATTGGTCTTGCTTTAACAATATCGATAGTTCTATTGGAATCCCTTCTTCCTCATTCCCTCTTAACTGGGTTTATAACGTTAGCATTAGCAACACCTGCTCAGGTTCTTCTAGGAAGACCATTTTATTACAGATTCTTCCAAGCAGTAAAACACAGAAAGCGATTTACCACAGATACTCTTGTCGTATTAAGTACTAGCGTAGCATATCTTTATAGTCTATTTACCTTGCTATTTACAAACTCACATGTTCTATTCTTTGAAGCTTCCTCTTCTGTTTTGACAATATTTACAATAGGAGAATACCTCGAAAGAAGAGTGCTAAATACAACGACTGAATCATTAAAGAATCTAATTGCTCTCAAACCAAAGACTGCAATAGTGATGAGAAATGGAAGAGAAGAAGTTGTTGATTCTGATGAAATTGCGGTTGATGATATAGTTATTGCAAAACCAGGTGAAAAAATTGCTGCAGATGGCATGATAATAATTGGTGAATCATCAATAGACGAGTCCATGATAACCGGAGAATCGGTACCAATAGATAAGAAGGTTGGTGATGAAGTTATCGGTGGTACTATCAACAAAAATGGTTATCTCCAATTCAAAGCAACAAATGTAGGTAACCATACAGTACTTGCAAACATAATTGAGATGGTTAAAAAGGCAAGGATGTCAAAAGCACCAATTCAAAGGATTGCAGATAGAGCTGTTCAATACTTTATACCAATTGTACTTTCTATCGCGATTGCTTCTTCACTTTATTGGATTTTTGTAGGAAATCAATCCATGGCGTTTGCTATAACAGTGTTTGCTACAATTCTTGTTGTCTCATGTCCGTGTGCTTTAGGAATAGCTACTCCAATGGTAATATCTTTAGGAATAGACCGAGCGGCAAGGGAAGGTGTATTTATCAAAGGAGGACAATATCTAGAAAAACTATCGTCTATAGATACAATCGTTTTTGATAAGACAGGTACGCTTACGAATGGGAAGCCTCAAGTAACAAATGTGATTCCAAATGAGGGTTACACCGAGTTTGAGCTTCTGCAGTTAGCATCTTCCGCTGAAATTAAATCAGAACATCCAATAGCACTGGCTATTGTTAACAAGGCAAAAGAACAATCCATTCCTACTCTTGATGTTTCAGAATTCAATTCAATATCTGGATATGGTGTAGTGGCGTCCCACCTAGAAAAAAGAATCTTTGTAGGTAGTCCTAATAGAAGCAATAGTAACAATGGGACAACAATGCCCCAAGAATTGCAATCAAAAACAACTGAAGTCGAGTCACAAGGTAAAACCGTAGTTGCCATCCTTGTTGAAGACAAACTAGCTGGGTTGATAGCTGTCGCAGATGCATTAAGAGAGAATGCAAGATATATGATTGATGAGATTAAGCGCATGGAAGAAAAGAAGTACAACATTATACTTATGAGTGGAGACAATGAAAGAACTGCTAGGGCTATTGCCAAGGAATTAGGTATAAGCAATGTTTTGGCTGAAGTACTACCAGCAACAAAAGCCCAGAAAATCAAGGAGCTCCAAAATCAAGGTAGAAAGGTTGCAATGATTGGAGACGGTATCAATGATGCCCCAGCGTTGACACAAGCCGATATAGGAATAGCAATGGGCTCAGGCACAGATATTGCCCTGTCGGCTGGGAATGTAATACTGATGAAAAGTGATCTTAACCATGTTGTTTCTGTATTAAAAATAGGTGGATACTCGTTAAAGAAAATTAAGCAGAATTTAGCCATGTCATTTGCTTATAATGCTATAACAATATCGATAGCCGCTGGGTTGCTATATGGGTTTACTCATTCTCTTATCCTCACACCAACATTGGCTGCGCTCGGATGGATTGTAAGTGATTCAGCTGTCTTTGGTAACTCTTTATTAGTTAGGAAATTTTATTCTAAAAATTAGATACAAACATACAAGCAAAACAGCAACAAAAGAGTACGTAGACTTAAAGCTGTGCTTTTACTTGCTCTTCTTACTAATTGCGTCAATCCTTGTTGTCTTACTAATTGGTAGTTTGGCTTTGCTCTCGGAAGCTGGACATTAGTGTCATATTGACTCCTTTGAAACTAAAGGAATCATATTATATCTGTAATATTTCATTGAGTAGATATATGAGAACTTATAGCTATCTATTAACAATGACAGCTACTAGGGTTTCTATTGTTTTATTTATGGCAATCTTTTTTTTGATTACATTCTCATTCATCTTTTTCTCCAACAATCAGCCTACTTCTGTAGAAGCAATTTCAGCCAATGAATCTAATCATGTTCTTGGAGGTATCGCTTCATTATTGAGTTCGAATCCTGACATAGTAGTTAATGGATTTCATGCTCCGGTCTTTAACTCGTCAAACTCAAAGCCTGATGTTTCAGCAGCAGAAAAAGGCTACTTAGTTGCTAAAGAATTGACTCATTTGAGATAGAAGGACTGAACAGCAACGAGAGTAAACACAACCTCTCAAATTCGGAGTTGGCGTGATTTACCATTTACATTCTCGATAGAAATTAGTACAATAAATTCCAAAAAGCATTTATTATTTCACATAGAATGTATTACTCTTTGGATCGTATCCCAGATTAGCCATACTCAATACAAGAAAACCATTGTCATGTACATATTTCATTAATTCTGCAAACAATCCTACATTAGTACTATAGGCTTTATTCGTAGCTAGACCCACGTTATGAAATGCAATTACAGGAATGGCATTTATCTTTCCGTTTTGATTGTATTTGCTTTGGCTATTCACCTGATTTACGAAATCAGAAAATATTGCGGAATTATTATAGGAATCCTTTTTCTCCTAGGAATCTTCAGTAAAGCTTCTAACAGCAAGAATCCAATGATTGCTTGTTGTCTGTCACCATGACTTGTGGTTATAATCAATATTATTGATATTTTCTTCGTACATAAGTAGTAATATTTTCTAAAAAAAAGAAGGGAAAAAGATTTATACATCATATGATTAAGTGACGATGTGTTAATGTTCATGAATTCTGATCACTTGCCATTAATCGGAGTTTTATGATGGCATTAATGGACAAACCAGAAGAACCCACTACTAAAATAAAAACCCAAATTGAGAATGGAATTCGACTTGCCAAATGTAGAAAATGTGGGTGCATGAAAGAAGCTTTGGAAAGTATGAAGCATGCTTTGCTTACGTCAGATAAAACCAAAACTTACCCAGATTTGCTTGAGAATACAGATCAGTGGTTAAAACAAATGGAAGCGATAAAGTATTCTTGCCTAGGATGTGAATATTGCTTTCCAGCGGTAGCAACAAATATCTTCAATGAAGTATTTTCCCAACCCTCAACTGAAACTAAGAGATTAAGTTGTGGCTTCGAAGAAGACAGATACAAGACTTGGTTTCCTGTACCCGGAGAGTATTTTGCTTTCTGTGAAGGTTCAAGTTGTCCTGTTGCTGTTTCAACTCTTGCAAGTGTTGAACTTGCAGAAGCTTTGGCAAACAATAGACCAAAGGAACTTTGTATAGTGGGTAAAACTGAGACAGAGAATATTGGGATCGACAAGATTGTTAAAAATGTAATAAGTAATCCCACAATACAAATCCTTCTCCTTTCTGGCAAAGAACCTAAGGGTCACTTAAGTGGTAATACATTATTAGCATTATGGAAGAACGGTGTTGATGAAAATATGAAGATAATAGGGTCTAAGGCCAGACGCCCTTTTCTTAATAATGTCAGTCGAGAACAAGTAGTGTCATTTAGGAACCAAATTCGGATCGTAGATATGATAGGAGATGAAGATGTAGAATCTGTCACAAAAAGAATTAGGCAAGTATCACTAGATACTATTACTGAACGCAGTGATGCGGAGTATGACGCATGTATGAAGCAAATTTCAACGTCGGATATACCTCAATTAGTTCACGCCAGCGGACCTCAAAAGGTGGAACAGGATAAAGCAGGATATTTTGTAATTATTTCTCAACCACGCATAGGTATTATTTCGGTTGAGCATTATTCTTACGACAACAAACACCTTAGAACAATAGAAGGTAAAGATGCAAGGGCAATCTATTGGACGATTATTGAAAATCTGTGGGTCTCACAACTAAGTCATGCCGCTTATCTTGGTAAAGAACTAATGAAGGCTGAACTGTCAATGAAATTAGGATTCAAATACATTCAAGATGGTGTGTGATAAATACGGCGTGATCTAACCTAGAAAGAAGGTCATTGACCCACCTATTATGACGTCGTACTATTCGATGTCACCACTCGGCAGTTATTGAGAGTATCCTTAACAAGAAAGTCAATTCCCGTATCTTTATCACTCTTCTTATCCATCCATATTTTTCCTTCTACGGTATTGTTTCCATAAACGGATGTAATCTGTAAACTAATCTGGTGATAGTCAATCTTTTTGTAATGTTGGGAACCGAGGGATGCCAAACCATCTATTGTAAGTTGGGACGTACCTGGGCAAGAAGAAGCCGGTAATGATGGAAACCATGAGGGGTATTTTGGGGGGAGTAGTTGTTCCACTTGTTGTAGGGGCTGTTGTTGTAAGGGCTGTTGTTCCTGTGCTGATAATAATCCTGTGGTCGATGAGGAGGAAGAGGATGGGAAGGATAACGATGGCGGCGATGATTGGAACAATTGTGTTGGGATTTGCTGTCGCAATGATAATGACGATGGCGGCGATAACGAGCTAGGTGGCGGCAATTGCAGTTGTAATGATCGCTGCTGGATGGGTTGCTCTATGGACGCATATGAATTATGATGTAAAGATGTATCGCCTATGCCATTATTCGTATTAGTACTAATGCGACTTTGTATTCGGGAGTGGAAGATGTCTGCACATTTGCAACGAGAGGTGCATTATTAGAGTTGATCAGGACTACAGAAATCAGAAGCAAAAATAGTGTTGTAGCGATTGTATTAGTGTTAGCATTAGTATTGGTATTCGTGTTATCCTTTGAATAAAATATTCTTACTACAGTCGACGTAGCATGGCTATCGCACCTTTCTTTGTAGATTATTCTGCAATACAGCGTTTTCAATTTGCCTTTCTCTCTGTCTTTTATCTAAAATGATCCCAACCTTCACTCCACCCTGGAAATATATGACTAATAATCCGTTGCCTGCAAGAAGAATCTCTTCTTTTCTTGTAAGAAATGTCATAGCTTTGAGTATGGTTAGTCTGCTTGCTGATCTTAGTACAGAAATGATGCAGCCAATACTACCGTTATTTTTGGTTGGAACACTTGGTGCCAGCTATTCAATTGTAGGATTAATTGAAGGCAGCTTCAATCTCAAGTATAGTAAGGGTTGTGTCAGGATGGTATTCTGATAAATTTGGGAAAAGAAAGCCCTTTGTAGTTGCCGGCTATTCACCTACTGTTATTTTAAAACCATTGCTTTATTTTGCTCAAACTCCTATTCAGGTACTTGCGATTAGAATCCCAGAAAGAGCCGGAAAAGGATTCAGAGGGGCTCCGCGTGATGCACTAATTGCAGAATCAATAGACAAAAAAGATTTAGGAAAGGCTTTCGGTTTTCACAGGGCGAAACCAAAAAGGTTGAAATCCCGTCGCCACTACTGCCGTTGCTGCTACCATCTAATATACGACATTCAAACCACCCATACATTGCTTATTTGTATGAGCTTTCAGCAATATCTAATTTTTGCGTACTTCAAACTATCTTATATCATCTAGTATTCCTGAGATGGATTACCCTTTAAAAATTATACTCACTGTGCAAGTAATTTTATATTGCACACTGAAATTGAAGTTTTCTGTTTCTAAAGACACATTTCTGCAAAGTATCTGCATTCTGAGCGTATTAGCTAATTTATGGCTTTATTGGTCTGCTACTTTTATTGGGATATTTATTATTGCATTTATCTTAGGGACAAGATTCTTCCTCCGGAAAGTGTTAATCAAGTCCTGATTGATTACCTGTGCTGCTTCCACACATGGTTGACATTTTAGCTTCCTAACATAGTTGACACTCCAGTCTTGGAGTGTAATAACAAATGGATATAATAGAAAACAGGTACAGAAGGATAATTGAACCTGAACGTTCGGGTAAGACTATATCTGATGTTTGCATCGCATTTGGAGTTTCGAGAGAAACATGGTACAAATGGAAGAGACGATATGACACATCTGGCCTAGATGGATTAAAAAACCAATCAAGAAAGCCACATAATATCAAATATGTGAAAGTAACTGGAGAACTAGAAAAGATCATTCTTCAACTAAGACTACACAGTAGATTTGGTCCAAGAAGAATAAAGTTCAGGTTAAGGAGAAAGTATGAAGTTAGCTTGGGTACAAAAACAATTTACAACCTTCTAAAGAAACACAAGTTGAACGTACTATTTGTCAAACTAAAAAGAAAATACAAGCGTTTTGAAATGAAACATCTAAACGAATTGGTTCAGATGGACACAAAAGGACCTTTTTATCTTAAAGGCTCACGAAGTAAACACTATTTCATTCATGCTATAGATGACTGCTCAAGAAAAGTAGTGAGCAAATGGTGTAACACACACTGTCGGTTCTCAAAGAATGGGTTGAATTCCATAATAAACCAATGAAAGTAATGCATAATGGTGGTAAAGAATATACATCTAACAAATTCAAAACTTTTCTTATCCTTAATGGAATAAAGGATAAACAGATACCCAAAGGTTATCCACAAGAACAGGGTAAAGTAGAAGCGTACAACAAAATAATCATAGCTGAATTTCTACAAGTAGGAGAATTGATAGATGAAAAAGACGGGGCAGAGAAATACGAATCATTTGTCAATTCCTATAACTATGAAAGAACATGGTGGAATAAACGGGATGACACCAGTAGAGAAGTTCATGAAATGTTTAAAACAACCAATAATTGTACACTAAAACAAGACAAAGTGTCAACCATGTTGGTACATCGTTTTGTCAACCATGTCTGGAAGTACAACAATTACCTAACCATTTCTTGTAATCTATCTGCGAGAGTTATCGAATACAGGTAGGAAATTAACCAATAGTATCCAATTGAATCTGCAACATTTTTAGACAACGTTGAACTTTTGATACTTGTTGGAAGTTACTTGATTTATTATAATTTGGTTATTGGAAACTAATAGCTTCATTTTATTATAAAATAAAAAAATAAGAGATTTTTTTAGTATTTTAGAGTCTGGTTGAAGCTGCCATGAGATGGGAATCCTCCATGGGGATACGGAGTAATAGTTGCATTCACCATGAATGGATGTTGTACTTGTTCTACTTGGGGTGGAAAAACTGGCAATGTATCCTTCGGGTTCCATGTTATTATAACTTTACCATATGTGTCCATTAGTTTATGGCTTACTGCTTGAGCTTGTGCTGCTGGAAGTTCTGGAAGCATTGGATCAGCTCTATTTACTGCGAACTCTATCTTATGAGCGTGCCAATTTGGTTTCTCTCTGTTGGGAAGAGAATTGTATTGATCTTTTGTTATTATATATTCTACTCCGATAAGGGTTGCATTTGTTTTGTCGCTATCATAGAGTTGACATACAATCACTATCTTGTCATTGGGCTTGCAATAATGATGTACTCTGAGGCTTGGATCATCAAAGATATGTCTTATGGCAGACAAATGTCCTTGTGGAGTATTATATCCATCAACAGGCTTTGCCATAGACGCATTGTTTTGTTGTTGCGGTGATGGTGGATCTGGTGAAGGTATCCTAGTTGCTGCTGATGCTGCTATCAACGATACTCCTGTTGTTGGTGCAATAGCAATTCCAATAACAACAGCAGCCACTAAAACTGGTATTACTATTGTAGAATTTGCTAGTCTGGTCTTGCTTTGGTTCTTATCGGAGAAAGGCATTTTTTCGTTATTAGAAATCATCAGGTATAACTCTTAACGGAGTACTATTTAACGTGATTACACGTTTTTCAATTTTGATAATCAATGATGAAAATCAATGACCGTAACACAATATCTAAATTGGCTGCCGTCTCCTTGAGAGCTTGATAATTACTATATTCGTTCTTGTTTCCATCGAATACGAGACGTCCCTCTCATACAGAAAATGTTAGAAGATACTTTTGATTCGATGTGAATAGACAATAGAAAGTAAACGTGATTGAGCTCTGTTCGAAGCAAACAACGATTGAAATGGAAGGTGAATACTATCATGTTTATGGAGCTGCAGAGATATACGGATTTTAGTAGGTTATGATTATAAGATCTCTTAACTACTACAACATCTTTCACGTTATCTTAGAATTGATCTTTAGGGCGTGAGACATACTATAGATAGCAGGACATCTCTCCTCTGCCATTTTAACCAGTTCGTGAAGTTTCTGCTTATCTGCGTTCTCACTTTCAGCAGCTATCTCAAAGTTAATCCCTTCAGTTATTGGCTCATCAGCTATATCAAAAGTCTTGGCAAAGTTAATCATGCATTCTGTATTCACAATAATCTTTGTGAGCTTTACTCCCTGACTAGCTGCAATACTAGTAAATGTAGCTATAAAACATGAAGTAATACCAGCTACACAATACCCCATTGGGCCTAAACTATTACCATTCCCGCCAAGAAACGAAGGTGAGTCTATCTCAAGTACTTCTTTTCCTTTTTCATATGATAATTCTGTTCTAAATTGATAACCCTTGCTTGGATCTAGGTTCCACTCTCCTCGCAGCTTGACTGGTTTTCTCATGCTTTGTTTATCCTTTTTGCCATTCGCAATAGTCTGGGATATTTTGTCTAGGTCAGTATTATTGATAACCTTGGCCATATCTGATAATGCATAGTTATAATTATTATAGTTATATCTATAGAATATGAGTTTTGTTAGTGGCAATGTAACGGATCAGACGCATCTAATTGGCTTCGGGTAAGGCATGTTATTCTTAGTTGTATCACCCTGATTATCCTTAGTACATTCTATAATTTGCGCGATTATTTCATTCCTATCACAAATAGCTATGGACCATTAAAGATAAAACGTGAAGCGTAATCCAAGAAGTATGATTCTTCTTTTCATGTTCAACCAATAAATGCAATCTAAAAGCAAAGCAAAAAGATCTTTCTAGTAACTGTAGTTTTTAAATAACATTAGCAGCTCTTGCAACAACCTCAGAGAGTGCTGGATGAATGTGAACAGTTTTTGTAATATTGTCGATCGTGCCTCCATCACTACCATGCCTATTACCATTAGCGTTCATAGCCACCAAAACTTCATGAATAGGAATTGATGCCTGACTTCCAACGATATGACAACCAAGGATTTTCCGAGTCTTCTTATCTACAAGAAACTTTACAAAACCAGCTTTGTCTTCAAGTGCCTGTCCCCTAGCTGTATTCATATAAGGATAAACAGACTTTTCATATTCTATACCTTCTCTCCTCAGTTCTTGTTCTTTGAAACCAACGCCTGCAACTTGAGGGGAGCTGAAAATTGCGTGTGGCATTACAGTATAGTCGACAGGGACTCGCCCATCAGGGTGTAGAATATTGTTATATGCATACTGGCTTCATGGTTTGCATTATGTTTGAATAAATAACGTCCTATTATATCTCCAAGGGCAAATATTCCATTGACATTTATTTCTAGATATCTATCTGTTTTAACGTAACCCCCTTTCACTGATTTTAACACCAGTTTTTTCAAGGTCAAGAGTATCTGAATTTGGGATTCTTCCTGCAGCAATTAGTAGATGCCCCGAGAGTAATTCTAAAGATTTCCCCGAGTTGTGCTTTGCTACTACATGGAACTGATTACTATCATTATTCTTTGACACTTGTTCTGTTTCATGCCCCACATATACATTATATTTTTTTGAAAATACCTGAGTAAATTTCTCCGAAACCTCTTCGTCTTCATTTGGGATTAGTACATCTTTATGCTGTATGATATTTATCTTTGTTCCCAAAGCTCCAAAAAAGTGAGCCAACTCACAAGCTATGTATCCGCCACCTATAATAGTAAGGGTATCAGGCTGTTTTTTTAAGTCGTAATGTTTCATCGGTAGTGATATAGCCGCTTCCCACAAGACCTTGTATGTTTGGGATTCTGGGTCTGGTACAAGCTGCAATTAATATCTTATCAGCTTTCATGGTATTTTGTTGATCCTTGTCATCATCACCATTATTACTTACTACAATAGTTTTTGGTCCAATGAATTTGCACTCTTTCAAAAAGAGATTAGGATTCTCGATGCCTTCAAATGTATTTCTTATTTCTTTTGATTCAGAATCAGTTATGTTGTTAACTCTGAACTATGTTTTCAAATTCTATTGGTATATCGATCAACCTTTATTCCAAATAGTTCAGCCCGCTTAATTGTTTCTGCGACGTCAGCGCTATGAATCAGTAGCTTGGAGGGTATGCAGCCTCTGTTAAGGCAAGTTCCGCCCAACTTATCTTTTTCAACGACAGCAACTTTAAGGCCATGTTAAGCTGCATTGGCCACGTCTAATCCAGAACCACTCCCTATCACTATTATACTCATTAACATTAATTCGCTAACTTCCATTTCTCAACAGGTATTTGGTTATGTCTAGTTTGAAACGCTTTGTTCTATAGTAATTGGCTATGGCGCTTTTTAGATTGGGGAATTTAGG
>Ga0102924_1006382_pt1 | contig 11085 bp, 11 predicted proteins | sample PaiPotPPM11metaG_FD_80116 | JGI IMG/M metagenome (GOLD analysis project Ga0102924, IMG submission 80116) | Iron sulfur acid spring bacterial and archeal communities from Banff, Canada, to study Microbial Dark Matter (Phase II) - Paint Pots PPM... ...
ACACGTACCACATCACGACCTTGTCGCCGGCGCGGATCTGCTGGCCGCCGAGTTCGGTGTCGCAGGTCGCGGTGCGGCGAAAGTGCGCGAACGCCGGGAACATCCGCAGCGACTCCTCTACCGCCGCCGGCACGAGCGACGGATCGTCGAGTAGCAGCTGACGCTCGTCGCGGTGCTCCATCAGCGCCCTCATCCCGCTGCAGTACGTGGCCTTCGTCGAGTCGTTGCCTGCCGCGACGAGCAGGACGAACCCCATCACGATCTCGTGCTCCTCGAGCTTCTGGCCGTCGATCTCTGCGTGAACCAGCACGCTCGTCAAATCGTCGGTCGGGCGCTCGCGTCGCTCGGCGATCAGCGCTCGGCAGCGCTCGAACATCTCGGGTATGTCGGCGGTGACGATGCTCTCGATCCCGGCTGGGTTCAGGTCGGGGTCATTCGCGCCGAGCAACGAGTTCATCAGCCTCGCCCACACCTCGTCGTCCTCGGGCGGGATGCCCATGAAGCTGCCGATCACGCGCGAGACCACCGGCTGAGCGACGTCGGTGACCAGATCACATGTGTTGCGACCGTCGAGCCGGTCAAGGATGTCAGTGACGATCGCCCTGATCCGCGGCTCGTGGGCGGCGATCCGCTTGGGCTTGAAGCCGTCCTGGAAGAGCATCTTCAGGCGGTCGTGCTTGGGCGGGTCCATTCCGATGAACATCGCCTGCATCAGCTCGAGCGGCATCGGATCGGTCACAGCCGTGATTCCCCCCAGCTCGGACGAATACGTCTTGAAATCACGACTGACGGCGTGGATGTCGTCCCACCGCGTGACCGACCAGTAGCCGGCCTCGTCGGGGAACTCGGTCACCTTGTCCGACCAATGGACCGGGCACTCGGAGCGAAGCCGCGCGAACAGCTCGTTCGGCGGCCCCTCCATCCACAGCTCGCGCTCGATGATGCGCGTCCGTTCAAGGTCGCTCGATGCCGGCCTGTCAGCGGTCGAAGACACCGGCACGGCATCCTACCTCCCTGGCTGGCTGGCCAGCAAGGGGACGGGTGGTGGCAATGCGGCCGCCCCGGGGAGGAGGGGCGGCCGCACCACCGAGACGCCTAACCGCCCCGTGCACCGGGGCGGCTGGGCGGCGGCTCACATGTTCGGACAGTGATGTGAGCCGCCAGGGCCCGGCGCACCACGGGCCGAGGGCGCCGGCGCCCGGGTGGTCGCCGACCCGGTCGAACTGGCATGGGGGGTTGTCGCCGTCGACGTGCTCGAGGTGGCGGCACTCGCAATCGCGGCACCGCCGCCGGCGAACACGCCGGTCACGGCAACTGTCGCCAGCACAGGGGTGAGTCGCATTTGTTTCACCTCCTTCGGGTGGACCGCTGATCACGATCCAGCCCGGCCGTCAGACTCGCGCTACAGACGCGTAAGAGTTGGCTGTGAGTCCTCGGGCAGCTGCGTCGTCAGCGGGGCGTGCTCCTGACGGGCGACCTCGAGCGCGCCGTCAAGGCCTCGCCGCGACCCCAGCTCGACCAGGCGCTGCGCGAACATCCTGACCGGCAGCACACCTGCAACCCAGCTCGGCGCGACGACCCGCTTTGAGCGCCGAGCGATGCCGCGCTCGATCGCGTCGATGCCGACCCTAAGCGGCGTGACGCGCGTGAACGGTCCGCCGGGGCGGACGATCTTGGCCGCTGCCTCGGTGCCGAAGCCCCGGCGAGTCATGTCGGTCTCGAGCTCGGCGAAGTACGCCACGCCCACGCGCGCTCCGCTCGAGTGAAGCTCGATCCGCATGCAGTCGGCGAGCGCCTCGACGCCGGCCTTGGCCGCGCAGTAGGCGCCGAGTAGCGGCGGATGGACGGCCGCCGCGAGCGATGACACCGCCAGCGCGTAGCCGCGCTCATGTGAGATGTGGGGCGCCGCGGCGCGCAGCGTGTAGTAGACGCCGAGCAGGTTCACCTCGATCGTACGCTCGAACACCTCCGCATCGCCCCCGAGAATCGGCAGCTGCGCCGCCACGCCGGCGTTGGCCATCACAACGTCGAGCCCTCCGAGTCCCTCGACGGCGGCCTCGACCGCCTGCTCGACCTGCTTCCGACTGCGCACGTCGCAGTCGAGCGCGAGCGCGTCCCCGCACTCGCGCGCGACCGCCTGAAGCTCGTCGCGCTCGATTCCGGCCAGGGCAACCCGCGCGCCGCGCGAATGCAGGCGGCGCGCTGTCGCCGCGCCGATGCCACGAGCGGCGCCTGTGATGAGAACTCTGCGACCGGCGAGCTCGCTCATCGCTCGGGCTGCACGCGCAGCGCGTTGAGCGTCATCGCCAGCATCTCGTAGTGCCCGGTGAGCATGCAGAGCTCGATCAGCTCGACGTCCGAGAGCTGCGCGCGCAGTGATCCCCAGAGCTCGTCGGAGATGTCGTGTTGCTCGTGCAGCTCGTCAACCGCCCGTAGCAACAGCTGCTGGCGCTCCGAGAACCCGGGCGCGTCGGGCACCTGGCGAACGGCTGCGACCTGGTCTGCCGACAGGCCGACGCGCTGCCCGACTCGCTCGTGGTGGCGCCACTCGTACTCGCACCCGGTGCGGTGCGCGACGCGCAGGATTACGAGCTCCGTGTCGCGGCGCGGCAGCTTCCCGCGCGGCATCAGCCGCCCCGCGAACCGCAGCCACGGCAGGAACAGCCTTCGATGGCGGCCGAGCGTCGTGAAGACGTTGAGCGGCCCGGTTCCAAGTGCGCGGCCACCGATCGTCGAAACCACGGTCGCCACCAGGCCGATCTCGCGCCGGCCGCCGGGTGGTATGCGGGGCTCAGTGCTCATGCAGCTCCGATCGTGACGTGGGTGGTGTACACCGTCGTGCCGAGCGGCGGTCCGTCGAGCGGGTACTCCTGGACCGTGTCGGTGGGCCCAAGAGGCACGAGCATCGTGAGCCTGCCGCGCCGATCGGCCCGCTCGCTGAGCGTGTGCGGTCCGATGGTCAGCGTGTAACGGTGACGGTGCCGGAACAGCGGCGGCGTCACGATAGTCGCGCTGCCGCTGCCCTTCAGGGTGAAGCCGCTGGCACTCGCGCCCTCGAGCGTCGAGAACTCCTCCGCCGCCCGGTGCATCGCCACGTGCCAGCCGAAGATCGTGTAGCTCGGCTCGGCGGCCGTGTATGTGACCTGGGACGGGGCCGGGAGCGGATTGGCGAAGTCGGCCATCACAGGACCGATCGACTCACGCAGATCCCGCGCCCAGTAGGGCCAGCTGTGCGTCCCGCCGCCATAGTCGTCGAAGGTGCTGCGGATTCCAAGCGCCTGAAGGCGGTCGTGGAACAGCGTCGTCAGCTGATGCACGCCGGCCTCGATCAGCGCCGCGCCGAGGTTCGGAATCGGTGGATCGTACGGGCCGGCGGCACCGTTGCCCGTGTACATGAACAGGTTCGTGTCGCGCAAGTTGTTCGCGAGCGTCGTCGGGTCATGGGCTGCCCAGTTGATCTCCTCGCTCAACCGGGAGCCGAATATGGAGTCGGCCGGCACGTGGTCGAGGAACACCTCGGTGGCGTTGATGATCGGGGTCGCGAGCACCTGCGCCTGAGCGTCGTAGGCAGTATCGGGAGCGCCCGAAAACGACAGAGCGGTCTCGAACAAATCCGGATGGCGCGCCGCGTAGCTCATCGAGCAGAAGCCGCCCTGTGAGAGCCCGGCGATGGCACGGCCGGTGCGGTCGGGGATCGTGCGCAGGTTGGAGTCGACCCACGGGACCAGCTGACCGATGTGGAACGTCTCCCATTCGGGCTGTCCGTGCGCCCCAGCGTTGTACCAGTCAGTGCACCAGCCGCCGCCGCCGTCGCCGATCGCGATATCTGGCATGACGACGATCAGGTTCTTGCCCGCGGTCGTCTGCTCCGCGCCCCCCATCGTCGTCCAGTCCGCGGCGCCGCCACTCGTCCCGTGAAACAGGTAGAGCACCGGGTAGTGCCGCTTGCGGTGGCTAGCGTAGGTTGCCGGCAGCAGGATCCGGACGTTCGCCGGCGTTGCGAGCGCCGATGTTTCGACGGTGAGCGCGATCAGGCGCGAGTCGAGGCTGCGGACCGACGCCACCCGGATGCCGGCCGCGTCGTGGAACCGCGGCCCAGCAGCGGCGGCCGGCAAAGCGGGTGCGAGCGCGAGCGCGACGAGCGCCGCGACCGCCGCTCTTTGGATCACTGCTTCGCTCCCTCGAAACGACGGACCAGCGCCACGAGCGGTTCACGAAGTCGTGGGAGTTCCTCGATCCGCCCGCACCCAACGCGGGCCGTGACGAGCGAGCTGATCGCCGCGACGAGCACCTCACAAGCGAACCGGTCCGGCGCGTGGCCGTTTTCAGTGAAGATCTCGCTCACGAGATCGACGAAACTGCGCTGGAGCTCGAGCCGGCGTTCGGTCGCGTCCGACCCGGCGCCGTAGGCATCGATCAGGAACGCCTTGGCGAACTCGGGCTCGCCCGCGAGCGTGGTGAGATAGGCCTTAAGCATCTCCTCGAGCCTGTCCACCGGGCCGCCTTCAGCATGCTCCACCGCGGAGCCGAGAATCTCGAGCAGCGACCGCGCGCCCTGCTCGAGCGCGGCGATGAAGCAGCCCTCCTTGTCGGAGAACTGCTCGTAGAAGGTCTCGCGTGAGACGCCCGCGCGCGAGATGATGTCGGCCACCGTCACGCTTGCGAAGCCTTTCTCGGCAACAGCCGATGCGACCGCACGGAACATCCGGTCGCGCTGGGATCGCAGGACCTGCTCGCGGGACAGGCGGTGGCGCCCGCGCGGCAGCCGCCGAGGGCGATCAGGCAGGCGTTGGGTGCGCTCGGGCACCCCCCGATTCTAACTGCGAACACGAACGTTCGCTATGTGGGCCGGCCGACGGTTGCCCAGGCTGGCCGTCTCCGAGCAGCACCAAGATGGGTAGAGGCTGAGCCCAATCTAGGGAGTCCTCCCGATGCGCGGTTCAGGGGGCGCGCGTAGGTTCGTCGCATGTCAAGCGGCCAACCAAAAAGGAGGACCGATATGCCGCGATATATGGTGCAGCGCACCTTTCCGGAGGGGCTGCACATCCCAGTCCAGAACGGCGGAGCGGAGGTCTGCCACGGGGTCGTCGAGCGCAACGCCCAAGAGGGCGTGACCTGGATCAGCTCGTTCGTCTCGGACGACAAGACCCGCACGTTTTGCATCTACGACGCGCCTTCCCCCGAAGCGATCCGCAAGACCGCTGCCAGCAACGAGCTACCGGTCGACGAGATCACGCGGGTGAGCGTGCTCGACCCGTACTTCTACTCATGACCAGGAGGACAACCATGTTCAAACGCCATCTGATCAAGCGCTCGCTCGCGAGCGGTCTGGTGATCGCCGCCGTGGGCTTCCCGTCAGCGGCACAGGCGATGCTGTACGGCGGGCCGAGCGGCGCATCGACGCCGGCGGCGAGCCCCGGGCTGACCGCTACGTCGGCTCAGGATCGGCTCGCTCAACTGCAGAGCAACGTTCAGCGGCGGTTTGCCGATCAGGGCGGCTGGCCTTCGGCTACGTCCGCCACCCCCTCGATGGCGACGGCGCCCAGCGGGTTCCAATGGGGCGACGCCGCGATCGGCGCGGGCGCGGCAGCCGTGCTGCTGGGCGTGGGAGCGCTCGGCACAGGCGCAACGCGTCGTCGCCGCCAGCCCGTCATTGGCTGACGGCTGAGGCTGGCCGGGGGTTGAGCTATATCCCCCGGCCGGCCCGCTTGTTGAAAGCTGTACCGGCGAGGAGGATGATTACATCGTGGGACCGGCTGGGGCATTAGAAACTTCGGGGCTGCTTGAGCGCGCAGCGCAGCTCTCCATGCTTGGCGACTGTCTGGCGGAAGTGGTTGAGCGGTCTCGCGGGCACGCGGCGCTCGTGCGCGGCGAAGCCGGGATCGGAAAGACCGCGCTGTTGCGGGCCTTCTGCGACGACCTTGACGCTCGCTGGCGGGTTGTGTGGGCCGCTTGCGATCCGTTGTACACGCCACGACCGCTCGGTCCGTTGCTCGACATCGCGCGAGCCACGGACGGGGAATTGCGGACGCGAGTTGAACGCGGCGCGAAGCCGCACGACGTCGCTGCCGCTCTGCTCGGCGAGCTCGAGTCGTCCGCGCCAACCGTGCTCGTCCTCGAGGACGTCCATTGGGCCGATGAGGCGACGCTCGATGTGCTCCGGCTCGTGGCACGCCGGGTCAACGCGGTGCAGGTGCTGTTCGTTGTGAGCTATCGCGACGAGCAGCTGCATCGCGCCCACCCGCTGCGGGTCCTGCTCGGCGAGCTTCCCGGAGGCGGAGCGGTCACGCGGATCGAGCTTGCCAGCCTGTCGAGAGAGGCCGTCGCAGCGCTAGCGGATGCCTCGGCAATCAGTGCCGACGAGCTGTATGAGAAGACGGCTGGGAATCCGTTCTTCGTGACCGAGTCGCTCGCGGCGGGGAGCGAGCGGGTGCCGCCGACGGTGCGCGACGCTGTGCTCGCGCGCGCCGCGCGGCTGACCGCTGAGGCGCGAGCGTTGCTTGACGCGGTTGCAATTGTGCCGCAGCGGGCTGAGGTTTGGCTGCTTGAGGCGCTGACCGAGGGCGCGCTTGGGGCGCTCGACGAGTGCCTGAGCTCGGGAATCCTTAGAACTGAGGCAGATGGCGTGGCGTTCCGCCACGAACTTTCGCGGCTTGCCATCGAGGAGTCGCTCGCGCCGGACCGTGCCGTCGCATTTCATCGCCGCGCCCTGGCCGCGCTGGCGCAACCGGCGATCGGGGCGCCGGACCTTGCCAGGCTCGCGCATCACGCCGAAGCGGCCGGCGACTCCGAAGCGGTGCTTCGGTTCGCTCCCTCCGCGGCTGAGCAAGCCGCGTCCGCAGGCTCGCATTGGGAGGCGCAGGCGCAGTATGGGCGCGCGCTGAAGTTCGGGGAGCGACTCGCACCCGAGGCGCGTGCCGATCTGCTTGAGCGCCTCGCGACAGAGGGCTACCTGACCGACATGCGCGATGAAGCGCTCGCCGCGCTGGACGAGGCCGTTGAGATTCATAGACGCCGAGGCGACGCCCTCAAGCAAGGAGAGATGCAGCAGCGACGTGCGGTCATGCTCACATGCATTGCCCGTGGCGCCGAGGCGAGGGAGGCCGTTCATGACGCTGTGGCGATCCTCGAGCGAGAGCCACCAGGCCGCGAGTTAGCGCGGAGCTACAGCACGCTGGCAGAGATCGCGATGAGAGCTGATGAGGCCGAGGAGGCGATCCAGTGGGGTTCCCGCGCGATTGCGCTCGCGGAGCGCGTCGGCGACGCCGAGGCGCTCGTGCTGGCTCTCAACAGCGTCGGGGTTGTGGAGCTTTCGCGCGGTGCCCCCGAAGGTCGAGAGAAGCTCGAGCGCTGCCTCAAGCTGGCCAAGGAGACCGAATTGATCACCGAGGCGGGAAGGGCGTACATCAACCTGATCGCGGCGCTTTCCCTTGTCCGCGATTGGGCTGCGGTCGACCGATACGCCGCTGCTGGGATCGACTACTGCCGCGAGCGAGGCCTCGACGCATGGCTTGACTATCTCGTCCTTGCCACGGCCGAGTCGGCGCTCGTGCAGGGGCGGTGGACCGAGGCGTCCGACACTGCTGCTTCGATCCTCGCGCAGCCACGAAGCCCGGTGATCGGACCCCGCGCCGGCGCCCTACAGGTGCTCGCGCTCGTACGAGCGCGGCGCGGGGACCCCGAGTACTGGCCGCTGCTCGATGAAGCGCTCGAGATCGCACGCAAGATGAACGAGGTGCAGTACCTCGCGCCGATGGCAGCCGCCCGCGCGGAGGCTGCCTGGCTCGAAGGCAGAGCAGAGGTGATCGGGGAGGAGACGGACACGGCATTTGAGCTCGCCATCGAGACGCGGGCGCCGACGCACGTCGGCGAGCTCGCGTGCTGGCGCTGGCGCGCCGGACTGCTGACGGAGCCTCCGGCCGGTAGCGATGAGCTGCACCGCCTCGAGATGGCGGGCGAGTGGAAGCGAGCCGCCGAGGCGTGGCGAGAGAACAATTGCCCCTACGATGCAGCGCTCGCGCTGGCTGGCTCTGGCGACGAGGCAGCGCTGCGCCAGGCGCTCGATGAGCTGCAGGCCCTCGGCGCGCGGCCGGCCGCCGCGATCGTCGCTCGCCGGTTGCGTGAGCTAGGGGTACGTGGAGTGCCGCGCGGGCCCCGCCCGCAGACACGCGAGAACCCCGCCGGGCTCACGGCACGCGAACTCGAGGTGCTCGCGCTAGTGGCGGAGGGACTGCGCAACGCGCAGATCGCCGAGCGCCTCGTCGTCTCGGACAAGACCGTCGACCATCATGTCTCGGCCATCCTGCGCAAGCTCGACGTGAGGACGCGCGGAGAAGCCGCCGCTGCCGCGGTTCGGTTCGGACTGATCCAGCCTTAGATCTCACGCCAGCGGCCGACGCCGCGTTATAGCGGTATGAAATGCACGACGATCAGAAGCCCGATCGGCGAACTGATGCTCGCCGGTGACGAGCGCGGCCTCGCGCGGCTCGAGATGTATCCGTTCTCGATCGACGCTGCGTGGGAGCGCGACGACGATCACTTCGTCGACGTGTCCCGCCAGCTGGGCGAATACTTCGCGGCTGACCGCCGCGAGTTTGAGCTCAAACTCGCCCTCGCGGGCAACAAGTTCGAGCTCGCAGTCTGGGCAGCCCTGCTGGAGATCCCCTACGGCGAGACCGTCAGCTACGGCGGTATCGCGCGCGGGATCGGCCATCCCGACGCACCTCGAGCGGTGGGTGTCGCCAACGGCCGCAACCCGGTGGCGGTGATCGTGCCCTGCCATCGGGTGATCGGAGCGGACGGGAGCCTCACCGGCTACGGCGGCGGCCTCGACCGCAAGCGGTTCCTGCTTGAGCTCGAGTCGGGTGTACTGCCGCTCAGCGCGTAAGGCTGCGACCGGGCGGGCTGTGAGGCCCGCCCATGGCCGCCCGGTCATAGATCGCCCCTAACTACTTACGTCCCAGGACTTTGTGTCTGCCTGGGGGCGAGACACTCCCGACCGCCGGGTCAGGCCGCCGGCTTTGGGCCGGCGCGGGGCCCGGCTGGGCGTACACCCTGGCCGAGTGGGCAATCCGCCGGACGGCAAATATTAGATCAGTGCGATGAGTTTGAAGCGTGAGCGCGGTCTATAGAACTACGATGCCCGCGATGGCACTGATCCGCTTGCGCGAACCGCTGAAGCGACTTGCTGACGGCCGGGCGGAACACACGCTCGCGGGCGCGACGGTGATCGATCTGCTGCGCGAGCTCGAGCGTGGCCGCCCGCCGCTGGCCGGGTGGATTCTCGACGAGCGTGGACGCGTTCGCAGACACATCAACGTGTTCGTGAACGGCGAGCTGGCCGGCGCCGATACGGCGGTCGCCGACCACGACCGCGTCGACGTGATCCCCGCTATCTCCGGAGGCAGCAGATGACTGAGCTTGTGGTCGGTACACGGAAGGGCTTGTTTGTCCTCGATGGCGAGCCGGGCGGCTTCTCGGTCGGCGCGCGCGCGTTCGCAGGCGAATCGGTCGAGTACGGCATCCGCGATCCGCGCAGCGGCCGGCTGTTCGCCGCAGTGACCTCCCCCTTCTACGGCCCGAAGCTCTTCTTCTCGGACGACGCCGGAGGTGACTGGGAGCAGGCGACCGGCATCGCGCTGCCCGAGGGAGGTGAGCATGCGCTCAACCGCATCTGGGTGATCGCGCCCGGGGAAGAGGACGGAACGTTGTACGCCGGCGGCGATCCGGGCGTCCTATTTGAGAGCCGCGACGGCGGCGAGACCTGGGAGCTCAACCGCGCGCTGTGGGAGGAGCCGACGCGCTCGCGCTGGCAGCCGGGCGGCGGCGGCCTGTGCTTGCACTCGATCGTGACGTGGCCCGGCGAACCACAGCGCCTGGCTATTGGAATCTCCGCCGCCGGCGTATGGCTGACCGACGATGGCGGTTCAAGCTGGCGCATGGGCAATGAGGGTCTCGTCGCGCGCTACCTGCCTGACGAGGTCGCGGAGTTCGTGCCGGAAGGACCGCCAGACCAGATCGCATTGTGCGTTCACCGTGTTCAGCGGGCGCGCAGGCAACCGGAGCGGATGTTTCTCCAGTTCCACGGCGGGGTCTACCGCTCCGACAACGCGGGCGAAAGCTGGTCTGAGATCGGCGACGGGCTGCCATCGGACTTCGGGTTCCCGCTCGCGCTCGATCCCGCCGATCCCGACAGCGCGTATGTGATCCCGCTGACCGCCGACCTGGATCGCGTTACGCCCGAAGGCAACGTCCGGGTGTACGAGACCCGCGATGCGGGTTCGAGCTGGACGGCTCGGGGTGAGGGCCTGCCCGCTGAGCACTCCTACCTCACGATCCTCCGCGAGGCCTTCGACTCGACCGGCGAGGGCGATGGGCTCGAGCTGTACTTCGGAGCGACATCGGGCGAGGTGTTCGGCTCGCGGGATGCGGGCGCCAGCTGGTTCACCGTCTCCCCGCGGCTGGCGCCGGTTCTGTCGGTTTCGGCGCCATAGCCGTCGCGTCCTCGTCAATGACAGCGCGGGACTCTGAGCATCGTGTGGCATCGGTCCACCAATCGCGCTAGGGTTGGCGCGTCGGCGGCAGCCCGCCGCTGGCAGGAGGGCGACCACAGGTGCCGAACCTAAGGGCCACCACCTTTACCCACTGATGGAGGAGCGTGCCGTGAACATGGACAACGTTTCCCGAGACGATTGGATCGTCGGGGGGGTTGCGCTGCTGCTGGCGATCTCCCTGCTGTTCTTCCCGTGGTACAGCATCAGCGTCGGACCCTTCTCGTCTGACCGGGCGGCGACGAGCTCGCCGTATGCGATCTGGGGCGTGCTTGCGCTGATCACCTCGCTTGTGTTGCTGGCCGACCTTGCGGTCGAGCGGCTGTCGCCACAGACGAAGCTCCCCGCGATCAGCGACAGCCGCACCACGACCCGGATGGCAATCGTGGGTCTCACGCTGCTGCTGCTCGTGATCAAGTTCCTGGCGCACGTTGGCAGCTTCGGGTGGGGTTTCTTCGTCAGCCTTGTCGTGCTGATCGCGCTCGCTTACTTCGCATTCACGGAGTACAACGCGGCGCCCGCGGGACCCACGGCC
>Ga0102924_1006383_pt1 | contig 11085 bp, 9 predicted proteins | sample PaiPotPPM11metaG_FD_80116 | JGI IMG/M metagenome (GOLD analysis project Ga0102924, IMG submission 80116) | Iron sulfur acid spring bacterial and archeal communities from Banff, Canada, to study Microbial Dark Matter (Phase II) - Paint Pots PPM... ...
CCGCAGGGTCTTGTGGGTCGTGAACGTGACCACGTCCGCGAACGGGACCGGCGAGGGGTGCACCCCGCCCACGACAAGCCCGGCGATGTGGGCGGCGTCGACGAGCAGGAGCGCGCCGACGTCGTCGGCGATGGCGCGGAACGCCTCGAAGTCGATGACCCGTGGGTAGGCGGTGGCGCCGGCCACGATGAGCTTGGGTCGCTCAGCGCGAGCGAGTGCCGCGACGGCGTCGTAGTCGAGCCGCTCGGTGGCGTCGTCGACGCCGTAGGCGACGAACCGGTACAGCCGGCCGCTGAAGTTCACCGGCGATCCGTGGGTGAGGTGCCCGCCTTGGTCGAGCCGCATCCCCAGCACGACGTCACCGGGGTCGAGCAGCGCCAGGTAGGCCGCCATGTTGGCGTTGGCGCCGGAGTGCGGCTGGACGTTGGCGTGCTCGGCGTCGAACAGCGCGCACGCCCGCTGGCGCGCCAGCTCCTCGGCTTCGTCGACGACCGCGTTGCCGCCGTAGTACCGGCGACCGGGGTAGCCCTCCGAGTACTTGTTCGTCAGCACTGAGCCCTGCGCGGCGAGCACGGCCGGGGACGTGAAGTTCTCCGAGGCGATGAGCTGGATGGTGGTGTTCTGTCGCTCCAGCTCGCGGGCGATGACGTCCGCGATCTCTGGGTCCTCGACCTCGAGGGCAGCGGAGCGCTCGGGCACCGGGTCACCTCCTGGAGCCCGCGGTCGACACCGGCAAACCCGGACGGCGGGGATCCGGGCGCCTCCAGCCAGCGCAGCGAGTCTAGGGGCCGACTCCCGCCACACCCGGGGGGCTTCCCGGCGTCGCCGACCGAGCTCGGACCGCCGCCGACCGCCGCCGAGCCAGCCGGAGGCGGCGGGCGGGCCGGCATCCCAGCTGCCCGGCCCCCTGCCGGCCTTCGTCGGATCCGCTCGAATGGGATCAATCGGCCAAACCATCCCTCCCGCCTCAACAGCCACTCTCCGTGGCGATCTGGGAGTCAAGCGGCCACTCTCCGTTGCCGAGAACGCTCGAGAGCGGAACTTTGGGAGCTGAGGAGGGACGGCATGGAGCAGCGGTCGGGCACCGTGAAGCCTCGGGCGCGTCTCGGACTGCTCGGCGCGGTGGCGGTCCTGGCGGTGGCCGGGGCGGCCTGCGGGCCGTTCGGGTCCGCGCCGCCGGCCCCGCCACCCCCAGCGCCGGTGAGCGCCCAGCAGCCGCCGTCGACGACCACGACGACCGCCCCGCCCAGCACGACAACGACCGGCCCGCCGTCGACGGGCGGATCGTCGGGCTCCAACGCGGGCCGGGTGGGCGTGGACAGCTCGCTGTTCTGGGTCGACGAGGCCACGTCGACCAACGCGCTCCGGACCCTCGCCCAGGGTGGGGTCACCTGGAATCGCACCGACTTCCTGTGGGGGTCGATCGAGCCGAGCCCTGGTCAGTGGAACTGGAGCCGCAGCGACCAGCTGATCGCGGCGTCGGCGACGACGAACACCAATGTCCTGGCTGAGCTCGACTACTCGGCGCCGTGGGCGTCCTCGGACCCGAGCGGCCAGGGGAACCAGTACTACCCGCCGCGGAACCCGTCCGATTACGCCGCCTTCGCGTCGGCGGTGGTGCGCCGCTACGGCCCCAACGGGTCGTTCTGGTCGAGTCGCCCGGACCTGACCGTGCACCCGCTGGCGGCCGTCGAGATCTGGAACGAGCCGTGGGGCGACTGGTTCTGGAAGCCGAACCCGGATCCGGCCGCTTATGGACAGCTCGTGACCGCCGCCGGGGCGGCGATCCGCAGCGCCAACCCCACGGTGAAGATCGTCGTCCCCGGCGACCCCGACGCGACCCGCAGCGACGGTGCACCGCAAGCCTGGCTGCAGCCGCTGCTGTCCACACCGAACCTGGGCGCCTACGTCGACGCGTGGAGCGTCCACCCGTACCCGGACCCGATCTCGAACAGCCCGCAGGTGGCGAGCCCACTCGAGTACTCGTACCAGCGGGTGAGCGAGACCCAGAGCATCGCTTCGGGCGCCGGCGTCAGCCGGCCGGTGTGGATCACCGAGATCGGCTGGACCACCGCCAGCACGAGCGGCGGCGTCTCCCTGGCCACCCAGCAGCAGTACCTGTCGCAGGCGCTCAGCACCGCGCTGGGTCCGTGGCGCAACTACGTGGAGCACACCTTCGTCTACTGCTGGGACCAGGACGGCACCAACCCCTCCGACCCGCAGCAGCACTACGGGCTGCGCAACAGCGACGGAACGATGAAGCCGGCGTGGTCGGCGGTGACCGCCGCCGCCAGCAGCTGATCAGGACGAGCCGACCGCCACCCCCGGCTCCACCCGGAGAAAGTCGGCCGCTCGCCGTCGGACCGGGTCCAGATCGTCCACGAACGCGCCTGGCACCTGCAGCCACGGATGGCGGCCCTTCAGCTCCTTGTGGAGCGCGAAGTTGACGATGAGGGTCGAGCGGTCCCGGCGGCGAGGCTTGGACCCGGTGTGGAAGCCGGAGGTGTCGGCCAGGATCACGTCCCCGGCCCGTCCGGTGACCGGGACCACCCGATCGGCCCCGTAGAGCTCCTCGAGCTGGGACCGGGTCCACAGGTACCGGGCCGTCCAGCCCGGGGGGCGGCCCCGGTGGCTGCCCCGCACGTAGAGGAACGGGCCTCCGTCCTCATCGACGTCGTTGAGGTAGGTGAAGACCTTGATGATCCGGAACGCGTTGGGGTCGGAGTGGAAGAGGTACAGGTCACCCGAACCGGTGAGATCGTTCACGAAGCTGTGCCGCAGGTCGGCACCGGTGATCGCAGCCGGGCACCGGAAGTACGCGGAGGCCAGGTCGAGCACGGCGGGGTCGAAGGCGAGCTGCAGCGCGGTGGGGCAGCGCAGCAGCGGCTCATCCACCGCCACCGCGTTCGTGCGCGATCGGTAGCGGTCGGGACCGGCGGCAACGTCGGCGCGGTCCACCCGGGCGTCCGGCCGCTCCCCGTCGCCTCGCGGGCCTGCGGCGTCGTCGCGCACCGGGTCGAGCGACTCCGGATCGTGCAGGCACGTGGCCAGCTCGGCGGCCAGCTCGTCGACCACGGCCCGGTCCGTGTGCCCACGGAGCACGACGAAGCCATCCCGGTCGAGGGTCGCGACCTCGGCCGACGGCGAACGCGCCCACCCCGCGCCGCGACACCGCAGGGACCGCTCGGCTCGGCGCCGCTCGTAGTCAAGGCGGCGGAGACCGGTCAGCATCGGCTCGATGGGTCGCCGAGCGACGAGTCTGCGCAGCTGCGCCCGGAGGTTCGCGGCTCCTCCTCTCCTGGCTGAAGCGAGGCCGTCAATTCTGGCGCGCCCACGACCACGCGCCGTCGACGCAGCCGACGGCCTCGACCACTGGCTTTAGCCCCCGCCGGTGGCGGCGGCCGCCCGCAGCACGGCCAGCGTCTGGTCGGCGGCGCTGGACCAGCGGTACCGGGCCGCGAGCTCGGTGCCGGCCCGCACCAGCCGCTCCCGGTCGTGGCGGGCCGCGTCGAGGCCGTCGGCCCACGCCGCGGCGGTGCGGGACCCGACGACGATCGCGGCCGACCCGGCGATCTCCTCCAGCGCCCCCGACTGGCCGGCGACGACCACCGGGGTGCCGCAGGCCATCGCCTCGAGGGGCACGATGCCGAAGCCCTCGGCCAGCGAGGGCGCGGCCACCACGTCCGCGGCCCGGTACAGCGACAGCAGCTCGTCGTCGGTGACCGGACCGAGGCGATGGCACCCGGGCAGCGCGTCCGCGGTGGCAGCCAGCTCGGCGCCGCGGTCACCGACCGCGCCGGCGAGCACCAGCGGCCAAGGCGCGCCGCGGGTGGCCGCGAGGCGGGCGGCGTCAAACAGGACCTCGAGGCCCTTCCGGCGCTCGAGGGTCCCGACGACGAGCACGAAAGAGTGGTCGAGCTGCCATCGGTCTCGGACCGTGGAGCGAGCGGCGGCGCGGTCACCGGGGCGGAACTGCTCGTCGACGCCGTTCCCGACCACAGTGACATGGTCGCCGGCCACGCCGAGCACGCGCTCGATCTGCCGCCGGGTCCAGTCCGACACCGCGATGACCCGCGTGGCGTGGCGAACCGAGTCCCCGAGGGCCCGGAAGCCGAGCTGGGCGCGCAGAGACTTGGTGTGCGCCATCGTCAGCGGCGTCAGGTCGTGGACCGTGACGACGGTCGGCGCCGCAACGTGGTGCGGGAGCACCATCTCGGGCGCCCAGTACACGTCAGGCCGTTCCCGTGCCACCCAACGGCGGACGAACAGGTTGCGCCACATCCCGCTGCCAGGTCGGTGCGCCGCCACCTCGCGGACACCGTCGATCCGCGAGAAATGGCGGCGGCTGGTGTTGGCCAGCAGCGTGAGCTCGACGTCAGGGTGACGCTGGAGTTGGCGCACGAGCCGGTCGGTGTACTTGGGGATGCCGCTCCAGCCGCTCGCCAGCGCGGTGGCGTCGACCGCGACATGCATCACACCGGGCCGGGCGATCGGCGCGCCGCTCATGACGAGCCTCGTCCACGATCCGTGCCGAGTTCGACGGTCCAGTAACGCTCTGGCTCGGCCAGCGCCTCGTCGAGGCGGGGCAACCCGGTCCGCAGGTGCTCAAGCTGCGAGTCGTAACACCGAGCGGCACGCTGTTTGCGGTCGTCGACTGCCGGTACCGGGGCGAGCGCCCGGAGCATCACCCGGCGCTCGAGCTGGCGGAGGCGCCGCCGGCGCTCGCCGGGGAACGCATGCGCGTAGGGCACGTCCTCGTACAGGTAGCAGCGCCACGGCGCCTGCGCGGCGAGGCGCAGACAGGCGTTGCTGACCGCGGCGTGATCGGGATGGTGCAGACCGAGGGGGGCGACAACCGAGTTGGGCCGCAGCGCGGCGAGCGCATCGTGGAGCGCTGGGGTGACCTGCTGTCCCTCCGGCCGACGGGCCCGCATCCACGCGAGGCGGCGCGCAACGAGGGCCCGCGCGGCGCGGGCGGCCAGGTTGGTTGCGGTTGCGTCGCGTCGGATCACCAGGTACTCGGCGTCGAGGCCGTCGAGCCACACCGGCCGCGCCCCGACCGTGTTGAGGGCCTGGACGTCCTCCGCCCGACGCGCCTGCAACGCATCGGGCGCGTAACGCTGCCCGGTGGTCTTGGCGTTCCAGCCGGCGTGGACCCGCCGCGCCGGCGCGCCGGCGAGGACGGTGAGCACCGTCATACCCGGATGGGCGGTCAGGTAATGGCCGCAGGACATCACGACGTCGTCCAGGTGCGGCGACACGAAGCACACCGGGTCGGCGGGCTCGAAGACGGGCAGATGTGTGGTCCCGCTCATGGCGCGGTGCTGGCTGGGCCCGTGCGTCGCGGTCAAGGCGAGCGCGGTCCGGCCGTCGTTCAGGGTAGGCGAAGTGCGGCCCACCGCCGGGCATCCTCGCGGCGCCGTAGGTGCCGAGCGCGCGGGGCTAGCGGTGGTCGCCGTTCGACGCCCGCGCGGCGGTCGCCGAGCGCGGCGCCATCAAGCCGAAGCGGGCGCACAGCCGACCGACGTCGTGCCGGTCGACCGCGCGGAGTGCGTAGCCGTGGTGGAGCACCAGCTGCCCTTCCGCCGACACGCATGGAACGGAGCGACCAGCGACGGTACCGACGGCGACGAGAGAATCGTCGAGGTCGTCGACCGGGAGCAGCTCGACGGTGCGGCCTGCCCGGTTCCCGAGGATCACCCGCTCGGGCAGCCACCGCCCCGGTGAGCCCTCGTCAGGCGTCACCGCGAAGCCGCGACGCTCGAACGCCTCGATCAGACGGTGTTCGTCGCCCTCGGTGGAGCGCGCGCGGCTGATCACAACGTCCACGTCGCTGTGGGGGCGAGTGTGCTCGCCGAGCAGCGCGTCGACGCCCCAGCCCCCGACGAGCCAGGCCGGGACCCCCTCGGCCTCGAAGAGGTCCAGCACCTGCAGGACGTCGGCGGGTCGCGCCGCCGTGAGTCGGCCGCGCAGGCGCGCGTACGCCGACGTCTCGAGCACCGCTCGCAGCGGCGATCGCCGCAGCAGGTCGTGGACTGCGCGCGCCACCCGGACCCCGGCCTGCCGGCCCGAAGCCCGCCGCGGCGCCGGCCGGCGCCGGTCCCCGGCCGGCTCGGCGGCCACGTCCCCGGGGTCCACACCTAGTTGAACGTTCGACAACTTGCCCACCCCTCCCGCGCCCAAGCGGGTACCCCGACCACTGTAGGTCACCGACAACGGGGCAGCAGCACCGGGATTTCACCCTCCGTGACCGGCGACCCCGAGTCAGGCCGAAGCCGGGCCGGGCAGGGCGCACCGGGCCCGCACGACCCAGCGGCCCCGGTGTTGGCGCAGCAGCCACACCTCCCGGGCGACCGCCTCGATCGGGAGCCGGCGGATGACGTCGGCCTCGAGTCCCTCCGGCTCCGGACCCCCCTCGAGCACGGTGAGGTGGGGCACCACCTCGTCGTACGCACCCTCGTAGGGGGGCGACTCCGGCCATCTCGCCAGCAGCGCTTCGGTGAGCGCCTGGAACGGTGTCGCCGGTTCCGGGGCGAGGTACAGCACACCCGGGAACCGCCCGGTGCGAGTCAACCGGAACGTGAACGACTGGAACCGGCCGAGCAGCGCCGAGAGCTCGGCGATCGTGTCGTCGGTGACACCGCCCGCGGGGCGGAACGGGAACACCAGCGTGACGTGCCGGGGTAGCTCGTCACCGCCCTCGGTCCCCACGGCCGCGACCAACGAGTCGGCTTCGGGGACCGGCACGAGCAGCGCATAGACGTCACGTCGCCACGCCAGCACTGCGTGAACCGCCGACCGCAAGCGTCTCACCGCGTACCCCGCGCCAACGCGTCGTGGCGGCCCCGGGCTTGTCCGGGTCGGACCAAAGTCGACCGCGCGCGGATCCAGCCAGCACAATGCAGCCGGTGAGCGCGACGGATGCCCGGGCCGCCCTGGTCGAATACCTCGAACGGTCGGCGGCGGCGAACAGCGGAGCACCGGACACCGCCCGTGGGCCATTGCGACGCGTTGGGCGGCGCGTGATCGGACCCGGCACTCGCTATCGGGTTCGTCGGGCGCTCACCCATCTCGTGGCGCGGCGAGAGCGCCGCAAGGCGGCCAGCCGGGCCCGGGCCGGCCCGATGCGCATCCACCTGGCCAGCGGCCTCGAGCGCAAGCCGGGATGGGTGAACGTGGACCTGTTCGGTCACCCCGTCGACGTCGCTTGGGATCTCAGCCGCCCCCTGCCACTGCCGGACGCCAGCGTGGACGCCATCTTCAACGAGCATTTCCTCGGCTACCTCACCGTGGAGCAGGCACTGCACATGCTCGAGGAATGCCACCGGCTGCTGCGACCCGGCGGGGTCCTGCGGTCCGGCGTGCCCGACTGCGGTCGACCCGAGGCCGCATGGCCGGGGACCCCGACCCGCCTGCTGGGGTTACAACTGTACTTCGTCAGCGACCCGAGCTCTCGGACCATGTTCGACGACGCGACGCTGCGGCTGGTGACCGAGGCGGCGGGGTTCCGCGGCGTGCAGGCTCGCGCACACGGCGACTCGGCGATCGAGCCATGCCCCGACACCGAGGCGCGCGCGGTCGGCACGCTGTACGTCGAAGGCACCAAGTAGTCGTCATCCGAGCCCGCGCCAACGGCGCGCGAACTGGTGACCATCACCACCGATCGCGGTCTTCACCGCGTAGTCTCGCTCCGGTGGCCGCGCCGCTACGTGCGCTCTTCTACAACGAAGGCGCCATCGGCACGGGGGTGCTCGGTCACGCTGCGATGGCTCAGACGCTCAGTGCGAGCACCGCCGCCCGTGAAGACCTGACAGCTCGACACATCGGACCCGGGCCCGAGGGGCCGCTCGCGCGCCTCATCGAACACCCGGTTCCGGGGCTCTTCGCGCTGAGCCTGGACCTCCAGCCGACCCGCTGGCACCTCGTCCAGAGCCGCCGGGCCCGTCGGGCCGTCCGACGCGCCCTCCGAGACGGTCCCGCCGACGTCCTGCTCGTGCATAGCCACGTCAGCGCGCTGCTTCTCGCGCCGATCATGCGTCGATGGCCGACCTTCCTGTCCGTCGACTCGCTCATCGAGTCGTACACGAGGCTCGGGGTGTGGCAGCGGGTCCGGCCGTGGACGAACGCGACCTTGGCGCTCAGCCTCCTCCTCGAGCGGCGGGCCCTGCGCCAGGCGCACACGGTGCTGGCCTGGACCCGGTGGGCGGCCGACGACGCGACGCGGACCGCGCCTGGGGCCCGGGTACTGGTCTGGAACCCTGGAGTCGATGTCACCCGCTTCCGACCCGCTTCGAACGCGCCGGGGGCCAAGACCCGGATCCTGTTCGTCGGCGCGCGGTTCGACGCCAAGGGCGGCGCCGATCTGCTGACGGCGCTCGGCTCCGATCTCGGCGCCCGTTTCGAGTTGGACGTCGTAAGCCAGGAGGAACCCCCGGCCGCGCCCGGCCTCCGCTGGCACCGGCTCGGCCCCGGCGACGACCGCCTCGTCGCCCTGTACCAGCAGGCCGATCTCTTCTGCCTGCCAAGCTACGTCGACGCGGCGCCCAACTCCGTCGTCGAGGCGCTCGCGTCGGGCACCGCGGTCGTGGGGTCCGATGTCGGCGGCGTCCCGGATCTCGTCGGCGACGCCGGTGTGATCGTGGCTCGTGGCGACCGCCGAGCGCTGCGCGAGACGCTGCTCGCCCTGGCGGCGGACCCCGACCGGAGGGATCGACTCGGGCGCGCGGGCCGTGCTCGCGCTGAGCAGCGCTTCGACTCGCGCCGCCAGACCGCCCGGCTCCTGGACCTGCTGCGCGAGGCCCGATGAGCGACGCGGGCGATTTCGGCGTTCCCACGCAAGCGACCCGCCCCGCGGCGCGCGGGTTCGTCCACCTCGCTTCGTCACGCGTGGTCGCGACCGCGCTGCTGTTCATCTCGTTCGCGATCACCGCCTCGGCGCTCGGGCCCAGCGGTCTCGGGGTCTATGCCTTCGCGCTCGCCACCGTCGCCTTGTTCCAGTACGTCGCCGACTTCGGCTTCCAGACCGCCGTGAACCGGGAGATCTCCCAGCAGCCGGACAAGGAACCGCGACTCCTCCCCAACCTCATCTACCTCCGGCTCGGCAGCGGCGCCCTCACCTACGGGGCGATGGTCGGCCTCCTAGCGGTGGCCGGCTACGCGCAGAACCAACGCGCGGCGGCGACGGTGGCGGGGCTGCTCCTGCTGACGCTCGCGCTCGAGCCCGTTCGGGTGCCGCTCGAGGTGCGGCTCCGCGTCGCGTGGCCGGCCACGGTCGAGGCCGGCGAGGCGGTGGTCTTCGCGGCGGGCACCGCCGCGCTGGCGCTGCTTGGCGCCGGCCCGCTGACGTTCGTCTGGCTGTACGTCGCCGCCAACACGCTGACCGAGGTGCTCATCGCGCCGGCGTCGCTCCGGCTCACCCGACTTCGCTGGCGGCCGCGGCCAGCCGTCATGCTCAACATCGCCCGGATCTCGTGGTCGATCGGGCTCGTCAACCTGATCACGACCGTGTACTACGGCGTCGACACGCTGATCCTGGCGCAGTTCCACTCGTCGGCGTCGGTCGGTCAGTACGGCGCCGCCTACCGGGTGCTCACGACGATCGGAGTCATCCCCGCGATCGTCATGGTGCTGGCCCGGCCGGTGCTCGCCCGCAGCAGTGCCGAGAGCCGCGAGCTGCTGCAGCGGCGATCGGCTCGCATCGCCCGGGTGCTGCTCGTGCTGGCGATCCCGGTCGCCATCGGCGGCGCGATGACCGTGTTCCGGGCGTTCACCCAACTGCCCGGGTTCGCCAGCTACCACTCCGGCGGCGTGGCGCTGGCGATCCTGTGCCCGGCGGCCGGTTTCATCTTCCTTGCCGCGCTAGCCCAGGCGGTGCTGCTCGTCGCGCATCGGGAACGGGCGCTGGTGTGGATCTCGACGTCATCGCTGCTGCTGACGCTGGTTGCCTGCTTCGCCCTCATCCCGCCGTACTCGCTGGTAGGCGCGGCAGTCGCGACCACGATCACCGAAGGGTTCGTGCTGCTGGTGTCGCTGGTAGCCACCCGTCGCCTGGTCGGTGTCTCGGTTGTCGACGCGTCCGCGGGCCGGCTGCTGGGCCCGGCGGTGCTGCTCGCCGCCGCGCTGGTGCCCTGCTACTACCTGCCGCCGTTCGCCCAGATCGGCGTCGGCGTCGTCGTCTACCTGCTGGCGCTGCCGGCCTGCGGCGCCATCACCTGGCAGGACCTGGAGGGGTTCGCCGACCCGGACGGACCGCTGGCCGTCGTCGTGGCCGAGCCTGCCGCGGGACCGCGCGCGGTCTCGTTGGCGGAGCAGCTCGCTCGCACGCGGCGGGTGCGGCTGGTGCTGCTCTCGGTCGCCGCGTCACCCGGCGGCCTCCCGGACCTCGAGATCCGCCAGTCCGACGGCTACCGCTTGGGCGCGGTGCGCGAGGTGCTGTCGGGCGCGGTGGCGTGTCACATTGTGGGCGGATCCCCGGACCTGCAGCTGCGGGTCGCGGCGGCTGCGCGGATGGTCGGGGTACCGGCCGTGACCGCCGAGGGCGCCGACCGTTCAGCGTGGCAGCACCGGCCGCTGCGGAGGACCCTCTGGCACATCGTGTCGGACACTCGGTCCGGCTCGTCATGACGCTGCTCTTCCTCGGGGACGCGTTCCCGTTCCCGACCACGACCGGCGGCCGCGAGCGCGACCTGCAGCTGGCCCGGGTGCTTGCGGAGTCGCTCGACGTCGAGCTCGTGGTCCTCGGTGCCGGCACGCCGCACCAACCGGAGCGGTTCCGGCTCGTCAGCGCGGGGCCGAAACCGTCCCGGCTGCGGGCGCTGCTCACGTCGTGGCGGCTTCCGTACGAGGTCACGCGCCACGACAGCCGCCGTCTGCGACGCGTTGTCAGGTCCCGGCGCTGGTCGACCGTGCAGGCCTCGCACGCGTACACGATGCGCCCCGCCCTCGTGGCCGGGGCGCCGGTTGTGCTCGACGCCCACAACGTCGAGACCGAGGTCGCCCGGTCGGCAGCCCGCCTCGAGCGGACGCGGAGCCGCCGGGCTCGGGGTGCCTGGGAAGCCCGGAAGCTCGAGCGGTTCGAGCGGGCCC
>Ga0102924_1006384_pt1 | contig 11084 bp, 15 predicted proteins | sample PaiPotPPM11metaG_FD_80116 | JGI IMG/M metagenome (GOLD analysis project Ga0102924, IMG submission 80116) | Iron sulfur acid spring bacterial and archeal communities from Banff, Canada, to study Microbial Dark Matter (Phase II) - Paint Pots PPM... ...
CTCCAGGACCGCAGACTGTCGGCGAAAAAGGCCCGCCAGGGCCGCAGGGGTCTCAGGGTGCGAAAGGCGAACAAGGCGCTCCTGGCCCGGTCGGTCCGGCAGCATCAACCGGCCTGCATGTTGTCAGGCAGGATAAGTGTGATGGCGAGTGCAACCTCGTCTGTAACCAGGGCGAGGCAATTGCTTCTGTGACCTGCCCGGCTGGAAGTGTATCCATCTCAAAGAATGGGGATGCGGAAACTGCATCGTGCAGCAACAGTCCAGGTCCGGCATTGGCCATTTGTTTGAAGTAGGAGGCTGCCTGAGCTATCGGTAATTGATCCGCCGCTTGAGGACGGCGGAAGACTTGAACACTATGACCCGGCGGGGCGGGATCGGCACCTCCTTACCAGTCTTAGGATTGCGGCCGATGCGCTGGCCCTTTTTGCGGACGACAAAAGAGCCGAACGAAGACAGCTTGACCGTCTCGCCGCGTTCCAGACAGTCGGCGATTTCCTTGAGCACAAGCTCAACGAATGTGGCGGATTCGGTTCGCGACAGCCCGACTTTCTGATAGACTGCCTCGCATAAATCCGCTCGGGTGATCGTCTTGCCCGACATACCAGCCCCCTATCAGCAAAGACACATCATCAAACGTATCGTGCTGAAATATCAATGATATTAACGCGGCTGCGGACGGTCAACAGGCTTGCCTGGGGGCGTGCCTGGAAACAAATCCCACGGCCGAGTGCTCGGGCATCGGTTCGAGGTCACCTTGGCATCACGCCCCAAGCCGGACCTTGACGAATGCGAGTCGAACTCACACCAAATTTGCTGCCCTGTTTGGCGGCCAAGTGGGCTGCACTCAAAGAAAGTCCGGTGGCAAAAAATTCGACGGTATCGGCGAGGCCACCCCTTGCGAACAAGCAGGTGGTGCCCATTATCACCTTGGCTCCGCTCAAGCCGCCCTCGCAAATTTCATCATGAAAATCGAACAGTTCGCTTCGGTGTCCCGCTCTCGGGAGACCACTTGGTCCATTTGTCTGACACGACGGGATAAATACCGGATAGGTCGTCAATCGGGATTCAGTGCGTATCAAATACTGTACCGCTCCGTGCGGTTCCGGCAAGACCCATCAGATCGTCAACCGAGCCTGTGAACTCGTCCGTGCCGGAGAGCGGGTATTAGTCCTCCAACCCACAAAAGAACTAATCGAAAAAACCGTTCGGGACGAGTTGCTTTCTCGGCCAATGCCGCCCCGATACCACGTCTATCATGGAAATAATGTCCAGGGGGCCGTTGCCGGGGCAATCACGGAGCACTTCAACAATACCGACGATGAAGGGCAGCTTGTATTCGCGACACATGCCGTTCTGTCATACGTTCGCTATTGGGCAAACAAGCGGGAGTGGCACGTCCTCATCGATGAGGACCTTCAGGTCTTAAGGCATAAATCCCATCAACTGCCGCAGACCCATTCTATCATCACCGACCACATCGATGTTGAGGCGCACAATTCCATCTATGGCCGGGTTGTGGTCAGGGACTTGGCGGAACTCCGCGAGAAGGGACGGAACAAGGACGAGGACGAATTGTTCGGGCAGGTGGCCGAGGCGATCAAAACTCTGACCAACCCACACTGGGAATCCTTCGTCAATATCGAGCAGTATGAGAAACTAAGGAATGGCCTTAGTAAACGTCTTTCCGTCCATTCCGTGTTGAAGCCCGGCGTGCTTGAAGGTTTTGGCTCTATAATCATTGCCGGAGCAAATTTCGAGGACACTGTGCAATTTCGCCTCTGGTCAGACAAAGGCGTTCGCTTCAAGGAAGACCAGGAACTCTGCGGAAATCTTCGTTTCCAATCTCACCGAAACGGACACCTTGTCGATATCCATTATGCAATGGAAAGCCCGTGGTCGAGAAAGCGCCGAGAGGCAAGTGCTAACCCAGAGGAGGAAGACAACAACCTCCTCCGCATTGCTCGGGCGGCGGCCGATCTATTCGACACTGAACAGTTCGTTTGGCAGGCCAACAAGGTAGTCCCGGACCACCTCTTCGGCCCTAACTCGCAGCGCCTTCCCAACAAACCACACGGCCTCAACACATACGATAAAATCCACAACATTGCTTTTCTGTCTGCCCTCAATCCAAACCCCGACCATTTCCGGTTCCTGGAAAGTGTTGGCGTGCCCGGTGACGACGTCCGAACCGCGGTGTACTACTCGGCGGCTTATCAAGCGGTCATGCGGACCTCGATAAGGGATGCCGCCAGCCCGGAACGCAAGAGAATCGTCGTGCCCGACCGGGGCTTGGCCGAGTATCTCCAGGCCAGATTGCCCGGTTCACGGGTTCATAGGCTCGAAGCCGGAGCAGCTGATGAGGCCAAGCCCCGGAAGGCGGGTCGTCCGCGGAAGCATCAATCAAACAAGAAGCGGGTTGCCGAGCAGAGGGCCAAGGCGAAGGCGGAAAAGGTCCGGATACTGAATGGCCTGATTTCGTTGGGTTTTGGCCAGGATGCTCGGAAACACGAGGGTTGCGTGGGGGCGGGCGGAGAGGACCAGACGAGACCGGAGTTCCGTGCTGAAAAGGGTATAAAGCTTATTACCAATTTCGGCACGCAACTCTGCTCCGGCACCCTGTATCCTGCGAAGAACTCACCCTTCCCCTCAGGATACCTTGAAGACGGTGGTGACATTGATTTCTTCGTTGACGCTCTGAAGGCTCTTCACCGCCGAAAATTAACCTGCAAGGAGCAAAACGCACTCATTTCTCCTGCGGTCTTTGATCCCGGCCGAGGCACCGACAAAAAACGGGGCCTCGAAAACATCGTCTACACTCGTCATGTCTGGCTCGATTTCGAGGACGGCGACCTAGGCCCCAAGGAACTAGCCGCTCTCTTTCCTCGCACCAGAATGCTGGTTGTGAACTCCTACAATCATCGGTCAGACAACCCGCGATTCCGGGCTGTGATGCTTTTGGACCAGCCGCTGACCCCCGCCGCCCACGAACTCCTCATTGACAATATTGCCCGGAAGATTGAGGACGCAGGATATTTCATCGACAGAAATACAAAGAGCGGTAAGAATAAAGCCAAGCCCTCGCCTCCAACCGGAAAACTCCGGTCTGGGTTGGACTGGTCAAAGCGAACACCAGCGAGCCTGTTCTATTTGCCCTGCCAAGCCGCCGAGCCGCCCGAGAGTTTTTTCATCGACTTCGACGGGCCGGGACGGGAGATTCTGAATCCCCTGCCTTGGATTGAGAACAGCGTGGTTCCGGTTGTTCCGGTGTTCGATTTGCCGGAACACCCAAAGAATGACGGAACCAAAGTTGACGACGCTCTCCTGCAACAGGCCAGAGACGAATGGCGGCAATCCCGGCAATTCCCGCAGGAGGGCAATGACCGCTTTTTCGATTTCGCCCGGGCGCTCCGCCGAGCCGGTCTCAGCCCACATCAAATTCAGTCAGTACTACAAACCGAGGCAGCCTTTGGGCGAAGCCCGAAGGAGCGAAGGGCGCAGGTGAAGAGCATAATGAGCAGCCTTGCCCGGAGGAGGCGAAGGTCAAGTTGACAGCCTAAGATGGTGGGATATCGGCCGGGTAAAGCAACACCATCCCGGCAGCACCGGATGTTGGCCGAATCGGCTATTGAAGATTTGGCCAGGCTCCGGCTCGTTCGTCAGCCAATTGGAACGGGCCGAATAGATACGGGCGTTTGGTGGACATCGTGCGGGCGGCTGCGGGTTTCGGATGCCAAGCCCAACGAAAGGAGCCATCTCAGTGCGACTGACTCGATCACATGCTTTTCGTCAGCAAAGGCTCTAATCGACGCAATTTCCTGGTCTGCAAGTCGGACGGTGAAGCGACATTCTCGGGTCATGCTGGTCCTCTCGTATTCCGGTTGGATATTTATGGCGGACAAACAGGGCGGCCAACTTCGCCTCGGTAAGAATGTTGATTCGATAAATACTCAGGACATAACTTCATCGGGGGAGGAAGGAAACCGTGGAAGACATTCTAGGAAGGGGAAGAGAACTTGGGATCATATTCGACAGGAAACTGGACCGGCCCTTCAAATTGCAACAGCTACTTTATGACGCCTGCTACCAGCGTGCTTGCATGGAAGAGCAGTTTCTGGATACTTTGATCCAGGGTATGATGATCGAGAAAATTGAAGAGGAAATTGACGCCGAGTTGAGGAAGATCAGATGGCCAAAATTGTCTTCAAACGTTGCAGCCTGACGCTCGATCTGGCGACGATTGAGCGGTGCAAGAGATTGGCGGCGGAAAAGGGGCAGTCTGTTTCATCGCTCGTCCGATACCTGGTAGCTGAGGCCTGCGAACATGCGACAGCGGCTAAAAGACGCGAAGTCACTGGGGAAGGCCGTTAGAGGTTGCCCGAATTTACGCCCGGATATGCTAATTTGAAACCTATGCCTGAACAAACAGTCATCGCATGGGACGTCGAGACCATTCCGGACCTCTCTGCGGCCGCTCGGATGCTCGACCTCGGCCAGGCAACGGAAACGGAGGTGAGGGAGGCTCTCGGCGAAGGTTTTCCCAAGCACCCTCTTCACTAAATCGTCTGCATCGGCGCTCTGGTCGCGAGCCGCCAGCATGAGGGTTGGCGCATGGACGCCCTGGGGGCACCGCACATAGGGGAGCGATCCGAGGCCGATCTGATCAGTGCATTCGCCCAAAGGTGGGTCAGTTGCGGCCGCATTTCGCTGAACCCCGAAGCAGGGCGCAGACCGGCGTAAACAGATGCGATCAGCTAGGATGTGATGCGTCCTCACTGGTTTCTATTGTTGTTGTTGTTGTTGTTGTTGCTGTTGGTGTTGCGGCTGTGGCTCTTGTTGCGATTGTTGCTGCGGCTGGGCGACATTTTGCGATGTGTCCGATAATTCCCGTCGTGATACTAAAAGCAGGTCATCAGCCAGGGGTTTCAGTTCAGGCTGAGCATTCGTTGCCTCCTGTGGCTTAATCAATTTTCCTATCGCAATCATGGTCCTGGCAAACTCGGAGCTTTCGACTCCAATGAGGTCCCTTCTGTAAAGAGTCCAAAATCTGTCCACATCGCCCGGAATTGACGGACCCACAGCAAGTCGTTGAACTAGCTCGGTGGTTTCCTTGTAGAGCCGAATCTTCTTGCCTAACGGGCTACTATCGGACAATGCGATGACCGCGCTGCGTTCTGTCGGAGAATATCCGAGTTCTTTGTTCGCCCAGGCTAGCTGGCGATTTACCCGGTCAAACTCAGCATTGTCGATCTTGTCCGGGGACAGTTTCTTAAAATCAACAAGCGTCTGTTCAAGGTCATTAATTTTTGTTCGGTTGGTGTCACGAAGCTTTCGTAACTCCTCGAGATACTGCTTCCATAATTCATCCTGAGGTTTGCCTGACAAATTCGCAAAATACTCAGCAAACCGAATTCTTAGCTCGATATCCTGATTTATGGCGGTCGTAAAAAAGTCCTTTATGTATTGCTGGTGCGCCGTCTGTTGGGAAAAGCTAAGCTCCGCTTGCTTTCGCCTATTCTCGAAACGAGCATTATAGAAGTTGATGAAGCCGGGTATTAGCACGCCCGCTAGACCGATAATGAAGGTCCCCAGGACTACCTTCCAAAGTCCCAACCTCGCTTCGTAACGACGCAACTCGATTTCGGCTGGGCTTGGGACCGCCCGCTCGCTCTTGCTGTCCTGTCCCATGGTTCACCCGAGTTGTACAGCCCCTTGCAGTAACCTCTTAAGTGAACGCTAAGGCGTCGCGATTGACAAGCGGGCCCCTCGTTTGGTCGGCGCGGGCTTCGTCCCCTCGATTAATAGAGACAATATCGGCAACGCTCCACACAAACTGAGGCACTACCGCATCAGGTCGGCACTTGCATTGATGCTGATGATATAGATACCGCTCGGCTCTCGCCAGATTCGCGATTGCCTTACAATTCCGAGGGCGGCAATATCCTCGGCATGGGCCGCGATCCCGTTAAGAACCAAACGCCCGACCTATTTTCGACCGAGAGGCTCGGCGGTCCTTCGTCCGACAGACCGGCAGATGCGGTGACCGGGCGGCCCCCGCGCCGAACGGCTCTTCCGAAGGATTTGCCAAGGGCCATTCGGTATCTCGAGGACCGAGAACTAGACTGGCTGCTCCGGGCCGCAACCGAGGAAGCGAAGCGGCGTGGCAGACCTATGCCGATGGCCGAGGCAAGTTCCACAAACACGCCTGCCGCCTCGTCAGAGCCAATTCCTAAGCAGACTAAATCGCCCGGCAGGCCAACTCGTCAGCGGCAAGTCGCAGTTGCTGCGGCGGCCTTGACCACGGGCCAGGTGAATGCTGTGCGGGCCGCCTTCAAGGCAGGGGTGACACCGTCAAGGATTGCCCGACAATTCGGCCTGTCTCAGTCGGATGTTCGCAAGGCTCTATCATCCGATTAAGCGAACCGATAAAGGTGGTCAAACTTGCCAAGTGATCCAATCGTTTCATCCCAAGAGACTCAAATGGAAATCGTGCGGAAGTCTTCAATCACGACGCTGTCGAACTCGGGGGTGCAGTCAGAACAGTTGCTTTTCCCGGAGAATTCGTCCTCGCGTCGGGTAACCATCACTAGGGTTACTGTGGGGCCAGGAGCGGTCAATCCACCGCACCGGCACCCGGCTTCCGAGCAGGTTTGGGTGGCTCTTGAGGGCAACGGAATGCTGTTACTGGATGGCGAACGCACCGAGCCGTTCTCCGCCGGAGATGTGGTCCGGTTTGCGGATGGCGACTTGCACGGCTTTCGCAACGCCAGCGATATCCCGTTTGTCTATTTGTCAGTCACTGCGCCTCCGGTGAACTTCCGCGAGGCCTACTCCAAGGACTGGAGCAAGAGCGATAGGCGGAGCTACTGACTGGAGAGGTTAGTGGAACGAGGCTGCGAAAAGTCGCTGCTGAAAGCCCACCGCATGAGAATTGACAGGTCATCGGTCCACGAAAGCGACGTCTTGGAACACAATCGCACGGTCAGCACTCGCTAACTATCAGCGAAATTCACTATTTCTTTGCCCTGCTTGTTTCCTCCTTTTCAGGAGCTATGACGCAAAACAGACGCGGGGCCACGAAATGGGGAAAGCCAAAAATGGCACGGCGTCAAACAGAGACAAGCTACCTAGGACCCTTTGCAGAATTTGATCGCGTTTGGCCAGCGGCCGGTTTAACTCTCGCATTGATAGCCACGGTTAGCTCGATAGGCCTCCTCGGCTACGTCGCCATCAAATTGCTTTGAGAGCGGCTGGCGGTTTCAGGGCGTCCGCTGCTCCGGAATTTAGACTTGCCACGCGGCGTGCCGCGTAAAATCGTTGCCGGAGAATTTTGTAGACCTCGCTTTGATATCGAACTCCCTTGTGCAGGCCGAGACCGGGCCGGACCACAATGTCCGAAAATAAGGCGAGGCCGCCTCGTCATTCTTCTCGTCCAGATGTTTGCGCCACCGTCGCGACCAGATAACTTCGTGTCGCCCCCGCCTTGATTAAATGATCGAATCAAGTTCCGAAACAATCGTATCGACAATTCCGTGCTCGTCATCAAGGCGAAGGGACACATTCAATTTCATTTTTAAGCGTCGAATAGGCGTAGACTGATGAGGTCCGTAAACGATTGAGAACTCAACTGTGCCATACGTGCGTTTTCCCAAGTAGTCTTCGATGCTCGACTTTTTGAACGAAGGAAATCGATATACCCGACCAATATGACGTGGGATTGTTCCGCCCTCATTATCATATTTTGGAGCCGCAATTGTGCGGTCCTCTAAGACGACCCTAAGTTCTTCAACTCTGTATGTCACCGCCCCCGAAGCAACGTTAAGCAAATTCACTCCAATTTGCAGTGTAGCGTCCGCGTTTCCCCTATCAAGGCCAAGAGTTAGGCCCTGATAAGCGAGTGCCCAATCGTATTTTTCCTTGTCACTTAATCGTATAATCGAGACGAAGCCGATGGCGGTCCACATTATCAAAACGAACGTGGCTAGGGTCGCCAATGTAATTTGTAAATGATCGTAGTTGCTCGCCCATGCCCAACCTGCTGCGCCAATAGCGGCCAAGGCGCTCACGACAGCCACCCAGTTCCAAAGAAACCAGGCGACGATGAAGCGGATGAATCCGGCCAAGACGTTCCCGAAAAACCAACGCATGGCAGCAAGGTGGCCCAGAACTACTGACTGCGTCCAGTGGTCCCTTTTGCCACCGAGAGTGGCCCCTATCGCCTGAAAACGGGCCAGCACTGGGTGCTGTAGGACGAGGGCATCGTAGATTCGGCTTGATGCGTTAGTTGGGAAGATTGGGAAAAGTCTGGAGCGGCGGCATCAGCAAGCTTCACACCCGGCAAAACGCCGGTCGCCGTGACTGCCGCCGCCGCTGTCATTAACCGGCGGCGGTCGATGTTCAACGGGAAATCTGGTCTGGCCATGCTGCCCTCCTGCAAATGAAGGGCTGGCGCTTCCCGATACGTTTTGCCGCTGTCATCGGCCACATCCCCGTTTCCGGGAAACCACCGTGCTTGCGGAAGCCGGTTGGTGAGAACGCGCCAGCGCCCTCGTCGTGATGCGTGCGGGAGGATGGAAGAGGAGCTAAAATAAATCAAGGCGTGCGGTGGAAGCATCTGACGTAGCGGTCGAGAAAAGGTCGGGCGAAGTGTGCTGACCACGGTCGCTTCACAAGGTATTATTATGGCGCTGTTGAGCGTTTGAATTATGTGGGCCGGGAGCACCATTATGGGTCTCTGCAAGTATTGCCAGCAGCCAGCCGGGTTATTCCGATGGCAACATCGCGCTTGTGCGGAGCACCGTCAGCAGGCGCTCTCAAAAATCAACTCTGCCCTGGCTGACGTTTTGAATGACAAAACGTCAGCCGATGAATTGTGGGGCTATTTAGATTTTACCGCCTGCGATGGTTTCATCAACAGGCAGGAATTACAGTCGCTTGTTAAAGCCGCGCTGGGTGCCGCTGTTAAGCGTGCTTCCGCTGACCACCTTCTATCGCAAGAGGACGACAACCGTTTCGGCGAACTTTGCCGAACCTTTAAGTTTTCGCCCGATGAACTTGGCTCATCCGCACAAAGTCTGTTAAAGGCGCGGGTGCTCAGGGGACTGAACGAGGGCGAAATCGCGGAGGTTGATTTGGAGAGCGGCGTGCTGCTGAAGCCGGATGAACAGGCAGTTTGGGAATTCAGTGATACCCGTTATTTGACAACTCAAACTCATGTTCAATACGTCGGTGGCTCTCAAGGGGTATCCGTCCGACTCGCCAAGGGACTTTATTACCGGGCCAGCACATTTCATGGCGAACCGATTAGGACCGAAGAAATGATAGAGGTTGGTATCGGCGCTCTCGTTGTCACCACCAGTGGTTTGATCTTCGACTCACCAGGAAATTCATATTCGCCCGGAATGGCGAGCCGATGGCCCTTCACGAAAATTATCGCGATCCATATGTTTCCAAATGCAATTGAGGTTTTGAGCGAGGTCGGCCATAAGCGGCCTGCAATTTTCCAGGTGGACGACCCACACTTTGCCGTAAATCTACTTGTAGCCACCTACACAATGTGAGATGCCCAGCGGCTCTCCCGCTCGTATGGTCTTCAGGCCCTCATTTTCGCCGCCCCCGCTTCCGGAGCGCCACCTCAATCCCCTCTAAAACGATGTCATGGATTTTGCACCTTTCCCGAAAGGCTGCCTCCCGGAGGCCCTCATAAACGGCCTCCGGCAAGTAAAGGCTCGAATGGATGACTCCAGGCCGCCCCTGACGGCTTGCGGACCTCGCTGGTGTGCTGGCGGCCGGGGGTAGGTCGGGGGGTCGGTTAGCCATGGAAACGGCTCCTACGGGCTTCCTAGCCCTCCGAGGGCCACTCTACCACTGAGGAGCCGGGACCGCATGGCACCTGATGGTTTAGGGGTGATCCACTAGCATCACAGCATTGCGACGCTACGACGCTTCACTTATATCCGAGAAGGAAAAAAGGGACGGTTTGTCCCCTCCTTTTCGCCTCTGGCCGAACCTTGAATTCCTTGGATTTTGGCCGGTAGCCCCGGACGCCCCTTTTTCCCCTACCCAGGAGTGCCCCCATGCGGGTTGCCATCTATGCCCGGGTCTCGACCGACGATAACGGCCAAGACCCTGAGAACCAACTCCGGGAACTGCGGGCGTGGTGCTCCAATTCCGGTCACACGATTACCCGGGAATACGCAGAGCACGAAACTGGCGGAAAGGGTACGGACAAGCGGAAGCAATTCGCCGTCCTGTTTGAGGACGCGGCCAAGCGCAAGTTCGATTGTGTGTTGTTCTGGGCGCTAGACCGATTCAGCCGTGAAGGGATGACGCAAACGATTGTCCACCTGGAAAAGCTGACCTCCTACGGTGTAACGTTCCACTCCTACACCGAGCCACACCTAGCAACTGACAACGAATTGGTGCGAAATATCCTGCTGGCCCTGCTGTCGTCCCTGGCAAAGGTCGAGGCCCAGAAGATAAGCGACCGCACGAAGGCCGGGATGGCCCGAGCGAAGGCGAAAGGCGTCAAAATCGGTCGGCCGAAGCTCGGGATCGAACTTCGCCAAAAAATCGCCCAGCGGGCTGCCAAGGGCAAGACACCCTATGCCATTGCCAAGGACCTTGGCATCGACCGGCACACCGCCGCGAAATACTCGGGCTGAGAGCTTGCAGGTTAAGGCCTGGAAGCGGCTGAAGGATGATTGATTAGGGTGAACGTCCGCTATGCCCCGGCGGATTCAACGGATCAGCGCAACACCTTCTAATCTTACGAGGTGAGGAGGTGTGTGATGGTGACGTCACGAATTTGGTTCACGGCAGCGCAGAAGGCCGAGCTGTGGGAGCGATGGAGGAACGGGCAAAGTGCTGCGGCCATCTCACGGGCGCTGGAAAGGAAGAACAAGACCGGCGTTGAGCGGATCGTGGTACTCCACGGAGGGATCGTGCCGGCGTGTCGCCGGAGAGCCTTGGCCGCACTAAGAGTCTGTCCGGACACTTTAGGCCGGATTACAAAGTTTTCTAAGCATGAGCCGAATTGAGGCGAGGTGCAGGAACGCAAGCGCTTTTCGATTGCGGTTCTCCCAATC
>Ga0102924_1006385_pt1 | contig 11083 bp, 9 predicted proteins | sample PaiPotPPM11metaG_FD_80116 | JGI IMG/M metagenome (GOLD analysis project Ga0102924, IMG submission 80116) | Iron sulfur acid spring bacterial and archeal communities from Banff, Canada, to study Microbial Dark Matter (Phase II) - Paint Pots PPM... ...
ATGTTGAGGAATCCGAGCGCCGGGCTGGTCCCGGAGATCTCCGCGATTTTTGCGCCGAGACGGCGCGCCAGGGCTTCACCGCCGCGCCGGATCCCCAGCAAGAGCACGCCGGACTGCGCCTCCTCGGGTTCGACGATTTGATGTGCCATACGCGCAATCGAACGCTCGATCTGCGCGGCGTCCATCAGAACCAGTCGTTTCGAAATCACGTTGCTCGTCATGCTGTCGATTCGAGCTCCGCAAGCGCCGCGCTCACCCGCGTGAGTTCGTCGCGATACCCCTGGAGCTTCGCTCGCTCTTTCTGAACCACGTCGGCGGGTGCCTTGTTCACGAAGGCCTCGCTGCCCAATTTTTGCTCGAGCCGCTGCACTTCTTCACGCAGGCGCTCGCTGTCGCGCACGTACCGCTGCCGTAAAATACCCTCGGGGGCGCGGACGACGACGCGCCCGAGGAGATCCTCGTCCCCTGTGCTCCCGTTCGCGGCCGGTAGGACGGCGATGTCCGCGTGCGCGTGCACCCCGAGCAGCGCTTGCACGTCCGCTCCGAGGCCGGCGGGGACTTCGAGGGTCAGCCGAACTTTCGGCGGGACGTTCATCTCCGCGCGAAACGCCCGAGCGCGCTCGACGACCTTCATGAGCCGCTCGTAGAGCGCGGCCGCTTCGGGGTCGACGGGAATCTCGGCCGGGTCCGGCCAGGACGCCGTCACGATCGTCACGCCATCGTGCGGGAGGTGCAGCCAGAGCTCTTCCGTGATGAACGGTTCGATGGGGTGGAGTAGTCGCAGCGCGTTGTTGAAGACGAACGACAAGACCGCGCCGCGGCTCTCTGAGGGCAGCTTGGTTGCCTCGATGTACCAATCACAGAACTCGTACCAGAGAAACTTCCAGAGGAGGTCGGCCGCCACTCCGAACTCGTAGCGATCGAGCGCGCTGCTGACCTCGCGAATCGTTGCGGCCAAGCGCGTGAGGATCCAGCGATCGGCAAGCGCCAGCGACTCACGCCTCGGAAGAACGTTCGGGCCCGGCACGCCTTCCGGAAGATTCAAAATGTACTGCGCCGCGTTCCATATCTTGTTGTTGAAGCGGCGGGCGTCTTCGCATCGTTGTTCCGTGAAGCGCAGCTCTTGCGACTCCAAGTGCATCTGCAGCATGATGCCCAGGCGCGTCGCGTCGGCGCCGTACTTCGCGATCAGGTCGATGGGGTCGATCGCGTTCCCGAGGCTCTTGCTCATCTTGCGCCCCTTCGCATCGAAGACGAGCGGCGCGATGAAGACGTCGTGGAACGGAACCTCGCCGAGGAACTTGAGCCCGAACATCACCATCCGCGCGACCCAGAGGAAGATAATCTCGCGTCCGGTGATGAGGACGCTCGTCGGATACCAGTGCTGGAGTTCGGGCGTCTGTTCGGGCCAGCCCAGAATCGAGAACGGCCACAGCCCGCTCGAAAACCACGTATCGAGCGTATCGGGGTCGCGCCGCAGCTCGCTCGTCCCGAAGCGCTCCCGCGCCTGCTCGAGCGCAGCTTCTTCGGTCGGCGCGACGACAACCGAGCCGTCCGGCGTGTACCAAACCGGAAGTTGGTGACCCCACCACACTTGCCGCGAAATGTTCCAGTCGCGAATGTTCTCCAGCCACTGTTCGTACGTGCGGCCGAAGCGCTCGGGGACAAACCGGATCGCGCCGTTGCGATACGCTCGGAGCGCCGGCTCCGCCAGCGGCTTCGCCCGCAAGAACCATTGCAGGGAGAGCAGCGGTTCGATCACCGCCCCGGAGCGCGAACTGAGCGCGACGCGATGCGTGTGCGGCTCCGTCTTGATCAACGCGCCGCACGCCTCCAAATCCGCGACGATGCGGCGGCGTGCTTCGAACCGGTCGAGCCCCGCGTAGCTCCCGACGTCACCCGTCATCGTGCCGTCGAAACCGATGACGCTCGGCGCGGGCAGACCGTGCCGCTCACCGATCTCGTTGTCGAGCGGATCGTGTGCCGGGGTCACCTTCACCGCACCGGTTCCGAAGTCGCGTTCGACGGCGGCATCGGCCACCACGGGTATCGGACGATCCATCAACGGGAGGATGACGTTCTTGCCGATCAGATGACGGTAGCGCTCGTCCTCGGGATGAACGGCGACCGCCGTATCGCCCAGCATCGTCTCCGGCCGCGTCGTCGCGACGACGACGCCGTCGCTCCCATCTTGGCCGCGGTAGCGGACGTGCCACAAGAAGCCTTCGCGCTCCTCATAGTCGATTTCGGCATCGGAGAGCGTCGACTGCGCTTGCGGGTCCCAGTTGATCAAGCGCGTGCCGCGGTAGATCAGGCCCTCTTCGTACAACGCGACGAACACTTTGATCACCGCCGCGGAGAGTCCGGGATCCATGGTGAAACGTTCGCGCGGCCAGTCGGGACCGAATCCCAATTGCCGGAATGCGTGGTTGATCGCGCCGCCGTATTCCTCGCGCCATTGCCACGCGCGTTCGAGGTAACGTTCACGTCCGAGGCTCTGCCGCGTGTGGCCTTCTTTCGCGAGCTCGCGAACGAGGACGCTCTCAGTCGCAATCGCGGCGTGATCTTGGCCCGGAAGCCACGTCGCGTTCTCACCGAGCATGCGATGGTACCGCGTCAGGACGTCCATTGGCGTGTACGTCGATCCATGCCCCAGGTGTGCCCGGCCCGTGATGTTCGGGGGAGGCATCGCGATGACGAACGCGGGGCGAGCCGGGTCCGGCTCCTCGTGGAAGACGCCGGCCTTCTCCCAAGCGGCATACAAACGCGGCTCCACGGCCGCATGGTCGAAGGTCTTCGGAAGTTGTTCGTTCACGCTCGCCGAGCGGGTTTCGCGGCCCCCGACGCCCCGCCTCCAAGCTCGCGCAACGTCTCGCGTCAGACGCACGTCCCGAGGAGCGTGCGACCCAAAACCGCTAGTGCGTGCCGATGCACCTCACCGACGAACCTTTCGAGCGCACCCAAGGGGCGTTCGCGATCACCACGGACCGCTCGCGTCTCGATCTCGATCGTATCGAGTCGTTCCTGCGGCAATTGTATTGGGCCGCCGAGCGATCGCGTGGGTTGATCGAGCGCTCCGTCGAGCAGTCCTTACCCTTCGGTCTCTACGACGCTTCGCGTCAGGTCGGCTTCTGCCGGTTCATCACGGATCGCGCGTCGTTCGTTTTTATTTCGCGATACGGTATACTCCCTGTTTTCTTTACAAAGCAAGGATGGCCATGCTCGCTCGGCCGAGCAGCGTCACGCGAGCGTATGAATGCGTCCAAAGAGGGAGGCCCGGCCGTTACCGGCGGGCCTCCTCGTGAACATTCCTGAACGGTCTTGTGGCCGAGCAGACTAGGCGGGCATGTCCTTCGGCCGATCCGCGAAGATCAGTGCCGGCTGTTCGCGTTTCTCGATCACTTCTTTGTTGATCACGCATTTCTTGACGCCTTGCAGCGACGGCAGATCGTACATCACGTCGAGCATGACTTCTTCCAGAATCGATCGCAAGCCGCGGGCTCCCGTCTTCCGGCTCTGCGCCTTGATCGCGATGGCCACGAGTGCCTCTTTGGTGAAGGTCAACTCGACGCCGTCCATCCCCATGATTTTCTGAAATTGCCGGACCAGCGCATTACGCGGCTCGACCAAAATGCGCCGCAACGCCAATTCGTCGAGCGCGTCGAGGGTGACGACGATCGGCAGACGCCCGATGAACTCCGGGATGAGCCCGAACTTGAGGAGATCCTCGGGCATCAATTGCTGTAAGAGCCGTCCGACGCGTGCCTCCCGCTTGGATTCCGGAGTCGAGCGGAAGCCGAGCGCGTGCGAAGCGACGCGCGACTCGATAATCTTCTCCAGACCGTCGAAGGCGCCCCCGCAGATGAACAACACGTTGGTCGTGTCGATCTGGATGAACTCCTGGTGCGGATGCTTGCGCCCACCTTGCGGCGGCACGTTTGCCGTCGTCCCCTCGAGAATCTTCAGAAGCGCCTGTTGCACGCCTTCGCCCGATACGTCGCGCGTGATCGACGGATTCTCGCTTTTGCGGGCGATTTTATCGATCTCGTCGATGTAGACGATGCCCTTTTCGGCGCGCTTGACGTCATAATCGGCGGCTTGGATCAGCTTGAGCAGAATGTTCTCGACGTCTTCGCCGACGTAGCCCGCCTCGGTGAGCGAGGTCGCATCGGCCATCGCCAACGGAACGTCGAGGATCTTGGCGAGGGTCTGCGCGAGGTACGTCTTGCCGGAGCCCGTGGGGCCGACGAGCAAGATATTCGACTTCTGCAGCTCGACGTCGTCGGACGTCGCGCCCATATTGACGCGCTTATAGTGGTTGTAGACGGCGACCGCCAGCGACTTTTTGGCGCGCTCCTGCCCAATCACGTACTGATTGAGGATGTGGTTGATTTCTTTCGGCTTGGGAATATTGCGCAGCCGAAGGCTCTCGTCGACGTTCTTGTAGAGCTCTTCTTCGATGATCTCGTTGCAGAGCTCGATACATTCGTCGCAGATGTAGACACCCGGGCCCGCGATCAACTTCCGAACTTGCTCCTGCGACTTGCCGCAGAAACTGCACTTGAGTTGACCTTTCTCGTCACCGAATCGGAACATACTTGGTCTCGGCGTACTCCCGGTTTACTGCGTCGTCGGTGTTACGGAACGTGATTCTTTGTGGATGATGCTGTCGACGATCCCATACTCCCGCGCTTCTTCGGCCGTCATGTAGAAATCCCGCTCGATGTCCCGGAGGATTTGCTCGATAGATTTCTTGGTCGTCTCTTCGTAGATCCCGGCCAGCATGCGCCGCGTCGCGATGAGGTCGCGAGCATGAATTTCGATGTCCGTCGCCTGGCCACCCACCTGTTGGACCCACGGCTGGTGGATGAGTATCTTGGCATACGGAAGGGCAAAGCGCTTGCCTGGAGCGCCCCCCGTCAGCAGAATCGACGCCATCGAAGCGGCCATCCCGGCGCAAATCGTGGCAACATCGGGCTTGATGACCTGCATCGTATCGTAGATCGCGAGGCCGGCCGTCACGCTCCCGCCGGGACTATTGACGTACATGTCGATGTCCTTGTCGGCGTCTTCCTTTTCCAAGAAGAGCAACTGGGCGATGACGAGGCTCGCGATTTGATCGTCGATCGGCCCGTGAACGAAAACGATGCGCTCCTTGAGGAGGCGTGAGTAAATATCGAACGCCCGCTCCCCGCGCGCGGTTTGTTCGACGACCATCGGCACCAGGTGACCCATTCCTTCTCCTCGCGTCCCACGTCGGACGCCGTTCACTGTAGTGTTCTCAACCCGCGACGGCGCGGATTGGTTGTCGGCGATGGACGTCAGTCCGCGACGACGGGCTCTTTCGTCCCTGTTTTCGCCGCCGACTCCAGGAGAAAGTCGATCGTCTTGCTGCGCAATATGCCTTCGATGAGCGCCGAGAGGTTCTGGCGCAACATCTGGAGGATCGTTTCCTTCGGCTGACCGTATTGCTGCGACAGAGCGGCCAACTCCTGATCGACGTCGGCCGTGGTCACTTCGATGCCCTCGGCTTTTGCGATCTGTTCGAGCAGCAGCGTCCCCTTGACGCGGCGTTCGGCTTCGGGACGGAAGTCTTCCCGCAGGTGCTCCTCGGTCTTGCCGCGCGACGAAAGGTAGGAGTTCCAGTCTTCGCCCTGGCGCGCGATGTATGCTTTGCTGTCGCTGACCAGGTTCTCGACTTCGCGATCGACGAGGACGTCGGGCAAGGGGAAATCGTGCATCGCGAGCAGCTTGTCGATGAGTTGCGACGTCGTCGCCTTGCGCGCGCGGGCCGCGGCAACCGCTTCGAGCCGGCGCTTCACGTCGACACGCAGGTCCGCGAGCGTGGGCGAGTTGGACACGCGTTTGGCGAGATCGTCGTCGAGCTCGGGGAGAACGGCCACCTTGACTTCGTGGAGCGTCACGGCGAAGTCGGCGGTCTTGCCCGCGAGCGTGCTGACGCCGTAGTCGGCCGGGAACGTCGCCTCGACGTGCTTCTTCTCACCCGGCATCATGCCGGCGATGCCGGTGGCGAAGCCCGGGATGAAGCGCTCCTCCAAGAGTTCCATCGTCTGGTTCTCGGCGCTGCCCCCTTCGAAGGCCTCGCCGTCGATCGTTCCGAGGTAGTCGACGATGACGAAGTCTCCGACTTGCGCCGCCCGCGCAACCGGCGAAAGTTCGGCCGCCTCGCGCGCCAGCGAATGCAGGCTGTGCTCGACGTCCTCGTCGGCGACGTCGATCGCTTCTTCCTCAAGCTCGATGCCTTTGTACGCGCCCAGCGTAATCTCGGGTCGTACCCAGACCGTCGCTCGCACGCGCAGCGGTTCACCCTCTTCTTGGGGCAAGAGCTCCATCTGCGGCCGATCGACTGGATCGAGATCGTGTTCTTTGAGGGCCTTGCTGTACGCTTCCGGGACGACTTCGTCCATCGCGCGCTCCGCGATCGCATCGGTGCCGTACTGCTGCTCGAAGATCTTCCGCGGGACTTTGCCGGGGCGGAAGCCCGGGATTCGCGCGCTCTTGGCGAGTTTTCGAAACGCGCGCTCGCGCGCCGCATCGAGTTCGCCCTCGGAAATCGAAATCTCGAGTTCGACTTGCGTCGGCGCGAGCTTCTTCAGTGTAGCGGTCACGCGGTGTATCGGCTCCTCTTCAAAGCACAGGTGCTCTTCGGAACACCCTGCGGGTCTCCTTGACATGGCGAAAGGCGGGCAAGCAGCCCGCCTTTCGCGAGAAAACTGGAGCGGAAGACGAGATTCGAACTCGCGACCCTCGCCTTGGCAAGGCGATGCTCTACCACTGAGCTACTTCCGCGGACTGGACCCATCCGAGAGGATCCGCGCCTCCCGGCGCCGGCTCCAAGTTAGGGGCATCGGCGTTTCATCCTGCTTCTTCGGCCCCCGCGCCTTTCGGAACCCTATGGGCACGCAGAGACTCGAACTCTGACGGGTCGCCCCACTGGAACCTAAATCCAGCGCGTCTACCAATTTCGCCACATGCCCAGAGTCTGTTCCGCGGGAACCCGAGCAGTATACTTGTCCGGCGCTCCTTCGTCAACCGCGCGCCCCGTCTGAGAAACGCCTCTACGGAGCGGACGGCTTCAGCGCATTTTTTCCATGAGCGTCCAGGTCACGTTGTCCCACATCGGTTCGTCGCGCTTCCAGATGAAGCCGTAGTCCACGACGCGGAGCGAATCCGGAAACATGTCGAGGATCTCGCCGGCAAAGTCTCGCTTGAAGAGCATTCGTTCGTGACCCCGATAGGGAAGTTCGACCGGCGTCGGATTAAAATACTCATTCATCAAGATATAGCGATCGGAAATGCGATGCATCAACCGGTAGGCATCATCCAGTTCTTCGGGTGCGAGTTGAATGAGCACGCCGGTCGTATAGACGAGATCGAAGGTTCTACCGGGATCGAATTCAAGCAAGGACCCTCGGTGCGCGGTAACGCCTGGGAGGGCGCGCAGAATCTCAAAAGCCGCGCCATTGATCTCGACCCCGTGTGCATCGACGCCGGGCTCAATCCGCTGAATCGCCGCAAGATGATGCCCTCGGTTCGCTCCGAGCTCCACAACGGAGCCGATGCCGGGCGTATGAGCCAGTAGCTTGCGCCACACGCGTTCAATCGACCCCTGATCGGGAATATTCCGGCTTGTATACTCGGTGCCGAAATCGCCCTCCCACATCGATGATTGATAACTACTCAAACGTGTTCGCTCCATCGTCCTTCAGCTCTCCATAATCGTACAGCAGTGTCCGCGGTGCTCTCGCTAACGTCCGATCTTCTCCAAGAGAAACCATGTCGAATTGTCAAAGCGCTCGAAGCGCTTCCACATGAACCCATCGTCGACGACGCGCAGCGCTTCTGGGAACATGTCGAGCATTTCCCCGGCAAAGTCCCCGTTTGAAGAGCATCTTGTCGTGGCCGCGGTACATAACTTCCACGGGCAGTTCTTCCGGAGCGAGCTGAATCAACACGCCCGCAGTCATGACGAAGTCGTAGGTTCGCCCCGCATCGACATCGACCAGGGAGCCGTGGCTGGCGTTGACGCCGGGAGCCTCTGTGAGAACTTCGAAGGCGGCGGGATTGATCTCGACGCCGTGAAGCTCGACCGCCGGGTTCACGAGCGCGACCGCCTGGAGATTATGTCCACGGTCCGCGCCGAGCTCGAGAACTGACCGCACTCCAGGCGCAAGTCCGAGTATCTTGCGCATGAACTGCTCACGGGCCCGGGGCTCAACCATGTTTCGCGCCGTGTCGTCCGCCCCAAATTGGCCGGCACACATCGAGGACTGGTAGCTCAGGGAGCGTACTCTTGACATTCCCCTCTGATTTCGGCCAAAGCCGCCGCCCACATGAGCGACGGCAGCTTCGTTGAAAAAGCCCCGCGCCCCATCGGCGAACGCGTACCCGCGTGCGGGCGAGGAGAGGTTCGTTGTCAGCCCCGCGCGTATCCACCCCGCACATGTCCAACGCCGATGGCGCCTCCCTCCTGAAGGCGGCAGTCCTCGATAGGCTTGTTGCGCGATACGCCCACCCGTCCACTGTCGGCCCAGTACAGTGGAAATCGGTACCGCCCGGCGATCGGGGCCTCTCTGTTTCCACGCTCTCGTTATTCAGCGACACCGAGGAAAGCGTCGACTCGTTTGCAACGCTTGCAGTGTCAACGTCCTCATGCAGCGCGCCATCTGCGCATCTGCTCCGTTCGTGCAGAAAGCGAATCGATCCAAAAGGTATTCTTCTCCTCGCGTTTCGTTCATACCCGAACACGCGCGACGGCCCGAACGTATCTCTTCAAGCGTTCGTCGACGCAGTAGAAACCGCCGGGCTCTCCATCCAACGGTTCATCCCGTACGGTGCGTTGTTCGGAAAACATGGTGGAAGCCCATTCCTCACTACATCTCATACGCATGGCGCAAGTTGGGAACGAGTGCTCTCGTACTTAACCGTTGAACCGCGGCTTTTCGACTTTTGCCTCTTCCTCGAAGAGCATCTCGTCGCGTACCTACCTCTTCACGCGACCGGCCAAGCCGTCGCGGTGCTCACGCCCACATCCTCGCAAACCTGCAACCAGGACTGGATCGATCGAGAAGCACGGTACATGGCCGCCCTTTCCGAGCGCTTCTCACTGGACGCTATTGCGAACTTCAACGAGATCGATGCCGACGTGTACCGTAGACGCATCAATGAATATTTCTCGTTCTCGCCAAACCGCTTCCTTATCGTGCGACTCGCAACCGCACTCCTCTGCGCACCTCGCGACTATCCGATTGACTTTCACTCTTTCATGGAAGCAAAGTACGCGGATGAGCAATTCCTGTACGTGCGACGGGCCCGCCTCGACCAGGACGTGACGGAACTTTGCAGGACGTGGTCGCAAGATCCCGTTTTACGCGCAGTTCTTGACTATGAGGGTTTTTGCATCGGAGACGACCTCGCGTATAACATCGCTGCGGAAGTGCTGAAAAACGTTTATCACGCCTTCGCGCAGAGCACGCACGACTAGTGCCTTCGCAAAGCACAGCCGCAATATACTGTGGATTGTGGCCCAGCTCTCACCGGGTTCTTGCGGAGCTCGTCAAGCTCGGCTACTCCACGATCGTTGCGCAAGATGGACTCGTCACGCCACTGGTCTCGAAATCCGTCGAGGATGCGGGGGGCACCGTTCGGCTGGTGAGCGAGTTCATCCAGCAAGAGCGAGGCGTTGCAGCGATCGAGGCTTCAAAACAAATGAACGAAGCCGTCCGCGATCTTCTCGAGGGCGCTGACGCGGCTGGTCCGGATGACGTAGGTCGCGTGCTGGCGGAAGCCGTGCAGGCGAGCACCTTGCAAATGATCGGCCTCATTGAGGGACTCAATGCGGCCCTCCGCCTCTGTTCCATTCGAGCAGCCGTTTTTAGCGAAACGGATATCCAATTTTCTCGTCTCGCCGCTCGAATCATGAGACGCAACGGCATCTCAACGTTCCTCGTGGCGCACGGAACGCTGCTCGGCTCGGATTATACCGTCAGCGGTGACGTTTTGACGGACGTCGTTTTCACGTTCGGTCCGAGCGCAGCCCGTCGCTTGGCGGAGAGGGGGCTTCATCCTGGCCGGATCCATGTTACCGGGAATCCGGCATGGGACCACTACCCGCATTTCCTCGATCAGCGCAAAGCGGTCCGGGAACATGTCTGTCGCGAGTGCGCCTTCGACGAGAGCCGGCCACTGTTGATGTTCGGGACGACCTGGATGACGCACATCATGCGCTTTCAAGAAGACGATCTGTTCGAGGCGACGACTCGTGCCTTTCTGCGCGCCGTGCGCATTTTGCGCGAGCGCGGCGTCGCTTTCAATTGCATCATAAAAGACCGCGCGTCCAACGCCAAGTTCGGGAAAGACCTCATCGCGCGCTTCGCCCACGAGGAGCGCGTTACGGACTACCGGTATGCCGCGGGGCTTGCTGAGCAGGGCATCGTCTCTGCCGACATACTCGTCGCCTACGACTCGAATTTGTTCGTCGAAGCCATGTTCGCGGGATTGCCGGCGATCAACATGTGGTCGCCCTCAAGCTGGACGATGGGACCCTGCTTCGATGCGCGCGACGGGATGCCGTTCGTCGCGCGCGACGAGCCGGAGAGACTGGCCGACGCGATACAGCTCCTCCTCACCGATCCCGGGGCGCGTGCCGACGTCGTGAACAAGATGAGGGCGCGCCTTCCCGAATACCACCGCGAATTCGACGGACGAGCCGCGCACCGGTGCGCGGCGATCGTCGATGCGTACGTTCGGGGCGCCCCGTTGCCGCCCGATGCGTCATAAGAAAACGAGCGGCCGGTGTCGCACGGCCGCTCGTCGTTTTCTGGTGCACCGCCAGGGACTCGAACCCCGAACCAATTGATTAAGAGTCAACTGCTCTACCATTGAGCTAGCGGTGCCGATGTCAACCGATTCAACTCGGCGGGGGCGCGCCCTGCCGGTGAACCGAGACCCCCGAGAACGACTCGGGGGTCCGGCAAACGTGCGCCCTCCGGGACTCGAACCCGGGACCAACGGATTAAAAGTCCGCTGCTCTACCGACTGAGCTAAAGGCGCTCGGCAACTG
>Ga0102924_1006386_pt1 | contig 11082 bp, 7 predicted proteins | sample PaiPotPPM11metaG_FD_80116 | JGI IMG/M metagenome (GOLD analysis project Ga0102924, IMG submission 80116) | Iron sulfur acid spring bacterial and archeal communities from Banff, Canada, to study Microbial Dark Matter (Phase II) - Paint Pots PPM... ...
CCCTCAAACAGTTTGTCGCCCGCCATCATCGCCTCCACAAATCAATGATCGCAGGGAATCACATTCCAACAGCATCCGCTATAGTGCGCGCCGCCAAACATTCACACGCTCTGAGGTGCGAGCGAAGCGAGCCTCGAAGGGCGACGGCCAAGGCGCCCGGGCCGTTCATCCTTCGAGGGCCGCTTTGCGGCCACCTCAGGATGACGGTGAATATGATGCGAAGCAATGTCCGTGAGTTCATACTCACCGGGCGGCGGCGGCCGCGCTTGCGCCGGAATTGCCCGTATGGCAAGGATCGCGGCGTTTTCGCCAGCTTATTTTAGGCCGGCGCCTGCTGCCGTAGCTCAGTGGTAGAGCACCCCCTTGGTAAGGGGGAGGTCCTCAGTTCAATCCTGAGCGGCAGCACCACACCAGTGAGATGCGTTCAGTCCACGAGTTCCGTGACCCCCGGCATGACGAGGCGCTCGGGCGTGAACGACGCATCGACCGTGCCGAGCTGGCGCTCCGCATCGATCAGGTTTTGCAGCTTGCGCCGCGACACCTTGCTGCTCGGCTCGAAATATTCGATGCGGCGGAGCAGATCGTAGCTGGCGCCGGCGTCTTCTTTCCTGGCGTGCGCGGCATTGACCAGAAGGTCGATCGCCTCGCCGCGGTGCGCTTCGTCGGCAAGCCAGGCGATGCTGTTGTCGGTCGCGGCGAGCAGCCGCTTGACGGCCGGCGTGTGTGCTTGCGCCCACGCTCTGCCCACAATCATGCCGGTGAACGGCAAGTCCTTGATGTAATCCGCCGCGAAGCCGAGCGTGACGTAGCCCGCGGCGTTGGCCTGGAAGTTGAGCGGCGGCAGCACGAAAGCGGCGTCGACAACGCCGGCCTTGAGCGCGGCGAAACGCGCCGCCGCGACGCCCGCGGATTGCTCTTCGTAGTCGTCGCGCCTGAGCCCGTTCGCCGCCGCCATGCGCTCCCAATACATCGTGGTGGGGTCGTTGACCTGGCCGACCGAGACCGTCTTGCCCTTGAGATCGGCGATCGTTTTCAGCCCCGGCTTGCCGATCAAAACGTAGGGCGGGGTATTGCCGATGATGCGGATGAGCGCCAGCGCCGCGCCCTTGTCGATGGCGTGGATCGGGTCGCTGATGCCGACGCTGAGCACGACGTCGAACGCGCCGCCGGTGAGCTGCTGGGTGACCGCGGCGCCGCTTTGCGCAAAGTTGATTTCGACATCGAGGTTCTCGGCGGCGAAGAAGCCCTTTTGCGCGGCAACGTAGAACGGCCACAGCGGCGCCTGGCCGCCGAGCGTGCCGCTGACGATCTTGTCCGCCGCCCCGGCCGGCCGTCCGAGCGCTGCTGCGCCGATAGCGCCGAGCAAAATCCTTCGCGTGATTTTCATTGGATCCACCGACAACGAGAGCGCAATGGTATAGCCTTATTGTCATCGCCCGCGAAGGCGGGCGATCCAGTAATCGCCGACGTGATGGATGCGGGCAGCCTTGTTTCCTCCAGACGGCAATGAATACTGGATGCTCCGCCGGAGCCTGTCATCGGGCCGGCCACTTCGGGCCGGACCCGTTGGCGGAGCATGACAGTTTGAAGGATGCCTTCCATGAATATCCGACCGCCGCGCATCGGCCCGCAGCCGTGGGACGTGGTGCGCACCAAGCTCGATCAATCGCTGCCGTTCGCCAATATGCGCGACACGCCGTATTACCGCGACGCGGTGTGGGAGCAATTCTCCAAGGCCGAATACGATCGCCGCTACGCCGCGTTGCGGGCGAAAATGCGCGAGCACAAGCTCGACGCCGTGATCGTGCCCGGCGGGCCGAGCCACTGGAGTTTCGGCGGCGGCATGCTGTGGCTGACCGGGCATTGGGAATGGCACGCGCTGGCGAGCTATGTGCTGGTGCCGCGCGACGGCGAGCCGACCATGATCTATTCCATGGGCGGCACGCACGCCGAGGCGGTGCGCCGGCAGGTCGAGATCGCGGTCAAGGACGTGCGCCACAGCCGCAGCGGGCGCTATGCTGACATTATGGTCGAGCGCATTCGCGAATTAAAACTCGAGCGCGGCCGCATCGGGCTGATGGAGATCGATCCGCGGCACGGCGATTACATGCCGGTCAACCAGTATAATGTGTTGCGCGACAATCTGCCCGACGCCGAGCTCGTCTTCACCAAGGGTTTTCTGCACGAGCTGCTTTCGGTTCACAGCACCGAAGAACTCGACTGCGTGCGCAAGGCCGGCGTGCTGTGCCAGAACGCCATGGAAGCGATGGTCGCCCGCGCGCGGCCCGGCGTGAAGGAATACGAGCTGCGGGCTGCCGCCGGCTCGGCCATCCTCGAAGGCGGCGGCGATATCGATTTTCTGATCATCGGCTCGACGCCGATGGCGAACCCGGCGCAGATTTTCGGTAATCCGCGGCCGTCGGGTCGCGTGCTGCAAAACGGCGACATCATCAATATGGAGCTTGCCGCCGGCTATCGCGGCTATACCGCGCAGATCGGTTCGCCGATCTGCGTCGGCGAACCGACCGAGATGGTGAAAAAATTCTGGAACGACATCACGCTGCCGGGCTACCGGCGCATCGTCGCCGAGATCGCGCCCGGCAAGCCCGCCGAGAACATGCGGCTCGCCAGCAAATTTTTCCGTGACAACGGCTATCAATCGCGGCCGACGCAATGCCACGGCATCGATCTCGTCACCGACGGGCCGCACGTCGCCGCCGAGCACGTTGCGGCGGAAAAGTTCGAGGAAGTGCTCAAGCCCGGCATGGTGATCATGGCCGAGCCCAATCCGATCACCCCGGACGGGCTGTTCGGCATTTTCCTCGGCCATACCTTCATCGTGACCGAGACCGGCCATGAGGTGGTGGATGATTTCCCGCTGGAGATTGCGGTGGGGAAGGCCTGATCGTTCCCACGGTGTCATCATCCGCGAATGCGGATGATCCAGTAATCAGTGAGTGTTCGACGGTGCGCGGCATTCGCAAACTGCGCGCCGCGATTACTGGATGCCCCGCATTCGCGGGGCATGACAATTAGCGCGGCATCAAAAACTTGAAATCGCAGCCTTCGTCGGCGCCGAGGATTTGCTCGGCGAATAGTTTGGCGTAGCCGCGTTCGGGGACTTTCTCTTGCGCCGGCGCGGCCGCGGCGCGTTTTTTCAGTTCGGCATCTTCGACCATCAGCTCGATGCGGCGGCCTTTGACCGAAAGCCGGATGCGGTCGCCGCTGCGCACCAAGCCGAGCGGGCCGCCGGAGGCGGCGTCAGGCGTGATGTGCAGCACGATGGTGCCGAACGCGGTGCCGCTCATGCGCGCATCGGAAATGCGCACCATGTCCTTGACGCCGCGCTGCGCGAGTTTTTTCGGGATCGGCAGATAGCCGGCCTCCGGCATGCAAGCGGGGGCATGGGGTCCAGCGTTCTGCAGCACCAGGATATCCTCCGGCGTGACGTCGAGCGCCGGGTCGTCCATCCGCGCCGCGAGATCGGCGAGCGAGGAGAACACCACCGCGCGGCCCTCGTGCTCGAACAGCTTGGCATCGGCGGCCGAGCGTTTGAGGATGGCGCCCTTCGGCGCCAGATTGCCGAATAGGGCGACCAGGCCGCCGGCTGGTTCCAGCGGCTTTTTCAGCTCGGCGATGATCGAGCGATCGACGTAGCTTTCGGCGTCGCCTTCGAGCCGCTCGCCGAGCGTCTCGCCGGTCACCGTCATGCAGTCGAGATGCAACAGCGGTTTTAATTCGCGCAGCAGCGCGCCCATGCCGCCGGCGGCGCAAAAATCCTCCATGTAACCGTTGCCGACCGGCTTGAGATTGACCAGCACCGGAGTCGTATCCGACAGCGTATTGAGATGATCGAGCGAGACTTTCACGCCGGCGCGTCCGGCAATCGCGGTGAGATGAATGACGGCATTGGTCGAACCGCCGAGCGCCAGCAGCACGCGCAGCGCATTCCCCACCGATTTGGCGTTGATGAGCTGTGACGGCGTGCGCTTCGAGCCGATCAGCTTGACCGCCGCGGCGCCGGTTGCCTCGGCGGCGCGCAGGCGGTCGGCGTGCACGGCGGGGATGGCGGCGGTGCCCGGCAGGCAGATGCCGAGCACTTCGGCAAGGCAGGCCATGGTCGAGGCGGTGCCCATCACCGCGCAGGTCCCGGCGGTCACCGCCAGCTGGCCTTCCACCTCGGATATTTCTTCGGCGTCGATCTCGCCGGCGCGATAACGCGCCCAGAACCGCCGGCAATCGGTGCAGGCGCCAAGCCGCTCGCCGCGATAGCGGCCGGTCATCATCGGCCCGGCAACCAGCGAGATCGCCGGCCGGTCGGCGGACACCGCGCCCATGAGCTGCGCCGGCACCGTCTTGTCGCAGCCGCCCATCAACACCACTGCATCCATCGGTTGCGCCCGGATCATCTCCTCGGTGTCGATCGCCATCAGGTTGCGGTATTTGAGGCTGGTCGGGGTGAGGAAGACTTCGCCGAGCGAGATGGTCGGGAATTCGAGCGGCAGCGCGCCGGCGGCGAGCACGCCGCGTTTCACCGCGGCCAGCAGTTCGGGGAAATGGCGGTGACAATTGTTGAAGTCGGATGCCGTATAGGCGATGCCGATCACCGGCTTGTCCATGAATGCGCGCGAATAGCCCATGGACTGCGCGAACGAACGGCGCAGGTAGCGGGAGAAGTCACGGTCGCCGTAATCGGTAAGGCCGTGGTCGAGACCGGCTTCGCGCGGGGTCATGTCGAAAGAACCTCCCGCGCGAGCTAGACCAAAGCGCACCGGACAAGACAAGGGAATATTCACCAATTTTCGACTGCGCTGCGGTCTGTTTGATCCTTCTCAATGCGGCGCGACGAATTTACGCCCGGTATGACCTCGACAAGTGCCCTGGAACGCTTCTAGAAAGGCTGGTCGAGTTCCAGTCGGGCCATGTTCCCAGCAAGGCCATGTTCCCTATAAGGCCTGGGGCGGGGATGCGGCCGTGGAAGAGCTTTCCCTATGAATGATCGTCGAAATCACCACGTCGATTACAACGCCTATTTTGCCGACGCGCTCGGCCGGCTGCGGTCCGAGCGGCGTTATCGCGTTTTCGCCGATTTGGAGCGCATCGCCGGCCGGTTCCCGCACGCGATCTGGCATTCGCCGGAGGGGCCGAAGAATGTCGTGATCTGGTGCTCGAACGACTATCTCGGCATGGGTCAGCATCCCAAGGTCATCGGCGCCATGGTCGAGACCGCGACGCGGATGGGCACCGGCGCCGGCGGCACGCGCAACATCGCCGGCAACAATCATCCGGTGGTCGAGCTCGAGCGCGAATTGGCCGACCTCCACCGTAAAGAAGCCGCCCTCGTCTTCACCTCCGGCTACGTCTCCAACGAGACCGGGATTGCCACGCTCGCCAAGCTGATGCCCAATTGCCTGATCCTGTCGGACGCCTGGAACCACAATTCGATGATCGAGGGCGTGCGCCAGGCGCACACCGAGAAGCAGATTTTCCGCCACAACGACATGGCGCATCTCGAAGCGCTGCTGGCCGCGGCCGAGCCGGGTCGGCCGAAGCTGATCGTGTTCGAGAGCCTCTATTCCATGGACGGCGATGTCGCCCCGGTGAACCGCATCTGCGATCTTGCCGAACAATACGGCGCCATGACCTATGTCGACGAGGTGCATGCGGTCGGCATGTACGGCCCGCGCGGCGGCGGCATCAGCGAGCGCGACGGCGCCACGGCCCGCATCGACGTGATCGAGGGCACGCTCGCCAAGGCGTTCGGCTGCCTCGGCGGCTATATCGCAGGCGCTTCCGCGCTGATCGACTCGGTGCGCTCTTACGCGCCGGGCTTTATCTTCACCACCGCGCTGCCGCCGTCCGTCGCTGCGGCGGCCACCGCCGCGATCCGTCACCTCAAGACGTCGCACTGGGAGCGCGAGCGCCATCAGGACCGCGCCGCGCGCACCAAGGCCGTGCTCGCCGCCGCGCGGCTGCCGGTGATGACGAGCCCGACCCATATCGTTCCGGTCTATGTCGGCGATCCCGAGCGCTGCAAGGCGGCGAGCGATCTCCTGCTCGCTGCGCACGGCATCTACCTCCAGCCGATCAATTATCCGACGGTGCCGAAGGGCACCGAACGGCTTCGCATCACGCCCAGCCCGTATCATGACGATGGTCTCATCGACACGCTCGCCGAAGCGCTGGTCGACGTCTGGCAGCGGCTCGGCCTGCCGTTCAAAGAACGCGCACTCGCCGCCGAGTGACCAATAGTGCTTTCACGAAGCACGTCCCGGAATGAATTTCTGCGTTGTGCCGATCCGGCAGGACAGCAGAAGACAGCAATGAGGGCGTGAACCAGCCATCAGCTCGCGACGGCCTGCATCAGCGCGGCAATCTTTATCGTCGCGAAATTGGAGAAGGTGTCGGAAACCGCGTAAGGCAAGATGATCTGGTCGCTGTGACGCATAGCGCCGCAGGTATAGACAACATTGGGCACGTAACCTTCGCGTTCGGTGGGCTCGGGACGAACAAGCGGCTCGCGCGAGCGTGCGAGAACTTTTGACGGATCTTTCTTATCCAAGAGAACCGCCCCGATCGAATATTTCCTGACCGGGCCCACTCCGTGCGTCAGCAGCAGCCAGCAGTCGTCCAGCTCGACGGGCGAGCCGCAATTGCCAATCTGCACGAATTCCCAGGGATACTCGGGCTGAAGGATGGAATGACCGCCATCCCACGTGTAAAGGTCGTCGGAATAGATCAAATAGAGGTTCTCGTTGTCCTGCCGGCCGATCATCGCATAGCGGCCATCGATTTTCCGTGGAAACAGAGCCATCCCCTTGTTGCGCGCCGCCGATCCGCCGAGTGGAGTCATCCGGAATGATCGAAAATCCGTCGTTTCGAGCAGCTCAGAGCGGATCGCCCGGCCGCTATAGGCTGTGTAGGTTGCGTAGAACGTTTTTCGTCCATCGTTATTGAATTCGACGAATCGGGCGTCCTCGATGCCGTTTGCTTGAGCTTCGGTGATCGGAAAGATGACGCGTTCGCTCAGCTCTTCGTCATCCCAGAACATCACTTCGACGGCATCGCCATTTGGCGGAAACGGGCAGCTGCGGACCTTTGGAACCGCTGCGAGACGCGCAGTCGGATCGACGGCGACGCTGCCGTCGGCGGTTATGGTGCCGGACCGGAACGTCAGCGATGAAATATGTCCCTCGCCGACGGCGCGCAGACTCAAGATGAAGCGACAGCCGTTTTCGGGCGCACCGGACTGGTCGGGGTGCCGGACGATGCTCGGGTTGAACAAGGCCGAGGCCTCGAATGAGTATTCGTTGAGAAAATATGCACCGATCAGGCGGCGTTGCGTCGTATTGAATTTGGCATGTGGTTCTAGCGCGTCTTCCATATCTGCGGCGCGCGTCTCGAAGGTATCGATCAAATTCCTGTGACGGCCTTCAAAATTGTCGAGCACATCGCTCAATTGTTGTGCGGCGGCTTCGGCATCGAGCCGAAGGACCCTGCCGACGATATGGTTGGCCCGAATCTTATCGGTGGGGTTGAGGTCCCGTGGTTCCGTTGCCGGTTTGAAAGGTCTGACGACGACTCTTGCCGGATTCGGACGCAGATATAAGCTCTGGCGATTGATGAATCGGAATTGGGACAATGAGGCTTCCTGGGGTTGTTCGAGCTGGGATCGTGCCACCAACGTCGCCGCCTACGAACTTGGATGCAGGTCTCGTTCGGTCCATTGCAGTCATACGCTTGAGTTGGCGAATCTCTACAAGACTAAGGAGATACGATAGCACTGATTCTGCACCCTTGTTCTCATTCGATCGATCCGGATGAAGCCCATCCGAGCAGCTCCCCGTTTCCGGATCGGTCAGTGCTCTTTGCAGGTCGTTTTCGCCCAGAAACCATTCGAACGCGCGGAGTGCCTCTATCGGCCACTCCGCGCCGTCATCCACCCGCCACGCGGCAAGGCATGCCGAAATCGTTGCTGACGCCTCGACCGGCTGCTGATCGAACGCTTCCGGCTTCTGGCGGTGTCTGCCGAAGCTCTTGGTCCCAACCGGCCTAAAGTATCCCGATGCTGTGGTCTGAAGCGAGTTGAGCCAACGGAGCGATCGGAGGCCAACCTCGACATACGGTGGGGTGTGGGTCGTCAGGCCGGTTTGGATCAGCGCCTGGGGAAGCCGCGCATTGTCATATGCGAGCAGGTCTTCAAACCAGATCCAGTCTTTGGTTTCCGTTACAGAAATCAAAGACATCAACCTGTCGGCCAATAGCCTGCGAAGGCGGTTGGCGAGAACGTCGCCAGCGACCAGCGTGCAATAGGCGTCCAACCCCAGGAGCGAGAACGCCCAAGCGCGTGGCGACGAGAATTCCTCGACGATAGGAAGCGCAGTCTTGAACAGCGCCCCGGCCCATCTGCGGCGGGATAGATCAATGTCCGTCCGTGCGCATTCGGCCAATGCCCAAAGCGTCCTGCCGTGACTATCTTCGGAACCTTGCTCTTCCAGCCAGCGGCGATCGTAGCTCATAAAATTCCGAAACCGGCGGCTGTCTGGGTTCCAAGCATGCTGGATGAATGCGGCAAAGCGCGTGGTGACTGACCTGGACAATTGCACTTCGCCAAAATTCGCAAGCAAGCTTGAGAACAGCAGCGCGCGAGCGTTGTCGTCGGTACAATAGCCATGGGAGCGATCTGGCACCGAATGGACGGCGTGTTGGAGCATGCCGGTGCTGTCGCAGAGCGAGAGGAAATGTCCGATCCGAATCTCCGGTATGACGTGTGCGTTTCTTCCAGAGGCGATCGCATCAATGGGAAGCGATATTCCCGGCCGGGCATTCTCGCTCTCAGTCGCGAAGACGGTAAGATAGCGCTTGGCCGTTTGCACCCAAGTCATCGATCGGCTTGCCGCATACGCACGTTTGCGCATGGAATGACGACGGACATCGTTCGTCAGCAGGCCGGCGATCTCGGTGCTCAATGCTTTGGCGTCACTAAAAGGAACCAGAATGCCGCAGCCGTCGCTCAGCAGTTCCTTGGCGTGCCAGAAGGGTGTCGATACGACCGCCTTTCCCAATCCGAAACTGTACGCGAGCGTGCCCGATGTCATCTGGGCTTCATTGAGATAGGGAGTCACATAGACGTCGCACATTGAAATGAAGTCCAGCAACGTGGTTTGATCGACGAACTGGTTGAAAAAAACGACGTGGTCTTCGATGCCGAGGCCCCGAGCGCGCGCCGTCAGACTGTCGCGATAGGCCTCGCCCTGTTGCCGCACCAGCTTCGGATGAGTGGCGCCAAGAATGACATAGACGGCGTTCGGGCATAATTTGATGATTTCGGGCATGGCATCGAGCATGGTCTCGATGCCTTTGTTTGGCGACAAAAGACCGAAGGTCAGAATGATCATCTTTCCGGTGAAGTCGAATTTAGCCTTGGCGTGATGCGTTTCGAGGAACGGGAAATCCGGTATTCCGTGCGGTACGATCTCGATCTTGCGAGCTGGCACGTCATGAACGGAACGGAGGAAGCCGTGGCCGGTTTCCGACATGACGACGATTTTTGCCGAAATGTCTATGATCCGACGCATCACGTCGTGCTGGATGGCTGTCGGTTTGGCGAGCACGGTATGCAGTGTCGTGACGACCGGCATTTCGAGGCGCGACAGGAGGTCGATGATGTTGCCACCGGCTTCACCACCGAAAATTCCATATTCGTGCTGAAGGGAAACAACGTCGAAGCCTGCGCCGTTCAGGAACTCGGCGGCCTTGACATATTCGCCAATCGCTTCGTCGTGAATCTCAAAGCGCACAGCCGGCGGATAGTCATAGGTACGCTCCGCATCCGTCATGGCGACGACGCAGGTCTCGAGATCCGGCCGGGCGGTCGAAACTGCCCGGTGCAGATCTTGGGTAAATGTAGCGATGCCGCAACGGCGCGGAAGATAGTTTCCGATGAAGCCTACGCGCTGGAGGAGTTTCATTTAACCGTTTCCAGGCGGCCGTTGTTTGGGGCAGCCTTTGCTTGATTGAGAGAAGTTGGCAACTGAATCTCCTGTGGCCGTCCGACATCGATTGAACCCGGCTGCGTGAGCCGCTGCAGCAGGTGTGGAACCGGGCTGCCGCCGGTGTACCCGACGAGGCCCACCATGCCGCTGGCGCCGGGGCGAATGTCGACACGATCCGATTGCGCGAACAGGGCATCGCCGCTGGCAACGTCGAACGGGCCGGCGGCAGCACTGCCACCGACGACGAGAAGCCAGGTTTCCCGTTCCGCATCCAAACACCAGGAGGAATTTGGACCGAGATCGATTCGTTCGAAGACGAAGTGTGGGCTGGAAACGAAAAGTCTTCGTTCTGCGGTGAGCTGGTCCGGTTGCACCTGAAATTTCGCCGGTCCGGCATCCGCCACCGCGATGGCGTTTTCGATATCAAGTTCACGATTCCGCCCGTAATCGAACAGACGGAATGTCGCGTCGCTCCGCTGTTGCAGTTCCGCAATGACGAGACCGGCGCCAATCGCGTGAATCGTTCCTGCGGGTACGAAAATGACGTCGTTTGCCAACACCGGGCGCCACACGACGAGATCGGAGATCGAGCCATCGCCGATGGCCTCGCGCAATTGCTGCGGCGTCAGACGGCGAGTAAGGCCGAGGGCAACCTTGGCATCAGGAGCGGCACTTAGAACATACCACACTTCGGTTTTGCCGTTTGGCAAGCCCATCGCGTGCGCAGACGCATCGTCCGGATGAACCTGGATCGAAAGTGGCTGGCTCGTGAACAGCAACTTTAGCAACAGCGAGGGAATTACGGCCGCATTACCGGCTCGCTCGTACCAGATCTCGCCGATCGCATTGCCGTCATGGGGCGCGTTACTCCAAGGATGCAGGTCTTCAACACCCCAAGGCTTTGGTAAAGCGTGCGCGCTGGCATGTTCGATCGCCATAACCTCACCTGATGTTCGGACGAGACGAGGTATTTCGATCGCAGAGCAGCGTCGAAAGCCCTGAATCATGGCTCCCTGCTCGGCCGGGGCACTCGTCAACCGTGATCTTGGTCTTCAGTTCCGTCATTTACTGAGCAATATTGCTCACA
>Ga0102924_1006387_pt1 | contig 11081 bp, 7 predicted proteins | sample PaiPotPPM11metaG_FD_80116 | JGI IMG/M metagenome (GOLD analysis project Ga0102924, IMG submission 80116) | Iron sulfur acid spring bacterial and archeal communities from Banff, Canada, to study Microbial Dark Matter (Phase II) - Paint Pots PPM... ...
GTTCATGACCGCGCGCCGCGCCGGCAGCGGGTAGAGGCGAAGGCGGACGCCGGCGCGGCGCGCGGTCATGAACGTTGCAGTCGTTCCCGAAGTGCCGGGTAGACCGGCACGATGAGCCACTCGAGCGCGATCGCGGTGCGTGCCCAGGGCGGCATCTGGCGGGGCGGTCGCGAAATTCCCCGACCGATGCCTGCCCCTCGACCGTTCCGCGTCCGCCCTGCGGCGGCTACCGCGCCTCGTAGGCCGTGATCTCCGGCTCATGCTGCAAGGTGACCGCGATGTCGTCCAGTCCCTCCAGCAGGCACTGCTTGCGATACGGGTCGATCTCGAAACCGGCGTGCCAGCCGGCGCCGGCGCTGACCGTCTGCCGCGGCAGGTCGATGTGCAGGCGCAACCCGCCGGATCGGTCGACGGCGGCAAACAGCGCGTCCACCTGCGCCGCGCTCAACACGATCGGGAGCATCCCGTTCTTGAAACAGTTGTTGTAAAAAATGTCGGCGAACGACGAGGCGATGAGGCAATCGATGCCGAAGTCTTTCAGCGCCCAGGGCGCGTGTTCGCGCGAGCTGCCGCAGCCGAAGTTCTCCCGTACCAGCAGGATCTTCGCCCCTTGGTAGCGCGCTTGGTTGAGCGTGAACTCCGGGTTGGGATCGCCGGTCGGCAGGAAGCGCCAGTCAAAAAACAGGCCGGCCCCCAGCCCCGAACGCAGGATGCTCTTCAAGAACTGCTTGGGAATGATCTGGTCGGTGTCGATGTTGGCGCGATCCACGGGAACGACCAGACCGTCGAGGGTGGTGAAGGGGTTCATAAGGATGAGGAATGACCGGGGCCGCCCTTGTGGTCAGCGGGTTACTTCCAATCTCGGATGTCGACAAAATGACCGGCAATCGCGGCGGCGGCGGCCATCTCGGGGCTGACCAGGTGGGTGCGACCGCCCTTGCCCTGGCGTCCCTCAAAATTGCGGTTGCTGGTCGAGGCACAACGCTCCCCGGGTTGCAGGATGTCGGGGTTCATGCCGAGGCACATGCTGCAACCGGACTCGCGCCACTCGAAACCGGCGGCGCGGAACACGTCATCCAGGCCCAGTTTCTCCGCCTCGCGCTTCACTTGCTGGGAACCGGGCACCACCATGGCACGCAGGCTGGAGGCCACCCGGCGCCCCCGCACCATGCTCGCCGCCGCCTGCAGATCCTCCAGCCGGGCGTTGGTGCAGGAACCGATGAAGACGCGGTCCAGCTTCAACTCCTGCATGGGGATGCCGGGCTTGAGGCCCATGTATTCCAGCGCCATCTCCGCCGAGCGACGGTCCACGGGATCGGGAAAGACGTTGGGATCGGGAACGCGCTGGGTGACATCGATCACCATGCCGGGGTTGGTGCCCCAGGTCACCTGCGGGGCGATCTCGGCGGCATTGAAGGTGAGGCAGCGATCGAAGCGGGCGCCGGGATCGCCGGCCAAAGAAAGCCAGTCGGCCGCCGCCGGTTCGAAGGCCGCACCCTGCGGCGCGTGTTGACGGCCGTGCAGATAGGCGACCGTGGTGGCGTCCGGGGCGATCATACCGGCCCGCGCGCCCGCCTCGATCGACATGTTACAAACCGTCATCCGCTGCTCCATGGAGAGGCTGCGAATGGCGCTTCCGGCGTACTCGACCACGGAGCCGGTGGCCCCCCCGGTACCGATCTGGCCGATGATGAAGAGGATGACGTCCTTGGCGGTCACCCCGGCGGGCCGCTCACCCTCCACCCGGATCTCCAGCGTCTTGGGGCGCGCCTGCCAGAGACACTGGGTGGCCAGCACGTGTTCCACCTCGCTGGTGCCGATGCCGAACGCCAGCGCACCGAATGCGCCGTGAGTGGCCGTGTGACTGTCTCCGCAGACGATCGTCATACCGGGCTGGGTCAGTCCCAGCTCGGGCCCGATGACGTGCACGATGCCCTGGTGGGGGCTGTCGAGATCAAACAAGGGCACCCCGAACGCCCGACAGTTCTCCCGCAAGACCTCCACTTGGCGCTTGGAACTGGCGTCGAGAATCTTGAACGGGCGCGGGTCGGTGGGAACGTTGTGGTCGAGCGTGGCGAAGGTGCGATCCGGGCGGCGCACCGTGCGACCCGCCTCGCGCAAGCCCTCGAACGCCTGCGGCGAGGTGACCTCGTGAACCAAGTGCAGATCAATGTAGAGCAACGCCGGCTTGCCCGCCTCGGCCCGGACCACATGCCGGTCCCAGATCTTTTCGAACAAGGTTCGGGGCCCGGTCGCGGGCGCGTTCTTCGGCAGGGTCAGTGGCATGACTCTCAATATTATCCTCCACCCGCGCTTGGCGGCGCCCAGGCCGTTTCCTTGGGGTGACTTCGACCACCCCTTCTCCCTTACTTCCTGTTGGTTCAAGCCGGCGTCGGGTCCCGCGTGCGCGCCGGCGATGATTTGGCGACGGTAAGGGTATGATTTGGCTTCTTGGAGGCCTCATGCCCCTGTTGTCTCGCGGCCACCGCCGGGTAGCGTGGCTCGTAGTGGCGCTGCTTACCGTGGCGAGCGCCAAGAAACACCCGGTCCGTCCGCTCACCTCGCAACTGCTTGACGCCCTGCCCTTCCGTCTGGTCGGCCCGGCCGCCCCGGCAGGTCGGGTCTGGCAGGTGGTCGGGGTTCCCGGCCAACCCAAGACGCTCTATGTTTGCACCGCCGACGGCGGCGTCTGGAAGACCACCAACTACGGAACCACGCTGCTGCCCATCTTCAACGATCAAGCGGCCGCCTCCTGCGGCGCCGTGGCGGTCGCCCCCTCCGACCCGCAGCAGGTGTGGTTGGGAAGCGGGGAACCGGCCTCGACGCGGGCCAATTCGCAAGGCCGCGGCGTCTTCAAATCCAGCGACGGCGGACAGACCTGGCACGCCGCCGGGCTCACCGCCACCGAAGAGATCGGCGCCGTGGTGATCGACCCGCGCGACCCGCAGACCGTCTACGTGGCCGCCCTGGGACATCTGTGGGGCAAGGGGCCCGATCGTGGCGTGTACAAGACGAGCGACGGCGGCGCGACTTGGAAACAGGTGCTCTTCGTCAACGACACCACCGGCTTCGTCGATCTGCAGATGGACCCCTCCAACCCCCAGGTGCTCTATGCCGCCGCCTGGCAGCGTTTGCGCCACGGCGGCGGCGACATGGCGGAGTCGGGCCCCGGCAGCGGCATCTATAAGTCCACCGACGGCGGTGCGACCTGGTCCCGCTTGACCAACGGCTTGCCGGTCGGGGATGCCGGCAAGATCACGCTCGCCGTGGCGCACCACAACCCCCAACTGGTCTACGCCGCCATCCTCACCGGCGCGCCGCAACCCGGCGGGCGCACCAGCAACGCCGGCGGCGTCTTCCGCTCCGCCGACGGCGGCGCCCACTGGGAGCGGGTCAGCCCGCTCATGACCAGCTCCTACTACGACCGCATCGCGGTGGACCCGAACGACGACCAGCGTCTCTGGATGCCGGTGTTTGAACTCATGCGCTCCGACGACGGGGGCCACACCTGGGTCAAACACAACATGAAAAACGTGCACGACGACCTGCACAGCATCTGGATCGACCCCGGCGACTCCTCCCACCTCGTGCTGGGCGGCGATGGTGGCGTGAACACCAGCTTTGACGGGGGGGCGGCCTGGTCGCAGCAGGTGCTGCCCATCGCCCAGATCTACGAGGTGGCGGTCGACGACCAGCGACCTTACCGGGTCTACGGCGGCATGCAGGACACCGGTCACTGGGCCGGACCCAGCCAGACCTACGACCACGAGGGCATCACCAACGCCGACTGGATCAAGCTGCGCTACAACGGCGACGGCATGGCGGTGCACCCCGACCCGCGCGATCCCAACGTCGTTTTCCTGGTGCAGGAGTTCGGTAACACCTCGCGGCTGGACCTGCATACCTGGTCGCGCACCGAGCTGCAGCCGCCCGCGAGTTTCGCCAAGCAACACAACCTGGCGCCGCTGCGCTGGGACTGGACGCCGCCCATGATCCTCTCCAATCAGAACCTCGACCAGTTCTTTTTGGGGAGTAACTACCTGTTTCGCTGCACGGTCAGTATCGTGGGCCCGGGACAGGACCCCACCCACGCCTGCGCGGTCATCAGCCCCGACCTGAGCGCACAGCAGGAACGCAGCCCGGTGGGGACGCGGGACGGGTACCACAGCTACGGCGCGCTCTTCGCCCTGGCGCAGTCGCCCGCCGACGGCAACGTGCTGTGGGCCGGCGCCGACGATGGGCCGCTCTACGTGACCCGCGATCTCAACCAGGCCGCCGGTCCGCACTGGACGCGCGTCGATGGCGGCTTCCCGCCCGGCACGCCGCCCGGCGGCGTCATTGCCAAGATCGAGGCCGGGGACGCCGACCCCGGCACCGCCTTTGTCGCCTACGACCGGCACACGCTCGACGACGAGCATCCTTACATCTTCCGCACCACCGATTACGGCCAGAGCTGGACCAGCATGAGCGGTGACCTGCCCGCCGACGGGCCCGTCTACGTCGTCCGTCAAGACCCGTTCAACTTCCATGTCTTCTACGCCGGCACCGAGTTCGGGCTCTACGTCAGCATTGACTCCGGGACGCACTGGGTGCGCTGGAAGAGCAACCTGCCGATGAGCGCGGTGCGCGCCCTGGTGTCGCATCCGCGTGACCGCGACCTGATCGTGGGCACCTTCGGGCGCGCCATCTGGATCGCCGACGCCGAGCCGCTGCAGGAACTCGATGCCGCATTGGCCCAGCCCGCTTACCTGTTTGAGGTGAAACCGGCGATCGCCTTCAACGTGCGCCACACCTACGGCACCACGATTGAGGAACTCAACGGCGACGCCTTCTTTCGCGGCGCCAACCCGCCCTACGGCGCCGTCATCACCTACTACCTCGCCGAGGCATCGCCCGGCGCCGTGCAGCTCGAGATCAAGGACGCCAAGCACCGGCTGCTGCGCACCCTGTCCGGGCCCGGCACCGCCGGCCTGCACCAGGTGGTGTGGGACCTGCAGCCGGAGCCCGTCGCACCGCCGGCCGGGGCCTCGCCCCCGAACGACGAAGCCGCGCTGACGCTCTCCGAACGGCAGCGCCAGCACCGCGTCGTCCCCGGCAAGTACACGGTGGTCATGAACAAAATGTCGCAGTCGATCGAGGTGCGCGCCGAAGACGTCGGCGGCGTGCGAAGCGTACTGCCCCGCAAGTAACCGGGCCGGTAGAATAGCCGGCTGCGGCCCGACCCGTCGGCGCCCTCGCTCATTACGTCCAAGGATCCCCCATGCCCCCAGGCCTGCTCACTCCTGTCCACACCGTTCTGGAAATCGTGGTGCGCTGCACCGCCGTCTACCTTCTGGTGCTGCTGCTGTTGCGCCTGATGGGCAAACGCGAGGTAGGCCAGATGAACGCGGTCGACTTCGTGATGCTGCTGCTCATCGCCAACGCGGTCCAGAACGCCATGACCGGCCCGGACACCTCGCTGGCGGGCGGGGCGGTGGCCGCCGCCACCCTGATCGGGATCAACTACATCCTCACCCACACCCTGCTGAAACACTCCCGCCTGCGAAAGCTCGTCGAGGGAAGCCCGACCCTGCTGATTCACGACGGCCAAGTGCTGCAGGGTCACCTGCGGCAGGAAGGCATCACCCAGGAGGCGCTGGAAGCCGCCTTGCGTGAGCACGGCGTGGCGCGCGCCGCCGACTGCAGCTCCGCCATCCTGGAAGTGGACGGCAGCATTAGCGTCCTCAAGCCGGACGACATCAAATCGAGCGGCAATCGGCAGCACCGCCGCATCCGCTTCCTGCAGCGACCGCACTAAAAGGTCGTCGGTTCTCGGTCGTCAGTTATCGCACGTCCTTTGTTGTGCTGAAAACCGACAACTTCCTACTTGCGCAGGCGAAGCAGGACCACGCCGTGGGCGGGTACGACGGCGGAGTACTGGTCGCGATGGCTGCCGCGACTGGCATGGGCCCAGAGATCGCGCACCTGGTAGGCGCCCTGCAGCCCGAGATCAGACCACTTGGCGGTGACCCTGGCGTCTTCCGGGCTGCGATTGAACAAGCCGACCGCCAGCTGCCCGCCCGCCAGCGGCTTCATCCAGACCTCGAGCCCGTCCTGCTGCGCGACGCGGTGTCCCTGTTTGCCGAGCTTGTCCTGGTCGATCGCGATCACCTCGCGATTGGTCAGGATGGCGCGGGTGGCCGGCGTCATGGAGCTGAGGTCGTTGCCCGCCAGCAGCGGGGCGGCCAGGATGGACCACAGGCTCAGGTGCGTGCGGTACTCGGTGTTGGTCATGCCGCCATTGCCGATCTCCAGCATGTCGGGGTCGTTCCAGTGGCCCGGGCCGGCGTAGGCTTCGAGGCCCACCTGCTTGTCGAAGCCCAGGGTCGACATGCTCTTCCAGGAGTCGTTGATGTCGCCGGTGGTGCGCCACAGGTTGCCGCCCACCGACGGGCCCCACTCCCAGACCTTGTCCAGACCGTACTGGCAAAGGCTGAAGACGATCGGGCGCCCGCTGGCCTTCAGGGCGTCGCCCATGATCTTGTAAATCCGCGGCATTTCGCTCGGCGGATAGAGCTTGCCGGCGCTGCACCAGTCGTACTTGAGGTAATCCACGCCCCACTGGGCGTAGGTCTTTGCGTCCTGCGCCTCGTGCTGGTAACTCGCCTCGTAGTGGGCGCAGGTGAGGGGCCCAGGGCCGGAGTAGATGCCCAGCTTCAGCCCCTTGCTGTGCACGTAGTCGGCCAGCGCCTTCATGTCGGGAAACTTCTCGTTGCTGGTGATGTTGCCCGCGGCGTCGCGCTTGCCTTCCCAGGTGTCGTCGATGTTGACGTAAATATAGCCGGCATCACGCATGCCGCTCGTCACCAGCGCGTCCGCGGCGTGCCGCACATCGGCGTCGGTGACCTTCCCGGCGAAGTGATTCCAACTGTTCCAGCCCATGGGCGGCGTCGCCGCCAAGAGCGGCCCCTGCCCCCGGGCCGGCAGGCTGAACAGGCAACACCCCAACCCCAACACGGCAATGGCAACTTTGTTCATCGTGATCGTCCTTCGGTCGGATTTATTGTCGAACGCGAATCACGACAACGCCGTGACTCGGCACACGCACCTTGAAAGTCTCGGGTACCCGGCCCAGGTCCTCATGGGACCACAGGTCGCGGACCTGTTCGTCATTCGCCAAGCCTGCATCGCGCCACGGCAGCGTGACATTGATGCCCCACTCGGTGGTGTTGAAAATGCCCAGCACGCTGCTGCCGTCCGCCATGGGCTTCTTGTAGACCTGGGCGTTGTTGACCTGGGTAACGACCACCGCTTGTTTGCCCAGCGGGTCCTGGTCGACGGCGATCAGCTCGCGGTTCATGAGAATGGCCTTGGTTTCCGCCGTCATGTGGGCGATGTCGTTGCCCGCCAGCAGCGGGGCGGCCAGCAGGCACCAGAGGCTGAAGTGGGTGTGATACTCGGTGTCCGACATGCCGCCGTTGCCCACCTCCAGCATGTCGGGGTCGTTCCAATGACCGGGGCCGGCGTAGCGATCGAGCCCGTTCTGGTTGAAGCCGATCTGCGCCATGCCCTTGCCCCAGCCCGACTCCCAGCTCAGGCGCCACTTGTCGATGATGTCGCCGGTGGTGCGCCACAGGTTGCCGCCCGCCGCCGCACCCCACTCCCAGACGTTGTTCTGGCCGTACTGGCACAGGCTGTAGACGATGGGCCGGCCGGTGGCGCGCAGCGCGTCGCCCATCTTCTTGTACACCGCCGGCATCGCGTCGCTGCGGTAGACCGTGGAGGCGCTGCACCAGTCGTACTTCAGGTAATCAATGCCCCAGCCGGCGTACGTCTGGGCGTCTTGCGCCTCGTGTTGGTAGCTGCCTTCGTAACCGGCACAGGTTTTTGGACCGGGCGAGGAGTAGATGCCCAGCTTGAAACCCTTGCTGTGCACGTAATCGGCCAGCGCCTTCATGTCGGGGAACTTTTCGTTGCTGGTGATCTTGCCGTTGGCGTCGCGCTTCCCTTCCCAAGTGTCGTCAATGTTGATGTAGACGTAGCCGGCGTCGCGCATGCCGTTGGCCGCCATGGCGTCCGCCGTTTCGCGGATCAGTGTGTCGCTGACGCGCGACTGGAAGTGGTTCCAACTGTTCCAGCCCATGGGCGGGGTGGCGGCAATGTCCCCGGCTTGGGCAACGGCGGTCGACACTGCCAGCAGGAGCAGCATTGAAGCCGACGCCAAGCACTGCGCAGCACGCATGGATCACTCCTCCGATCATCGCCATCGCGCCGCCCGATGGCAGCGCCGGTCCGGAGTGTAGCAAGGGCTTGCAGATGGTGTCGAACTATCCCGAACCGCTCCCTCGCAGGCGGCCCGTAACCTCGGGGGCGCCGCGCCAGCGGTATGCCCCGGCGACAGAGGTGCGATAGAGAAGATGGATCGCGCCCATTTATCGGCGCCGGAAGCTGTCGCCGTCGCGCCCCGCTACCGGGGGCGGGATGAGAAGCCGCGAGGGGACCGCCTCAATTGGTTTTGAACTGTTTCGCGGGGAAGGTTTCAGGGGCAGTCATGTTGGACTGCCCGCCCGGCGTACGCGAGGCGGCGCGGTTCTGTTGTCGGCTGTAGACCGCTTGCGCGCCGGCCGCCAACAGGTCTTTGCGCAGCGTGCTGGCCTGGGTGTGACGCTGCGGATTACGTTGCGGGTGCAGGCCAAGGAACAGCGCACCGTGCCGCAATTGGATCGCCAACTCCTGCACATCGCTCGGGTGCAGCCCCAACCGGACCAGCGCGGTGGCCACGTTCTCGGCGTCCTCGGAGCCCTCGGCATGCAGCTTAGCGGCAACTTCGCAAAAGGTGGTGGTCAATTCCCCTGCGACCAACACCGTGCCCAGACCTCGCACCGGGAATGTACCCAACGACGAGAGCCACTCCAGCGGATGCAAATCGTGGTCGTGTTGGTCCACCACGCACAACACCGAGACCTCTTCCTCCTTTATGCCGGAACCCCGCAGGAAGTTGAGCCCGTGCAGGAACGTGGCGTAGCTGGGAAATTTACCAAACACTACAGGGTTGGGGATTGGGACCTCGGCAGACGACTTCCTCGGCGCATCCGTCGGCATTGTGCAATACGATGCCGGCAGCACTGGGGGAGTTGGTCGTTTGGGGAAGAATTGCGGAATGTTCGGCACAACACAACGAAGTGCTGCCCCAGTCAGCCCCTCGACCCAGTCGGAAACCTAATCCCGCTTTGTCCCCTGGCCTTGACCGCGCGCGGACACGATGGCCACGTGGCCGCGCCGTCGCCTTCCTGCCTTGATCAGCCGGAGAAGTCGAAGCGCCGCGAAAACTTGAAGAACACGCCGCGCTGTTGCAGCAGGAAGCGGCGCTGGGGCGCGTTCAGCAGCGGCGCAGGGCCGCCGGCCGGCGAGGCCTCCAAGCTGCGCAGGTAGTTGGACCCCAGCCCGACGTAGAACTCGGTGCCCGGGCTGATGATGCGGCGCAGCAGCAGCGACTCGCCCAACGTCTTGTCGCTGCTCGAGCCCAGCAGGATGCCGCGGAGGTAGGTGCGCTTGTCGAGGTAGTACTCCGTGCGCCAGAACCAAGCCAGATCGGAAAACACCTTGGGGCCGCCGGCATGGCGATAGAAGCTGGAGTTCTGGGCGTTGAGGCTGGTATGGAAGCGGCGCACATCGGTGCCCAGTCGCAGGCTGAACTGTCGGCTGTAACCCAAGTAGTTGTCGCCGTAGTTGATGGCCGCCCCGCTGCCGGTGAAAAAGTTGACGTCCAGCCAGCTGAGGTAGTGCGTCCCCAGGCTGAGAAAGGTGAAGGTGGCCGGATAGAGCACGTGATTCCACTGGCTGCGGCTGTAGCTGTTGCCGAAGAACAGGTGGGTGTTGCCGACCAGGGAGGCGCCCAGGTTCCAATTGTCGAACTGCTGCGTCAGGCCGAAGTGATAGCTGTTCGCGCGCTGGTGGTTGCTGTTGATCTGCACCTGTTGCACACCGCGGCGGTTGATCCGCCAGTGGTAGTTGGCCCCGCCCAGCACGCTCTTCTGATCGGTGTAGCTCTGGAAGCCGAGTTGGGGGTCGAAGTCGGGAGAGATGGCCCAGCCCACGGCGTAGGCATTGAAGTTGTCGGTGGTCAGAACCAGGAACGTGGAGGCGGAGTAGCCCTGCGAGTGCAGCAGGTCGGGGTGCACCGAATCCGGACCGGTATTGGAAACCGACTGCGCCGTCTCGTTCTGTCCGCCGGTATGGGAGACCAGGAAGGCATTCTGCCAGTCGATCCGCTTGCCGAGGTGCAGGTCCGCGTCCACGCCCACCGTCTGGTTGCGGGCCTGCGGGGAGCTCTTCAAGGTCGACATGAAGCCGACATAGCTGGAGGCGTGAATGGCCCGCTTGAGGCGCAGCACGGCATCGTTGGCGTCCTCCGCTCCCACAATGCCGGGATGGGCACGGTCCTGCGCCAGCAGGGCCCCGAACTGCCAGCGACCGAACTCGCCGGTGGCCTTCAACCCGGCCTGCGGGTTGACGATTTTACGGGAATAGAACGGGCCTCCCACCGGGCCGTTGTCCCCCAGCGAGGTCGGCGCGGCGGTGTCGAAGACCCGCGTTCCGGAGGTGAAGAAGGGCCGCTTTTCTGGAAAAAACAGGGGCTGGTTGAGGTTGACGTCGATCTGTGGCTGGTCGGCCTCCACCTCCGAGAAGTCCGGGAAGATGGTGCCGGCCAGCGAGATCTTGGCGGTCGGGGCGTAGAAAAAGTCCGCCCCGCCCCGCCCGCCATAGGAGTTGGCGTGGCCCGGCTGGGCCAGGAAACGGCCGCCCACGTAGGGCACCGCCGCCAGCTCGTGCGGCGCCACGTCCACGGTGAGGTGGGCGTGCTCCAGGTGGGCCAGTTGATTGTTCTCGAACTCGCTCAGCGACATGCGCGGGAAGACGTCGATCTCATTGTTGCGGGCGCCCAGCCGCACCAGCGTGAAGTCCCAGGTCTGCTGTCCGGTGCCGTTGTAGCGCAACGAGCGGAAGGGGATGGCCATTTCAACGTCGTAGCCCTCGCGGGTGCGGCGTCCGTCCCCGGTCCAAATGGTGTCCCAGCTGTAGTCGATGTTGCCGCTCTGCGA
>Ga0102924_1006388_pt1 | contig 11079 bp, 11 predicted proteins | sample PaiPotPPM11metaG_FD_80116 | JGI IMG/M metagenome (GOLD analysis project Ga0102924, IMG submission 80116) | Iron sulfur acid spring bacterial and archeal communities from Banff, Canada, to study Microbial Dark Matter (Phase II) - Paint Pots PPM... ...
AGCAGGAACCAGCCGATCTTGGCCAGGCCGGCCGGCGTCCCCGCGGGGATGGCGTAGCGCATGTCGTACACGCGGGACTGGCCGGCGCGCAGGACCGGCGCGGAACAGTTGAGCCGGTAGGCCGCGGCCCGCGCCGACGAGATGCCGACCTGGTAGTCCGGGCACGGGGCCAGCCGGATGGCCGACCTGGTTGGGTTGGTGATCTGCACCGTGAACCTCAGCACCTGCCCGGCCCGGGCGCGGGCCGGCGCTTGCAGCCGGATGACCAGCGGGGACAGCGCGTCGGACCGGGGCGCGGCCGGAGTCAGCCCGATCTGGGTGACCCCGGTCTTGTTACAGCGGCTGGTGAGGATGGTCCCGCCGCGGGCAGCGACGGCCGGCCGGGCGCCGATCCCGAACCGCGGGGTGACGGCCGACGTGCGGAGCACGCCGTGCCGGCTGACCGCCGGGGTGCACGCGGCGCGCGGCGACTGGGTGACGGCGAACGTGGCCGAGGCGCCGGGGGCCAGCACGCCGGCCGTGACGTCCAGCACGTTCGGGGCCGCCGCCACCAGCCGGCCCGCCACCCGCGCGCTCGGGCGGCCGGACACGTAGCAGGCGTGTCCGGACGTGTTCCTCGCGGTGTAGGTGTAGGCGTAGATCCCGTACTGGATAAGTCCGCGGCCCTGCATGCGGACGCTGAGATCTCCGGACGTGCAGACCGCGATACCGGGGTTGCGCGGCGCGCGGACGGACGGCATCGGGACGGGGTGGTTCACCCAGCCGACGGCCGGCGTGGTCGCGCCATCGGCCGCGGGCGCCGCCCCGGACTGATGCGCCGCGATCAGCGCGGCCAGCCCGAGGATGAGGGCCGCCGCGGCGGTGGGCGCGACAATGCGCGCTGCTCTGGTGCGATTCATCGTGGGCACCTGCCTCTCATGTTCTGTGCTCATGCGCGTCAGGTGCAGTCGTCGTCATAGCTCGAAAGTCCCTGAGCCGGGCCGTCGAGGCAGTCCTCGTCGATGGTCCAGCCCGGCGCGGAGTCGCCCGACCTGATCCGCAGAGCGGTGTCGCCCGACCATTGATGCACCCGCTGATTGTGATCCCAGGCGTTGTTGGGAATGCACTGCAGGGGCGTCGTGGCGTAGTCGGAATAACCGTAGTCGGCTGGGTAAATGGCCTCGGGCACGTTGCTGTGCGCGGTATAGGCGGTCAGGTCGGAACCGCAGGTGCTGCCGTAGACGGCGCCGTGCTCGTGCAGCACGGTGTGCACCTCGTACTCGAAGCCGTTGATGAACGACTGCGCGGCGGTCAGGCAGGTGGAGTTGCCGGAGTTGAATGCCTCCAGGTCGTAGACGAGATACTCGTCGCCGAAGCCGTCGGCGCTGGCCGTGTTGACGGCGTCCTGGGCCTGGGCCTCGCCCTGCTCGGTGGCCGTGGTCGGGTTGTTGCTGAACGCGCCAAGACCGCCCTGGTTGGCGCAGGCCGACTGCGGCCCGACCCAGATCAGCCACACGTCCCATTCGTTGGACATGACGTCGGCCAGCCAGGCATGGTTGGGAGTCGGCAGGCTGGAATCGAAGTTCTCGCCGCCGATGTAGACGCCGATCGCGTAGTAGGTCGTGGTGTCCCACCACGTGATCATGTCCGAGGTGGGCGGCAGGCTGCTGGTGTCGAAGCCCTCGCCCTGGACGACCAGCGGCCCGGGCAGGACCGCGCTGGCCGGCTGGACGTTCACCAGCTGCGCGGCCAGGGCGGCGAACACCGCCAGCGGGATCAGGGCCGCCTGCCAGCGGCGACCGCGCGGCCAGCGGCGGCCCGGCCTCAGCATTCGCATGGCACCGACATCTTGACTAGTCGCATTCCGCCAGCCTTTCCGCGGCCGGTGCTCCACGGCACGCCGCGAGTTTTCCGGTTCCGTAACGGCCCAGGGCACCTGCCACGGGACGTCACGGACTTCATAGCCCTAAGTTGTAGGCTCGGAAATTACTGGCTGATAGTCCTGAGAACGGATTAGCGACAATGTTGAGACAATGGCGATAATGGCTGTCGAATGGCCAGCGCCAGGACACCGGCCCGCCAGCACGGTTCAGGTTTGTCGCACGCGCCAGGAGCCGGCCGGGGTCAGCCGCCGGGAGGTCAGCGATCACCTAGTCCATGGCGATGGAGCGTAGCCGGGACCGGCCGGGGGGCCATGCCCGCACGGTCGGGCCGCCTTGCGGGGCGCTCAGCGGGACAGTACGTGGCCCTTGTTAATTGCGTTATGTCTGCCAGTAGACGGTGTAGTGCTGGTGGTGGGTTCGGGCGGTGGGGATCAGCGTGACCGGCTGGCCGTCGGCGGTGGCCTGGGCGGTCAGGGGCCGGGTGCTGGCCAGGGTGAGCGAGCCGGCGTCGAGCCTGGGCATCGCGGTGAGGGCCCGGTCGCCGTAGGCGCCGTTCAGCACCACGGGCCCGTAGGTGACGGCCTGGACCGCGGGGTTGTCCGGGGTGGGGTGCAGCTGCAGGCGCATGGGCAGCGAGACGTCCAGGCGGTCGCCGGCCCGCCAGCGGCGGCGGACGGCCAGCCAGCTTCCTGGCGGTGCGGGGCGGCCGGCCGGGCGGCCGTTCAGGGTGGCGGTGGCGGTCCCGGCGACCCAGGCCGGGACGCGGACGCGGATCGTCATGTCGGCCTCGCCGGAGGCGACCTCGATGCGGGTTCCTGGCTGGTCGGGGAACTGGGTGACCTGGCGCAGCCGGATGCGCTTCTCGGGCCAGGTCAGCTCGGAGGGGATGAACAGGTTCACGAACAGGCCGTCGGCGTCGTGGGAGTAGACGGTGTCGGAGAACTTGGCCTGGGTCTCCATGCCGCTGGCGTTGTCGCAGGTGAAGTCCTGGTAGTTGGTCGAGTACAGGTCGGGGCTGGCGTGCGGGAAGTAGTTCAGGGGCTGCTGCTTGAACGCCCCGGGGGACAGTCCGTAGTAGTACTCGTTGAACCCGTGCGGGGAGTCGGGGTCCTGCTCGCCGAGCATCTGGTTGAACAGGGTGCGCTCGTAGTGGTCGAGCAGGTCGATCCGGTCGGGCTGGTGGAAGTGCAGCAGCCGGGTCAGCTTGAGCATGTTGTAGCTGACGCAGTTCTCGCAGGTCAGGTTGGAGAGCTGGCCGGCGATGACGTCGGGCTCGTGCCAGTGCTCGTGGTTGCTTGAGCCGCCGATGATGTAGGAGTGGTGCTGGGTGACGATCCGCCAGAAGTTCTCGGCGATGTCGCGGTAGCGGCGGTCGCCGGTCTCCTCCCACATCCGCACCGCGGCGATGATCTTGGGCACGGTGGTGTTGGCGTGCAGGCCGTTCAGCCGGTCCTGCCCCCGAGCCAGCGGGTCCAGCACGGCGGCGTCGTCGAAGCGCCGCGCGGCGGCGAGGTACCTGTGCTGGCCGGTGAGCCGGTACAGGTTGGCCAGCGCCTCGGCGATGCCGCCGTACTCGACGGTCAGAATCTGCTGCATGTGGGCGTAGGACAGGCGGCTGGTGCGCCAGCACACCCAGTCGGCCAGCCCGGCGGCGACCTCGATGGCCTGATCGTTCCCGGCCAGCTCGTACTGGTCGATGAGCCCGGCCAGGTACTTGTGGATCATGTAGTAGGGCGCCCAGACGGGCTGGCCGGCCTCGAGGCGGTCGAAGAAGCTCTCGGGGAAGGCGGACAGGTAGCCGCGGTGGAAGCCGGCTGATCCGGCCCGGGCCTGGAAGTCGGCCAGCTGGCCGACCAGGTACCGGCCCTTGTCCAGGGCCGCCTGGCTGGCGGTGCCGGCGTAGGTCAGGGCCAGCGCGGACAGCAGGTGCCCGGTGGTGTGACCGCGCACCTCGGACTGGGGCCGCTCCCACCCGCCGCACGGCGTCGCGGTGGACGGCAGCCCGTAGTTGAGCCGGAAGGTGTGCAGCAGTCGAGCGGGATCGACGAACAGCAGGTAGCTGGTGTTGCGCGCCTGGTTGGCCTGGAAGGGGCTGGCCAGGAGCCGGACCGCGGAGCGCGGGAAGGCGGCGGCCAGCCCGGCCAGGCCGTCCGGGACGTACCCGCTGCCCGGGACGTTGGCCAGGCCAAGCCGGGGTTCGCTGGCGGCGGCCAGCCGGCCGGCCTCCCGCAGGTGCCCGGCCAGCAGGTCACCGGCCAGCACGGATCCCGCGAGGAGGCCGGCCCCGGCCAGCAGGCCTCTCCGGCTGACTCGACCGGGGCTCATCGGCGCCTCCTCGGCAGGCCTCCGCCAGGGCCGGCGCCTGGAAGCCGTCCCTGCCTCGTCCCTAGCATGCGCCGCGCCTCCCGGTCCATCCATGGGGCATGACAGCCGTTGTCCAGCGCGATGCCATCGGCCTGCAAGCGTGCGGCCCAATACTCAAGAGACGTACACGGGATCGCTGAGGATCACCTGAGGGGAAAACAACATGAACAGCAGCCTTCGCGGCGTCGCCGCGCGCACCCTGACCCTGGCCGTGGCCGCCACCGCCGTCGCCCTGACCGCCGGGACCGCGGCCCGGGCCAGCACCGCGGGCTCGGTCAGGAAGCCGGAGGTCGACGGGGCTGACCGGGCGCGCGCCGGCCGCGGCTAGCCGCCGGCGACGAGCTGACGCAGGAACTCCGGCAGCCGGCCGGCCCCGAAGTCGAAGTAGCGGGCCCACCGCGGCTCGATGGAGATCCGCGCCATCTGCCGGTAGAGGGCGCGCACCTGCGCCTCGAACTGCTCGCGCTGCTCGGCGGGCATCGTCTTGCTCGATGAGTCGAGGTACTCGTCGGGCACCCCGTCGACGATCTCGATCGTGGCCACGCCGCGCACCAGCACCGCCGTGCTGCCGGTGCCCTGGTCGGTGTCGATGGTCAGGGCCACCTGGGGCCGGGCGGCCAGCGCCCGGACCTTGGGCGCGGTCGGCGCGGTGCAGACGAAGATCTGGCCGTCCCGCCACAGGAACCCGATCGGGATCACCCGCGGGAACCCGTCGAGCCCGTTGTAGGCCAGCCGGGCCAGCGGCTGGTGGCGCAGCATCTCGGCGGCCTCGGGCAGGCTCAGGTCGGCGATGTCCGGCGTGGTCTGCCTGGCGGGCGTGGTGTGCCTGGCGGGCGCGGGCGGCTGGTGGCTCAGCAGGGCGGTCAGCTTGGTCAGGGTGTCGTCCCAGCCGACGCCGACCTTGTCGGCCACCCCGGGCAGCGCGGCCGCTAGCTCGTCGAGCCGCTCGTGCACCAGGGTCAGGTGCGTGGCCCCGCCGGGTGCCTGGCGCAGCGTCACGGTCAGCACCGAGTCGAAGACCGGCCCGTCGCGCCGGTCCGGCCCGACGAACCCCCACCGGAACACGATCCGCTCCCCCGGCACCAGCTCGGCCAGCTCGCCGTCGAATCCGCCGATCTGCGCCCCGGACCCGTCGGCGTGCCAGATTCGGTAGTGGCCGCCCACCCGCTCGTCCACCTCGGCCCTGATCACCTTCATCGTGCCGGGGTTCATCCAGCGGGCCACCAGCTCGGGGTCGAGCCAGGCCCGGTACACCTGATCCGGCGGCGCCGGGATGATGCGCTCCAGGTGGATGGCGGTTTGCTGCGCGGTCACCTGCATCACTGCTCCTCATCGTTGACGGGCTCGGGGTTGATGGCCTCGGCGTTGACGGCCTCGGCGCGCTCGAACATCTCCTCAAGGGCGTCCAGCCGCTCGCGCCAGAAGGGCTCGTAAAAGGCCAGCCAGGCCTGGGCCGAGGCCAGCGGCCCCGGCTCCAGCCGGCAGATGTGCCGGCGGCCGTCAATGGTCCGGTTCAGCAGCCCGGCCGATTCCAGGACATGCACGTGCTTGGCCGCGGCGGCCAGCGACATGGTCAGCGGCGCGGCCAGCTGGCCCACGGTGAGCGGGCCGCTGGCCAGGCGTCCCAGCATGTCGCGCCTGGCCTGGCTGGCCAGGGCGTGGAAGACCTGGTCCATGAGCACCGGATCATCAACCATGTGGTTGAGAGTAGTGCCAGGCCGACGTGACCGTCAACCGTATGGTTGATGATTCCGGTGCGGCGGGAGGGCGGCCGCGGTGGGAGGGCGGCTGCGGCGCTTCTTGCTGTTATCAGCCTCAGTGGGACCCGGAGCGGGAGTCGCCCCGTGATCACGGTCACTTCTCAGTCGATATCACTGAAAGGTGACCGTGATCATGAAATGCCGTGATGCCGACGGCCGAGGCGCGCTACTCCTCGGTCTCGTCGTCGACGACGGCGTCTGGCGCGTTGGTCTTCACCGACTCGATGCCGTTGAGCGCCCCCTCCTTGCGCTCGTAGGCCTCGCTCGTCGCGATGACCTGGCCGTTTCCCGCCACCAGGTTGAAGTGGTACTTGCCGGTTGAGCCCCTCTTCAGCACGAACTTGCCCGCCATCATGTCCCCCCTCGCTCACTGCGGACCCGGCCGCCTACGTCGTGCCCGGTCCGGATGACTTCGAGTCGGCCCGGCTGGTGGCCAGCCGGCCCACGACCAGGGTCACCGCCACCAGCAGGAAGCCGAGGTCGAGCAGCATCTGGAGGGTCTGCAGCCCGCGGGCCAGCTCGCTGACCGGGACGACGTTGCCGGTGCCCGCGGTGCTCAGCGTCCCGATGGTGAAGTAGATGGCGTCCAGGTGGGTGAGCTGGGTGCTGAAGTTGTGGCTGGTGCCGTAGGTCCAGTAGATGAGCGAGAACATGCTCACGAACGTGAGCAGGTAGAAGACCAGGTCGAAGTAGATGCCCAGCGTCGAGCTGACCAGGTTCATGTACTTGGCCACGATCGAGACAATGCTGGCCGCGGAGACGACGGCGAATCCGCCGATGAGCCAGAAATTGAACGAGGCAGTCTGCGGCTGCCTCAGGAAGCCGAAGATCAGGGCGCCCAGGATCAGGACCCGGCTGAGCCCGTACCTGATGACCCGCAACCTCTTGGTGAGCATCCCGCGTATCCCCGAAGTACCCCGTAGATCCTCAGGCTCCGGCCATTCCGGACTTTCCCGGCGATGCTATACCGGCTGGTCCGGCCCCGCCGGAATGTCAGGGGCCGCTTCTAGCCTGGGCCCATGAGCACCCCGACCTCTCCCCCGCCGGGCTACGCGACGGTCACTCCGTGGGTCATCTCCCGTGACACGGCCCGGCTGATTGACTTCGCCACGGCCGCGTTCGGCGCCGAGGAGCTGGGCCGCGTGCCCGGGCGCGACGGTGGCATCGGGCACGCCGAGGTACGGATCGGCGACTCGGTGGTGATGATGTTCGACGCCCTTGAGGGCTGGCCGGACACCCCGGCCTTCCTGCGCCTGTACGTGGCCGACGCCGACGCCGCGTACCGCCGGGCGCTGGCCGCCGGGGCCACCTCGGTGACCGAGGTGACGGGCCTGTTCTTCGGCGACCGGGTCGGCCGGGTCCGCGATCCGCTGGGCAACATCTGGTGGATCCAGGCCCACGTCGAGGACGTGGATCCGGCCGAGCTGACCAGCCGGCCCCGGGACCCGGCGGCCATGGAAGCCCTCGGCTACGTTGAGTCCTCGCTGGACACGGCCATGCGCCAGACGAGGCGCTAAGGCGGGGGTGCTTGGTAGCGTTCTGCGGTGCGATACGACCCTTCGTTCTACGAGGGCGCGGCTGTCCACTACCGGCGCGGGAGGCCCCCTTACTCGCCGCAGCTCGAGGCGCTGCTCGCCGGGGAACTCGGCCTGGATGGCAGCGGAAGGCTCCTGGACGTCGGGTGCGGTCCCGGGATCCTCGCCGTGCGACTGGCCCACCTGTTCGAGGGCGCCGTCGGTCTTGACCCCGATCCGGCGATGATCGCCGAGGGGCGCCGGGCCGGCCAGGAGCGGGATGTCACGAACATCACCTGGATTCAGGCCCGGGCCGAGGAGCTTCCCGCGGTGGCGCCCGGGCCCTATCGGCTGGTCACGTTCGGCCAGTCGTTCTACTGGACCGACGAGGTCCGGGTGGCCGAGGCGGTGTACGACATGGTGGAGCCGGGCGGCGGCCTGGTCCTTGTCGGGCATCAGCCCCGGGGGCGGGCCGTCCCGCCTAGCCCCGGTCCGCCGCGGATTCCGCACGATGAGATCGGGGAGCTGGTGCGGAAGTATCTCGGATCGACGAGGCGAGCGGGCCAGCGCACCGCGCCGGTTCAGGCCCTCAGCCTCCAGGACGCCCTGGCCAGCACCCGGTTCGGCGCGCCCCAGGTGATCTTCGCCCCCGGCGTACCCGACCTCGTGCGGGACGTCGAGACCGTGGTGTCCAACTACTTCTCCATGTCGTATGCCGCGCCACACCTGTTCGGCGACCGGGTCGAAGAATTCGCCGGCGAGATGCGGGAGCTGCTGCGGAAGCGATCTCCCGACGGCGTCTTCTGGGACTGGCCCGGTGATACCGAAGTGATGCTCGTCCGCAAATGACCGACGGCCTTACGCCACGGGCGGCGTGTCGAACTGGCAACGAGGTCCGGCGGCCTGCGCCAGCCGCCGGTCAAGCGTCGCCACGCTGGAGCCCAGCGACTCGGCGAGCGCCACGTACCAGGCGTCATACGAGGTGATGTTGCTGCGGAGTTCCCAGACCCGCGACGCGAACGGCGCATACGGGAAGAGCTCGACCCGCAGGTCGAGCAGGTCGGCATGCGCCATCGCGGCTACATCCGAGGTGACAACGCCTCGGGCGGCCGCCCGCCGCAGGATGTTAGTGACCTCGATCGGCATGAGGTGCGGAGCGCTCAGCGGCTCCGCCACCAGCAGTGACTCCGCCCATCGTCCGGTCTCGCCGGTGTCGATCAGCGCCGATACGATCAGCGAGGCGTCGACCACCAGGCTCACCGGCGATCCTCGTCCCGGTAAGACAGGATCTCGTCGGCACTGAGCGCGGTCCCTGTCGCTGACTTACGGGCGCGAATCCGGGCGATGAGCGTCTCCGCCTCTGGCTGCCGGGCAAACTCAATCAGCCGGGCACGAAGGTATTCCTGCAGAGACCGACCCGTCAGGGCCGCACGGGCGGCCAGCTCGTCCCTGGTCTCATCGGGGACGTCCCGTATCGTGATCGATGTCGTCACGCATGCATTATGCAGCGAATCGCATCACATTGCCAACAGGCTCAGTCGTCGATGGCCTGGTAGGCGCCGGCCCAGAAGTCGCGGAACACGCCCGGCGGGACCGGGGACGTCATCTCGCGCTGGGTCAGCAGCACGCCGATAAGTTCCTCGGCCGGGTCGACGTAGAAGCACGTGCCCGTCCCGCCGGTCCAGCCGAACGAGCCAGGGGCGAGCGCCACGTCGGTGCGCCGGGTGACCACGTTGAGGCCGAAGCCCCAGCCGCCCATGCCAGCGAAGAAGATGGCGTTGTCCTCCCGCTGCTGGCCGGTGAGCTGGTCGGTGGTCATCACCTGGACCGTCGGCCGGGCCAGCAGGCGGCGGCCGCCGTAGCGGCCCTGCTGCAGCATCATGGTGCCGAAGGCCAGCAGGTCGCCGGCGGTCGAGACCAGTCCGCCGCCCGCCGAGGGGAAGGCCGGCGGCTGGGCCCAGCCCGACTGCCGCGGGTCGTCGCTGCGCACCAGCGAGTCACCGTCGGGGCGGTAGAGGGCGGCCAGCCGGCCGAGCTTGGCGGCGGGCACGCTGAACGCGGTGTCGGACATGCCCAGCGGCGCGAGCAGCCGCCCGGCCAGGACGTCGCCCAGGGGCTGGCCGGTGGCCCTGGCCATGAGCACGCCCATGACGTCGGCGGGCGTGTGGTACATGAAGTTCTGGCCCGGCTGATAGGCCAGCGGCAGCCGGCCCAGCCGCTTCATCCACTCGTCCGGCGTCACCGGCGGGGTCATCGGCCCCGGCTGAAGACCGGCCTCGGTCATGGCCCGGCTGAGCGGGCTGTCCGACCACACCGCGCCCAGGCCCATCCGGAAGGTCAGCAGGTCGCGCAGGGTGATCGGCCGCGAGGCGGGCACGGTGTCGTCCAGGGGGCCGTCGGGGTCGCGCAGCACACGGCGGCCGGCTAGCTCGGGCAGCAGCTCGTCGACCGGGTCGTCCAGTCGCAGGCGGGCCTCCTCGACCAGGGTCATCGCGGTCGCGGCCGCGATGAGCTTGGTGACCGAGGCGATGCGGAAGATGGTGTCGCGCTCCATGGGCTGGCCGGCGCCGTCGGCCTCGGTGGAGCCCAGGGTCACCACGTGCACCTCGCCGCGCCGGGCCACCAGCGCGACCAGCCCGGGGACCTGACCGCTGTCGACATGCCGGGCCAGCATCTCGCGCAGGCGCCCGAGCCGTGCCGCCGACAGACCCGATCCGCTCATCGCCGCTCCTTTAACGTCTGGGGGGTGTCCTGCCTCTAGACGTTAGGACGGCGCGGGCGGGCCGGATTCATCGCCGGCCTGCCCGGCGGACCAGCTCTCGTGCCCTTCGTGCTGCCGTCAGCTGGCTGTTGCTGGCTCTGGCGATCCATATGCCTTCCATGTCCTCGTGCGAATTAACTCGGTGACGGGACGGGACTGTACGGGTGACCTGCCAATAAGGGTCTAACGTGACATGCACGCCCAGATCGTCAATCACGAACAGGGATTGCCTGCGGCTACGCTGAGTAGTCACAGCTGACCTAGCGTGGCGGAATGCCCCTGGCGGAATGGTGAGTGAACTTAGGTGCCGGTGGGCAGGTGGTGGCCCAGGCGACATAGTGTCTGAGGGAGAGCATTGCGATACCGCAGTGGAGGCGCGCCGTGAGCATTGGCGAGTCCCTCGCGCAAGCGCGTCGCCAGGCTGGCCTGACCGTGACGCAGGTCAGCCAGCGGACGCGGATCCGCGAGACGATCATCGCGGGCATCGAGGCTGACGACTACTCGGCGTGCGGCGGCGACTTCTACGCCCGGGGGCATATCCGCGCGATCGCGCGGGTGGCGGGGATCGACTCGGAGCCGTTGATCGAGGAGTACGACGCGGCCCGCCGCCCGCCGGAGGAGACGGACGAGCTGGAGGCGCCGCCGACGACCTCGGGCCGCCGGAGTCGCTGGGGCCACAGTGACCGCTGGGGCTCGGGCGGCGGCGCTGGCGGCGGCTCGGGCGGGGCTACCCGCCGTGGCGGCGGTACGGGCAGTTTCGGTCAGGGCGGCGGCCCCGGCCAGGGCGGCGCGGCCTTTGAGGACGATGTGGCCCAGGG
>Ga0102924_1006389_pt1 | contig 11077 bp, 9 predicted proteins | sample PaiPotPPM11metaG_FD_80116 | JGI IMG/M metagenome (GOLD analysis project Ga0102924, IMG submission 80116) | Iron sulfur acid spring bacterial and archeal communities from Banff, Canada, to study Microbial Dark Matter (Phase II) - Paint Pots PPM... ...
GTCGAGGATCTCGATGACCTCGGTGCGGTTCCTGGTCAGGACCCGGGCGCCGGCGAAACGCTCGTCGGAGGCGAGGTCGGCGCGGCCGATGGCGGCCAGCACCTTGGGCAGCTGCCGTCCGGCCTCGACGCCGACCAGGTAGAACCAGCGGCCGTCCGCGGCCTGGTACGAGTTGTACATCGGCGTCGGGCACTGCTCACGGGGGTAAGGGGGCCGCGGGCGCCCGCCCATGGCCTGGGTGGCGAGTTCGGCGGCGATCGCCCACATCCCGGTGCGCTGCAGGGATGCCTCTACCACCCGGCCACGCCCGGTGCGGGCGCGGTCCACCAGCGCCGCGCTGATCCCGGCGACCGCGGTCATCGCCGTGAACGTGTCGCCGACTCCGCTCCACATCGCCGCGGGCGGTGTTCCCCGGGTAGTGATCTGGTGGGCCACCCCGGCGCGGGCGAAAAAACCGGCCAGGTCGTAGCCGGCCCGTTCCTGGTCCGGCCCGCCCCACCCGTAGGCGGTGAGCGTGCAGAAGACCAGCCGGGGGAAGCGCTCGGTTACTTGCGCGGGGGAAAGCCCGAGCCGCTCCAGCGCGGACGGCCGCAGGTTCGACAGCAGCACGTCCGCCCGGTCGAGGAGCTTGTCCAGCGCCTCGCGGCCCGCGGGGCTGCGCACGTCGAGTTCCAGCGAGCGCTTGCCCCGGTTAGCGGAGGTGAACCCGCCGTTCGGGGCGTCCGGACTGGCCCCCGCGCTGCCCCAGATGCGGCGCATGGGCTCACCGCCGTGCGGCTCGACCTTGATGACGTCCGCGCCCCAGTCGGCTAGGACGCCGGCGGCGGCCGGCGCGGCCATCCAGTGGGCCAGCTCGATCACCGTAACGCCGTTCAGCGGCCCCGCGTCGCCCGGCGCGGTCACCGTGCGGCCCCCTGCGGCTCGACGTATATATCCACCCGCTCGGGGCCGCGGGTCTGCCCGCCGCTCCACTCGATCGCGTCCGGGTCCGCGAGCCGGAAGCGCGGCATGGCCCGGAGCCACTCCTCCAGGGAGATCCGCAGCTCCAGCCGGGCCAGGTTCGAGCCGAGGCAGCGGTGCGCTCCGCTGCCGAAGGTGAGATGCCGGTTGCGCCGCCGGTCGATCACGACCTCGTCGGGATCGTCGAATACGTCCGGGTCGCGGTTGGCGGCGCCGAACGGGAGCACGACGCGCTCCCCGCGGTGCACGGGGCAGCCGTGCAGCTCGGTGTCAGCGACCGTGATGCGGCCCACGGTCACCGGCGCGTAGGCCCGCAGGAGCTCCTCGACCGCCGTGTCCAGCAGCTTCGGATCGGCCAGGATGCGGTCGCGGTCTTCATCGTGGGCGGCGAGGTGCCAGATGCTCGCGCCGATGGCGCTCCAGGTGGTGTCCGCCCCCGCGAGGAGCACCAGGAAGGCGGCGCCGAGCTTGTGCTTGCGGCTCAGCGGCACGCCGTCCAGCTCGGCGTCTACCAGGTAGGAGAGCAGGTCGTCGTCCCTGGTCGGGTGCTCGGTGCGATCCGCGAGCTGTGCCTCGAGGTAGGCGAGGATCTCGTGCACCGCCTCGGCGCGCACCGCCTGGTCTCGCGGTCCGACGCGGATCATCCGCACCATCCACTCGGTGAACCGGCCGCCCGGCGGCACGCCCAGCAGCCTGTTCAGCACCGCCAGCGTGAGGTGCTGGGCGTAACCGGACACCGCGTCCCCCGCGCCCGCCGCGGCGATCTCCCCGGCCAGGCGGCGGGCCTCCGCGCGGATGAAGTCTTCGTAGGCCGCGGTCCGCTTGGGCATGAAGAACGGCATCAGGACGTCCCGATGCGGCTTGTGGTCCGGCGGATCGGAGGTCAGCGGCGGCAGGTAGAGGCCGCCGGCCGCCTGGAGCGGTCCCGCCACCTCGACGGCGCGGGAAGAAAACCGCTCAGCATCGCGAGCCGCGTCCCGGATGTCGTTGTAGCGGGCCAGCATGTGCGAGCCGCCCCACTTGCCAGTGTGAGCCACGGGGCAGCTGCCGGACCGCACCGTCCGCCAGGTCGCGGCGGGGTCCTGACGGTATTCGGCGCCGAAGAGGTCGAAGCCGTCGGCCGCGGAGCCACGCTCGCCTTCCCCGGAGTGGACGGAGAGCATGTCGGTCATGAGTAATACTTTACAGGAGATGTTACTAGCTGTCGATGTGTGTATGGTGTTTGCCGTACCCAGGGTCCTCTGCCAGTCACGGCGATGATGGTCGGCAACCGGCCTCAGGCGTCACCGTAGAGCGTGATGGCCTGCTCGGGACAGTTGTCAACGACCAGCTCGGCGAGGTCGGCCTGTTCAGGCGAGACGGTCCCGTCGCCCGTCGCCGAGGCGAATCCTTCGTCGTCAATGTCAAAGAGGGCTGGTGCCAGCGCCGCGCAGCGGTTGTGGCCCTGGCACAACGCCGGGTCGACGTGGATCTTCATCGGCATTCCTTCCCTTCGGCCGGCCGGGGTGGCCGCCTCGGCCGGTGATGCGTCATTCTACAATGTACGTGACTGATGAGCAAAAAATGTTGCACTACAGTATCTTGACGTTTTACGATTAATTAGTAGATTACGGAGATTGTCGGTCGGCTGGCGCAGTTGCCAGCGCCAGTCCCTTTCATCAGTGCTGGAGCTGTTATGCCCTACGTGATTGCTGGGTCGTGCATCGATGTGATGGACCGGTCGTGCGTGGAGGAATGTCCCGTGGACTGCATCTACGAGGGCGGCCGCAAGCTGTACATCAACCCGTGCGAGTGCATCGACTGCGGTGCCTGCGAACCGGCCTGTCCGGTCGACGCGATCTCCCAGGACCGCGCGGTACCCGATGGCCAGGAAGCGTTCGTCGCCGACAACCTCCGGTTTTTCGCGGACCCGCTCCCCGGCCGGGCCCTGCCACTGGGGCAGCCGGGCGGCGCCGCCGCTCTCGGACCGGTCGGCATTGACACCGAGCTGGCCGCCTCCTACCAGCTTGACCGCTGAGCGGCCGCGGTGAACGATCCCCGCATCGCCGTCGTCTACGCGTGTGTTGGGCGCCGCCGACGGCCGGGCAGGGTCTAGGTGCATGACCTGGAATCCATGCTCCGGTCCTGTACAGGCTCCGTATGACAAGTAGTGCTACTTAGTTGCAGGCACCGTGATATAGAATCACCGGCGAACCAGGGAGGAACTGTGGACGCAGTCCTGCTGGAAAAGGACGGGCCCATCGGCCGGCTGATCCTCAACCGGCCCGAGAAGCACAACGCGCTCCGCTTCGCGGACCTCGATCAGCTGGTCGAACTGCTGCACGAGGCCGAGGAAGATGACGATGTCCGCGTCATCGTCCTGCAGGGGCGTGGCCGGTCGTTCTGCTCGGGGCACGATTACAACGACGCCGTCGCCTCCTACGGGCTCGAGCCCGGAACTGACGGCAAGAAGCCGCGCCGTCCCAGCCAGCGGTCGCGTCTGCTGCAGGACCGGCGGCTGGGCGCCAACTACATGGCTTTTCATTACGCCCTGAAGCCCGTCATCGCGCAGGTACAGGGGGTATGCACCGGCGCGGGACTCTACCTGGCCGAGCTGGTCGACTTGGTGATCGCGGCGCAGGACGCGCGGTTCAGCCATGCCGAGCAAAGACTCGGGCTGGCCGGGAACACCTGGCACCTGAACACGCAGATCCTGACGTACGGCCCGAAGAAGGCGCGGGAGCTGATGCTGCTCGGCGAGGAGTTCGACGGGATCGAGGGCGAGCGGATCGGCCTGGTCAACCGGGCCGTCCCGGCCGCTGACCTGGAGGCGACCGTCACTGGCTGGGCGCAGCGTATCGCCCAGCATCCGCGCGACGCCCTAGTCACCGGCAAGGCGATGCACCAGATGGCGCTGGACAGCCTCGGCAGCAGTCAGCAGTTCGCCCGCGGCTACGTCGGGCACACCCTGGGCACCAACCTGCGCTTCGAAGAAGACGAGTTCAACTTCCTGCGCGAGCGCCGGCAGTCGGGGACGCGAGCGGCATTTGCCGAACGGGAGCGGCACTACGAGGGTTGACCGCGGCTTGGGCGTCCCCGCCCGCCCGGACCGGTCAGTACGGGCCCGCTGTCGTCGACACCGTCTCCACGCCGTCCAGTTCGCCGCGGTCGATCTGAGCTCTCAGCACGTACTTCTGAATCTTCCCGGTCGCGGTGTTCGGCAGGGCAGTCACGAAGTACCAGAAGCTCGGAGCCTTGAACCGGGCGAGCCGCTCCCGGCAGTAGGCGCGCAGTTCCTCCGGGCTCGGGGCCGGCCGGGAACCGGCCGGGACGATGACCGCGCCTACCTGCTCGCCCCACGTTTCGTCGGGCACGCCGATGACGGCGACGGCGGCCACACCAGGATGCGAGCTCAGTACATCCTCGATCTCCCGCGGGTAGATGTTCTCGCCGCCGCGGATGATCATGTCCTTGAGGCGGCCGGTGATGGTCAGGTAGCCGCGGTGGTCCATCGATGCGAGGTCGCCGGTTCTCAGCCAGCCGTCGCTGGACAGCGTCAGCGCTGTCTGGCCGGGCTGCTCGAAGTACTCCAGCATCGTCTGGTAGCCCCGCGCGCAGATCTCGCCCCGCGTGCCCACGGGAACCGTCGCGCCAGACTCCGGGTCGATGATTTTGACGTCGATCAGCGGGAGCGGGCGTCCGATGGTCCGGGACTGGTCTTCGGCACTGTCGTCCAGCTGGGTCTGGGTGACCACGCCGTGCAGCTCAGTCTGGCCGAAGACAATGCTGAACTGGCAGCCGAAGGCCTCTTTGATGCGGGCCACCAGCTCCGCAGGCACGAATGAGGCACCGGACATGATCGTGTGAATGCTGCTCGTGTCCCGCTTCTCGAGATCGGGATGGCTGAGCAGCGCGGTGAGCATGGTCGGTACAGCTTGTGTGATCGTGCCCCGGTAGGTCTCGAAGAGCTCGAGCATCAGCCCGGCATCGAAGGCGGGCATCAGGACGAACGTACCGTGAAAGGCGAAGGTCCCGAGCTCCGCCAGGGCGCTGCCGCCGACGTGGAACATAGGCATGGCGTTGACCCACACGGCACCGTCGGTGGCACCGCCCCCCTGGGCGACGAAGCGGGAGGCGTTGATGATGCCGCGGTGGTGGAGCAGCGCGCCCTTGGGGAATCCGGTCGTGCCCGACGTGTACTGAATTTGCACCGGATCCCCGGGCGCGACTGCCGGCAGCGTCTTCGCGGGGTCCGATAGGGCCAGGAACTCCGCCCAGTCGGTAAAGCTGACCGCCTCGCGGAGTTCCGGTGCGGTGGCCATGGCCGTGCGCACGGCCTGCGCCATGTCGAAACCGCGGTACTCCGGGATGAAGAAGATTCCCGCGGCCCGCGACCGCTGCAGCACGTAGTCCAGCTCCACCTGCCGGTTGGCCGGGTTGACCGTCACCAGCACCAGGCCCGCCAGGCTGGCGCCCTGCTGCAGCAGGACCCATTCCGCGCAGTTAGGTGCCCAGACGGCGACGCGCTCGCCCGGGCGGAACCGGACGAGCAGGGCCCGCGCGACGCGCTCGGCCGCGGCCAGCAACTCGGCGTAGGTCCACGACCTCCGCTGCGCGGGGCCGGGGACGGCGTCCACGAGAGCGACACGATCGGGGTGCTCGGCTGCACCAGCGCGAAGCAGATCGCCGAGCGTGCTCTCCCACAGGCGATCGCCGCCTTCTTCGTACGTCCAGAGAGACTCGCCCGTCGACAGTGACACCGTTGCCTCCTGTGATGAGAGCTGCCCGTTTACCCAAGTCGCCGAATGCGGCCAAAGAAAGTATTACATCTTACGTGCTGAACGGTCTAGAAGTGTAGAGTGTTTTTGTGGCGACCTGGGTGAGCAAGCCGGAAGGCTGGTAGTGAATTGAGCGACGTCGCGGCGGCGGGTCAGCTGGATGCGCACCGGGAGACCCTGACGGTTCCCCGGGGCCGTCCAGAGAACCTGTTCGACATCGGGCCGGTGCTGGCCGGATCCGGCGGAGCCCGGGCCTCGATGCCCACTGGCCCCTGGTTGCGGGGCCGAGACGGACGCTTGTCCCCGGCCGGACTGGGCGTACTGCTGGACGATGTGCTCGGTCAGGCGGTACTGATGACGCGGCCGGCCGGTCTGTGGTCGGTCACCACCGAGCTGAACATAGATGTCGCCGCGCCGCTGCCGGCCGACCGGCAGCTGGTTGAGGCGACGGCCTCGCCGGCCCTGCTCGACGACGCGGGCGGCCTGGCGCGAGGCGAGGTCCGGGACGCCACGGACCGCTGCCTCGCGGTGGGAACGACCTGGGCCCGCTTCGTCGCCGGAGTCCCCGACGCGGTCCTCAATCCGCCAGAACTGACCGCCGACATCGCCCGCGGCGAATGCCTGAGTGACTTGCTGCGGGTTGGCATCCCGGACACCGGCCTCCTCGACCTGCCTCCCCGGGTCGATCTCGGTAACCCGCAGGGCGTAGTGCACGGCGGCGTCCTGTTGTCCCTGGCAGTCATGTCGGCCGAGCAGGTGCTGCACGACAGCCAGCTGGAGGTCGCGTCCGTCCGGGTCGTCTACCTCCGGCCGGCCGCGAATGAACTGCAATTCGTGCCTGCCGTCGTCCACCGCGGGCGGTCGTTCGGCGTGGTCCGCGTCGACGTGCGGAACGCGGCGGGGGCCCTGTGCACCTCGGCGACGGTCACCGCGCGCTCGGCCGTCGGCTCCCGGGCCAGCACGCGGCAGGGTTAAATCCTCCGGCACCCAGATCCCGGACGCGCTTAATGCGGGCGCTGCACCGCCGCCGTGCTCCGCAGCAGCGGCTCGGGATCGATGCCCCAGTCGAGCAGAACATCCCGGGTATGTTCGCCGGCCAGGCTCGGCCCGGACGCGATCCGGCCCGGGGTCCGGGAGAACCGGGGGGCCGGCGCGGGCTGAAGCGCACCGTCGACCTCGACGAATGTCTCGCGGGCGGTCAGGTGCTCGTCCGTGAGCGCCTCAGTCAGGGACAGTACCGGCTCCACGCAGGCGTCGGTGCCGGCGAAGATATCGAGCCACTGCGCCTGAGTCCGGGTGGCGATGACGTTCGCGAACCGCTCACGGAGCAGCGGCCACTGGGCCTGGTCACCGCGTTTCGGCAGTTCATCGGGGTCGAGGCCGAGGCCACGGAGGAACCTGGCGTAGAACGGCCGCTCGATGGGCCCGACGGCCAGGTGCTTGCCGTCACTGGTCGCGTACACGGCGTAGAACGGGCTGGCGCCGTCGATCAGGTTGGACTGCCGCCGGTCCTCCCAGGTGCCGGCCGCCAGCATGCCGAAGACCATGGTTCCCAGGTGGGCCGCGCCGTCGACGATCGCTGAGTCAATAACCTGCCCCTGCCCGGAGGCCCCGGCCTCGCGCAGCGCGGCGAGGATTCCGATGACCAGGTAGAGAGCCCCGCCCGCGAAGTCGCCCACCAGTGCCAGCGGGATGCTCGGCGCCTCCGGTGCGCCGATGGCATGCAGCAGGCCGGTGCGGGCCAGGTAGCCGACGTCGTGGCCGGCCCGGGGGGCCCGTGGCCCGCTTTGTCCCCAGCCTGTCACCCGGGCGTACACCAGGCACGGATTCCGGTCGTGCGCTGCATCGGGGCCGATACCAATCCGTTCCGCGACTCCGGGACGGAAGGACTCGATGAGGACGTCGGCTTGACGAGCCATCTCCAGCACGGCCGCCACACCGTCAGGGTGCTTGAGATCGAGAGCAGCCGAGCGCTTCCCGCGCAGCAGCACCTGCGATCCGTCCGCCAGGTCGTGCCCAACCGCCTCGGGGCGGTCGATGCGCACCACCTCTGCGCCGAGATCGCCCAGCAGCATCCCGGCGAAGGGGGCCGGTCCCAGGCCGCCAACTTCCAGCACCCGGGTGCCAGACAGCGGTCCGCCGCCGGGGCTGCTCGCCGCCGCCCGGTCGCGCGCGCTCTGCCCGGTGGACGTCATCGTCGGTTCGCACCCCTATCCGCTCTCGGCGTTTCATGCTACAAATTGAGGTAATGAGTGACAGTAATCGTAGCATCATGGATCGGTGTGCTGGAGAGATGACGGACGAGCTCACGGCGTTCGAGTCCGAAGTGCGAGGGTTCTTCGACTCGTCCGCCGTACCTCGGCGCGACGGACGTCCGGGCCCACGCGCCGCGAGCCAGGACATTTCGTTGTGGGAGGAGCCCGATCCCAGGGCGGAGCTTGCCGCTCTCGAAGAGGCGCGGGCCTTCCGCGCCCGCCTGTTCGACGCCGTGCTGGCCTGGATCGACGGACCGGTCGAGCTTGGCGGCCGGGGGCTGTCCGCGGCCCACCGTCAGGCCTACCTCAAAGTCGAGCGCGAGTTCGAGACTCCGCCCACGCACTTCTTCAAGCTCGACCGGGTGCTCTCGCCCATCCTGCAGCGCTACGCCGCGCCGGAGCTCGTCGCGCGGGTCGTACCCGCGCTTTTCCGCGGTGACCTAATCGCCTGTGAGCTCTTCAGCGAGCCGGGCGCCGGATCCGACCTGTCCGGACTGTCCACGCGCGCCGTGCCCGACGGCGACGACTGGGTGGTGAACGGCCAGAAGGTATGGACATCGGACGCGCACATCGCGGACGTGGGCCTACTACTGTGCCGGACCGACCCGGCCGCACCCCGGCGGGCCGGCCTCTCCGCCTTCCTCATCGACATGCCCAGCCCGGGCGTCGAGGTCCGGCCGCTGCGTCAGATGACCGGTGGGTCCTCGTTCAACGAGGTCTTCCTCGACGGCGTGCGCGTCCCCGACGCTCGGCGGGTCGGTGCCCGCGGCGAAGGATGGCGAGTGGCGATGGAAACACTGCGGATCGAGCGGGCAGCTATCGGCTCCGGACTCGGGCGCGGCGGACTCGGCATCGCCGACGGCTCGCGGCTGATCGAACTGCTCCGCAGCCTCGGCCTGACCGCCGACGTGGCCCTGCGTCAGCAGCTGGCGGAGGTCTACACCGGGTTCCAGACGGCCAGGTACATGTCCCGGATCGCGCAGCGCAACCCGGACGGGCCGCTCCAGTCGCGCGCCGTGCCGATGCTGGCCAAGCTCGCGCTGAGCCAGAACGTGAGGGCGGCATCGCGCCTCGCCATCACGGCCCTGGGCGACCGGCTCACCGCCGACACCGGGGCGCCGGGAACGTTCGCGTGGAACGACTTCATCCTCGGCGAGCCCGGCATCCATATCGTCGCGGGCACGGACGAGATCGTGCGGAACAACATCGCGCGGCAGGTGCTCGGCCTGGGAACGGGAAACGCGGAGGGCAGCCGGTGAACGACGTGACGTTCACTAACGAGCACGCGGCCTTGTCGGAGATGATGCGCGAATTCTGCGCGAAGAAGAGCCCGGAGAACGTGGTCCGCGATCTCATAGAGCGCGGTGAAGGAGCCGACCGCGCCATGTGGGAGCAGATGGCCACCCAGATCGGCCTGCAAGCGCTGATCATCCCGGAGCCCTACGGCGGCGCCGGTGCGGGACTGCTCGAGCTGGTTCTCGTCCTGGAGGAACTGGGTGCCGCGCTCGCCTGCCCTTCGTTCCTGCCGACGGCCATCGCCACCCAGACCCTGCTGGCGGCCGGAGACGAAACGGCACAGGCGGCGTGGCTGCCCGGCATCGCCGACGGCACTACCTTCGCCACCGTGGCGCTGACCCCGGACCTGGACGCGCGGCAAACGGTCGACGCGCGCCAGGGGCCGGACGGGTGGGTCCTGGACGGCTTGGTCGAGGCGGTGGCCGACGGACTCGGCGCCAACCTGCTCATTGTGGCGGCCAACGCCCCCGGGGGCCCCGCGCTCTTCGCGCTCGGCGCCCAGGCTCCCGGACTGCGACGCGATGCGGTGCGGACCACCGACCTGACGCGGCCGATGGCACGGCTGGAGTTCACCGCGACGCCCGCCACCGCGCTCGACGGCGAGGCCTCAGCCGACCCGCTGCCGCTCGTCGTCGGCCTGGCTGGCCTCCTGGTCAGCGCCGAACAGATCGGCGGCGCGCGCCGGTGCGCGGACATGGCGGCCGAGTACGCACGGACGAGGTACCAGTTCGGCCGGGCGATCGGGGAGTTTCAGGCCATCCAGCACAAGTGCGTCGACATGCTGCTGGCTCTCGAGCAGGGCCGGGCGGCCGTCTACCACGCGGCCTCGCTGGCCTCGGCGGGCGCGGCGGCCGAGTTCGCCCTGGCGGCGCCCCTGGCCAAGGCCGCCTGCGCGGAGGCCAGCCTCGCCGTCGCGGCGGACAACATCCAGGTGCACGGCGGGATTGGTTTCACCTGGGAGCACCCAGCGCACCTCTACTTCAGGAGGGCCCTGGCGGACAGCACGTACCTGGGAGACGCCCGGCTGCACCGCGAACTGCTGGTCCGCCGGCTCGGCCTTGACGGAATGGAGCGAACGTGGAGCTGAAAGTCACCAAGCTGGAAAGGCATGACGATGGCGTCGCGACGATCTGGCTCGATCGTCCCGGGCGCGGCAACTCGTGGACCAACCGGATGAACTTCGAGTACCGGTGGCTCATGAGCAGCCTGGACGCCGACCCGGAGGTACGGGTTGTCGTGGTCACCGGCAGCGGCAGGCAGTTCTGCGTCGGTGCGGACACTCAAGCGCTCGACTATTACACCGATACCGAGGACGAGTACACCGCTACGGTCAACCGGGCCGAGAACCCGACGCCGGGCTACGGCGTGCGTCCGGAGTTCGACCACGACCTGGTGTGGCAGTGGGGACTCCGGCTGCCGGTCATCGCCGCCATCAACGGGGCGTGCGCCGGAATCGCGGTGGCGCTCGCGGGCTTCTGCGACCTGCGCTATGCGGCCGCGGGGGCCAAATTCACCACCGCCACCCCGCGCCTCGGGCTGCCCGCGGAATACGGCCTCTCGTGGCTCCTGCCGCGCCTCGTCGGCGTCACCCACGCCGCCGACATCCTGCTGAGCGGACGCGTGGTGCTGGCCGAGGAGCTTGACCGCATGGGCTTCCTCAACCAGGTGCTCCCGGCCGACCAGGTGCTCGCCCGCGCGTACGAGACGGCAGCGCTGTTCGCGTCCGGGGTGTCGCCGGCGGCCGTGGTCGCCGCGAAGCGGCAGCTGTACGCCGACTTGCTCCGCTCCGACGTCGGGGCGGCCGTCGAA
>Ga0102924_1006390_pt1 | contig 11076 bp, 9 predicted proteins | sample PaiPotPPM11metaG_FD_80116 | JGI IMG/M metagenome (GOLD analysis project Ga0102924, IMG submission 80116) | Iron sulfur acid spring bacterial and archeal communities from Banff, Canada, to study Microbial Dark Matter (Phase II) - Paint Pots PPM... ...
GCCCCAGCTCCTTGGCGCGCTTCTTCAGCTCCTCGTGGATCTTGCCGCGCGCGAACATGGCGAAAATGGCAGGTCCCGCGATGGCCAGGACGCCGCCCGCCATCAGGTTCACCGCCATGAGCGCGACGCCGCCGAACATCAGTGCGACGACGCCGACGTCGTACTTGATGGTGTCCACCTGAACGTCGAGCCGGCGCGCGTCGGAGCCCATCACTGCGGCCACGCGCTTGGCGCTCTCGTGGGCGTCTTCCCGGACGAGCGCGACGGTCTTCTCGGCCAGGCGCTCGAGCTCCATCGCCACTTCTTTCGTCTGCTCCTCGGCCCACTGCTTGTAGGCGTCCTCGAGGAACGCCGGGAGGTACTGCTTGAGCTCACCCGGCTTCGCGGCGTCGATCACGTTGGGCAGCTGCCGGCACACGTCCTCGACGAAGCGGTCGAGGTCCTTGCGGGCGCCCGTCTTGATGGCGGCGACGTCCTCGCGGATCTGGATGCGCCGCTGCTCGATCGTCCCCGCCTTACCCGCGAGGTCCTTTTCGAGGGCGGCGATCCGGCGCTCGATCTCGTCGGTCTTCATCTGGATGCTGCGGCGCCGGGCGTCGACGCCCTTGCCCAGCAGGCTGCCGACGCCGAGCCCCTCGCCGAGCGCGTTGTCGAGCAGGATGCGGCCGCGCTCCTCCGCGAGGAACCGCGTGAGGTGCGACACGAGCTCCGGCAGCCCGCTCCCGGCGACTCCCCCGCCGAGCGCGGACTCCGCGCTGACCGGGAAGACCACCGGCTCCTTGACCAGCGTGGACAGGTGGTTCTTCGCGTAGGCGAGCGCCTCGCGCTGCTCCTCCGTCGAGAGGAGATCCCACTTGGTGATGACGAAGACGATCTTGTCGCGCGAGGCCTTGAGGAGCTTGTCGTTCAGGAAGACGCGCTCGCTCTCCTTGAGGATCTGCCCCGCGTCGAGCAGAAAGAGGACGGCGTCTGCGCGCGGGATGTAGCTGTAGGTGATGTCGGCTCGCTGCAGCGAGAGGTCGTTCACGCCTGGCGTGTCGACCAGCAGGATGCGCTCCTTCAGGAGGGGCGCCGGATAGCCGATCTCGAGGTAATCGACGTCCTCCATCCCCGCGCCCCCGCCGACCGCGAAGCGCTTGGCGTCCTCGAACGGGATGGCGCGTCGCTCGCCGCTCGTCGTGACGACGATCGCCTCGGGCTGGTCGGCCCAGCGGATGTGGTGGATGGCGGCGGTCGTGGGGGTCACGCCGACCGGCAGCGCCTGCTCGCCGAGGAGCGCGTTCACGAACGTGGTCTTGCCGTGATTGAACTCGCCGACCACGACGAGGTGGAACCGGTCCTCCTCGAGCTTTCGGACGAGCTCGCGCTGCACGCGCTCGCGCAGGCTCTTCGTGCCGAGCGCGGTCGCCACGTCTCCCAGGCCGCGCAGCGCGTTGACGACCTCGTCGCGGCGGGCGAAGAACGCGTCGAGGCTGGGTGTCACGGCCTCGCCGCCGGTGCCGGTCGGGTTGCCGGTGCCGTTGGTGCTCATCTCACGCGTCCCCCTTCAGAAGGGCGGCGACCCGGCTGTCGACCTCGCTCATCGTGAGGCCCGTCGCGGGCTGGCCCACGGACTTCTGGTAGAGCTGGCTCTGGCCGAAGACGCGCATCGCGAGGACTCGCTTGGGCAGCCACGGGTGCGTCGCGAACACCTCCATGTACTTGCCGATGCCCTGGCTGCCCTCCTCGTGTTGCTCGAGGAAAGCGTCGAGGTTGAACTCCTCGTAGAGCTTGCGCGACCCCACGGCGAGCTTCGTGATCGCCCGCTCGGCGGCTTGCTGGTCGCGAGCGACGAGCATGCCCGCCCGGTCGCAGGTGATCTCCGCGCGGCGCGACCACGTGCGCAGCGCGACGAGGGCGGGCTGGAGGATCCAGGGGAGGAACATGCCCGCCATGTACGTGAGGTAATGAAGCGCCGTGAGGTACGCGACGTGCGAGTTGTGGACGTGGCCGCACTCGTGGCCGATCACGGTGAGGAGCTCCTCGTCGGAGTACTGATCGACGAGCGCCGAGTGAACGACGATGAAAGAGTCGTCGTTCGTGCCCAGCGTGCCGGCGTTGAATACCGGGTTGTTGACGACGAAGACGTGCGGCATCGTGATCTGCAGCGTGTCGCACGCGCGCTTGGTGATGCCGTAGATGCGCGGAAACTGGCGGTCGCTCACCTTCACGGCGTGCCCGAGCAGCTGGTGCTTGCCCATCTGCTTGAAGAGACGCACGCTGGCTTCGACGGCCAGGGCCACCGGCTTCGTGTTCTCGAAGGCGACGCGCGACTGGCGGTCGAACGTGTAAGTGTACTCGTGCCCGGTGGTCTGGTCGCCGCCGCCGGCCCGTTCCGCCTTTTTGCGTGCGACGAACGCCTCGAAGTCCAGTCGGGGTGCTTGCGCCATCGTTGTGCCGCCTTTGTATGTCCTGCTGAGCGTAAGCACCGAACGGCAAGACGCCAAGCCGGCCACGTCGCGTTACTGCGTGCGGACGCCTCCGCTGACGAAGCGCGTCTCGGGCGCGGGAGACTGGAGCGCGCCGGAGGCGACGATGACGACCCCGGCGGCGATGGCCGCGCCGGCGCCGACGAGGCCCCAGGTGGCCCACGCCGGCCACGACGCAGCGGCGCGCTCGGGCGGAGGGGACCAGGGGATCTCGACCGCCGCGCGCCAGGAGAGCAGGGGACCGCATCGGTTCGCCTCGCAGGCGGCGACGCGGATCTCCGCGGGGGTCGAGCCGGGTAGCGCGGCCGTCCACTGCCCGCAGCGCGCATCGGCCGCGGCGATGGCGCCGGAGGAGGGATCGATTCGCACGCGAGCCAGGTCCCCCGCCGAGCACGGCGGCGGGGAGGGAGCGGTGACGCGCACGCTCGAGGTGCCCGCCGGCGTCTCGAGCCAGCCGGCCCAGATGGGAACGCCGTGCCAGCTCACGACGAGGACGTGAGGCCCGGCGCGCGTCGAGAGGGTCGCCGTTGCCGAGGCGTCGCCCGGCCCTTGCCGTTGCGCCGGACCGATCGCTTCGCCGTCGAGCGCCGCCTCGGCGCCTTCGGGCGACAGCTCGAGCCGAACCGACGCGGCCTCGGGCTGCCGCCCCGCCGGCTGCTCGCCGATCCCCGGCACGCGCCCGCCGTCGAGCGCGTCGGCGCGCATCCAGGCGTGCTCGGCGGCTTCCGGGTCCACCGGAGGCACGCGGCGCCAGCGAGTCGAGCGCGTACGCTCCACCTCCGCGAGGAGCCAGGGGGCCTGGGGGAGCTCCGGGTGCGCGCGCAGCGCCTTCTCGGCCGCACCGAGGCTCGCGTCCACCGTGTCCCCCTCCTGGGCCGCCAGCGCGTCCCGCGCGCGATCGAGCCAACGCTCGACGTCGTCGGCCACGGACGGATCGACGCGCAGCGCCGGGGGGGATTCCTCGCGCGGCGCGCTCAGGGAACGGCTATGGGCTTGCGCCCAGCTGGCGATCGACCGCGCCTGCGTGTCGTCCGGCGGCGCGGGCGCGATCCACACGAGTGTCGCCGCGGTATCCATGAGTCCGGGAGCGCAAACGCCATCCCTCGGTGCTGGGCCGAGGAAGCCGCGCTCGAGGCGATCCTACGAGGCGCCCTTCGCCTCTTCCAGCGCCGCGAGCACCTTGTCGGCGTGCCCGTCGACCTTCACCCCGCTCCACGAGCGCACGATCTTGCCTTCGGGAGACACGAGGAAGGTCGACCGGATAACACCTTCGACCTTCTTTCCGTACATCGTCTTCGTGCCCCACGCTCCGTAGGCCTTATGCGCGTTCAGATCCGGGTCGCTTAGAAGAGTGAAGCCGATCCCGATTTTCTCTTTGAACCCGCAATGGCTCTTCACGGAATCCTTCGAGACGCCGACCACCTCCGCTCCGAGCTTCTTCAGCCTGGGGACGGCCCTGGTGAAGTCCTGCGCCTCGCGGGTGCACCCCGGCGTGTTGTCCTTCGGGTAGAAGTAGAGAATCGTCCACTTGCCGGCGAAGTCGCGCAGCTTCAACCGGTCACCGCCGTCGCTCTCGAGATCGAAGGCGGGTGCGCGCGCCGGTGTCGCGGGGGTCTTGGTCGCCTTTTCGGGCGAGCGCGCAGGGCCGGCGGAGGCTGGAGTGGCTCGAGAGGTCTTGGAGGATTTGCCGCGAGTCGCGGGGCTGTTCTGGGGCATGGGGCGGCGATTCTAGACGAGTCGGGTGGACTGATAAGCTCGATCGGGGGCGAACGCCGTGCAGGTTAATTTCGGCGGTCGCGAGATCGCGATCAAGCTCGTCTACTACGGCCCGGCCCTCAGCGGGAAGACGACGAACCTGCGATCGCTCCACCAGCTGACCGCCGAGCAGTCGCGCGGGCGCCTGATGACGCTCGAGACGAAGGACGATCGAACGCTCTTTTTCGACATGCTGCCGGTCACCTTCAAGTCGGAGTCCCCGAACGGCACCGGGATGACGCTGCGTCTCAAGGTGTTCACCGTGCCGGGGCAGGTGCTCCACGCCTCGACGAGGCGCCTCGTCCTCCAGGGGGCCGACGGCGTCGCCTTCATCGCCGACTCGCAGACGAGCGAGACCGAGCACAACGCGGCGTCGTTCCTCGACCTGCGGCAGAACCTGAAGGAGCTCGGCGTCAACACGAAGCAGCTGCCGCTCGTCATTCAGTACAACAAGCGGGACCTGGACAAGATCCGCACCGACGACGAGCTCGTGGCCCTCGCGCGCCGCGGCCGGGAGCCGGTGTTCAAGGCAGCCGCGGTGAGCGGGATGGGCGTGCTCGAGACGTTCTTCGCGCTCCTCCACATCACGTGGACCCGGCTCGACACCGAGCACAATCTCCACAAGATGATCGGTGTCGCCTCGAACCAGTTCGTCCCGATGGCCGCCCGCCAGCTGGGGGTCCGGGCCGATCTGGGCAAGCTGCTCTCGGCCTGCGTCGGCGGCGACCTCAATCGACACACGCAGGTGCCAGAGTGACCACCGACGCTCCCCACGTTGCCGTGGACGATTTGATCCTCGCCGAGCGCGTGCGGATCGAGGACCTCGTCGACCGCGAGGGGCTCGAGGAGCTTTGCCGTACGTTCCACGCGCTCTTCGGCATTCCCGTGCGCATCTACTCGACCGAGGGGGCGATGCTCGCCGACGCCGCGCGCGAGCAGGAGCTGTGCGCGTACGTGAACACCACCAACGAGGGCCGCAACGCCTGCGCGGCCACGGTGGGCGCCGTCAAGTCGCGCGAGCCCGGCCACAGCGGCGACGTCGTGCATCCGTGCTTCACCGGCGCCGTGTACCGCATCATCGCGCTCGAATACGACGGCCATCGGGTCGGACGTCTCATCGTCGGCCCGTTCCTTCCGTCCAGCCTGAACGAGGCTCCGCCGACGCTCTTCAAGGTGGACCCGGCGCTCAGCAAAGAGAAGGCTCAGCCGCTCCTCCTCAAGATGCCGCGCGCCAAGTCGGACACGGTGACGCGCATCGCCTCCCACCTCAAAGGGACGCTCGACCTCATCCTCTTCTCGGGCCACAAGGCGCACGTCACGAGCAAGATGCACCTCGCGAGCGTGCGCGAGAGCTTCCGCCAGCTCGAGGAGAAGACGGCGCGCTTGCAGGAGGCGTTCGATCGCCTGCGCGAGCTCGATCGCTTGAAGTCGAACTTCCTCGCGACCGTCAGCCACGAGCTTCGCACGCCGCTCACCTCGATCATCGGATATAGCGAGATGCTGTCCGAAGGGCTGGGGGGCGAGCTCAGGCCCGAGCAGCTCGAGTTCGTGAAGACGATCCACGACAAGGGCGAGCAGCTCCTGTCGCTCATCATGGGCCTCCTCGACCTGAGCAAGCTCGAGAGCGGCACGATGCGGATGTCGGTCCGCCAGGTCCGGCTCGAGAACGTCCTCCGCGAGGTGGTCTCGACCCTCACGCCGACGGCGCGCAAGAAGGCCGTCGTGCTGGAGCTCGACGCCGCCGACGAGCTCTCGGAGCTGCGCGGCGATCCCGAGCGCCTTCGCCAGATCTTCCTCAACCTCGTCGAGAACGCGATCAAGTTCACCCCGGCCGCCGGTTCCGTCACGCTGCGCGCGCGCATGGTCGAGGACGACGGCGGCGACGGAGACGGCGACGACGGAGGGCTCGCGGTGCTCGCGCCGATGCGCGCTCGCCTCGAGGTGCGCGTCCTGGACACGGGCATCGGCATTGCGCCGCGCGAGCGCGAGAAGGTCTTCGACCCGTTCTACCAGGTGGACTCCTCGAGCACGCGCGAGTACGGCGGCACCGGCCTGGGGCTCTCGATCGTCAAGCGCCTGGTCGAGGCGCACGGCGGGCGGATCCGCATCGAGGACAACACCCCCAAGGGCACCGTCTTCGTCGTCTCCTTCCCTCAGGCGCCGCCGCCCGCAGAGCGCGCGTCCTAAAGGCTGTCGACGGACACGCGGACGGGGCAGGCGTGGCTGCCGGTGCGCTCGGCGTATTGCTGGTGGAACGCCTCGGCTTCGTAGAAGGCGCCCATGGGCTGGAGCCGCGTCGCGATCGGGCGCGCGAGGTGCTTCTGCTCGGCCTGAAGCGACGCCGTCGCCGCGGCGGCTTCCTCCGCGTCGAAGGTGAAGACGATGCTGCGGTAGTTGTCGCCGAGATCGGGGCCCTGGCCGTCGGTCTGGGTCGGGTCGTGGATCTTCCAGAAGACGCGCAGCAGTTGCTCGTAGGGGACACGCGCGGGGTCGAACTCGACGAGCACCGTCTCGGCGTGGCCGGTTCGATGCGTGCAGACGCGCTCGTAGGTCGGGTCCGTCGTGTGGCCGCCGGCGTAGCCCACGGAGGTGGCGACGACGCCGGGGACGTGGCGGAAGGCGTCCTCGACGCCCCAGAAGCAGCCGGCGGCGAACGCCGCGAGCTTGTCGCGGCCGGTCGGCGTGAGGGGCGTCCCGTATCCCGCGTGACCGGGGTTGGTACCGACCGGTGCGGCTGCGGGCGCGCGAACCGGCGCCGACGTATCTGCCGAGCTGTGGCTCTCGTGGCAAGCGGCGGCGAACGAAAGGACGACGAAGGGCGCGATGCGACCGAGCTTCATGGCTGCAAACCTCGCGAGGGACTACGCACGAGGGCGCGGCGCGTTTCGGTCTACGCTTGCGGTGCATGGACGAATCGGACCGCATCGCACTCCTCGCGCGGGCTCTCGCGGCGCGGGCTCCCGGACGAGGGATCGAGGTCGGCATCGGCGACGATGCGGCCGTGCTCCGCGCCCCGGCCCCGCCGGCGCGGCTGGTCTGGACCATCGACGAGCAGGTGGAGGGCACGCACTTCGAGCGCAACCTCCTCTCCTGGCACGACGTCGGCTGGCGCAGCCTGATGGCGGCCACGAGCGACGTCGCGGCCATGGGCGCCGAGCCGTGGTGCGCCCTCTGCGCGCTCGTCCTGCCCGACGACTTCGGCGACGAGGCCCTCGGCGAGCTGGCGCGCGGACAGGCGGCGGCGGCCGACGCGGTCGCCGCTCCCGTCGTCGGCGGCAACCTCGCGCGCGGCCCTGCGCTCTCGATCGCGACGACGCTCCTCGGTACGAGCGCCGGGGTCCCCGTCGAGAGGCGCGGCGCGAGCCCGGGCGAGGCGCTCTGGCTGGCGGGCTCCGTGGGGCTCGCCTCGGCGGGGCTCCTCGCCGTCCGCCAGGGACGCGCCGATGACCCGGTGCTCGCGCACGCGGTCGAGGCGTGGCGCCGCCCGCGCGCCCTCGTGGACGCTGGCCGCTCGCTGAGCGCCGTCGCCAGCGCCGCCGTCGACGTCTCCGACGGGCTCGCGCGTGACGCCGGTCACATCGCGGAGGCGAGCGGCGTGTGCGTCGTTCTCGACGAAGGGGCCATCCTTGCCGACGCCGCGCTCGCCCGCGCGGCCGAGGCGCTCGGCGTGGCCGCCCTCGACCTCGCCCTCCACGGCGGCGAGGATTACGCGATCGTCGCCGCCGCCGGCGCGTCGCTCGCCGGCTTTCGTCGCATCGGCGAGGTGAGGGCAGGGAAGGGCCTCGCCCTGCGCGCGGCGAGCGGCGAGCGGCCGCTCGAGCCGCGCGGCTTCGACCACTTCAGAACGAACACGCCGCCGGGAGCTTCACGCTCTTGAGCATTTGCCGGATCTGGTTGAACTCGGGGGCGTTCCCGGCGGGCCCTACCTGCTTGGCGAAGGTGTCGCACTGCACGGCAAACGCGGTGATCTGGAAGGCCTCGGGCGAGTTGCCGATCTGCTTGGCCTGCGCGCGCATCGCGTTGCAGCACGCCTGAATCTTCTGCTGGTTCGGGTTCGTGGCGGGGCCGGTCCACTTCTTCGGCGGCGCTGCCTCCGCCTCTCCCTCGTCGCCTCCGTCGTCGGTGAGCGCCTGCAGGAGGACCACGTCCGGAGTGTCCGCTGCCGCGGGCGCGCCGGCGTCCACGACGGGCGGCTCCTTTTTCGGGCAGCCGAGCAGGGCGCACGGGAACGCAAGGGCGAGCGCGACGAACGTTGCATTGCGAAGCCGGGACGATCGCGTCATCTTCGGGTGGCTCCTCCGACGGAAAGGCGGCCCAGAGCGTACAAGGATCTCGCCGCGCCCGCGCAAGTTTCCTGGTAGCGTCGCGCTCGAGGATGCCGCGAGAAGTCGAGGCGAGCCCGATCCGACGCCGCCCGCAGGGAGCGGCCGCAGACAAGACGAGAGTGGCGGCGCCGGCGAAGCCGTTCCTCAAGTGGGCGGGCGGCAAGGGGCAGCTCCTCGACCAGTTCCGTCCGCTCCTGCCCCAGCCGTTCGGCCGCTACTTCGAGCCGTTCGTCGGGAGCGGCGCCGTCTTCTTCGCGCTGCGCGCGGACGGGCAGGCTCGCGACGCCGTGCTGACGGACGTCAACCGCGAGCTCATCGACTGCTATCGCGCCGTGAAGCGCGACGTCGAGTCGGTCATCGCCGCGCTCCGCTCCCACGCGTACGACGAGGAGCACTACTACCGCGTGCGCGACGTCGACCCCGCGGATCTCCCCCTCGCCGAGCGGGCGGCGCGCGCGATCTTCCTCAACAAGACCGGTTACAACGGCCTCTACCGCGTCAACAAGAAAGGGCGCTTCAACGTTCCCTTCGGTCGCTACACCAACCCCGGCTTCGCCGGCCGGGAGAGCCTCGAGAACCTTCGGGCGTGCGCGCGCGCCCTGCGGGCGGTCGCGCTCGAGGTGCGCGACTTCGGAGAGGTGGCCAACCACGCGCGCCAGGGGGACTTCGTCTACTTCGACCCGCCGTACGTGCCGGCTTCGAGCACCGCCGACTTCACGTCGTACGTTCCTGGTGGGTTCGGCTGGCCCGAGCAAGAGCGGCTTGCGGGCGTCTTCGCTCGGCTCGCGCGCTCGGGCGTCCGCGCGATGCTCTCGAACTCCGACACGCCGGCCGTGCGCGCGCTGTACGCCGCGTTTCGCGTGGACACCGTCCTGGCGACCCGGAGCATCAACTCGCGGGGAGACCGGCGCGGGAAGGTCGGCGAAGTCGTGGTCCGCAACTATTGAACGCGACCTGATCGCCGCGCGATGTTGGCTCCACGAACCCTGGGGAGCGCGGTAGGCCGCGTCCCCCGCTCGAGAATCGCCCCGTCCCGGAGAAGTCATGCCCGCCTCTGCGCGCCCTCGTCTCGCCATTCTCGCGTCGATCGCATCGTGCGCCGCTGCCTGCTCGGCCTCCGGCGGCCGACCCGCGCCGACGGCGACGATCTCTCAGGCCGTCGGCCAGGACGCCTCCCCCACGGGTGGGTCGTTTGTCGGCACGTGGGCGACCGCACTCCAGGACTGCGGCGGCGGCACCTCGTTCAACCAGCAAACGCTACGCCACATCGTGCACACGAGCATCGGTGGATCGGCGGCGCGCGTCCGGCTGTCCAACGCCTTCGGCCAGCAGCCGATCTCCGTCAGCGACGTGCACGTCGCCAATCGCACGTCCGGTTCGTCGGTCGACGGCGGGAGCGATCACGCCGTCACGTTCGGCGGGCAGAGCAGCACGACGATCGCGCCGGGCGCCGTCGCGACGAGCGACCCCGTCGCAATCGCGGTGACCGCCCTCTCGGACGTCGCCGTGAGCATCTACTTTCCCTCGCAGACCACCGCGCAGTCGTGCCACCAGGCCGGCTTTCAGACGAGCTACATCGCGTCGGGAGACGTCTCCGGCAACGCCGACCTCTCCGGCCCGCAGACGACCGGCTCGTACTACATCCTCGCGAGCCTGGACGTCCAAAACGCGTCGGCGGCCGGCGCGGTCGTGACGCTGGGCGCGTCGATCACCGATGGCTTCGCGTCGGCGTCGGACGACAACAAGCGCTGGCCCAACGACCTCGCCGCGCGGATGGCGACCGCCGGTGTCACCGTGGGCGTCTTGAACGAAGGAATCAGCGGCAACCAGCTCCTCGTCGACGGATCCGGCCAGAGCGCGCTCCATCGATTCTCGCGCGACGTCCTCGGGCAATCGGGCGTCAAATGGGTCATCTTCGCCGACGATCCCATCAACGACCTCGGCGACAGCCACCCGACGACCGCTCAGCTCACCGCGGGCCTCGATCAGCTCGTCGCGATGGCGCATCAGGGCGGCCTGAAGATCCTGTGCGCGACGCTGACCCCGTTCCAGGGCGCCGGCTACTGGAGTCCGACGGAGGAGACGAGCCGCGAGGCCTACGACGCCTACGCGATGATGGCGAGCAGCGGCTGCGACGGCGTCATCGACATGGACACCGCCACGCACGACCCGGCGAACCCGACGATGTACCTGCCGTCCTACGACAGCGGGGACCACCTGCACCCGAACGAGATGGGCCTTCAGGCAATGGCGAACGCCGTGGACCTCTCGCTCTTCGCGGTGCCGCCGCCTCCCGACGGCGGATCCGACGACGGCGGTCCCGGGGCGCCGGAAGGCGGGAGCACGAGCTCCGGCGGCAGCCCGGGTGGGAGCAGCGGGAGCAGCGGGAGCACCTCGGGCGGCAGCGCGAGCAGCTCAGGCAGCACGGGCGGGAGCACGAGCAGCAGCGGGAGCGTCGGCGGGAGCAGCAGCGGAAGCGGGGGTGGAAGCACGAGCGGCAGCACGAGCGGCAGCACGTCCTCGGGCGC
>Ga0102924_1006392_pt1 | contig 11073 bp, 7 predicted proteins | sample PaiPotPPM11metaG_FD_80116 | JGI IMG/M metagenome (GOLD analysis project Ga0102924, IMG submission 80116) | Iron sulfur acid spring bacterial and archeal communities from Banff, Canada, to study Microbial Dark Matter (Phase II) - Paint Pots PPM... ...
ATCGAGCGTGGCGGACATCGTCGAAGTCTCGTGTAACCCCGAATTCGCCTTTCAGTCGGTCAAACTGAGCGACGAGGAGCTGTTCAGCCGCTGCAGAGGCAACATGAGCTGGTCGGAAGCGCCGGTGTTCGAACCCACTGAGGGTTCCACCACCACGATCAAACTCGACGGCGCTGGCAACGGTTCCGCGGTCGTGTGGGCCGGTCCCGGTTGCGCATCTGGCGAGACGCTCGTCTCGGCTCACCTCGAGGTAGCGCCGTTCACCACGGTGACGACCAACTTCGAAGTGCTGCCGCCGAAAGTGACCCCGCTGGGTGTCTCCGCGCTCCCGCCGACCTCGGTCGAGGACAACGTCGAGAGCAGCGTCGCGACGATCGTCGAGGTGGAGTTCCCGTCCGTCTACGCCGAGCAGTTCGTCAACGTCAGCGACGAACAGCTATTCGCGCGCTGTGGTCTGGCGCCCAAAGTCGAGTGGATCGGCCCGGACGAGAACCTGATCTCACCTGTAGGCGAGGACTCACTCGGAGCGGAAGGCGTCTCAGTGCAGCTCGACAATGACGGCAACGCCTTCGTGGTCCTGTTCGGCGGCCCGTCGTGCGCCAGCGGTGGCACCGAGATCGAAGCCAGCCTCGAATCGGCTCCATACACAACGTACACGACCGAATTCACGGTCCAGGCTCCCGCAGCAGGTCTTTAGGGAGCTCGACACTGTGAGACTGGTCGGGATAAAGGGCGGAACGGATCCCGCCTCCTCCAGTAGATGACAGCGACGTCTGGAGCGGCTCCCTCGGGGGCCGCTCCAGGCTCGTTGCGCCGGCCCATCGCAGTTGCCGCCGGCGCCCTCGCTTCAACGTCGGCGTGACGCGATCGACGCGCTGCATCCACACAAGCACTCGCGGCTGACTACACAAGCCGGAGACGGGACTCGAACCCGTGACCCCCTGTTTACAAGGGTCGAATGGTGGGGGCGCTCGATTGTCAGGCAGAGCGCCAAATTTGAGTCCTAGACTAGTGTTTCGTCGCGTTGGTCCGGTGGCCAAATGCGGCCATCTGCGGTCAAAAAGTGTGTTGAGCTGCTGCAAGGTTACGGCAAGAATCAGAGCCGACGGCCGGGATCGAACCGGCGACCCCCGGTTTACAAAACCGGTGCTCTGCCAGCTGAGCTACGTCGGCGTGGCGTACGTATCGTACCGCCGCAGTACCGCCGCAACGCCTGCCGTCGTCCTGCCTGGCTCGAATTTCGGTGCTGTCGCGGTCCAGCTCATTGTGGCGCGATCGGGTTGAGGTGGTGGGCTTGTGCTGCGGCGTGTAGGTCGCTGTCGTAGACGAACATCGTCCCGAGGTCCTCGCGCATGGTCAGCGCGGTGGCGAGGTGGATTGCGTCCATCGCGCGTAGCGGTGGGGTGTGGGCGTCGGTTGCGAGTTCGATGATCTCGGGGGATATGGGGATCAGGTTGATGCGCTCGAGCGTTGCCTTGGCGCGCTGCAGGACGTCATCGCCGCCGAGGCGTCTTGCTGTGCAGACGGCCTCGACGCGGATCAGCTCGCTGGCGACCTGCACGGGCCAGTCGGCGAGTGCTGCGCGGAAGGCTTCTGTCTCGCGCTCGGCCTTGAAAAGCTTCACGAGCGCGGAGGCGTCGACGTAGGCGGCGCTCACTCGCCGCGGACCCACTGCAGCGCGTCAGACGCCGGTGCGGCACCCGTGGGGTCTGGCTCGCCTGGCGGCGGGTCCAGTTCCAGCAGACTTCCACGGCCGGGTCTTGCGCCGTAGTGCTCAGCGAGTCGGGCTTGCAGCTGCGAATCAGTGCCGGCGCTGGCGAGCACCGCTCGGGCACCCCTTAGTGTGAGGGCGCGGATCTGCGCCGCCGCGGAGCGGGTCTCGGCGGGGTCGAGCAGCGGCTCGGTGAGGGCGAGCGCACGCTCCACCTCCGGGTCGCGTTCGACACCCAATCGAGGATGACGAGAAGCCATGAGCAAATGGTAGCACTATGGTGTAGCACTCTGGCGCGTGAGCGCCGTAAAGACGTCCGCAACGCCAGCCAAGCGGGCGCCAACGGGCGGACACTCAGGACTGCCCCAAGTCGTCCAGAGCAATAGCCTGGGACCGAGTCATCGAGACGCCTGCTTTCGGTGGAGCCGAGAACTCTGCTCTCGCTTGGCGGCCGAGCAACGCCCCTTCTGAGCAAGCAAACTTGCCCTCTGCGCCGACCGACGCACGCTGAGCCCTGCCCGATCTTCGGAGCCCTTCACAACGTCGCCGAACGGGGTGCCGAAAAGGCGCCGGAATCCCCCCGCGTGGAGAGCGCCTGGGAGAGCGCCAACCGCACGGCCGATCAGGTGCTCGTCACGATCGTCAAGGGAGGCGGCTCGCGCGTGCAGATCAACGGCGGTCCATCTCGCTGGACCTGCGCGAAGTTGTCCTTCAGTTGGGAGGTCTCTTCGGTCGAGGGGGTTCCGGTCTTGCAAACCGTTTTTTTTGGCCCCCGACGCGGCGAGAAGCGGTTATAGTCGACGGGTCATCAGCCGGTCGGCTAGGAACCGAGCAACTGCGCAGGAAAGAACGATGAGATGGTCCGTCACGATCTCCTTTAGTGCGGTGGGTCGGCGCCCGGGACGTTTGGGATGACGGGCGGCGCTAGGCGGGTCGCGTCCATCCTGTGGGTGACGGGTGCAGTAAGCGGCGCCTTCATGGCACCGGCGGCCTCGGCCGCGGGCTTCTCGACGCTCGCCGGCACCGGCAATGCCTGTGCTACGACGACGTCGAGCTGCAATGACGGCTCGGCGACCACAGCGCAGCTGAACGGGCCGCGGGGCGTTGGCGTGGCCCCGGGAGGGTTGATGTATGTCGCCGATACGGGGGATCACAAGGTGCGCCTACTTACCCCGGCCCCGCCGAGCAACCCGCCGCCGCCACCACCACCAGCACCACCAGTGGCGACCATCAGCTCGCCCGCGAACGCCGGTACGTTCACCCTGAACCAGGCCGTCGCTCTGAACTTCGACTGTCGGGAGGGCGCCGGCGGGCCGGGGCTGCAGTCCTGTGCGGCCTGCGAGACCCACCCGGGTCTGCTTACGCCCTCGACGTGCACCACATCGGGCCCCGAATTCGCGACAACCGTGCGCCTGAACACCTCGACACTGGGCCTTCATACCTACGCCGTGACTGCGCTCAGCCGCGACGGCCAGGAAGGTACCGTGGCGCTCCAGTACACGGTCCAGCGCTTCCGGCCGCTTGTGTATGCGCCGCCAGCCCTGCTGGCGCTGGCGACTCAGCCGTGCGTGATGTACCTCTGCCGCTCAAACCCGGCACCGCATATCAACTGGGAGAACTCGCTTGGCGGGCTGGCAACCCGCTGGTGCGCAATCTACGGGTGCACCAACGGGATGAACCTGCTGCCCGTCAACGGGTTCGACGACAACCTCTTCCCGTTCAACCCCGACTGGGCGTACTTCGTCCGTACCGGGCACCCGCCCGACCCGGGCCCGGAATGCGACGAGTTTCCCAACACCCGCCCGTCGGACTGGGGCGCTGGGGGCTCGATCTTCGGGATGTCGGTCCCGCTGCCCTGCACGACCCAGCAGGTGACCACCGACGAGGCAGGCCGCCACGTCTCCGCCTATTTCTGCGACATGGGCCGCGAACCGCCCGGCTATTTCCACGGCCACGCCAACTGGGAGCCCGCGACATACGAGGGGAAGCTCGAATGGTTCGAGCACTCGAGTCCAGGCAGCGATGACGACTACAGCCTCGATCTGCATCCATTCAACCGCGACGGCGTCACCGCGGCGAACAACGGCGGCAATGCGATCCACATCGAGTTCGACTCCGATGAGACGATCGATCACTTCGACAGCAGCCTGTGGTGGCATGGCTTCCACGACGTGGTCGACCAGTCAGAAATCGCGGCCGCACCGCGGCGAGTCCGGGAAGGCCCGCACAGCCTAATTGACGGCGACCTTGCAGAGGTCACCGGGATGGTGGGGATCGACGCGGCCCACACTCCCGCCGCGGAGCTGCACCCCGTCTACGCAATCGCAATCCAGACCGATCGCAAGGCGGCATTTGATGGAGGAACCGACAAATGGGCAATCTTCGCTCGCAACTGGGGTGATGAGGGCTATTGCAGCTCGCACGACCACCCGATCCCCGCCGGTCCGATCACGGTGCGGATCCCCTGGCTGAACGGTGCCCGCGGCGTCAGCCTCGCGGCGCAGCCGAGACCGGCGACCGGCGTGAAGAATCTCGGCTCGTTCTTCGACTCGATGAACATCGGGCATCCCGCAATCACAGAGCGGGTGCTCCCCGGCGAGGGAGTACTGCTCACATTCGACCTCTCGACCAATCCCTACGATGAACCGGAGTACTGGGGCACGATCGATCTGCAGTGGACGTTCGCACCGCAAAGGTTTCCCGTGGCGGGCCTGCCCGCGGGCTCGCCGGGGAACCGAGCTCCGACGCCTGCGGCGCATCTGCCCAGCGTCGGAGACATGGACGTGGAGGGCGCCATCGACGCCCTCTTCCGGCGGCTGCCCCGGAACGTCCGCAAGGCGGCGCTGGCACACATCCCGCCCGTCGGCGTGACTCACCGCGCCAAGCGCGTGCGGTTGGTGATGGGCCCGTCACCGATCGTGCCGCTCGTCAAGCCGGGTGCGTTGTTCCCCTCAACCCCAACCGACCAGGCCATACTCAAGCGCGGCAAGGCGCAGCTCCGCGCCCTATGCCGCGCATACCGAAATCGTCTGCCAGGGTTCCCGGGGGCGTGCGCGGCGGCAATGCTCAGATAGACGGGGCACGCGATCAGCGACGGCCCAGCTCCCCGGCTGCGCCGAGTCGAGAACACAAGTCAAACGTCAGCCGTCATGCAACGGTTCAGCCAATCTGCCATCTCCGAGCCTCGTCACCTCTGCGGCGATCGCGAGGTAGTCGACTAGCTCGACGTACTCGACGCTCACTCGGCGAGCCGCTCGAGCAGCTCCCTGTTCTCCTCGATGATCGGCGGACGCGCTCCTTGAACTCGGGGTCTTGACGGCGCCGCTCGACGGCCTCCGTCAGCGCCTGCTTGGCGGTCTCATTCAGGCTGACACCCTCGGCCCGTGCCAGCGCCTCGGTGTCAGCCGCCAGCTCGTCGTCGAGTCCGCACGGTTCGCCCGCTCGCTCGCCTGCATTTATTTGGGTGCGGCCCTTGGCCAACTCGGCCGCGACGATACGCTCGCGCTCGTCCTCGAACTGGTCCGATCCGCGCTTCAAGAACAACATCCTCCAGCTGCGGGAGGGTGAGCTTGCTCATGGGAGCATCAGGCCGCCGAGCTTGCGCTTTCGTGGACAAGCAAGCGTCACACACTTGACCCCTCTCACGATCGCAACGGACGAGTTGGGGCACTGACGCCCGCAGGCGCCGAGACTGCCGCATTGCGCCGAGCAAGCAGGCGTCTGGCGAGCCTCCGTCGACGCTGTCGACACTCGTCCAAGGCGGTAGCTGTCGCGATACCGCGGGCGCTCCTGCTTTGCCGTGAAGGCAGCACGGTTGGGTGACCCCTTCGACGAGGCCAGCGAGCGGAAGCAGTGGTCGCCGCCCCAGGCGAAGGGCAGAGCCGCTTAGCGGGGGCCAGGAAGGCTCCGCGAGCACGAGGCGGAAACGATGACGACGGCGAGATTTGCGTGGGCGGGCTGCGCACCCGGCGGGCTACGGCCTGTGCGGTCTCTCCGCAAGCACCGGCAGGCCCTGTCCTTGATCCTTTGATCTGTACATGGCCGCGTCGGCGCGCTGCACTAGCTCCTCGCCCGTGCGTGCGTCAGTGTCTGCACAAGCGACCCCGGCGCTCGCGCGCAACTCGGCGGTCCCAGACGAGAGCTCAAAGCTGTTGCCGATCGCCTCGCACATCCGCTGCGCTGCGCGCATGGCTACATCGGGCCCCGGGATACCCCGCATGAGCACGAGGAACTCGTCGCCTCCCAGGCGCCCGATATCGTCGCCGTCGCGACTCACTACCGTCAGACGCTCCGCGACCAAGACCAGCAGCTCGTCGCCAGCAGCGTGGCCGAGGGTGTCGTTGACGGCCTTGAAGCCGTCGAGATCGAGGTAGATGACAGCGGTGTGCTCCGAGTCGCCCAGCTCGAGCTCACGCTCCAGCGCACCCAGGATCGAGTGGCGGTTGTAACACTGGGTGAGGGCGTCGATCGTGGCACGCCTCTCCAGCTCCTGGAGCGCTGCCATCTCCGCCGAGACGTCGATGATCTCGACCAGCACGTGGTTGCGGTCCGGCTCGTTGAGGAAGTTGTGCAGGGTCGTGTCGATCCACATGAAGCTGCCATCCTTGCGCTTGCGGCGGCAGCGCATCTGCTGGGCGCGGCGCGTGGACAGCATCGTGAGCCATCCCTCGACCGCGCGACCCTGGTCTTCGGGGTGGATCTGGTCGAGCACGTGGTGGCCGATCAGCTCCGCGGCTGTGTATCCGAACATCTGCGTGAACGCCTCGTCGGAGTCCAAGACGGTGCCGCCCTCGTCCTCAAGGAGGGTGGAGAAGCGGGGCGTCGCGGGCTGCGGCTCTTCGCTGGCCACCTCCTCGTCCGTCTCCTCGTCCGACGGGATCAGGATGCACAGCATGATGTTGTCGGCATCTAGGAGGTTGAGGAAGTGCAGTGTCATCCAGCGAGAGGGTCTCTTGAGCATGCGCACCTTCCCTTCGCCGGCCCCCACTCGTTTGGCGCGCAGCCAGGCGTCGACCATCGCTTTTCGATCCGCCGCCACGACGCCGTCGAAAACCGCCCGTCCCTCAAACGCCGCCTGACCCCACAGCGGCACGGACTTCGGGATCTCCACGATCAGCCCGTCGCTTGCCAAACCGCACACGAGGGCGTCGGGGTGCTCGCGCAGCAGTGCCTCGGCGGCGAGCTCGATGGTGTGGTCGTGTTGGCCTACTGTGCTCGGCATGGATCAGTTGCCTTTGGCGGTTGACGGGACGTCGTCGTTATCTGGATCGACCAGCCCGAGAATGCTCATTACCAAGAGCGCGTCCTGTGGACGTATGCTGATCGGCCGCCAACGTGGCTCACCAGCAGGGGTTCGTCCTGAGCGAGAGCGAGCAATGTTCGTCGCGGGTTGAGCTGTGGTCAGGTCGATGCGCCCGCGCGCTGAGTCGCGTTGCGCAGCATCTGCCCGGCGATGACGAGTTGCTGGATCTGGCTGGTTCCCTCGTAGATGCGAAACAGGCGCGCGTCGCGATAGAGGCGCTCGACGGGGACGCCTCGCATGTAGCCTGCGCCGCCGTGTATCTGTACGGCGCGATCGGCGATACGCCCGACCGCCTCGCTGGCGAAGTACTTGCTGGCGGCGGGTGCCATGCGCCTGTCCGCGCCGCTGTCGTAGGCGCGGGCGCTCTCCAGCACGAGCGCGCGGGCGGCCAGGTATTCGGTTTGTGAGTCGGCGAGCATCCCCTGGATGAGCTGGTGCTCTGCGATCGGCTTGCCGCCCTGCCTGCGGTCGAGCGCAAAGTTCAGTGACTCGTCGACGAGCCGCTCGGACAGCCCGACGCACAGGGCCGCGATGTGCAGCCGCCCGTGCGCGAGGCACCGCATCGCGGTTAGGTATCCGGTGCCCTCGCTCGCGCCCACGAGCGCGGACTCGGGCACGCGGACCTCGTCGAGGTACACGTCCGCGGTCCAGGCACCGGCCTGACCCATCTTTGTGTCTTTGGGAGCGACGCTGAGTCCGGCGGCGTCGCGCGGGACCATGAAGACAGAGATCCCTTGGCTGGGCTTCTCGGCCTTGCTGGTGCGGGCGAAGACCATGAACAGGTCGGCATTGGGCGCGTTTGTGATGTAGCGCTTGGCGCCGTTGATGACCCATTCAACGCCCTCGCGTCGAGCGCGCGTCACGAGCCCCGCCGGGTCAGAGCCGGCCTCCGCCTCGGTCAGCGCGAACGCGGCGGTTACCGCCCCGGAGGCGAGACCGGGGAGCAGGTGGCGCTTCTGCTCGTCCGTGCCGCCCTCGATCAGCACATGGCCCGCGATGCCGTTGTTGGTCCCGAACATCGACCGGAACGCCGGTGTCGTGTAGCCCAGCTCGAACACGAGCTGCACCTCCTCGGTCATCGTCATGCCAAGCCCGCCGTGCTCGATCGGAAGGGCAAACCCATAGAGGCCCATGTCGATCGCCTGCTGACGGATGCGATCGGGGATCGCGTCGTCCTCCTCGATCGTCGTCTCTGCCGGGACTACCTCGGAGCGCACGAATTGCCTTACCGCGCGCACCATGTCCTGCAACTCGTCGTGCTCCATCACTCATCTCCTCCCCAATTGCACCCGCGCTGCCGAGGGGCTCGCGAGCCCCTCGCCTATGGCGGCGCACCGTCGCAGCAGCGGTGCCGCGCGATAGCGGGGCTCGCCGAGTTCCTTGTGCAGCGCGTCGAGGATCCCGAGCAGATCTGCCAGCCCCGCGATCCCCGCCCATTCGACCGGTCCGCGGGGATGGTTGACCCCGAGCTTTAGGCCGGCGTCGATGTCCTCGGGCGTCCCGTTGCCTTCGCCGATCAGGAACGCCGCCTCGTTGACAAGCTGGGCTACCACGCGACCCAGCACGAGGCCCGGCCCGTCGCCGACCCACTCGGGATGACGCCCGAGCGTGCGCACGAACTCCTCGAGCCGCTCGGCGGCCACTGTGTCGGTGCGAGGCGTGCGTGTCAGCTCGATGAGCAGTGACCCCTCGAGCGGCGGGAGGAGGTGCAGGCCGGCCGCCTCGGGATCCATCTCGTGAAGGGAACTGTCCCGGACGACAACGGCTCTCGCGCCTGCGGATGCGCCACCGATCGCGAGCCACGGTTGCGAATGGTCAGCGAGGTGCCAACCGGCTGCCTGCGCGTCGCGTCGTAGCGCATCGAGCGCTGCGCCGCTGCCTTGGATCACAAGGGCCCGCTCGTTCCCGCCGCCAGCCGCGGGCACTTCCGGGTCCGCCGGCGCCTGGCGCTCGCCATACTCGTACCACCCCTGCCCGGTCTTGCGGCCGAGGCGTCCCGCGGCGACCATGCGGGCAGCGAGGGGCGAGGGCTGATAGCGGGGCTCTCCGTAGCTCTGCCGGTAGAAGCCCTCGGCCACCGCGTGGTTCGTCTCGATCCCGATGAGGTCCATTAGCTCGAACGGGCCCATGCGAAAGCCGCCGGCCATCCTCATGATCCGGTCCACCTGCCCGATCGTGGCCTGCTGTTCCTGAACGATACGCAGCGACTCGAGAAAGAACGGACGGTTGACGCGGTTGACGAGGAAGCCGGGCACGTCGGCGGCATCTATGACGTGCTTGCCCATCGCCTCGGCCACCGCGCGAGCCATCGCCACCGCTTCGGGAGAGCTCGCGATGCCGGGGACGACCTCGGCCAGCCGCATCACCGGCGCGGGGTTGAAGAAGTGAAGGCCGACGACTCGCTCGGGTATCGGCGTCCCGGCGGCGATCTCGGTCACCGACAGCGAGGAGGTGTTCGTTGCGAGAACGCACCGTGGCCCACAAATGTCCGCCAGGCGCCCGAATAGCTCGACCTTGAGTTCCAGGCGCTCAGGCACCGCCTCGATCACGATCTCGCAGGCAGCCAATCCATCGAGGTCTACGACCGGCTGCACGCGCGCTCGAATCGCCGAGGCATCATCGGCCGCGATGCGGCCCTTGTCCACTTGGCGCTGGAGCGCCAGGTGGATCGTCTCTGTCCCGCGCTGCAGCTGCTCGGGCATCGCATCGCACAGGAGAGTTTGAGCGCCGGTTTGGGCAGCCAGCTGAGCGATGCCGGCGCCCATCGTGCCGGCGCCTACGATGCCGATGATCGAGGGAAGCGCCATTTACACCCCAGCCGGTGCCACATTCTCGAAGATGGCGGTCATCCCCTGACCACCCCCGATGCACATCGTCTCCAGTGCATAGCGTCCACCGCGACGGCGCAACTCGCGTAGCAGGGTGGCCAGGATCCTGGCGCCCGTCGCTCCGACGGGATGACCTAGGGAGATGCCCGACCCGTGCACGTTGACGCGCTCCAGCCCGTCTGGCAGGCCCCACTCGTGCAGGACCGCCAGCGCCTGTGCCGCAAACGCCTCGTTGAGCTCGATCAGGTCCATGTCATCCATGCTCAGCCCGGCTCTTTGCAGCGCCCGCCGCGTCGATGGGATTGGGCCGATGCCCATCATCTCCGGTGCCACGCCCGCGACCGCCCACGTCACGAGGCGTGCGAACGGCTGCAAGCCGAGCTCGGCTGCCTTGTCCGGGTGTGTGACGACGCAAACCGCCGCGCCGTCGTTTTGACCGCTCGCGTTGCCGGCGGTCACCGTCGCCTCGGGGTCGGTCTGAAGCATCAGCGGCCGCAGGGTGCCGAGCCGCTCGAGCGTCGTATCCGCACGCGGGTGCTCGTCGCGGTCGATCAGCCGCTCTTCTCCGCGGTTCTCTACGGCCACGGGGACAATCTCCTGCGCGAACGTGCCATCCTCGTGAGCGGCGACCGCGCGCTGGTGCGAGCGCAGCGCCAGCTCGTCCTGCTCCTCGCGCGAGATCGCATAGCGCAGGCGTACGTTCTCGGCGGTTTCGATCATGCCTCCGGGCACCGGATGGTGGATGCCGCCGGCTGTCACTCGCGGCCGCGCGAGCCGATCCTCCAGCCTCACGCCACCACCTTTGACACCCCAGCGCATGCCCATCGCATAGAACTCGGCTTGACTCATGCTCTCGGCGCCGCCCGCGAGAACGAGATCCGCCACCCCGGTCTGGACCTCCATGCAGCCGAGCATGATCGCCTGCAGGCCAGACCCGCAGCGCCGGTCAAGCTGAAGCCCCGGCACCTCGAACGGTAGACCGGCGTCGAGCGCAGCCACCCGACCGATCGCCGGGGCCTCGCCGTTCGGATAGCACTGACCGAGAAGGACATCGTTGATCTCCTCGGGCGGCAGCGAGGTGCGCCGGAGAATCTCCCGGATGACCGTCCCCGCAAGCGCCGTGGGCGACACGTCGCGGAAAACACCGCCGAAACCTCCAACGGCGGTTCTGAGCGGCTCGCAGATCACGGCATCGCGCACGGCCGGCGAGCCTAGATGAGTAGTGCCACGGC
>Ga0102924_1006393_pt1 | contig 11073 bp, 10 predicted proteins | sample PaiPotPPM11metaG_FD_80116 | JGI IMG/M metagenome (GOLD analysis project Ga0102924, IMG submission 80116) | Iron sulfur acid spring bacterial and archeal communities from Banff, Canada, to study Microbial Dark Matter (Phase II) - Paint Pots PPM... ...
CGGGGAAAGCCCACGCCCCTACTGTGTACAATAATGCTATAATAGGCGAGAGACGAATCATCAGAGGAGGAGAAATATGCCAATCCCAATCGAAGAGATTCAGACAATGTTTGAGCGGCTCTCGCCCGCTGATCAACAGCGAGTGCTGGAGTTTATACGGGAGCTGGCCGAAGGACATCCAGTTCACGTATCTTTGCCGGGTTCTCCGCTCCCGAAGGGAAAGTCGGGCGACATACTGCCTGATCCCAAATCTCCCTTAGAAGTCGTGGAGGAAGAAGCTGAGGAGGAGGAAATCGAGCAAACCCCGACGGATAGCGAGAAAATCGATGTCGATGAGTGGTAGTCTGATACAGCGCACATCAGGAGATCAACATGGCAACTACCGCAGAAGAAATTCAAGCAAGGATTACACGGCTCTCGCCTGGAGATCAACAGCGAGTGCTGGATTTCGTGCAAGAGCTACAGGAGATTTCCGAGATTCATCAAGCTATCCTCTCTTTACCCAAGTCTCCATTGCCTGAAGCAAAAATACCGGCAAGTGCTTTGCTTGGTTTTAAGCTTCCCACAGAACGAGTCGAAGAGATTGAGCAAGCTCTCAAGGATTGCGAGAGGATCGATATTGATGAGTGGGAATCCTGTACAGTACATATCAGGAGGTTAACATGGCAACTACTGTTGAGGAAATCAAAACCATTGTTGAGCGGCTCTTACCCGTATATCAAAAACGAGTGCTTGAGTTCGCGCAAGAAATGACTCAAGAGCAACAAGCGATCCAGTCTTTACCGAAGAGTGCATTACCCCCAGGGACACCGGGTTGGAAACTGCTTCGCTTCACAGTTTCTCCAGAAGATGCTGAAGCTATGCAAAAAGCGTTGGAGGACTGCGAGAGGATCGAAGTAGATGAATATTAGCTATCTCCTCGATTCGAGCGTGCTGATTCTCTCGTTAAATAAGGATCAGATCATTCGCAGTAAGCTAGCTGACGTGAATGCACTCTATGCCTCTACTATTGCACTTGGCGAACTCTATTATGGGGCCGAACGCTCTATACAAGTGGCAAGAAACATTGCAGAGATTAACGATTTGGCAAAGGATTTGACCATTTTAAGTATCGATGCGAAAACAGCGCGATATTATGCTCATATTAAGCACGATCAGGAAAAACGAGGGCTTAAACTGCCGGAAAATGATCTATGGATAGCAGCAACAGCTATGCAATTCGGACTCACTCTTGCTGCTCGCGATCACCACTTCACCTGGGTTCCTGGACTTGCTCTTGAACAGTGGTAAGCAGAAAGGGAGGTAACATACACATGAATCCCCCCGTTATTTCACCGACCGGCGGATGGGTCGGCACGGTTATCTTCGTCATCGTCTTTCTGGCGGCGCTCATCCTTTTTGGCTTGCGCGTGGGCGAACTGATTACGCTGCTCGCCAGATCACGGCGTGAAGATCGCACGGACCACCTCGATGACCGCATCGGGGACTTCTTCCTCAACGTCCTCGGCCAGCGCGGCGTGCTGCGCGATCCCATCCCTGGCATCGCGCACTTTTTCACATTCTGGGGCTTTATTATCATCCAGTTCGGCCTGCTGAACCTGATCCTGGGAGCCTTTAACGGCACGCTGCCGCTGCTGGGCGAGAATCATACCTTTGCTATCATCCTGGATGTCTTCATTATTTTCGTCGCCGTCGCCCTGATCCTCTTCGCCATCCGGCGCGGCATTGCGCGCCCGCGCCAGCTTTCCAGCTTCCGGCATAGCCCCTGGGACGGCTTTGTCATCCTGGGCCTGATCCTGGCCGTGATCGTGACGCTGGCGCTGGTGGAGAGCTTCGAGTTCGCCGCCTTTGCCGCCGCGCATGGCGTGGCGGCAGCCAACGCGAGCGGCGCGTGGTCGCCCATCGGCTCCTGGCTCTACCCGATCTTTAGCGGCATCGACGCCTCTACGGCGGTGATCCTGTTCCGTGTCTTCTGGTGGGTGCATATTTTGACCGTGCTGTACTTCCTGGTCTATCTGCCGCGCTCGAAGCACCTGCATCTGATGGCGACGCCCTTCAACGTCTTCTTCCGCAGCTATCAGCCGAAAGGCGCGCTGCCTCTGCTGGAAAATATCGAGGAGCGCGATGATTATGGCGTCTCCAAAGTTGAGCAATTTACCTGGAAACAATTGCTCGACGGCTATGCCTGCACCGAATGCGGGCGCTGCAACACCGTCTGTCCGGCCTTGAACACGGGCAAACCGCTCTATCCCAAAGAGATCATCCTGGGCGTCAAAGAGGCGCTGTTCGTGCATAGCGACGAGGTACTGGGCGAGCATTCCATCTTTCCCCAGCTTGGCGCGAAGCTGCCAATCATCCGCGCGGGTATGTCAGCGAAAGAGAAGGCCGAACACCAGGGTGCGCTGGTCGGCGAGATCATCAGCACGGAGGCGCTGTGGGCCTGCACAACGTGTCGCGCCTGTGTGGAAATCTGCCCGGTCTCAATTGAGCATGTGCCGAAAATTTTGGATATGCGCCGTCACCTTGTGATGGAAGAGAGCGATTTTCCGCAAGAAGTCACCTCGCTGTTCAACAATATCGAGCGCAACGGCAACCCGTGGGAGATCAGCAACGACAAGCGCGCCGATTGGGCGAAGGGACTGGACGTGCCGCTGCTGGCCGAAAATCCCGCTGCTGACGTGCTGTACTGGGTCGGCTGCATGGGTTCGTTCGATCAGCGTAATCAGAAGGTCGCGACGGCGGTAGCGAAGATATTGAAGGCGGCCAACGTCAACTTCGCCATTCTCGGCCCCGAAGAGTCCTGCACGGGCGACCCGGCGCGGCGCATCGGCAACGAATACCTGTGGCAGATGCAGGCGCAGCAGAACATCGAGACGCTGAACGGCTACGGCTTGAACACGCAGACTGCGCAGGACAACCACGCGCAGAACGGGCATCAGCCCGGCAATGGCGTAGCCGGTCACAGCCCACGGTTCCGCACCATCGTCACAGCCTGCCCGCACTGCTTCAACACGCTCAAGAACGAGTACCCGCAGCTCGGCGGCACCTATGAAGTCGTGCATCACACCGTCTTCATCGACCGCCTGATCGCTGACGAAAAGATCACGCTGCCCACGAACTTCGACGAGCGCAAGTTGACGTACCACGATCCGTGCTACATCGGTCGCTACAACGACGTGTACGATGAGCCGCGCCGTGTTCTCACCGTTCTCAACACCAACGGCGTGACGGAGATGGGGCGCAATCGCAACAAGAGTTTTTGCTGCGGCGGCGGCGGCGGGCGCGCCTGGATGGAGGAGAAAATCGGCAAGCGCGTCAACCAGACGCGCGTCAACGAGGCGCTGGAGACGGGCGCGGAAGTGCTGGCCGCCGCCTGCCCCTTCTGCATCACCATGTTCGACGACGGCCTCAAGGGCGTCGAGGCCGAGGAGAAGATGCAGATCGAAGATATCGCCGAGATCGTCGCTGCGGCGCTCGAGGCAAATTCAGAGGTAGAGGCAAGTTAAATCAACCTGGCCTGAAGAACGACACCAGCGCTGGTGTCGTTCTTCAGGCCAGGTTGATTATGAGAATCCTGCTAAGAGAAACCGCTTATAGACCTCCAGGAAGCGATTTTCAAAAGCCAGCGTTCTCGCGCAAATGCCGCTCAGCGTTTCCCTGTCCTCCGCGTCTTCTGGTATGAGATAGTTCCACTGCTGGCGGCACTGCTCGTAGATATCGTGCAAGAGCTGTGCATCTTCGGGTTCCAGGCATTCATGATACGATTGGAAACACTCGCGCTTCGTTGCCAGCATCTTTCCCGCCTTGCAAGCGAGCAGCGCGCTGGCGATCCAGCCGGTCGTCCTGACCAGGTTTCTGGTGGAATCTACCTCGCTGCCATCAGGCAAACGTAATTTGCGATTATCATAGCCGTAGAACTCGCCCGCCGGGTCAGGATAGGCAAGCGGGGAAAGCATGTTTTCGGGCCGGTGATAGATATTGATCGTGAGCCAGTAAGCCGCGTGCATACGGTTGCTCGTCCACTTGTCCTGCGCCATAAGAGGAAATGTGTCGCGGACATCTTCCCCGTAAACTGGTATGCTTTTTTTGAATATCGGCACGACGCCGCTTGATAGCTCTTTCTCATCTGTGACCGCGTAATCCAGTTCGACGGCGCTCATCAGAGCGCAGCTTTCTGCTATCTGCCGCGCTTTGCCGCGTTCATCATCCTGTAGCTCATCCTTAAAGACGATCTCCAGATCAATATCACTGGTGGCTATGCCGATGCCGTCGGCATAACTGCCTTCAAGGTAGTAGCCGCGCACCCTGTCGGGAAAGACGGCTTCATAGATGCCGATTATGCCGCGCAGGACGGTATCGGCTCTCTCGCTGCCAGTCGTGTTGCTTAAAACGATCATATGCTATCTCAGCAAATCCCGTGCAACCACGACACGCTGAATCTGGTTCGTGCCTTCGTAAATCTGCGTGATCTTGGCGTCGCGCATCATGCGCTCGGCGGGATATTCTTTCATGTACCCGTAGCCGCCCAGAACCTGGATGGCGTCGTTGGTAACTTCCATAGCGCGGTCAGAGGCGAACATTTTCGCCATCGCCGAATACTTGCTGAAACCGGACTCCGCATCCGTTTCGTCACGATCGACCATTTCCGCCGCGTTGTAGACGAGCAGGCGCGAGGCTTCGACCTTCGTTGCCATGTCCGCCAGCATAAACTGGATACCCTGATTCTCGCCAATCGGCTTGCCGAATTGCACGCGTTCTTTAGCATACGCGACGGCGAGATCGAGCGCGCCCTGGGCAATACCGAGCGCCTGCGCGCCGATGCCGATGCGCGTGCGATCCAGCGTGCGCATGGCGATCTTGAAACCTTCGCCTTCGCGGCCCAGCAGATTTTCGGCGGGGACTTCGCAATCGGTGAAGATCAGTTCGGCGGTCTGCGAGCCTTTGATGCCCATCTTCTCCTCGATGCGCCCGACGGAGAAGCCGGGGAAGTCTTTCTCTATAATGAAGGCGCTGATGCCATGCACGCCTTTATCCGGTTCGGTAAGAGCGAAGACGGAATTGACCTGGGCCAGCCCGCCGTTAGTGATAAAGCGTTTGGCCCCGTTGAGGATGTATTTGTCGCCATTACGCACGGCGAAGGTACGCATAGCGGCGGCGTCCGAACCGGAACCGGCTTCGGTCAGGCCGAAGGCGGCCAGCCACTCGCCGCTCGCCAGGGGCGGCAGGTACTTGCGCTTCTGCGCGCCATTGCCCGCGAGTATGATCGGCGTCGCGCCGAGCTGTTGCACGGCCAGCAGCAGACCGGTTGTGGCGCAGGCGCGAGACAGTTCTTCGATTGCCATAACAACGGCCTGCTCGGTCGAGCCGAGGCCGCCGTATTCCACCGGGAACGGCATGGCGTAAATATCCTGCTGTGCCAGCAGTTCTTTCATATCCCAGGGAAACTGGCCGCTGTGGTCAATCTCGGCAGCGCGCGGCGCCACGCGCTCGCGAGCCAGCTCGCGGATCGCCGCGATTAATTCCCGCTCATCTTCGCTGATGTGTACTACTGCCATGTAGACGGCTCCTTATCAAATTCAAACGACGATCCAGATGTAGCCGCGCAATTCATTGCGCCAGTAAGGGCCGATTTATCGCGCCTGGAGACTGGCGCAATGAATTGCCCCGCTACAGCCTATGATATGTATTGGTAAACATCCATCATTACGCTTCCATATCGGTCTTCTCATAGGGAGTATATCACACAGAACATGGTTGAATTTTCCTGCGCAAAAAGGCTTGACCTTCCAGCGACGGGAAGGTGTATAGTTGCTTACAGAAGGAGGTGCAGCAAGCAATGCAATTGCAGGAGCGTACAAAAACGACAGAGGAGTTCACGATTGGAGAGGCAGCGCGCAGGACAGGGGTGAGCGCCAAAGCCATCCGCTACTACGAGAGCATCGGCTTATTGCCGCGCCCACCGCGTCATGCCAACGGCTACCGGCGCTACAATATTGCCGATATCAACCGCCTCATCCTGCTGCGCCGCGTGCGCTTGCTGGGCGTACCTCTTTCCATCGCCAAACCTCTCATCGATGACACCTCTCACGCGCGTTGTAGCGAAGTTCAGCAGGAATTATTGAAGCTGGTTCAGGAGCGACTGATGACGCTCGACCAGGAAATCGCCCAATTGCGGGTCTTCCGTACTGATCTCGAAACATACCAGCGTGCATTGGAAGAGTGCCATCCCGAAGCAACGGCGTCTTTTAGCGCGTGTATGGATATGCGTTGTATCGCCTTTACAGACGATACATTTTGCCAGGAGGAAAATCATGACCTTTGACCTGCAATTTGAAGATTGCGATTGCCCATGCGGACAATGCCCTTGTGGCTGCGGCTGCGGTTGTTAAGCTAAGCAGGGTCTCCGTCCGCGCGGACGGAGACCCTTATCACCTGTACCAACTCGTCGCGTCAGCTGCCGCTTTTGGCATCCTGCAACAGTGTGTTGTAGAAATTGGGCAGGTTGGGCGAACCCCAGCCGGTGGCATAGTCCCAACCAACCGTAGCAGGATAAAAGAGGTTACTGCCTTGCGTCACATCATTGTAGGGTTGGGAGGAGCTGCTGGCGGTGCTGATCGCCTGATAGAACAACCCAGGGCTGTAGTAATAGACGCCGTTGTCATTATGGATCAGCGCCTGGTTGACCAGCATCAAACCGGCGGCCCAGATGGGAGTGGCCGCGCTTGTGCCGCCCACAGACTGCCATGCACCGAGTACGTACACCGCGATTTGACTGGCAAGAGCTGATATATCAGGCTCCTGACGGTCTCCATTCGAGTACTGGTTGTTGGTGCCATTGCCCTGCTCCCAGCTCGGACGTTTGAATATGGTACTCAGGCCGCCGCCACTGCCCCAGGAGTTGTTACACGAGCTATGGCTTGCCGTGCTATCAGACCAGGCCGTTTCATTGATGGAACCATTCGAGCCGGCGCTCCACTCTGTTCCTCCCACGGCAACCGCGTAAGGGTCGCTGGCCGGGAACTGTACAGTAAGCTGGCCGTAGTTTCCAGCGCCATAGGCGGCGCAGTCCCCGGTGGAAACGAACACCGTCATATGCTCGACCTGCACAAGCTGTTGCAGGCTACTGTTGATGGCGTTCACGCCCGCGCTGGTCGCACCATTCTCTGCACCTCCCAGGCTGATACTGACGACGCTGGCGCTGTTCACATTCTTGGCGTTAGCATTGATAATCTGTTGCAGCGCGTCATTGACGCCCTGATCGCTGGCAAGCCCCGTCTGGTAGTCATTGATCGTCGATTGCGGAGCCAGGCCCATCAGCATATCGATGTCCAGGGTTGACTCGATCGGCGGCTCTGACGAAGGCGGCGGCAGGCCGTCAACCGTGGAAAGATGCAAATTGTTCGTGTTGAAGCCGACGCATTGGGCAAAGTTATTGATGTCCAAGGGGGAATAGGTGTCGATCTCGACGAGATTGACGGTCATCCCCTGGCCCTTAAACCCTTGCTGCCAGAACTGATTGTAGCCATAGGCGGTGGCGATCTGGTTCGTGTTGTAGGTTGAGGAAGCAGGGCTACAATCGGCTGGTCGCTTCTGTGTCAGAGAGTTGACCTGTCGTGTTGGTAAGGCGGAAATGCCCGTATTGAGCGTGCTGTAGTTGTCCAGGCCCGTGACTGAGACGATCTGGCTGGCGATAGCGGTCGGAACCTCCGGCGGCATTGAAGGGTCGGGGGTGTAGTAGGTGCGGCCATTGAGCTGGTGCTGCACCAGTTTCGTATGGAAGACCCGGTTCACGGTGGATACCTTCGCATCAACCGCCATGTAGGTGTGAAGTTTGTTCAGCGTGAGCGTGGCATCCTTGATACCGAAGAACGACTTGATTTGCTGGTACTCGGAATCAGTAATGCCCAACTGATTCGCGATCGTGCTGGCATCGGCGCTGCCCTTCTGTACACGATTCTTGCCGCTGGTTTTATTCCATTGATCGAGAGCCGCCTGATTCATCTTAAATGTCACGCCGACATGGATCACCTGGTTGGTGGGCAATGCCCCGGTGATTGGCGCGTTCAGAGCGGTTTGCGGAATGCCCAGATCGAGCGCGGTATACTGGATATTGGGCGTAGGAGTCGGAGTCGTGGTGGTTGAACCGCCGCAGGCGCTTGCCACCAGGACGAGAAAAGCGAGACAAACCGCATTGATAATTGACAGTTTACGAATGTGGGCGCGTAACTGTGTGAGCAATGTTAAGCTCCTTTCCAATACAAATGAGTAATCATCGAACCTTACACTTGATCCTCTCTGCGAGGCATGGCTATACTATACCTATGCTTATTACAAAAGGCAAGAGAAAATGGCTGAGAAAAAAGCATTGTGAAGCATTACCAGAAAACGCCGGGCCGTTTGTCGATGGGGGTCCGGCAAAATACCATTCACCTGTTTTTTGCGATGCGCCCCCTAGCCAAAAGGCTCTGTACATGATATAATACACACAGACATAGAGAAACCGTTTCATTGGAAAAGTGGGCATCCCGTCCACTTTTCTGCTTGCCAGGGACATTTTCTTTATTCTTTGCACTTGAAAAAGTGATGATTGAGCCTTACAGGGCATATGCGGGAGGAGCAAGGCATATGAGGAGCGAATTTCAGGCGGCTGTCGCACAATTAATCGCCGAGAAGGGATTACCCCGCGAGGTGGTGATGGAAACGGTTGCTAACGCCCTCCTCGCGGCGTACCGGAAAAGTTTCGGTGACGGTGAGAATATTCGCATTGAAGTTGATAAAAATGGTGATGTACACGTCTGGGCGGCACGGCGCGTCGTGGCCCAGGTCAGTGATCCGAACGAGGAAGTCTCTCTCGCCGAAGCGCAGCAACTGATACCGAAAGCGGCCCTGGGGCAGATCATTGATGTTGATTCGTCATCTATCTTCAATCGTATCCCCACACAAACGGCCAAGCAGGTCATTTTACAACGCATCCGCGAAGCCGAATATGAGCATCTTTACGAGCAGATCAAGAACTGGGTCGGCGAGATTCGCCTGGGTACGCTGACGCGCAAAGACCCCGTGCGCGGCTGGCTGGTCGATTTCGACCTGATGGATAAAGCTGACCGCGTGGAGGGTGTGATGCCGCCAAGCGAGGAAGTACCCATCGAACGTTACCGCGCCGGTCAAAGGCTGCGCGTGTACGTCTACGATGTGCGGCGCACGCCGGGGCGCATCCTGCAAATCCTGGTCTCACGCACTCATCGCGACCTGGTGCGGCGACTCTTCGAGTCCGAAGTGCCGGAAATCTACGAAGGAACCGTCGAGATCAAAGCTATCGCGCGCGAGCCGGGCAGTCGCTCGAAAGTGGCCGTGGTTGCGCGCCAGGAAGGACTTGATCCCATTGGCTCGTGTGTTGGCGTGCGCGGATCGCGCATCAATAACATCGTCCACGAGCTGAATGACGAGAAGATCGATATCATCCTGTGGAGTCCTGACCAGGCCACGTTTGTATCAAACGCGCTAAGCCCCGTCAAGCCATTCAAAGTAGAACTGCGCGAGGTCGATCATACCGCGCTGGTGACAGTCGCGGAACGACAATTGTCGCTGGCTATCGGAAAAGACGGGCAGAACGCGCGTTTGGCCGCGAAGCTGACCGGCTGGCGCGTGGATGTGACCAGGCCCGCCGAAGGCGAGGTCTTCCCGGAGATGAACGACTATAACCAGGAACCCGCCGCCATGCACGCCGCGCGCCGCGACCGCGACCGAGGAGGACGCCACGAACGCGGAGAGCGTGGGGATAGTGGGCGGCGTCCGGGACCAGGAGGAGGGCATCGCGGGGGAACTAAGCGCAATACCAATACCTTCTTCCAGGAGGAAGACGAAGATTGAGAGGGTAGGGGCGACCCTGGCGGTCGCCCTGCTCCTGGAGAGGGGCGACCCTGGCGGTCGCCCTGCTCCCGGAGCAGGGCGACCCTGGCGGTCGCCCTGCTCCCGGAGAGGGGCGACCCTGGCGGTCGCCCTGCTCCCGGAGAGGGGCGACCCTGGCGGTCGCCCTGCTCCCGGAGAGGGTAGGGCGACCGCCAGGGTCGCCCCTACCCTGATAGGGCATGGCTATGGCAAAAGTAGCAAAAAAACAGACGAAACGCCCAAAGCACACGCCGCTGCGTACTTGCGTGGCCTGTCGTGAGACAAAACCTAAGCGCGAATTGTTGCGCGTGGTACGTACTCCCGACGGACATGTGCTGCTGGACGCGACGAGCAAGAAAGCCGGGCGCGGCGCGTACCTGTGCGCGCGACTTTCCTGCTGGGAACTGGCGGTGAAGAAAAAACGCCTGGAGCAAGAATTTGAGATAACGATCTCAGAAGAAGACCGCGCCGGGCTAGAGGCGTTCATTGCCACGTTACCGAAAGAATAAACTGAAAGTTCGGAAATGTTGCAAGAACCTGTGAAGTGTATTATACTGAATGAACATTCAGGGAAACTGCCCAATCCTTCTTTCATAAGGAGGACGGCACATGTTTATCGTATCGTGCGGCCATGGATTGGCCGATCAGTATTGAAACTGAGATTTTATGCGTCATTGTATCTCTACTCTTGATAGAAGAGACACAGCCCCTCGTCAACAGGGCCGTTGTGGCGAGCGAATGTTTGCGGAGCGATCGCTATGAACTGTTAACCATAGCGTCTACGCCAGAGAGCGCAGACTGAACCATGCCTGGCACTGCCCCAGCGAGGGATTGTCCCTTTTTCCTCAAGATCGTTAAGATCATTATGCGACGGGAAAAAGCGACAGTCCTTTTTTATGGCTGTGAAGAGATTTCCGCCGCCATTCGTGGCGCATGCATTATAGAGAAGGGAGTCTTCTTCATGAACAATACATCTGATTCTGCACCAGAAAATGAGCCAGCCACTGCGACAAAAAGCCGGAGCCGCGCCAGTTCAAAGCCAGAAAGCGCCACCACAGGCAGCGAGGAAAAGGAAAAGAAACCCACTACTCGACGCCGCAGTACAGCAGCATCTTCAGCCGCCGCCAGCGCAAGTACGCCCGCGCCAGACGCAACACAGAATGGAGCAGTCGGATCTGCTGACTC